>ERZ1645192.819-NODE-819-length-26046-cov-12.276019_pt1 | contig 26046 bp, 20 predicted proteins | sample MGYA00575354_ERZ1645192 | MGnify/ENA primary metagenome ERZ1645192 (study PRJEB40844, sample SAMN11349763) | freshwater sediment metagenome | isolation source: river sediment | host: Sediment | place: India: Faizupur Khadar , New Delhi | collected 2017-02-21 ... | reverse complement strand
CGCGACGCGGACATTGCCGCCTTCCGGCGAGAAGGAGCGGGCGTTGTCGATGAGATTGGTGAACACCTGGCCGAGGCGCGAATCGTGTCCCTGCGTCAGGAAGGCCGGGCCCGGCGCGATGTCGAGGCTGACCGTGACGCGGTCGTCGCGGCGCATCTGGTTGGCCATGTCGACGACGGCGCGCAGAACGGCGGCAAGGTCGAGCGGCGCCATGTCGGCGCGCGCCAGTTCGGCGTCGAGGCGCGAGGCGTCGGAAATGTCGCTGATCAGGCGATCGAGGCGGCGCACGTCGTGTTTGATCACCTCGAGCAGGCGGCCGCGCGATTCTTCCGTCTTGGCGATGGGCAGGGTCTCGACGGCGCTGCGCAGCGAGGTCAGCGGGTTCTTCAGCTCGTGCGCGACGTCGGCGGCGAAGCTCTCGATCGCCTCGATGCGGTTGTAGAGCGAGCGGGTCATGTCGCGCAGGGCGCCGGAGAGATGGCCGATCTCGTCGGAACGGTCGGTGAAATCGGGGATTTCCTGGCGCGACTTGACGCCGCGGCGGACGCGTTCGGCGGCTTCTGCCAGCTTGCGCATCGGCTCGGCGATGGTGCCGGCGAGGAACAGCGACAAGAGGAACATCACGCCGGCCGAGACGAGGAAGATGCGGATGATGGCCCAGCGCTCGGAGGCGATGGAGGCGTCGATGTCGCCGCCCTGCGTCGACAGCAGCAGCGCCCCGCGCACGGCGCGGAAACGCTGGATCGGCACGGCGACGGAGACGATGGTCTCGCCCTTGCGGTTGACGCGGACGATGGATTGCGGCCCGCCGGAAAGCGCGCGCGCGACTTCCGGATAGGCCTTGCCGTTGCCCGCGCCGATATCCTCGTAGACGGGCAGATCGGCCCGCCCGCCGAAACGGCCGCGCACGGCGTTCCAGGTGCGCTCGATCAGCGGCGCATCCTCCTCCTGCGCCGCCGGCGGCAGATCAAAGCGCAGGATGTTGGAGCGGCTGGTCAGCGATTGCGAATCGATGACGAGATAGCCGTCGCGGTCGTAGATGCGCGCGCGGGTGCGCGTCGGCAGCACGAGGCGGCGCAGCACCGGGCCGACGCGCTCGGGATTGATGGAGAATTCCAGCGAGGCCTGGTTTTCGTCGCCGTAGCTCTGGCCGGGCGCGAGCTTCAGCAGCTTCTCGGGGTCGATGGTGATGGCGTCGGTCTCGACCGTGGCCGAGGCGGCCACCGCCGCGGCGATGATCTCGCCCTGCGTCTTGAGGCTCTGCACCCGCGCGTCGATCAGGCCTTCGCGGAACTGGTTGAGGTAGAGAAAGGCCAGCGCCAGCGCGACGAGGCCGCCAAGATTGAGCACGACGATGCGCCGCGTCAGCGAGGAGGACAGGCGCGCCGCCAGCCCGCGCATGAACAGCCGCGCGCGCAGCGCCAAGCCGCGCCGAACGCGGCGCGGACGCTTTCCGGCCTCCTTGCCCGCAGGGCCGGAGGCGCCGTCGATGTCGGCCTCAACGCTCATGATGCGCGGCTTCGGTCCTGTCGGCGAGGGCTCACGCCTCCTTGAAGCGGTAGCCGACGCCGTAGAGCGTCTCGATCATTTCGAAATCGTCGTCGACGACCTTGAATTTCTTGCGCAGGCGCTTGATGTGGCTGTCGATGGTGCGGTCGTCGACATAGACCTGGTCGTCATAGGCGGCGTCCATCAGGGCGTTGCGGCTCTTGACGACGCCGGGCCGGGTGGCGAGCGCCTGCAGGATGAGGAATTCCGTCACCGTCAACGTCACCGGCTCGTTGTTCCAGGTGCAGGTGTGGCGTTCGGGGTCCATCTTCAGCGCGCCGCGCTCAAGCACGCGGGCGGCCGATTCCTTCTGCGCGGCGGCCTCCTTCGGATTGGCGCGGCGCAGGATGGCCTTGACGCGCTCGACCAGCAGGCGCTGCGAGAAGGGTTTGCGGATGAAATCGTCAGCGCCCATCTTGAGGCCGAACAATTCGTCGATCTCCTCGTCCTTCGAGGTGAGGAAGATCACCGGCAGGTCGGACTTCTGCCGCAGGCGGCGCAGCAGTTCCATGCCGTCCATGCGCGGCATCTTGATGTCGAAAATGGCGAGGTCGGGCGGGTTGGCCTTGAGCCCGTCGAGCGCCGACGCGCCGTCCGTATAGGTCTGGACGCGATAGCCCTCGCCCTCCAGCGCGATCGAGACGGAGGTGAGAATGTTGCGGTCGTCATCGACGAGGGCGATGGTCGGCATGAAGTCGGAACCTCAGAAATCGGGCCGGCGCATCGGACGCGCGGCCAAGACACAGGCAAGCGCGCCGGCACAGCCCGGCGCGACGCGGCGTTTATCCACGCGGCGCGACAATCGGCGGCCTTGTAGGCCGAAATGTGACGCCTCTGGCCGCGCGCCGCGCAGTGCATACTATATAGCTATTACGGCGCGGAAATCGACCCCGCGCCCAAGCCTCGCCTCAAGCAATCCGCGGACACGCCCATGACCAGCGCCGAACCCCGACCCGCCGGCCCCCTGCCGATCGACCCCGCCTATGACGCCGCCGGCGAGGCCAAGCGCCTGCTGCGCGCCACGCGCGTCGGCTCGCTGGGGACGCTCGGGCCGGACGGGCACCCGATCGTGACGCTGATCAACGTCGCCACCGACCATGACGGCGCGCTGATCTTCCTGACCTCGCAATTGTCGCTGCATACGCGCTGCCTCGAGGGCGACGCGCGCGCCGCGGCGCTGCTGGCGCAGGGCGGCAAGGGCGACCCGCTCGCCCATCCGCGCCTGACCGCGCTCGGCCGGGCCGAGCGGGCCGAGGGCGAGACGCGGGCGCGGCTGCGGCGGCGTTTCCTCGCCCGGCACCCGAAATCGGCGCTTTACGCCGATTTTCCCGACTTTTCCTTCTGGCGGCTGGCCCTTCTCGGCGGGCATCTCAATGGCGGCTTCGCCCGCGCCGCCACGTTCGAGGCGGCCGGCCTGACGACGCCGCTGGCCGGCGCCGAAAGCCTGATCGCAGCGGAGGAGAGCGCGCTCGCCCATCTCAACGAGGACCATGCCGAGGCCCTGCGGCTTTACGCCACGCGCCTGGCCGGCGAGGCGGACGGCGCGTGGCGGGCGACCGGGCTCGACCCGGAAGGCCTCGATCTCGCCTGCGGCGACCGTTGCGCGCGCATCGTTTTTCCGCGCAGAATCGAGGATCCCGGCGCATTGCGGGCCGTGCTGGCCGAGCTTGCCCGGACGGCGCGCGGCGGCGCGCTTCCGCAGGGGTAACGCCTCGTTCAAGAAGTTTGGAAATTGCCCCTTTCGACGACTTGCCTGAGGCGCGCGCGCAGACTAAACGTCGCCCCCATTATTTCCACAGGGCCGATCTGGGGATCGAGACGCGCGTCCGAATGGGCCGCAGCCACTTTTGGGAGAGTGCCATGAAACAATCGGGCGTTTTCAATCCTTCCTTCGGCGTCGACACGTTCGGCCTGAGCGGTCTCAAGCATGTCGCCTACAATCTGCAGGCGCCGAAGCTGTATGAAGAATCGCTGCGCCGCAACGAGGCGGTGCTGGCCGCAGGCGGCGCCATCGTCGCCGAGACGGGCGTGCACACCGGCCGTTCGCCGAAAGACAAGTTCGTCGTGCGCGACGCCACCACGGAAAACACCGTGTGGTGGGAGAACAACGGCGCGATGACGTCGGAGCAGTTCGACAATCTCTACGCCGACTTCCAGCAAGCGGCGAAGGGCAAGGACCTGTTCGTGCAGGACCTGTTCGGCGGCGCCGATCCGGCCAACCGCGTCAACACCCGCGTCATCACCGAATACGCCTGGCACTCGCTGTTCATCCGCAACCTGCTGATCCGTCCCTCCGACGCCGAACTGACCAATTTCATCGCCGACCTGACGATCATGGACCTGCCGTCGTTCCGCGCTGATCCCAAGCGCCACGGCGGCCGCAGCGAGACGCTGATCGCGGTCAATTTCGCCAAGAAGATCATCCTCATCGCCGGCACGTCCTATGCGGGCGAGATGAAGAAGTCGGTTTTCACCTATCTCAACTACATCCTGCCGGCCAAGGGCGTGATGCCGATGCACTGCTCGGCCAACGTCGGCCCCGGCGGCGACGCCGCCGTGTTCTTCGGCCTGTCGGGCACCGGCAAGACCACGCTGTCGGCCGACGCCTCGCGCACGCTGATCGGCGACGACGAGCACGGCTGGTCGCAGGAAGGCGTGTTCAACTTCGAAGGCGGCTGCTACGCCAAGGCGATCAAGCTGTCGCGCGAAGCCGAGCCGGAAATCTATTCGACGACCGAGCGCTTCGGCACGGTGATGGAGAACGTCGTTCTCGATCCCGACACCCGCCTGCCCGATTTCGATGACGGCTCGAAGACCGAGAACACCCGCATCGCCTATCCGCTGCACTTCATCCCGAACGCCTCGACGACGGGCCGCTCGGGCCATCCCAAGAACATCGTCTTCCTGACCGCCGACGCCTTCGGCGTGCTGCCGCCGATCGCCAAGCTCAACGGCTCTCAGGCGATGTACCACTTCCTGTCGGGCTACACCGCCAAGGTGGCGGGCACCGAAAAGGGCGTCGTCGACCCGACCGCGACCTTCTCGACCTGCTTCGGCGCGCCGTTCATGCCGCGTCACCCGTCGGAATACGGCAACCTGCTGCGCGACCTCATCGCCAAGCACAATGTCGATTGCTGGCTCGTCAACACCGGCTGGACCGGCGGCAAGTTCGGCGTCGGCCGCCGCATGCCGATCCGCGTCACCCGCGCGCTGCTGGCGGCGGCGCTCGACGGTTCGCTGTCGAAGGCGCATTTCCGCACCGACCCCTATTTCGGCCTCGCGGTGCCGACCGCCGTGCCGGGCATCGAGCCGCACATCCTCGACCCAATCAAGACCTGGGCGTCGAAGGCGGAATTCGCCGAGACGGCGCAGAAGCTGGTCAAGCTGTTCCAGGACAATTTCGTCACCTTCGAGTCGCATGTCGACGCCAAGGTGAAGGACGCCGCGCCGAAGGTGCAGATCGCCGCCGAATAAGCGGCCCCAGCCTTCAGGAATACGAAAAACCCGGACGAGGCCGCCTCGTCCGGGTTTTTCTTTGCCGCGCCGCGTCGGCGCGCGTGCATTTGCGCACAACGCGCTGCCGCCTTTTGTCCGGTTTCCCGCGCGCTGTCGTTTTGCTAGGCATGATGACGAGAGGCGCGACAGACGCCGCCAGACCGGGACGGAGAAAAATGCTTTTCGCTCTTTCTGAGGACCAGACCGCCATCCGCGACATGGCGCGCGATTTCGCCGCCGAGAAGATCGCCCCCAAGGCGCTCGAATGGGATGAAAGGAAACATTTCCCCGTCGACGTGCTGCGCGAGGCGGCGGCGCTCGGCATGGGCGGCATCTACGTCCGCGACGACGTCGGCGGCTCGGGCCTGACCCGTCTCGACGCGGCGCTGATCTTCGAGGCGCTGTCGACGGCCTGCCCGTCCGTCGCGTCCTATATCTCCATCCACAATATGTGCGCGTGGATGATCGACAGCTTCGGCTCCGACGCGCAGCGCCAGCAGTTCCTGCCCAAATTGTGCACGATGGAGCATCTGGCCAGCTATTGCCTGACCGAGCCCTCCGCCGGCTCGGACGCCGCGGCGCTGAAGACGCGGGCGACGCGCGAAGGCGACGAATATGTGCTCAACGGCGCCAAGCAGTTCATCTCGGGCGCGGGCGCTTCCGACGTCTATGTCGTGATGGCGCGCACCGGCGAGGATGGGCCGAAGGGCATTTCCACCATCGTCGTGCCGAAGGACGCGCCGGGCCTGTCGTTCGGCGCCAACGAGAAGAAGATGGGCTGGAACGCCCAGCCGACGCGCACGGTGATCTTCGAGGATTGCCGCGTGCCCGTCGCCAACCGGCTCGGGCCGGAGGGCATCGGCTTCAAGGTCGCCATGGCCGGCCTCGACGGCGGCCGCCTCAACATCGCCGCCTGCTCGCTCGGCGGCGCGCAGGGCGCGCTCGACAAGGCGCTGGCCTACATGTCCGAGCGCAAGGCCTTCGGCAAGCGCCTCGACGAATTCCAGGCGCTGCAGTTCCGCCTCGCCGACATGGCGATCGAACTGGAGGCCGCGCGCACCTTCCTGTGGCGCGCCGCCAGCAATCTCGACGCCAAGACGCCGGAGGCGACGACGCTGTGCGCCATGGCCAAGCGCTTTGTCACCGACACGGGCTTCAACGTCGCCAACGAGGCGCTGCAGATGCACGGCGGCTATGGCTATCTCGCCGATTACGGCGTCGAGAAGATCGTGCGCGACCTGCGCGTGCACCAGATTCTGGAAGGCACCAACGAAATCATGCGCCTGATCGTGGCGCGCGGCCTCGTCGGGCGCTGAAGCGCCCGCCAATCCACAGGGGGAAACGACATGACCAAAATCGCATTCATCGGCCTCGGCAACATGGGCGGCCCGATGGCCGGCAATCTCGTCAAGGCGGGCCATGAGGTCGCCGGCTTCGACCTCGCGCCCGCCTCGTGCGAGGCGGCCCGCGCTGAAGGCGTGAGCATCGCCGCCTCGGCCGCCGAGGCCGTCGCCGACGCCGACGTGCTGGTGACCATGCTGCCGGCCGGCCCGCATGTCGTCGCCGTCTGGCGCGAACTGGCGGGCAAGGCCAAGAAGGGCGCGCTGTTCATCGACTCGTCCACCGTCGACGTCGAGAGCGCGCGCGCCGCGCACAAGATCGCCGCCGAGGCGGGTCTGGCCAGCGTCGACGCGCCGGTTTCGGGCGGCACGGGCGGCGCCAAGGGCGCGACGCTGACCTTCATGTGCGGCGGCGAGGACGCGGCCTTCAGCGCGGCGCAGCCGATCCTCGAGAAGATGGGCAAGAAGATCGTGCATTGCGGCGGCGCCGGCGCCGGCCAGGCGGCGAAGATCTGCAACAACATGATCCTCGGCATTTCCATGGTTGCGGTGTCGGAAGCCTTCGCGCTCGGCGAGAAGCTTGGCCTGTCGCACCAGGCGCTCTACGACGTCGCCTCGACCTCGTCGGGCCAGTGCTGGTCGCTGACCACCTATTGCCCGGTGCCGGGTCCGGTGCCGACCTCGCCCGCCAATAACGACTACAAGCCCGGCTTCGCCGCGGCGCTGATGCTCAAGGACATGAAGCTCGCCCAGCAGGCGGCCTCGGCTTCGGGCGCGAACATCCCGCTCGGCGCGGCCGCGACGCAGCTCTATGCCCTGTTCAACGCGACGGGCCATGCCGGCGACGATTTCTCCGGCATCATCAACTTCCTGCGCGGCGACGCCTGATCCGTCGGGCAAGCCGAGCATCGCGCGACGCGGGCGCCCTTGGCCCCGCGTCGCGCCGCCCCGACATCTCTATGTTTTGATTGAGAAAATTGCGCCGTTTGCTCAGTTTCGCGCAAGCTCGGCGCGTTAACCTTGATCCCCAGCGTTAACGATACATTAAGCCTTTGCTTGAGTGACAAACTCGAGAGCATTAATGCTGCAATCATCCGGTCGGCTTGAGCTGGCCAATCAGATTGGAGCCGAGCCCTTGTCTCGCCAACCCGTTTCCTCGCGCGGCCAGAAGCCGGTCGAACCCGCCCAGAAGCCGACCCTCATTTGCGTTGGCGCGCAGAAGGGCGGCGTCGGCAAGACGACGACCGCCCGCCTGCTCATGCACTGGCTCGATGAAACGCGTCGCTCGCATGTCGCCTTCGACAGCGAGTATCCGCAGGGCTCGCTCAAGCGCTTCTATCCGGACCAGACGCAGATCGTCGACATCGCCGAAGTCGCCGACCAGATGCGGATCTTCGACGGCCTCGCGGCGGCGCGCGACAATTCTGTGTTCGTGCTCGACCTGCGCGCCGGCTATTTCTTCGACATCCTCGACAAGTTCGACGACCTGATGATCTTCCGCGAGGCGCGCGACGGCGCGTTCAATCTCATGTTCCTGCATGTGATGGGCGGATCGGTCGAGTCGATCGAGGAAGTGCGCGCCTCGCTGCCGCGCTTCGACGGCGCCCGTCATGTCGTCGTGCGCAACCCGGCCAATGGCGCCGACCTGACGCAATGGGACGAATCGGACGTCCGCGTCACCTTCGAGCGTCAGGGCGGCATGGAGCTGAAGATCGCGCCGCTGCACCCGCTGGCCTATTCGGCCATCGACCAGTCGTCGGCGACGTTCCGCGACTTCTCGGAAAACAAGCTGCCGAACGGCCAGGCGGCGAATTTCTCCTATACGCTGCGCGCCTATACCAAGAACTGGCTCATTCACTCGATGATCCAGATCGACCGCCTGAAGATCTGAGGCGGCGCGACAGAACGCATATGCAAGCGGCGGCCCTCGGGCCGCCGCTCGTCGTTTCACGCCTTGCGATGATGGTGGCCGCAGCAGCCGTCGTGGTCGTGCGGCGCATGGGCATGGTCGCCGCCGGCCGCATGAACGTGATGCTCGTGCGGGTGGTCGTGGCCGCAGCACGCGCCATGCGCGTGATGGTGGGCGTGGTCGTGGCGATGGCCGTGATCGTGCGCCGGCGCGTCGTCCGCGGCGTTCGGCTCGAACGGCGCCTCGATCTCGACGATCCTGGCGCCGAGGCTGGCGGCGATGGCTTCGGCCTCGGCGTCGCGGCGGATGCGCAGCTTTGCGCCGACGATCTGCAGCGGCAGGCGCCGCTCGCCGAGCCGCCAGGCCAGGCGCGCCGCCTGCCCCGCATCGGCGGGGCGGATTTCGACCAGCGCTTCGGGCGCGCCGACGATTTCGACGAGACGCCCATCCTCGAGCTGCAAGGCGTCGCCGCCGCGCAGGACAATCGCCTCGGGCAGGTCGAGCGCGACCTCAAGGCCGCGCACGCCTTTCAGGACGCAGCGCTGGACGCGCCGCGCGTTGAAATCGAGCACCAGACTGTCGACGGCCTCGCCGCTCCAGCCGGATTTCGCCAGAACGGCGCGCGCGCGCAGCATCAGAACGTCTCGACTTTCTCGGGGTGAACGATTTCGATTTTGGTCGGCGCGCTCTGGCATTCGCCGGCGATCTTGCGCCAGGCCTTGAGATGGTCGCTCTTGGAATGGGCGGTCAGCGCCTCGCGCGTCTCCCATTTCTCAACGAAGACGAAGGACGCGGGATCGGTGGCGCTGGCGTAGAGGTCATAGGCGATGCAGCCCGCCTCGGCGCGCGTCGCCGCGATGCAGGGCGCGGCCCCGGCCATGAAGTCGTCGCGCTTGTCGAGCTTTACCGTCGCGGTCGCCACAACATAGATCATTTCCAAAGTCCTCCGGATTTTCGTTTCTTCTTGGCGCGCCGCATGCAGCGCGGGAAGATCGGAGCCGATGCGCGCCGCCATTGTCAAGGCGTCTCGCGCCGCGGACGTGTTTTCGTTCCGCATCAGGCAAAGAGGAGACCCTGCGCGATGGACGATCTGACGATAGCGCGCGCGCTGCATGTGCTGGCGGTCGTGCACTGGATCGGCGGCGTGTCGATGGTGACGCTGGTGCTGCTGCCGGGACTGACGCGGCATGTCGCCGCGGCGCAGCGCCTGTCGCTGTTCGAAATGATCGAGGGGCGCTTCGCGCTGCAGGCGCGCATCTCGACCACGCTCGCCGGCGCGAGCGGCTTCTACATGACGCATCGCCTCGGCGTCTGGGACCGTTTTCTCGATCCGGCGCATTTCTGGTGGATGCACGCCATGGTCGCCATCTGGGCGATCTTCACCATCGTGCTGTTCGTCGCCGAGCCGTTGTTTCTGCATCGCTGGTTCCATGCGCGGGCGACGCGCGACGCGGAAGGAACGTTTCGTCTCGTGCAGCGTTTGCACATCGTCTTGCTGAGCGCCAGTCTGGTTGCGACCGGGGCCGCCGTGCTCGGCGCGCATGGCGCGCTATAGAGCCGCGCGCCCCCCGCGCCTTCCCGAGCGTCGCTTGCTTGACAGGGGGGCGTTTTGGTCTTCATCTCCGCTGCGACTCAAAGACAAGCGGGAATGGCCGATGAATGATGCCAGCGGGACGCGCCGGCCCAAGCCGTCGCCATTTGCGCGCCATCCACAAAATTCCGGCGGCGCGGGACAGTCCATCCGCAATCGCCTCAAGCTCGACGTGTTGCTGGTCGAGGACGATCGCGCCGACGCGACGCTGATGCGCGAATTGCTGGATCGCTCGCGCTTCTTTGAATTCCAGGTCGAGCATGTGCAGGACATCGCGGCGGCCCGCCAGGCGCTGGCAGCGACGCATTTCGACCTGATGATCCTCGACTTCTGGGTCGGCAGCGAATCCTCGCTGTCGCTGCTCAAGCGTTCGTTGCAGCAGAGCTGGAACATGCCCTCGCTGCTCGTCTCCTCCATCGACGTCGCCGACGTGCAGGGGCTCGGGCTGGAGGCCGGCGCCTACGGCTATCTGCACAAGAACGACCTCGCCCCCTCGACGCTCGATTCGGCCATTCGCACCCTGCTGCACATGCGCGAAGCCGAAGCCAATCTGCGGCGCTCGCTGGCCGAGAATGTCCGCGATCAGGACCGTCTCGCCGAGACCGTCAACGACGTGACGCAGGAAGTGCTGTCCGCCATCGACGCCGTGCAATCGCTGGGCGAGGCGCTGTTGAAGCCGGACGGCGAGCGGCCGCCGAAACTCGATCCGCGCAGTCAGGCGCAGGCGATGCAGGAAGGTTCGCGCCGTCTCGCGGACATTCTCGAAACGCGGCTCGGCCGGGCGCGCACGCCGGAAAAACCGGCGCGCCTGCGGCTCGAACAGGTCGACATTATCGACATCCTGCGCTCGGTCGTCGCGACGATGCTTCCGACATGCGAGGACAAGGAGCAGGAATTGTCGCTGGACGCCTCGACGCCCTGCCTGATGGCCGAGGCCGACGCCGCCGCGGTGCGCCAGCTCTTCCTCAACCTGATCGAAAACGCCCACCGCTACAGCCCGCGCAAGACGCGCATCGACGTCATCGCCCGCCTCACCGACGGCCGGGCGCGCGTCAGCGTCGTCGATCAGGGCGTCGGCATGAGCAAGGCGGCCATCGCCGAGGCGATGCAGCGGCGCGCCTTCGCCGAGTTGCCGTCGGATTTCATGACGGCCGGCCACGGGCTTGGCCTTGCAGTCGCCGTCGACATCGTCGACATGCATGACGGCGTCATCGATTTCGACAGCCAGCAGAATTGGGGCACCACGGTGGCCGTCAGCCTGCCGACGACGCGGCAGCGCCTGAACTAGCCGCGCGCCCGGCCGGCCGGCTTGCGCGCGCGCGGCGGGAAGCCGATGACAAGGCGCAAGCCCTGCGTGACATGCGGATCGATCTCGATCGTTCCGCCGTGGACTTCGACGATGCGCCGGCAGATGGCGAGCCCGGCGCCCTGGCCGGCGCGATGGCTGTCACGGCTCAGGCGCTTGAACAGCATGAAGGCGCCCTCGCGATCGGCGGCCGGAATGCCGGGCCCGTTATCGCAAAAGGCGACGCCCGGCGCCGGGCCCGGCAGGGCCGAGACGGTGATGACGGGCGGCGCATCGCCCCGATATTTCAAGGCGTTCTCGATCAGGTTCTGGAACAGGGCGGTCAACAGTTCGGCGTCGCCGTCAATGCTCGGCAACGGCCCGACGTCGAGCCGGGCGCGCGCGGCGGCGAGATCGACGGCGAGATTGCGACGCGCCGCCTCGACCGCCGCAGCCAGATCGACCGTCGGCAGCGTGCGTTCGTGCGCGGCGATGCGCATGTAGCGCAACAGCGCCTGGATCATGGCGCGCATGCGCTCGGCCGCGGCGGCGATCTCGTCGAGGAAATCGCGTCCCTTCTCCGGCAACAGATCGCGGCAATCGGCGTCGAGAAGCCTGGCGAACATGGCGATCTGGCGCACCGGCGCCTGCAGGTCGTGCGACATGGCGACGGAAAAACGCTGCAGGTCGAGATTGGCCTCGCGCAGCCACGCGCTTTGCCGGGCGAGCGCCCGCCGCTGTTCATGCGCTTCCGTCACGCGCTCGCATAGGATCAGCGCGCCGCCGACGCGGCCTTCATCGTCGCGCCAGGGAATCATCGCCCAGCTCATCCAGTCGAGCGCGCCGTCGGCATGACGCACGCGGCCGGTCGTCGTCGCGACATTCGTCCCCGCCAGCGCCGCCTGCAACGGCCGCGCCCAGCGCCGCGCCAACAGCGGCAGGCATTCGGCGAAGGCGCGGCCCTCGAGCGGCGCGTCGCCCTGCCTGAGATCGGCGCGCCAGCGGCGCGAGGCGAAGATGAAGCACTGGTCGGCGTCGATCATGGCGACGGCCGCCGGCATGCGCTCGATGAACAGAGCCATCAGCCGGCGGCTTTCGGCGAGCTGGCGCGCCTGCGCCCGCAGGCGCTCCTCGAGAATGCGCTGTTCGCGGCGCGATTGCGCCAGCGCGGCGTCGATGGCGTGGCGCTCGGCGGCGGCCGTGCACAGCACGACGAGATGGCGGGCGTCGCGCCCCCAGAACAGCGCGAGGTCGAGACGCAGCGTCGCACCGTCATGGACGAAGCCGAGCGCCGGCAGGTCGAGCCGCCCGCCGGAGGCGCGCAAGGCGAAAGCGGCGTCGCGAAAGCCGAGCATCAGCGGATGGGCGAAAAAATCCGCGCCCGGCTCGGGCGCCCATGCCGCCAGCGCGCCTTCGCGCGCGGCGACGCGGCCCGCATCGTCGACGAGGCAGAGGCCGAGCCCGCGCGCGGCGAAGATGTCGTCGAGAGCCTGAGCGACGAGCGAGGCGCGCATGCGATCTCCGCTCAGGCGGCGCGCCAGATGGCGCGGCCAAGCGAGCCGAAAAGCTCGGACACGCCCTCGCCGGTGAGCGCGCTCGTCAGCGCCATGTCGTCGGCGTCGACGCCGGCGATGTCCATGCGTCGCGCCCCCTCGGGCAGAAGGTCGATCTTGTTGACGATGGCGCGCAAGGGGCGGCCGGGAAAACGGTCGGCAAATTCGTTGGCGAGCCTCGCCATATGATCAAGCGTTTCCGGGCGCGACGCATCCGCAACGATGAGCGCGCCCGCAGCCCCGAGCGCATAGGCGCTGGCGAAAATACGGTCGCCGAAATCGCCGTCGGTGTCCCACAGCACGAGGCGCAGCAGCGCGTCGTCGCACTCGGGCCCAAGCGGCAGATCATGGGTCAGGATGTCGACGCCGAGCGTCGTCTTGTAGGCGGCGTCGAAGCGGTCGAAGACGAAGCGGTTGGCGAGCGACGTCTTGCCGACGCCAATGTCGCCCAGCAGCAGCACTTTCGCCGAGTGCGACGGCGCGGTCATGGCGCGGGCTCCCCGGCGAAGACGAGTTCGAATGTGGCGCGGCGGTTGGCGGGCGCGCGCGGCAGGCCGATCTGCTCGGCGTCGGCGCGCGAGGCGAGGCGCAGGCGCTGCGCCGGCACGCCGGCCTGCGCCAGGGCGTCGATGACGGCCCTGGCGCGCAACTCGCCGATGCGGCGGTTGGCGGCGGGATTGCCGGTGGAATCGGCATAGCCGACGACGCGCAGGTCGGCGGCGGTTTCCTTCAGGGCGGCGGCAAGGTCAAGGATCGTGCGTTGCGCCGCCTCGGGATCGCGGAACCTGTCGTCTTCGCCGAAGAACACGGCGGAGGCGGCGACGAGACGCGCCAGCTTCTCCGCCGGCGCATCGAGCCGGCGCGTCAGCGTCTCGACGCCGCCCTGCGTTTTGCCGATCTCGCCGAGCAGGCGGGCGTCAGGCGGCGCGGCGCGCAGCTCGGCAATATCGCGCGCCAGCTCGTCGGCGCGGGCGGCGAGCGCTTCGGCGCGGCGCGTCGAAGCGGCAAGCGCCGCCTGCAATTCCGTCAGGCGGGCGTCGCGCGCGGCGAGATCGTCGGGCGAGGCGGACAGCGCCGTCTCATAGGCGACGGCATAGGGCGCGGCGGCGGGCTCGACGACGTCGCGCACGGCCTCGGCGGCGGCGCGCGCCGGCAAGAGCCCGCGCAACACGATGCGGCGGGCGTCATGATCGAAAGCGACGTGCAGCGGATAGGCGGCGAGCTGCGGCTGCGCGGCGACAAGGACCGCCATCGCGCCGGCGACGTCGCGCTCCTTGCGCCAATGGGCGTAAGTCTGCGCGCCGCCCCAGGCGGCCCAGCCCAGGAGCGCCAAGGCGGCCAGCGCCAGCACGACCTGGCCGGCCTTGCCCTGTTTCCTTGCCGGCGCAGCGAGGGCGGAGAAGGCGCGCGCCTCGTCGTCGAGCAGGGGCTGGTCGATGGGTTCGTCGCGCTCATGCGCCGCCAGCAGGGCCGAGAACAGGGCGTCGAGCGCGCGCTCCTGCTCGGGGCGGGCCTTGCCGCGATATTGCGCCGCGACGATCATGCGCGCCGAGGAGCGCAAGGCGACGCTCGCCGGCCCGAGATCGAGCGTGCGCAATTCGCCGCCCTGATCCGCCAGCACGTCGGCGGCGAAATCGGTGATGGCGGCGATCAGGCCGGAGACGATCTCCGGCCGGTCCTGGCCGGCGTCGCGCGACCAGGCGGCGACGAGCTTGCCGCTGTGGCGCTCAAGAAAAAGAATGCGCTGCAATTCGGCGCGCTGGGCTTCGGCCAGCGCCACTTCGCTGACGGAGCGGCCGCTCGCCAGCGCCTTGACCCGCAGCCGCCAGGATTGCGTCGACAGCAGCGAGTCGATGCGCTCGTTGAGGCTTTCGACGAGATCGCGGAAGGCCTGCGCCACCGCCGCCGAGACGAGGCGGCCGGTGATCGGGTAGAGCGCCTCGACCATCATGTCCTTGGAATTGACGATCTCGCTGCGGATCGAGGCGACCACCAAAGGCGCGAGCGCGCGGGCCAGATCGCGGTGGCGCTCGGCCTCGGCCCGCTTCAGCGCGCCGACGAGAATCTCGGCGGTCGCGGCCTGCAGAGCCTGCGGCGTGCCGACGCGCGCGTCGAGCGCGGCCAGACGCGCGCCGATCTCGTCGAGGCGATCAGCCTCGGCGCCGAAGAGCAGGCCCTTCAACCGGTCAATGTCGTTGCGAACCTGGCGCACGGCCTCGGCCATGTCAGCCGCCGTTGCGCGTCGCGCCCATCTTCTGCACGCTGGCGCCGATCTCGGCGATCGCCGCGCCGATGTCGCGCACCGAGGCCATGCGCCGCTTTTCCGTCTCGGACGACAGCTGCGCGATCATGTTCTCGATCGCGGTCAGACGGTCGCTCATGTCGGCGCGCAATTGGTCGATCTTGGCGTCGAGGTCGGAGAGGCGGCGCTCGGTCGAGCGCTTGTCCTCGCCGAACAGCAGTTCGCGGACCTGAAGGATCGTCTCTTCGCCGCCGTGGCCATTGGGCGCGGCAATGTTTTTGCCAGTATGTTCGTTCGCCATTGAAAAAGCCTCATTCCCCTTCGGGCAATAAATCCGCGCTGCGCGAGCGGGCGAGGAGATACCTAAACCCTCGCGTCACGTTTTTCGAGAGGAATTTGATAAACTTGGTTACATTCCCCGGCAAAATTCCTTGGACCTTTCGCCGCAGCGTCCTATGTGCGGGGCACGGAGAGACGACATGAGCGAGCCCAGCGACACCCGCCCCGCGCCGGAGCGCAACCGCATCCCGATGCGCGAGGCGCATGGCGACATCACCCGCGACATGGTGCACGGCCTCGTGCATACGTTTTATGCCCGCGTGCGCGAAGAGCCCGTGCTCGGGCCGATCTTCGAGGCCAAGCTCGCCGGCAAATGGGACGAGCATCTCGCCAAGCTGGTCGAGTTCTGGGCGACGATGGCCTTGCGCACCGACAGCTACAAGGGCCGGCCCTTGCCGCCGCATGTGCCGCTCGGCCTCGCGCCGGAGCATTTCGAGCGCTGGCTGGCGCTGTTCAAGCAGACGGCGCGCGACACTTGCTCGGCGCAGGGCGCGGCCTTTTTCATCGACCGGGCCGAGCGCATCGCCGACAGCTTCCAGATGGCGCTGGGCATCGGCGTCAAGGCGTGGCGGCCGCCCGGCTAGCGGTTCGATATAAAGAAATGCTTATGTCTTTATTGCCTTAATGCGGGCGCTCTGGTATGGAGCCGGCCAAGACATTGCCATGAGCGCTGGAAAAGACCCGATGACCCATCATTTCAACGATTACGCCATCACCGACATCAGCCTTGCCGGCTGGGGCCGCAAGGAATTGACCATCGCCGAGACGGAAATGCCCGGCCTGATGGCGACGCGCGCCGAATATGGCGCGAGCCAGCCGCTCAAGGGCGCGCGCATCGCCGGCTCGCTGCACATGACCATCCAGACGGGCGTGCTGATCGAGACGCTGAAGGCGCTCGGCGCCGACATCCGCTGGGCCTCGTGCAACATCTATTCGACGCAGGACCACGCCGCCGCCGCGATCGCCGCCGCCGGCATTCCGGTCTTCGCCAAGAAGGGCGAGAGCCTCGAGGATTACTGGGACTACACCCACAAGATCTTCGAATGGGCCGACGGCGGCACGCCGAACATGATCCTCGACGACGGCGGCGACGCGACGCTGCTGATCCATCTCGGCATGCGCGCCGAGGCCGGCGACACCGCCTTCCTCGAGACCGCCTCGAACGAGGAAGAGGAAGTCCTCTACGCCTCGATCAAGAAGCGCCTTGCGCTCAATCCGGGCTGGTATGGCCGCATCGGCCTCGCCGTGAAGGGCGTGACCGAAGAGACGACCACGGGCGTGCACCGCCTCTATGTGATGGAGAAGGAAGGCAAGCTGCTGTGGCCGGCCATCAACGTCAACGACTCGGTCACCAAGTCGAAGTTCGACAATCTCTACGGCTGCCGTGAATCGCTGGTCGACGGCATCCGCCGCGGCACGGACGTGATGATGGCCGGCAAGGTCGCCATGGTCGCCGGCTTCGGCGACGTCGGCAAGGGCTCGGCCGCCTCGCTGCGCAACGCCGGCTGCCGCGTCATCGTCTCCGAAATCGATCCGATCTGCGCGCTGCAGGCGGCGATGGAAGGCTATGAGGTCGTGACGATGGATCAGGCCGCGCCGCGCGCCGACATTTTCGTCACCGCGACCGGCAATGTCGACGTCATCACGGTCGAGCACATGCGCGCCATGAAGGACCGCGCCATCGTCTGCAACATCGGCCATTTCGACTCGGAGATTCAGGTCGCCGGCCTGAAGAACTTCAAGTGGGACAACGTCAAGCCGCAGGTCGACGAGATCGAGTTCCCCGACGGCAAGCGCATCATCCTCTTGTCGGAAGGCCGTCTGGTGAACCTCGGCAACGCCACGGGCCACCCCTCCTTCGTCATGTCCGCCTCGTTCACCAACCAGACGCTGGCGCAGATCGAGCTGTGGACCAAGCAGGGCCAGTACCAGAAGAAGGTCTACACCCTGCCCAAGCACCTCGACGAGAAGGTCGCGGCGCTGCATCTCGACAAGATCGGCGTCAACCTGACCAAGCTCACCGACGCGCAGGCGGCCTATCTCGGCCTGCCGCAGACGGGCCCGTTCAAGCCGGAACACTACCGCTACTGATTGTCGCGTCCCGCGACGCAATCGGCCTCAAGCGCCCGCCGTTCCTTGCGAACAGCGGGCGCTTTTCATTTTGTTAACCACATTCTCAAGATTCGCCCGTAACGCTAGAGTGGGCTGATTCGAGCGGCGTGGCGGACGCCGCGTCGCCTGTTTCGCATCCGCATGGATGGCGAAATGTTTCGAGGGTGGACTGGCATGCTGGCAAGACGACGCCCCGGCGGCGGCGGATGTGGTGCGCGCGGCGCGCGTTTCGGCGCGGCTTCGACGGCGTTCGCCTGCGCCGGGCTGCTCGGCCTTGCGCCGGCCGCGGCCGAGAGTCCGCTGATCGAGCGCGTGGCGGAGAACGCCAGCATCGCCGCTTTGTCGATCGGCGTCGGCCTCGCCCTGTTCTCGACCATCACGGCGCTCGCGCATGTCGCCGGCCGGCGGCGCTGGACGCAGCGCGAAGCCGCGCTCAACACCGAAGTGGCGCAATTGCGCGCCAAGCTCGACCGCGCCCAGATCTTCCTGTCCGCCGAGCCGCAGATCGTCGTGGCGTGGAGCTCGGCCAATGTCGATCCCGACATCGAGGGCGACCTGTCGCTGGTGCTCGACGCGCCGGCGGCGCGCCGCCTGCTCGGCTTCGGCTCATGGCTCGCGCCTGAGCCGGCGCAGACGCTGGAGCATTGCGTCGACCGGCTGCGCGCGCGCGGCGAGGGCTTCCGCCTCGCCATCGCCAGCCTCAACGGCCGCCATCTCGAAGTCGAGGGCCGCGCCGTCGGCGGACGCGCCGTCATGCGCATCCGCGACGTCTCGGGCGACCGGCTCGAAGTGATCCGCCTGCGCGACCGGCAGGCGCATACGCTGGCCGAGCTCGACACGTTGCGCACCATGCTCAACGCCATTCCCAATCCGGTGTGGACGCGGGGGCGCGACAACCGCATCGGCTGGGTCAACGCGGCCTATGCCCGCGCCGTCGAGGCCGGGGACGCCGGCGAGGCCGTGCGGCGCGGCGACGAGTTGTTCGACCAGCCGGCGCGCGCCGCCGCCGCCAAGGCGCGCGAGGCGGGCGAGGTCTGGCGCTCGCGCGCGGCCGCCGTCGTCGCCGGCGAACGGCGCATGCTCGACATTGTCGACGTGCCGGCCGCCTCGGGATCGGTGGGCATCGCCACCGACGTGTCCGACCTCGAAAGCGCGCGGCGCGAGCTTGAGCGGCAGATGCAGGCGCATGCCGCGACGCTCGACCAATTGACCACCGGCGTCGCCATCTTCGACCGCGCCAAGAAGCTGCTGTTCCACAATTCCGCCTATCGGCAATTGTGGTCGCTCGATCAGTCCTTTCTCGATTCGAGCCCGAGCGATTCGGAAATTCTCGACCGCCTGCGCGCCGAAAGCCGCCTGCCGGAGCAGGCCGATTATCGCGGCTGGAAGGCGTCGCTGTTTGCCGCCTATCAATCGCCCGAGACGAGCGAGCACATCTGGTATCTGCCGGACGGCCGCAACCTGCGCGTCGTCATCACCCCCAGTCCGCAGGGCGGCGTCACCTATCTGTTCGACGACGTCACCGAGCGCAACAATCTCGCCTCGCAGTTCAACGCGCTCGAACGCGTGCAGGGCGAGACGCTCGACACCTTGCGCGAAGGCGTTGCGGTGTTCGGCACCGACGGCCGCCTGAAATTGTGCAACCCGGCCTTCGCGCAGCTCTGGAACCTCGACTACGAGGCGCTGAAGGCGGAAAAGCCGCATATCGACGCGGTGGCGAACGCCTGCGCCGCCTTGTCGACGCAAGACGACTGGACGCGCATGCGCGCCGTCGTCGCCGGCCTGCACGACCAGCGCACCGGCTTCGAAATGCGGCTTGAGCGCCGCGACGGATCGGCGCTCGATTGCGCCGCCGCGCCGCTGCCCGACGGCGCGACGCTGCTGACCTTCTCGGACGTGTCGGCGACGGTGCGCGTCGAGCGCGTGCTGACCGAGCGCAACCAGGCGCTGCTCGACGCCGAGAAGCTGCGCAATGATTTCGTCCATCACGTCTCGTATGAATTGCGCTCGCCGCTGACCAACATCATCGGCTTCATCCAATTGCTCGGCGACGGTTCGGTCGGGCCGCTCAACGCCAAGCAGCTCGAATATGCGAGCTATGTGACGAAGAGCTCGGCGGCGCTGCTGGCCATCATCAACGACATTCTCGACCTCGCCACGATCGACAAGGACGCGATGCAATTGTCGCTCGACGAGGTCGATATCGCCGAGACGATCCGCCACGCCGCCGAAGGCGTGCAGGACCGCCTCGCCGAATCCGACCTGCACCTGCAGATCGTCGTCATGGACGGCATCGGCTCGTTCCGCGCCGACGGCAAGCGCATCCGGCAGATCCTGTTCAACCTGCTGTCGAACGCCATCGGTTTTTCGTCGCCGAAGCAGACGGTGACGCTCGCGGCGCTGCGGCGCGGCGACGAGATCGTCTTCAAGGTCAGCGACCAGGGCCGCGGCATCCCGCACGAAGTCCTCGACAAGGTGTTCGAGCGCTTCGAGAGCCGCACCATCGGCTCGCGTCATCGCGGCGTCGGCCTCGGCCTGTCGATCGTGCGCTCCTTCGTCGAACTGCATGGCGGGCGCGTGCATATCGATTCCTCGCCCGGCGAAGGCACGACGGTGACCTGCATCTTCCCCGCCGCGCAGATGCCGCAGGCGGAAACGGCAAAAGGATAAGGCGATGGCGTCAACGCGCAGCGACAGCCCCGTTTCATCCGCCTGGCGGATCGAACTCTCCGACGAAGCCGCGACGGTCGCGTTGGCCAGCGACATCGCCGCGATGGTCGGGCCCGGCGACCTTCTCACCCTTTCGGGCGATCTCGGCGCCGGCAAGACGACCTTCGCGCGCGCGCTGATTCGCAAGATCGTCGGCGATCCGACGTTGGAGACGCCGAGCCCGACCTTCACGCTGATGCAGATCTACGACGGGCCGTCGTTCTCGATCGTGCACGCGGATCTCTATCGCATCCAGAGCGCCGACGAACTCGCCGATCTCGGCTGGGACGAGGCGGCCGAGGACGCGCTGGTCATCGTCGAATGGCCCGATCGCGCCGGCGACGCGCTCACCGCCGATCGCCTCGACGTCTGCTTCACGCTCGACGCCGCGCGCGGCTCGAACTACCGCGCGGCGCTGGTCAGCGGCAGCGGCGAATTCGGCCCGAAAGTGGCGCGCGCCCGCGCCATCCACACGCTGATGGCGGAAACCGGTTGGTCGCAGGCCCATCGCGCCTTCATGCTCGGCGACGCCTCGACGCGCGCCTACGAGCGCCTGACGCGCGGCGCGGAATCCGCCGTGCTGATGATCTCGCCGCCGCGGCCCGACGGCCCGCCGGTGCGCTTCGGCAAGCCCTACAGCGCCATCGCGCGCCTGGCCGAAGACATCCGCCCCTTCCTCGCCATGGCCGAGGGCTTGCGCGAGCGTGGATTTTCCGCGCCGCGCCTCATCGGCGCGGACGCCGAGACCGGCGTGGCGCTGATCGAGGATTTCGGCAATGAGCCGATCGTCGACGCCAACGGGCCGATCCTCGAGCGCTATGCCCAGGCGGTGGAGGCGCTCGCCCGCCTGCATGCGCTGGATCTGCCCGATACGCTGCCCGTTCCCACCGGCGGGCAGCACCGCATTCCGCCCTACGATCTTGACGCCCTGAGCATCGAGGTCGACCTGCTGCCGGAATGGTATGCGCCGCATATCGCCCGCGTCGCGCTCTCCTCCGGCGTCAAGGCCAATTTCGCCGGGCTGTGGCGTGAGACGCTGGCGCCGATCGTGGCGCAGAAGCCGACGTGGAGCCTGCGCGATTATCATTCGCCCAACATCATCTGGCTGGCGAGCCGCGACGGCGTCGCGCGCTGCGGCCTGATCGACTTTCAGGATTGCGTCATGGGCCATCCGGCCTATGACCTCGCCTCGCTGCTGCAGGACGCCCGCGTCACCGTGTCCGACGAGATCGAACTGAAGCTGCTCGGCTATTACGCCCGCCTGCGGCGCGAAAGCGATCCCGGCTTCGACATGGCCGGTTTCGCCACCGCCTATGCCGCGCTCGGCGCGCAGCGCGCGACCAAGATCCTCGGCATTTTCGCGCGGCTTGACAAGCGCGACCGCAAGCCGGCCTATCTGGCGCACATGCCGCGCGTGACGCGCTATCTCGCCAAGGGGCTGGCGCATCCGAGCCTCGCGGCTTTGCGCGCCTGGCACGAGGCCAACCTGCCCGACACGCTGACGCCCGCCGCCTGAGCCTGTAAAGACGCGCCATGCCTGCTTTCATGCCCGACATCGCCATGGTCTTCGCCGCCGGCCTCGGCACGCGCATGCGGCCGCTGAGCGACGCGACGCCCAAGCCGATGATCAGGATCGGCGGCCGGCCGATGCTCGACCACATGCTCGACCGGCTGGCGCAGGCCGGCGTCGGAACAGCGATTGTCAACGTGCATCACCTGCCCGAGCAGATCGAGCGGCACGTCGCGGCGCGCACCAGCCCGCGCATCGTCATTTCCGACGAGCGGGCGAAGCTGCTCGACCAGGGCGGCGGCATCGCCAAGGCGCTGCCGCTGATCGGCGACAAGCCGTTCGTCATCGCCAACACCGACGCGTTGTGGATCGAGGGGCCGGCGTCCAATCTGGCGCGCCTGGCGCAGGCGTGGGACGCAGACAGGATGGACGCGCTGCTGCTCGTCGCGGCCTCGTCCACCAGCATCGGCGTCGACTGGTCGGGCGATTTCCTCATGGACGCCGACGGTCGGCTGAGGAAGCGGCCCGAGCGCGAGGTCGCGCCCTTCGTCTACACCGGCGTCGGCATCATCAAGCCGCAGCTTTTCGCGCATGAGACGCGCGAGGTCTTCCGTCTTGCGCCGATCCTGTTCGAGGCCGCCGGCAAAGGCCGCCTGTTCGGCGTGCGCCTCGATGGGCAATGGCTGCATGTCGGCGCGCCGGAGGCCATCGCCGAGGCGGAACTGGCGCTGGCGCGTTCGGCCTTGTGATGGCCGGCCCGCGCGTCTTCTCGATCCCGCCCGGCGCGCCCTTCCTCGCCGCCTTTGCGCAGAGCCTCGTCAACGGCGACGTCGTTCCCGGCTTCAGCCGCGCGCTGCCGCCGCTCGACTTCGCCAACGCCACGATCTACGTGCCGACGCGGCGCGCGGCGCGCGCGCTGGCGCAGGAGCTGACGCGCGCGCTCGGGCGGCCGACGGCGCTGCTGCCGCGCATCCTGCCGCTCGGCGGGCTCGAAGACAGCGAGACGGACCTGATCTTCGCCGCCGGCGAGGGCGAGGACGCGCTGTCGCCCGACGCGCCGCCCGCCATCGGCGCGATCCGGCGACGCATGCTGCTGGCGCGGCTGATCCTCGCCTGGGCCGAGGGCGTGCGCTGCGCCATCGTGCGCGTCAATTCATCCGGCGAGATGGTGACGGAGGCGAGCGAGCCCTTGCTCGTCGGCGCGAGTCCGGCCAACGCCTGGGCGCTGTCGCGCGATCTCGCGGCGCTGATCGACGAGATGACCATCGAGGGCGTCGCCTGGTCGAAGCTCGGCGACCTGCAGCTCGCCGAGTTCGACGAGTACTGGCGCATCACGCTCAACTTCCTCGACATCGCCATGCGCGCCTGGCCGAACATGCTGGCCGAGAGCGGCATGATCGACGCCGCCGAGCGGCAAAAGCTGCTGATCGAGGCGCAGGCGGCGCGGCTTGGCGCTGCGGCGCAAGGCCCGGTCGTCGCGCTTGGCTCGACCGGCACCAATATCTCGACGGCGAAACTGCTCGCCGCCATCGCGCGCGCGCCGCAGGGCGCGGTCGTCCTGCCCGGTCTCGACCGCCATCTCGACGCGGCCAGCTTCGCGCTCATCGCCGGCGAGACGCCGGACGAGGCGCGCGCCGGCCATCCGCAGGCCGCTCTGGCCCGCCTCCTGCCGGTGCTCGGCGTGCGGCGCGAGGATGTCGTCGATCTTGCGCGCGCTCCCGCGGCGCTCGCCGCGCGCGCGCGTTTCGTCAGCGAAGCGCTGCGGCCCGCCGAGACGTCCGAATTGTGGCGCGTCTTCGCCGCCAGCCAAAGCCGCGACGACATCGCCGGCGCGCTCGACGGCGTGACGCTGATCGAGGCCGAGGACGAGCGCGAGGAGGCTCTGGCCCTCGCCATCCGCCTGCGCGAGACGCTGGAGACGCCCGGCGAGACGGCGGCGCTGATCACGCCCGACCGCGACCTGGCGCGCCGGGTGCAGGCCGAGCTGTTGCGCTGGGGCGTCGAGATCGACGATTCGGGCGGCGCCTCGCTGGCCAAGAGCCCGCATGGCGCGCTGGCGGCGCTGGCCGCCGCGGCGGCGGCGGATCTTTCGCCCGCCGCGCTCGTTGCGCTGATGGCCTCGCCGCTGGCGCGCTTCGGCCATGCGCGCGGCGAGATGGAACGGCTGGCGGCGCTCGTCGAAATCGGCGTGCTGCGCGGCGTCGTGCCCAGGGGCGCGCTCGCCGATCCGCACACGCTCGTTGCGCAAGCGCGCGCCCAGGCGCGTGAGCGCCACGCCCATCCCGCCAGATCGGCCATTGCGGAGCGCGACTGGCAGGCGATCGCCGATCTCATCGCCCGCATCGTGGCGGCGCTCGCGCCGCTGTCGCGGCTTGGCCCGCGCGCGCCGCTGCCGCAATGGCTCGCAGCGCATCGCGAGGCGCTCGGCTGCATCGTCGAGACGGAGGACGGGGCCGCGGCGTTCACATTCGAGGACGGCGCGCGGCTGGCTGAACTGTTCGACGAATTGAGCGCGGCGGCCGAGCCGGCGCTCGTCTTCGACGCGGGCGATTACGCGCTGTTCTTCGACGGCGTCGCCGCGCAGGCGAGTTTGCGCGGACCGCGCAGTCCGCATCCGCGCCTGAAGATTCTCGGCCTGCTGGAGGCGCGCCTGATGCCCGCCGACCTGGTGCTGCTCGGCGGGCTCGACGAGGCGACATGGCCGCCGCAGACGCGCGGCGACGCCTTTCTCAACCGCTCCATGCGCCACGAGCTGGGGCTGTCGCCGCCCGAGCGGCGCATCGGGCGCACGGCGCATGATTTCACCCAGGCCATGGGCGCGCCGCGCGTCGTGCTGAGCCGCGCGCGCAAGCGCAAGCGCGCGCCCACCGTCGCCTCGCGCTTCCTGCAGCGCATGGCCGCCGTCGCCGGCGACGCGTGGCGCGATTGCGCGGCGCGCGGCCAGGCCTATCTCGATTTCGCCCGCGCCCTCGACAAGGCGGAGGCCGCGCCGCCGATCGGCCGGCCGGCGCCCAAGCCGCCGCTGGCCTTGCGCCCCGAGCGCCTGAGCGTGACGCGCATCGAGACGCTGCGGCGCGACCCTTACGCGATCTTCGCCGAATATGTGTTGAAGCTGAAGCCGCTCGACCCGCTTGGCGCCAGCGAAGGCGCGCGCGAGATCGGCAACGCCTTTCACAAGGCGCTCGAATTGTTCGTCGCGCGCTATCCGGGCGGACAATTGCCGGCGCAGGCGCGCGACGACCTCGCCGCGCTGGCGCGGGCGCAATTCGCAGCCTTCGCCGACGATGCCGATTTCCAGGCGTTCCAATGGCCGCGCATCGAAAAGGCGATCGACTTCATCATGGATTTCGAGACGAAGCGGCGCGACGAGATCGCCGACATTTTCGTCGAGCGGCGCGGCAGCCTGTCCTTCCCGCTCGCCGACGGCGCGCTGTTCAAGCTCACGGCCGAGGCCGACCGGATCGAGAAGCGCAAGGACGGCCGTTTCGTGCTCATCGACTACAAGACCGGCGCGCCGCCGACGAAGAAGGTGGTCGAGATCGGCTTTGCGCCGCAATTGACGCTTGAGGCGGCGATGGCGGCGCGCGGCGGCTTTGCCGACATCGCCGACGGCGCAGCCATCGCCGGCGGCGTCTATGTCAAGCTGATGGGGCCGCAGGGCGGCAAGACGACCGATCTCGACTTCAAGGATCGCAGTTTCGCCGATGTCGCCAACGAGCATTTCGACCAGCTCGTGCGCTATCTCTCGTCCTTCCGCGACGAGGCGACGGGCTATCCGTCGCGGCCCTATCCGCAATACGCCGCGCGCTACAACGCCTACGACCATCTGGCGCGGGTGAAGGAATGGTCGGCCGACGACGGCGGGGAGGAGGCATGAGCCGCACGGTCCCGCCGCAGACGCTCGAGCGCCAACGCATCGCCTCCGATCCGGCACGCTCGGTCTGGGTGTCGGCCAACGCCGGCTCGGGCAAGACGCATGTGCTGTCGCAGCGCGTGGTGCGGCTGCTGCTCGAAGGCGCGAGCCCGGCGCGCATCCTGTGCCTGACCTTCACCAAGGCGGCGGCGGCCAACATGTCGGAGCGCGTCTTCGCCATTCTGGCGCGCTGGACGCAGCTCGACGACGACGGCCTTGCCGCCGCGATCCGCGCCACCGGCGCGCCCGATCCTTCCGCCGCCGACCTCGTCGCCGCGCGCCGACTGTTCGCGCGCGCCGTCGAAACGCCGGGCGGGCTGAAGATCCAGACGATCCACGCCTTCTGCGAACGGCTGCTGCATCTGTTTCCGTTCGAGGCGAATGTCGCGGCGGGCTTCACCGTCGCCGAGGACGCCGAGCAGGCGGAATGGCTGGAACAGGCGCGCAAGGCGGCGCTGGCGCGCGCCGCGCGCGACGGCGGCGCGCTCGGCGCGGCGCTG
>ERZ1645192.818-NODE-818-length-26051-cov-7.571973_pt1 | contig 26051 bp, 25 predicted proteins | sample MGYA00575354_ERZ1645192 | MGnify/ENA primary metagenome ERZ1645192 (study PRJEB40844, sample SAMN11349763) | freshwater sediment metagenome | isolation source: river sediment | host: Sediment | place: India: Faizupur Khadar , New Delhi | collected 2017-02-21 ... | reverse complement strand
GACAGATATCAAAACAAACCAGTGCAAATTGGCTTCATAAAAGGATTTAAGCTAAAGAATGGGGCTTTTGCAAGTTCTGTGGCTCACGATAGTCATAATATAATTTGCGTTGGTGCCAATAATCTGGATATTTTGTCAGCAGTAAACAATGTTATTGCCATGAAAGGAGGATTAAGTGCTTCTCTGAACGGACAAGTTACTTCTTTACAGCTTGGTATCGGCGGAATAATGTCGGCAGATACATGCCAGAATACAGCGGAACAGTATGAGAAGCTTAATTATATTGTCAGAAACATGGGCTGTACAATGAAAGCTCCTTTTATGACGCTCGCATTCATGGCTTTATTGGTAATACCTGAACTGAAAATAGGGGACAAGGGCCTGTTTGATGTAAGATCCTTCAAACCGGTTCCTTTGTTTTTGAAATGAAGTTTTCCATAGAACAACAATAAATCCACACTTCATGAATGGCTCTGACAGGCTGAAATCCTTGCTGCCTCTTATACCTTCAAAGCCGGGAATCTACCAGTTCATAGATCCAGGAGGGACAATTCTGTACGTGGGAAAAGCAAAAAACTTAAGGAAAAGAGTCACTTCCTATTTTTCCGGGAACCAGTCAGGCAAAACTGAACTTCTTTTACGGAAAGCTGTCGACATAAAGCACATTGTTGTCGATAATGAATCTGATGCATTACTTCTTGAAAACAACCTTATAAAAAAGTATCAGCCTCGTTACAATATACTTCTGAAGGATGATAAAACTTTTCCATGGATTTGTATTAAGAAAGAGAGCTTCCCCAGGATTTTCAGTACAAGAAATACAATAAGAGACGGGTCAGTCTATTTCGGGCCTTATACTTCCGGGTTGATGGTCAAAACCCTGCTCGATCTTATCAGGCAGACGTATAAGCTTCGGACTTGTTCATTGAATCTTTCAACAAAAAGTATTGCTGAAAATAAGTTCAGGGTTTGCCTTGAATATCACATTGGTAACTGTAAAGCGCCATGTACAGGCTTACAACTGGAAAAGGATTATGAGGAAAATATTGCTGAGATAAAGGATATTCTAAAAGGCAGCATAGCTTCCCTTATTGAAAACCTGAGAAAGCAGATGAACAGCTTTGCTTCAGAAATGAAATTTGAAGAAGCCCAGTTACTCAAAGAAAAGATCGAAATACTTTCAGGTTTCAGAAACCGGTCAGCAGTTGTAAGTAATACGATACGGAATGTAGATGTTTTTACATTTACGAGGGAGACTGATTATGCCTATGTGAATTATTTGAAAATCATTGAAGGAGCTATAATTCAGGCATTTACGCTCGAAATGAAAATAAGGCTGGAAGAGGAAAGAGAGTCTCTTCTTGGTTATGCAATAACAGAAATCAGGGAGCGGCTGGGCAGCGATTCTCCTGAGATTCTTGTACCCTTTTTACCTGATATACAGATAAATAAGGTAAAATATACTATACCAAAATCAGGAGAAAAGCTAAAACTTATTGAACTCTCTGAGCGAAATGCCATATATTATAAGCTTGAACAGAAGAAAAAGCGTTCAGATAAGGATAAACCCCAGGAAAGAACTGGCAAAAACCTCGAGAAACTGCGCAACGACCTTCATATGTCTGAATTGCCGGTTCATATTGAATGCTTCGACAATTCAAATATAATGGGTACAAATCCTGTGGCAGCCTGTGTTGTATTTAAGAATGGAAAACCTTCAAAAAATGACTACAGGCATTTTAATATAAAGACAGTCACAGGCCCTGATGATTTCAGTTCGATTGAAGAAATCGTTTTCAGACGGTACAAACGCATTCTTGAGGAAGGGGGAAATATTCCTCAGCTTGTAATTATTGACGGGGGGAAAGGGCAATTGTCCTCAGCAATGAAAAGCATAACTTCACTTGGTTTGCGTGACAAGCTGACAGTAATTGGAATAGCTAAAAAGCTGGAGGAAATATATTTTCCCGGAGACAGTGTTCCAATTTACATCGATAAGAATTCAATAAGCCTGAAAATAATTCAGCAACTTAGAAATGAAGCTCATCGTTTTGGTATAGGTTTTCACAGGGATAAAAGATCTTCCGGGATGATTAAATCAGGACTGGACGATATAAAAGGTATCGGACCTGTTACAAAGGAACTTTTATTAAAGCATTTCAAATCTGTCAGCAAAATAGAAGAAGCTTCAGACGAAGAACTGAAAAAGCTCGTAGGGCAAGCAAAAAGCAGAATTATTCGCGAATTTTTCAGAAAATCATCCTGATTTCCACGTGGAACATAAGATGCTAAAAATGGATTTAATCAATTGATATACAGATATATAAGATGTTTTATCTCTTCTTTTAACTTCGCCAGAATCGAATATTTTAAGCTAAACGCAGGGTGGTGCACTGAAATTAAAGCCTGAAAGCCATGAAAAGTGCTCTTTTCACAATTCCTGTAAAAGAAAATTTTCCAATTGAGTTTTAAGGTCATAAGAATTCGGAAGATGAATGCCATGCATTCCTGTCAGAAGAGCTGCTTCAACATTGATTTTAATGTCATCAATAAAAACAGATTCTTCCGGAAGGAGAGAATATTTTTCGATCAGGATTTCGTAAATCCTTTTTTGTGGTTTTGAAAACCTGACATCAGCAGATATAATTCCTCCGTCAAAAAACTCAAAGAAGGAGTTGGCATTTTTAATATCAGGAAAAATGTCGGAAGGAAAGTTGGAGAGAAAATACAGGCTGAAGCCTCTTTTTTTAAGTTCTGGCAGTATTTTTACGTTATGGTCAAGGGAAAACATTATCCTCGTCCGAAGATTGAAAATTCCGGTGATTTCCTCACTGTTTAGAGAAGACTTCAGGGAAATTGACCTGATAGCATCGCTTATACTTATATCCCCGTTATCAAGCTGAAGCCATTCCTTTGAATGGAATACATCATTAAGCGCTTTTTCAGTAAAATCCTCAGGGTAATTTCCTGATTTCAGAAATTCTTCCGGTTTAAAGCTGATAAGTACATTACCAAGATCAAAAATAATGTTCCTTATCATTTCAGGGATTTTTCATGCTGACCGGCTGGCCGGTGGCTTCAAGGACATTCCACCATAATTCTCCTTCCGTATCAATTTTTTTACGCTTTGATGTTACCATTGGGATTGGCATAAGAGTAAACTGATCATTCCAGAATCCTACAACAAAGTCTGTTTTTCCGGCAAGTGCAGCATGAACAGCATTCTGGGCTAGCAGGTTGCAGAACTTGCTGTCATTGGCATTGGCAGGAGTGCTTCTTATAATGTAGCTGGGATCAATGTATCTTATTGAATGTGGGAAATTCTTATTTTTAAATTCTTCAGTTATCTTGTCTTTCAGATAGATACCTATGTCCTTATGCTTGATATTGCCTGAAGCATCCTTTTCCGAGCCGGAGTCTTCGAAAAGATCCTGTCCGGCGCCCTCAGCAACAACTACTACAGCGTGTTTTCTGTCTTCAAGTCTTTTTCTGAGTACTTTGAGAAATCCTCTTGTTCCGTACAAATCAAAGGGGGATTCAGGTACAAGTACAAAATTTACTTCCTGGACAGCGAGAGCAGCACTTGCGGCAATGAAGCCGGAATCACGGCCCATAACCTTTATGAGGGCTATCCCGTTATATGCTCCGGCAGCTTCGTTATGAGCATTTCTGATTATATCCCTTGCTTCTGAGAATGAGGTTTCAAAGCCAAAGGACTTCTGTATCATATCGATATCATTGTCAATTGTTTTGGGTATGCCTGCAACACTTATCTTCAGCTTCCTTTTTTCAATTTCCTTAAATATATCATGTGCTCCTCTGAGAGTACCATCACCGCCAATGCAGAAAAGAATATTGATATTCATTATCTCGAGAGTATCAACAATTTTATCAACTTCCTGATTTCCACGTGACGATCCGAGTATTGATCCGCCAATAAGATGGATATTGCTGACCATTGAAGCTGTCAGCTCAACAACCGGGTGATTGTATTTAGCAACAAGACCCTCATAACCATACTTTATACCGATTATCCTGCTAATCCCATAGCGGTAGTGAAGTTCATTTACGAGGCTTCTTATAACATTATTAAGTCCGGGGCAAAGTCCTCCGCAGGTTACTACTGCCACCTTTGTCTTTGCCGGTTCAAAAAACAGGTTTTCGCGCGGACCGGCTTTTTCGAAGGAAACTGGTAATTCCCCGCTTTCCTTGTATTTCATGTAACTCTCAAGAGAGGTATCATAAATTATTCTTTCCTCATCCCTGACAAATTTGTATACAGGACTGTCTTCCCGGTGACTATTTTTCAGCGGAGATTCTACATTGCATTTGCCAAGAGAACTGACTAAAAAATCCTCGAATTTCATTTCATTTATATTTAGTAATACACTATGCCAGACAAACAACAAGAGTGTTACGTCAGAGTCAAATATAAGTAAAAATATGATTTAATGTAGAATAGGGGCTCTACTTGATCTGTTTAATACGGCCAACCTGGCCATTTTCAAGCATTACCTTAATTCCGTGCGGGTGATTTGGTGAAGATGTAAGTATTTCCTTAACTATTCCTCCTGTAAGCCTTCCTGTGCGCTTATCTTCAGCAAGTTCAACCAGTACTTCAATTCCCGGTTTTACATCCGCCCTTCTTGTACCATTCATATTTTCTGAAGAAAATTGCTTTATATCAAACATGAATATTCTTAAATTTTAGGATGCAAAGTAATATTATAAATGAGTAATCCGCGATCAGCAATAAGTTAAGTTTTGTTAACTCCGGAAATATTGTCTGTTAACCTTTTGTTCCTCTGATATTTACACGGATCCTGTACAGGCTTTTGCTTGCAGTTATATACAGGTTTTTAAGATCTTTTCCTCCAAAGCAGACATTTGCTGTCCATGGCTCGGGAACAGGAATATTCCCGATTTTTTCACCCGATTTATTGAAAACAGAAACACCATTTCCGGTAAGATAAATATTTCCTTCGCTGTCAATTGTCATACCGTCTGAACCCATTCCGCAGAAAAGCATCTTATTTGTAAGAATTCCCTCTCCGGCTATTTCATATCTGTAAGTTTTACTGTCGCCAATATCTGCAACAAACAGGTACTTATTGTCTTCCGAACCAACAATCCCGTTTGGTTGCTTAAGATCAACAGCTATTCTTTTTATTTCTTTTTTATCAGGAGAGATATAATAAACTCCCTGTATTTCCTGTGGCTGCCCGGAATGAGACCACCAGGGTCTTTTATAAAAAGGATCGGTAAAATAAATGCCTCCTTTTAAATCAATCCACAAATCATTAGGTCCGTTCATCAGCTTTTCCGAATACCTGAAAGGATATTTTGTAATATTCTTGTTTCTGTCAACAGACCATATTTCATTTTTTTCGTCGGCGCAAGCCCACAAAATTCCATTATTGTCGAATGCGAGCCCGTTTGAGCGACCTGAGGGCTGAAGAAAGGTATCCAGTTTATCAGAGAAACTCCAGATCATAATCCTGTCGTTTGGCTGGTCTGTAAAATAGACATTTCCTTCGCTATCGGCAGTTGGTCCCTCTGTGAACAGGAATCCATCAGCAAGCTTTTCAATTGTTGCTCCATCGGCTAATATTTTATCCAGTCCGTCCTGCCTGAATCCGGCTAAAACCGACACGAGTACGATTAGTGCCCAAATACCAGTTTTTTTCATGTCTTTTGTAATTTGTCTCAGAATCAAACTATTGTATTCATTATCCTAAGAAGATAGTTATCAATCTGTTCCGGCTTTTCAAAACCTACAGTAATCATATCAACAGTTCCAAGACGAAGGACAAATCTGAGAGAGTTATCTATTTTTTCACTATCATCCCTGAAATTACCGTTTCCAATGAGTTTCATTCCGATAATACCTTTTCCTGATTCATGCATCTTCCTTATAACAGTAACGATTTCATCAGGATTTTTGCTGTCCATCGCTTCACCGTATGGGTTAATCCTTACATGAATCACATCTACCCACTCAGATTCAGAAGCTGCTTTCATTGCCTCCAGAGAATGTACAGAGACTCCGTGTGCACGGATTATGTTCTTAGCTTTCAGGTTTTCGAGTGAGTCCATAAAGCTTTTCTGGCTGTCTGTCCATTTTCCATCTGTCAGGCAGTGCAGCTGAACGAGGTCGATATAATCAGTATTTAATTCCTTCCTGAACCTGTCAATTGTAATGGCAGCATCAGGGCGATCGGGCTCCGGAAGTCCTCCCTGTCCTGTCCACATCTTTGTTACAAGTGTGTATTTCTCTCTCGGAAAGTTTTTCAGACCGGCAGCAGCATATTTATGAGTACCATAGGTATCAGCACAGTCAAAAAACCTAATGCCTTTTTCATAGGCCTGCCTGATAAGAGATTCGGCCACGCCGGCTCTTGTGATATTTGAAGATCTGTTCCATCCGTTAAATCCTGTCCCCATTCCAAGAAATGAAGTCGTGATTCCTGTTTTTCCCAGGGACACTTTTTGCAAAGGATCTTTTACTGATGATACAGCCGGCTGATCTATATCAAGAACAGACTTTCCCAAAACAATAGATCCGGCACCGGCGCCAACACTTCTGGTAATAAATTCCCTTCTGTTCAATTTCCCGGGCATAACAATATGAAATTATTAATTTATTGTAATCCAAGTAATTCAATAAGATTACCAGGAGGCACAGGCCTTCCGTTTCTTGTAGCGGCACCTGTAACCCTGGCAGTAACTATAAGTTTGTTGTCAGGAACTCTGTAGATGCTTTGAATAAAGGCCAGTCTTACGTTACCTTCCCTTCTGATATCAACAGTCACAATATACCTGTCGTGACTTCTCAGTGGATATTTGTACTCGATTTCAACTTTTGTGACAATGAGATCTAAACCCTCATCATGCAATTTTGAAAAACTTATGCCTTTTTCTGTAAGAAATTCATGCCTTGCATGTTCAAGATAATGCTGGTAATTTGCGTTGTTAACAACTCCCTGAAGGTCACACTCGTAATCTCTTACTTTTAATTCGAGCCTGAAAGTATTATCATCCATTTTCTTTTCTTAAAACAGATGCTAAAAATAACTATTTGGGAAATAATCCAAAGAATTTTCTCAAACCTTTATGGAACTTATGTACTCCGTTTGGGTTATAATGCATCAGAATGCATTCTCCTGTAACATAATTTATATCTGAGCCTTCAAGTTCCTTAAGGGCTTCTTTGCTTTCTGCATGTTGTTGAATCCAGATTTGTTTTATTCCCTTTTCCTTAGCCTCCCTGACAACAGAAGCAGTAACGTCTTTCTTTGTCATAATTATCAATCCTTTGACCTCCGGGGGCAGAGATGCAAGATCTTTATAGCTTTTAATGCCGAGTATTTCTCCTGCAAAAGGATTTACAGGTATCAGGTCCATGCCCTTTTGACGGAGCTCCTTAAATGCGGCATAACCAAATTTTTTCGGATTTCTTGAAACCCCTGCCATTGCAACAGGACTTGTTGCAACAAAATTTTCAATTTGCTTTAACGATGCCATGTTTTTCAGTTTTATGGGTATAAACACTTAAAAGTAGTACAAAAAATGATAAGTAAATCTATTTTTTACTTACTTGGTGACCCTGATCAAAACTCAATCAGCTAATGAAAAAACAGGAAATCCCCCAGGGATATCTCTTTTCAAGAGCATATTCAAATTATGTATTTATTCTTCTTTTCCTGCTTTATATGTTCGATTATATAGACAGGATGGTTGTTACATCAATGTTTTCCTCGATTGAACGGGACTGGGGTATTACTCACACTCAAAGCGGATTGCTGGTTTCTGCAGTTTACTGGGCAATAGTTATTCTTACTTTTCCTGTTTCAATTCTGGTTGACCGCTGGAGCAGGACAAAGACAATAGGAGTAATGGCAATTTTGTGGAGCCTTGCAACAGCATTATGTGCCCTGACTGGAAATTATGTTCAGCTTTTTATGGCCCGTTTACTCATTGGTGTTGGAGAGGCAGGCTATGCACCAGGCGGAAGTGCAATGATCTCGGGTTTGTACCCTCTTGATAAAAGGGCTAAGATGATTGGTATCTGGAACGCCTCAATACCTCTTGGATCAGCAATAGGCGTGCTCCTGGGAGGAATTATAGCCGTTAAGCTTGGCTGGAAACATGCTTTTGGAATCGTTGCTATACCGGGTTTGATTGTGGCGATTTTGTTCCTTTTTGTAAAGGATTACAAGACTGTAGATCTGTCATTTGTTGATAAGAGCAATAACAAAGTGAAAATGGAGAAGAGGGACATTTTCAGGGAATTCATTACAAGGCCATCAATAATATTCACATATTTTGGTATAACAGCAGTAGTCTTTGTGACCTCAGCAATGCTTACCTGGCTTCCAACATATTTTGAAAAAGTCAGGGATGTTCCTCAGGACAAAGCAGGGCAGATGGCAAGCATTGTAATGATGCTGGCTATAGTTGGAGCCCCTGTAGGCGGAATACTTACAGATAAGTGGCATAAGAAAAAAGCTAATGCACGGCTTCTTTTTCCTGCAATCACAACCTTGCTTTCTGCCATTGTGCTTTTTATAGGCCTTGTGCTTCTGCAGGGCACGGTGCAATATATTGTACTGTTGTTGTTCGGAGTACTTGTATTAATGTTTATTTCGGGAGCGGCAGCAGTTACACAGGACGTGATACATCCCGGACTCAGGGCAACTTCTTATGCAATATCAGTTGTTATCCAGAACCTTCTTGGTTCATCTATGGCTCCTGTTGTCCTTGGTAAAATATATGACCTGGCAAGTATCCAGATGGCACTTGATTTTCTTCCCTTTGTACTACTTGTAGGTTCAGTGCTGTTTTTCCTGGGTTCGCGGTATTATGAGAAGGATATGGAAAAAGTCACTAAGATTGAAATGGTGGCCGCCTGATAACAGCAATTATTTTTTCCTCTCTGTTGTATAATGCACAAATTCCTTAAGAGATTCTTTAACAGGGGAATCAGGATAGGAATCCAGTATGGCCAGTGCCTTGTCGCGATATTGGTTCATTCTGGTCTCAGCATAAACCATACCTCCATTATCTGCAACAAAAGCAATCACTTCATTTATTTCTGCCTTTGTTTTTTTCCGGCTTTTAACTATTGAAAGAATGTGTTTTTTCTGGAAAAAAGAAGCCTGTTTGAGCGCATGGATAAGCGGAAGAGTAATCTTTCTCTCCTTGATATCGTTGCCGGCAATTTTGCCTGTCAGGCCAGTACTCTCATAATCAAGAAGGTCATCTCTGATCTGAAAAGCAATGCCGATATTTTCTCCGAATTCCTTCATCAGCATTATTGTTTCGGCATTATCTGTTACTGCCCGTGCACCGCAGGCAGTACAGGCAGAGATTAGAGCTGCTGTTTTGCTTTTAATGATCCTGAAATAGTCTTCTTCAGTTATACTTTGTTTCCTTGCCTTCTGCAGTTGCAGAAGCTCCCCTTCACTCATCGATTTTACAGCTTCAGAAACTATTTCAAGCATGTCGAACCTGTTCTTTTCGACACTTATCAGCATGCCTTTCGAAAGCATATAATCGCCAACAAGAACAGCTATTTTGGAATTCCAGAGGGCATTGACAGATAAAGATCCGCGACGTTCATGTGCATCATCAACAACATCATCATGAACCAGGGAAGCTGTGTGAAGAAGCTCAATAAATGTTGCTGCAACATAAGAAGCTTCTGAAATTGTACCATTCAGTTTTGCCGTAAGCAATACCAGCATAGGCCTCATTTGTTTGCCTTTGCGCCTGAGGATATAATTAAGAATTATTTTAAGCAGAGGAATATCGCTCTGCAGGGTCCTGCTGAAATAGACTTCAAATTCAGCCATTTCATTTTCAACCGGGCCTTTTATTTTATCGATTAATGACATATTAAAATAACAGTCTCAAACTTACACAAAATTATCATTCAATCATCGTCCTGAGTTATTACAGTCAGAGTACGACATCGTTATATATTCCAGAATAATAGTTCCCGTTATTAGGTGGCACAAAAAATCTTAAATTTGTTTAGTAAATCTAATTGTATGCTAAACCGGATTCTGGACTTCAGCCTGAAAAACAAACTTATTGTTATTTTGTTCACAATAACCATGGTTGCTTTTGGACTGTTTGCGGTATATAAGATACCCGTTGGCGCAGTGCCCGACATTACAAATAATCAGGTTCAGGTTATAACAACCTCAGGGAACCTTTCAACTCAGGAGATAGAGCAGTTCATTACTACTCCTGTTGAAATGGAAATGGCAAATCTTCCTTCCGTTTCTGAAATAAGATCTGTGTCAAAATTCGGTATTTCGGTTGTTACCGTGGTGTTCAAGGACAATATTGGCACATATCTTCCTCGACAGCTGATTGCCGAAAAGCTGAAAACAGCATCAGCCAATATTCCTGAAGGTTTTGGCACTCCGGAAATGGGACCGATTACAACAGGTCTTGGCGAAATATATCAATATACTCTGGCTGTCAGGCCCGGTTATGAGGATAAGTATAATGCAATGGATCTAAGGACAATCCAGGACTGGATTGTTAAAAGAAGGCTTTCAGGAATAAACGGGGTGGTTGAAATTAACAGCTGGGGAGGATACCTGAAACAATATGAAATTGCTATTGATCCGGTAAAACTTAAAGGCGTGAACCTCACCCTTATTGATGTGTTTGAAGCAATTTCCTCAAACAACAGCATTTCGGGCGGGGCATATATTGAAAAAACTAACCAGAGTTTTTTCATTAGGGGTGACGGGCAGGTTAAGTCTCTGGATGACATCAAAAACATTGTTGTTGACTATAATAACGGTTATCCGGTTTTGATAGAAGATATTGCCGAGGTTCGCTTTGGCAATGCAAACAGATTTGGCGCCATTACTGCAAACGGTAAGGGAGAAACAGTACTCGGACAAGTTATGATGCTGAAGGATGCCAATTCAAAAGAAGTAATAAACGAAGTAAAAAAACGCGTTGAGGCAATTCAGTCGAATCTGCCGGAGGGAGTTTTTATTAATCCTGTAATTGAAAGGGGAGAACTGATTGGCAAAACCTCTACGACTGTCGCTGAAAACCTTATTCTGGGCGCATTGATAGTTTTAATAACGGTTGTATTGCTTCTTGGTAATTTAAGGTCGGCACTTGTCATTGCTTCAATGATTCCGCTTGCCCTGCTTTTCACAATATCAATGATGTACATCTTTGGAATAGATGCCAACCTAATGAGCCTGGGTGCTCTTGACTTCGGGATAATAATCGATGGCGCAGTAATAATTGTTGAATTTATAGCTTTAAAAATAGTTACAAGGAAGGAAGAACTGGAAGGATCTTCAGGAGAATTACATCTGTCTATGATGGACAAAATATCTTTTGAGGGATCTTCAAAGATGATGAACTCGGCAATTTTCGGGCAAGTAATTATTCTTATTGTCTTTATACCGATACTTTCACTGAGTGGTGTTGAAGGGAAAATGTTCCGGCCCATGGCTATCGCATTCTGTTTTGCTATTATCGGTGCGATGATCTTCGGACTGACATGGCTGCCTGTTGCTTCTTCACTGTTCCTGAAACCACAGAGTGGAGGAATAAAAAACATATCAGACAAGATAATGGCCCTCGCTTACAGGTCATATAATCCTGTAATTCATTGGTCATGCCGGCATAAAAAGGCAGTGCTTGGAATAGCTGTTCTTTCGCTTGTATTTACAATCTTTATTTTTACCAGAATAGGGGGAGAGTTTGTTCCGACTCTTGATGAAGGAGATTTTGTTATTCAGCCTGTTCTGAAAACCGGTACTTCTCTCACAAAAACAATTGAGCTGACAACACAGATGGAAAACATCCTGATCAGTAAATTTCCGGAAGTTGATCAGGTTGTCAGCAGAATTGGAGCGGCAGAAGTGCCAACCGACCCAATGTCTATGGAAGAAATAGACATGATTATAAAACTTAAGCCCAAAAAATACTGGGTCACTGCAAAAGATAAAGAAATGCTTGCAGTGAAATTCAAAGAGGCTCTTTCTGCAATTCCCGGTATAGATTATGAGTTCACTCAACCTATAGAAATGAGGTTCAATGAACTGATTACAGGTGTCAGGTCAGATATTGCCATAAAAATTTTCGGAGATGACCTTGATTATATAAGCAGGAAAGCAATTGAAGTCAAAACGCTCATTGAAAACATACCTGGAGCCGGAGATGTGATATTGGAAAAAACAGCCGGATTGCCTCAGGTCAGAATAGATTACAACAGGGAGAAAATAGCCTATTACGGGCTTGATATTAAAGTACTTAACAGGTATCTGTCAACTGCATTCGGGGGAGAGATTGCAAGCGCTGTTTTTGAAGGTGAAAAACGCTTTGACATGGTTGTCCGATTCAGGAAAGAGAGCAGGACCGATATAACAGATATAAGACAACTTTATGTTCCTCTAAATAATGGCTTGCAGATCCCGCTTGAGGAACTTGCAAGCATAGAATACTCTGAAGGCCCGGCCAAAATTTCAAGGGAAAACACACACAGACGTGTTGTGGTGAGTGTCAACGTCAGGAATCGCGACCTTCAGTCGGTTGTTAAGGATATACAAACTGTCGTTGACAGTAAAATTGCGCTTGAACCAGGTAATTACATAGTCTATGGTGGTCAGTTTGAAAACCTTCAGAATGCAACAAAAAGACTAATGATTGCTGTGCCTGTTGCCTTATTACTTATTTTCATCTTCCTCCATTTTGCTTTTGGATCATTCAGGGATGCTCTTCTGATATTTACAGCGATACCTCTTGCTACAGTTGGAGGGGTAATATTATTATGGCTAAGGGGTATGCCATTCAGCGTTTCTGCAGGTGTTGGTTTCATTGCCTTGTTTGGGATTGCAGTACTTAATGGGATAGTTCTTATAGAGCATCTCAAAGAGCTCCAGCATTCCGGGATTTCTGATATCAGGGAACTTATTTTAAAAGGTACAAGAGACAGGCTTAGGCCCGTGATGCTTACTGCAGGAGCTGCTGCAATGGGTTTTCTTCCGATGGCAGTATCTACTGGTGCCGGAGCGGAAGTTCAGCGTCCTCTTGCTACAGTTGTTATTGGCGGACTTATAACATCAACAATGCTTACAATGATCGCCCTGCCTCTTCTTTTTGAGATTTTCAACAATGTAAAAAGCATAAGCCTGTTCCCTCTCAGGGTAATCAGGTTCAAATCACTTGCACTTATCCTGTTGCTTTTTGCTGCCGGTGGTTATGTACATTCTCAGTCCGTTGAAATGGATTTGAAGAAAGTCATTGAAACCGCTTATGCAAACAACAGGGAGATAAAGGCTTACTCTCTGAGGGTTGATCAGAGTAAGGCTCTTGTATCAACAGCATTTGATATTGATAAAACTGTTGTTACATACGGAAAGGATGAAAATAATATTGCGGAAAACGGCTATCCGATAAATGTCTGGGGTGTTGAACAGACTTTCAGCTTCCCCTCGCTTTACACGGCAGAACGAAATTCAAGAAAAATTGAATTGACAAGGGCGGAAACAGAACTGGAAGCTGTGAAGCAAAGTCTGGCAAAAGAACTCTCTTCAACTTATTATGAAATACAGAATTTGCAAAACCGCAAAAAAATATTGCAGGAAATAGACAGCCTTTATGCAAACCTTGCAAAAAGTGCTGACACAAAAAGGATTAGCGGGGATATGAGTGAAATGGAAAGACTCAATATTGTTGCAAGGCAAAAACAGGCTCAGCTTGACCTGAACAGCATCCGGTACAATATTGAAATAGCAGGTCAGAAGCTTAAGACACTTATGAATTTTTCAAATGAAATTTCTGTTCCTGATGAAATTGAAATATTAAATCCCGAGGATCAGGATATCAATTCAAATCCCATTGTACGTCTGATTCAAATTCAGGATCTGTATTCAGAATCACTGCTTCGTGTTGAAAAGAATAAAATGTTGCCCGACCTGTTTTTGAACTATTTTACCGGAACAAACACCTTTCAGAATGCAAAAAGATATAACGGATTTCAGGCTGGTCTTTCCGTGCCTCTTTTTTTCGGCAGCCAGAAATCAAGAATTGAAGCAGCCAGAATTTCTCTTAATGCCACTCAGTTATATTCTGAGAATCAAATCATTGTTCTGAAAACCAGAATGGATGCTTATAAAAAGGAAGAACAGAAATACAGAGAGGCGATAGATTTTTATAATACTTCAGGAAAACAACTGCATGATGAAATTCTGCGTGCGACAATGAAGAGCTATCAACTCGGGGAAATAGACCTTTTCAGGTTTACAGGCAGTTATGAAAATGCAGTAAAGTTAAAAATGGACTATCTTGATAATGTACTGAAATACAATTTGATAATTCTTGAACAAAAGTATCCTGCAAATTAATAATCAGAATATATGAAGCCAAAATCAGCTTTATTTTACTTCTTCATCCTGTTTCTGCTTTTTTCCTGTCACGGGAAGAAAGCTGAAGTCAGTGCACCAGACCAGGAATCATTTATAATCCTTACAGAAGAACAATTTTCAACTGGTGAGATGCAATTGGGAAAATCACAAAAAATTGTCTTTGATCAGCTTGTCAACAGTCATGGCAACATTATTTCAAAACCAGGGGGGCTGGCAAAGATCAGCGGACCAATATCGGGAGTTATAAGCAGTATACGGTTCACACCGGGGCAGAAGATAGCAAAAGGACAGGCAATAATTGAGATAGGGGGAAATGAGCTAATTGAACTTCAGAGGGATTTTGCTGAAACTTCAAGTCAGCTAATTCGTGTTAAGTCGGAATATGAACGACTTAAGTCCCTTTACGCAGAGAATGTTGGCACCCAGAAGGAATTTATTACTGCACAGTCGGAATATAATACTGTTCTGGCCCGGTATTCGGCTCTGATGATGAAAATGAACATGTTAGGACTTGATCCTGTTAGTGTGGAAGCCGGAAAATTTTCAAGTTTCTTCACCCTGAACTCCCCGATAACAGGTTATATATCCAAAATTAATGTTGCCCTTGGTCAGTATATAGGCCAGGAAAGTACTCTGGCTGAAGTTTTTGATCCTTCAAGGCTGTTTTTACAGGTTGCCGTTTTTGAAAAAGACATTTTCCGACTGAAGGAAGAACAAAAGGTGAGGTTCAGGATTCTTGGTGATTCATCAGAATATTTTGCAACACTGAAATCGCTTGGGAAAAATGTTGACAATGAGACAAAAACAATACTATGCTATGCTGAAATAGATGATTTGAACAGGAATACATTTATAAACAATACTTATGTTGAGGTAAGGATTATAACAGCCAGTGACACAGTAAATGCTGTACCGGAAGAAGCAATACTGAAATCAGGTGAATCAAGCTATGTTCTTGCCCTGGAAAAAAGGGATGATAAGGCCTATTATTTTAAGAAAGAGCTTGTTACTGCAGGCCGGGCACTGAATGGTTATGTTGAGATTTCCGGAGGAACCGGCAGGGAACTTCTCCTGAAAGGTGCATATAATCTGGTTCTTGATTAATTCCGGGAATCAGGTTGCCTGAATGAAATGAAAGATTAGTAAGGTTAATGACTTCAACAATTCAGATTTCAGTGGAAAATCGTCAAAAAAGGTTCTGCTGAAAACAGGTTTTGCTTCTGGAAACAATTTGATTTATAATTTGTTGATTAATTAAACTTAGATAAGCTTGAAGCAGCAGCTTTTGTATATAATAATCGCAGTATTGTTTTTTGTATCGTGCAAAAAGGGATTAACTGATTATCAGATGCGCATACTGCTTAGGAATTCAACTGACAGCACAATTACTGTCCAGGTTTTTCCAAAATATAAATATGCTCAGGCTGGCAAGTATTCTTATTCCGATACACATACAAAATATAAGGATACAACATTTGTCCCCGACAAAAAGCTTGGTACTGAACTTTATTCTACAGATACTCTCGATATGGACCCGGACAGGCTTATTTCAAGGGTTTTTGACAGTATTCATGTAAGGCTTAAATCAGGCAAAGTTTTAAGTTTTTCCCCGCAGAAAGCTATGAATTACAGTGTGAATCCCTTTACTGACAGATCTGCCTGGATTTACCAGAGAAATGATCTGGAATATATCAGGACATGGAGAGAAAATGATCTTGTGACCAACGATTATATTTTTGTTATAGAAGGTCTCAGGTAGTCCGCATTACATGCAGGTTCAACAGGAACAAGACAAAATTCAATAAATTAATTTATCCGGGAACAAGTTTTTTCTGAAATGGATAAAACTTTTTTTCTTTGCATCCAGATATTCAACTTATATGGAAGTAACAATCAGAAATGCCACTGAACATGATTTCCCGAATGTTTTGTCATTGATCAGGGAGCTTGCCGATTTTGAAAAGTCACCCGATGATGTGACAAACAGTGTTGAACTGATGAAGAAGGAAAAGGAGTACTTTAATTGTATTGTCGCCGAGGGTCCTGAAAACGAAATTATCGGTATGTCTGTATATTTCTACGCCTATTATACATGGGTAGGAAAATCGCTTTACCTCGAGGATATTTATGTAAAGGAGCAATACAGGAAAAGCGGTGTCGGAAAAGCATTAATCAGTAAGATCTTTGAAATTGCCCGGGCAGAAGATTGTAAAAGAGTAAGGTGGCAGGTTCTGAACTGGAACCAGAATGCAATTGAGTTTTACAGGAAATGCGGAGCCGGAATTAATTCTGAATGGCTTAATTGTACTTTTGATCATCAGGGGATTCTGAATTTTAAGATTTAGCATGATGAAATAATGGTATTCAGGAAGTTCATTCGATGTATTGATCTGTTTTACCACATTCCGGCTTAAAAAGCCATTGCCGGGATTATCTCTAAATGCTGAGATGCGAAGATTACTGCTGATATACTTGCAACATATCAACATATTTGCATATTTTTACAGCTCAAAATATTAAGTGATGGAGTTTAAAGATCTTACACCAGAAAATCTTGAAAAAGCAGCAAGCATGCTTAAGGCAATTGCTCATCCTGTAAGGATTTCAATTGTCGGGTGCCTTGAAGATGGTCAGCAAAGAACTGTAACGGAGATACATAAGCAGCTTGGACTGGAACAATCAACAACATCACATCATCTGGGAATATTAAAGGACAAGGGCGTACTTTCTTCAAGGCGTGAAGGGAAAAACACATGGTATTTCCTTAAACATCAGAATCTGAGAACCGTATTGAGTTGTGTAAGTTCCTGCTGTGAGCAGTAATTCTCAGGCGAGGTCCCTGAACATTCTTTTTTGGAACAATATTATTGATATCACTCCGCATGTTATAGCAGAGTCAGCAATGTTGAATACCGGCCTGAAAAAAATAAATGATTCTCCGGCTTTCACAGGAGACCAGTCTGGCCAGTGTGTATCTATAACAGGGAAGTAGAACATGTCAACAACCCTTCCGTGAAGAAAGGAAGAATAGCCGCCTCCGGGAGGGAACATTGTTGCCGGTTGCATATAACTTTCGCTGAAAATCATTCCGTAAAATGCGCTGTCTATTATGTTTCCAATGGCACCAGCCATTATTGCGCTTACTGCAAGAACAAGGCCTGTATTTGCTTTTCTCTCAATAAGAGTGTAAAGGAACCAGCCAATTCCAAAAATTGCCAGGATCCTGAAAATGCTGAGGATCAGTTTCCCGGGTTTTCCTCCCATTTCCATGCCGAAAGCCATTCCATTGTTTTCAATGAAGTGAATTAATCCCCAGTCTCCGAATAGTTTGATTTCCTGTCCTATAACAAGATGTGTCTTGATCCATATTTTAAGAATCTGGTCAAGGATAAGGATTAATGCTATTAATAAAGCAGCTTTTTTCCCGAGTGTCATCAGTGCCTCAATTTTGGGCCGCAAAATACTAAAAATTCAGATGAGTAAATGATTTCGACTGAAGAAATGAAATCTTTACTCACATAAATTATTAATTTTCGGGGACAGATAATTAATTAATATGCAGAAGAAAACAGCTGTTGTATTCGGTGGAACAGGTCTAGTTGGATCTTACCTGGTCAGGGAGCTTCTGGAGTCACAGGAGTATTGTAAAATAGTTGTCTTTTCCCGCAGGAAAGTCTTATCCGTCGTTAATGAAAAACTATCAGAACAGATAGTTGATTTTGAAAATCAGGTTAGTTATGAAAGCAGGATTTCAGGTGATGACATCTTCATTTGCCTGGGTACAACGATTAAAAAGGCGGGGTCGGTCAGCCGTATGGAAGAAATAGACAGGGATCTTCCTGTTTCAATCGCAAAGGCGGCCCTGAAAAATGGTGCGAAAGGTCTTGCTGTAATTTCATCGATCGGAGCAGGAGAAAAATCAGCTAATTATTACCTGAGAATAAAGGGTGAGATGGAGAGGGGTATACTGGATCTTGATTTTGCAACAATAGCTCTTGTAAGGCCTTCGCTTTTGCTTGGAAACCGTAATGAAAAGCGCTTTGGAGAGAATGCCGGAAAGATCTTTATGAAGGCATTTGGCTTCTTTTTCTGGGGGAGATTCAGTAAATACAGGGCAATAGAAGGCAGGGATGTTGCCAGGGCAATGATAAAGATATTGAATAATAATACCGGGAAAAGGGTATATGAATCAGACGAACTCAGGATGCTGGCATCTGAAAAATAGAAAACCCGGTTCTCCCGGGTTTTCATATATTTAGTGAGGATCAGTTAATTACATGTTTTGTTAACATGATTCGAATCCCAGCATTTCCACTGACCGTCGAGATAGTCAGAACTCTTAATTCTGCCTTCCTTTGTTGAGGTGCTCCATTCAATGTTAACATCCGAGAATTTTGAAAGGGATGTATTGTAGTAATGAATTGTAAAATAGGCATTCAGAGCAGCACTTGTTTTTCCTGCCTCAATATATGCGCCATTGCTTTGGCCGCTTTTAACATAAGTATATTTTAAAGTACCTATTTCGGTCCCTGATTTTGTCCAGTCAATCTGCAGAAGTGGAGTCTGTGCTGAACTGCTTTCATTCAGAGTCCATTTACCTGAAGTCCCGTCCAGCTTACTTGTACCGTCGAACCATTTAAACTCCGCAAAGCCACCAGTTCCTTCCCTTGTGATGTACATTTCCCAGATTACATCAGATGGTCCTATTTCTCCTGTCAGACGTGCTTTATATGTCACTCCGGCAGCGCTTACATTATAGCTCCATTGCCATTTTTTATCTGAAAGATACACAGGGTCCTGATCAACGGCAACCTTGAATGAAGCAACCGGAATGGCCAGAGTAACTGCAACTATTGTACGCCAGGTTCCAACAATTAGCGCTGCAGTTTCCCAGTTAAGATTTTCTGTTCCTTTATTTGAAAAATCAACAGCTCCTGATTTGGAACTGGTAACAAAAGCACTGAAATCAATCACCATCGATTCTGCAGGAGGAAGAGTTGGAGGATCTCCCTTATCCTTTTTACATCCGTAGAAAGAACCTGCCATCAGTGCGACAACAAGTATCAGAGACAATACTTTTTTCATGATCTGAATTTTTTATAATACTGGAACGAAAATTTCTGTGTTTTGGTATTCCTAATACAAAGATATAAAGAGAGATTCAAAAAAATATAGAAATAAGTGATATTAATTCCCAATTTGAAAGACATATTTATTATTTCATATTACCGAAACAAGAGTAAGCATTATCATAATAATGAGGCCATAAGAGTTAATCAGGACTACAGAAGTATTTAATCTGTCTTTTCCGCCTTCATTAAAAAGAGTCCGGAAAAATGAGAATATGAATACAACATTTACTATCAGGTATGTAATAGTAAAGATGAGCCCAAACAATCCTGTGACTATAAAAAATGCAAGAAAGGTTGCATTTGAAAACAAAACCCAGTAAAAAACTACTTTCCTGAGCTGGGTCTTATCGAGATAAAATGAAATTGAGGCCAGTCCGGCTTTACTGTACTCTTCTCCATATCTGATTATGAGGAGCCAGAAGTGAGGTACCTGCCACAGGAACATAAATAAAGAAAAGAAAATAATTTCAGGAGAAAATATATTATTACCTGCTGATACATATCCAATTAGTGGAGGTATTGCTCCCACAAATCCTCCGGGGATAATTGCAAGTATCGAAATTCTCTTCAGTCTTGTGTATAAAATATTGTAGAGTACAATACAAAGTATGCCCAGAAGTACTGGCTTTATACCGTTTTGTGCAAGGCAGAATATTCCGGCAGTCAGCAATACCGAGAAGATGAACAATGCCTGATTTGTCGTTATTTTTCCTGATGGTATGGGCCTGTTTCTTGTGCGCTCCATCAGGATATCTGTATTTCTTTCAGAGTACTGATTAAGAACAGCCGCTGATGATGAAAGAAAAAAAACACCAGAAGCCATGAAAATCAATGCTTCAAAATCAGCAAGTCCGGCCATGAAAAATCCAGTAATTGCTGAAACAACAACAGCAAGTGATAGTTTATATTTAATCAGATCGCCAAATAAGGAAAGCCTGTGCATTGAATTACTTCTCTTGTGCGAGGGTCTTTAAGTAATCGGTAATTGTATTTATATCTTCCTCTTTAAGGACATCTTTATACGACTTCATCAAGCCTTTTGCAAATCCCACAACCACCTCTGAATCAGGTTCGTATATTGAATTGTGAATATACTTTTCATCAGCATTGACAGTTTTCTGTTCTTTTCCGTAAAGGACAATGCGATCAGAACCGAAAAGACCTTTGAATGAAGGACCCACAAGTTTTGTCCCGTCAATTGAATGACAAGCAATGCAGCCAGTATTCCTGAGCAGAAGATAACCATCGGGTTCTGGTGCAGCGGCTGAAGCTTTATAATCATCGAACCATTTGTCATAATCTGTCTGCTCAAGAATTTTTGCTTTTGCCAGCATTGATGAATGCAGTAGTCCGCAATACTCGGTGCACAAAATTTCATATTCCCCCACCTGTGTTGGTATGAACCAAAGATAAGTATCGTACCCTGGTATAACGTCTTCCTTTACCCTGAATGCCGGAATAAACAGGCTGTGATTAACATCTTCCGATTTCAGATTAACCCTAACAGGCTTGTTTACAGGGAGATACAGATCTGATGTTTTTATTCCGTTGCCGTAATCAAATTCCCATTCCCACATCCGGCCTATTGCCTGAACAACCATGGCATCAGCCGGCGGTTTTCTCATTGGAGCGAATCCCGACCAGCCAAAATAGAACATTACCATCACTATTATCAACGGTACTGTAGTCCAGATAATTTCAAGGGTTACACTTCCTGTAAACTGACGGGCAGGTTTACCTTTCTTTCTTGAGAAATGTATGACTGTCCAGATCATAAAAGCCGTAATACCAATAATAAAGAAACCGGCTATTGAAAATATAAGTAAGAAAGCCTTATCTACCCCTTCTGCAAGATTTGATGCTCCTGTAAACATATCTTTTACCTTAAGTAGTAATCAATAAATGTAATAACTATAACTGCTGCAAACAAAGCGAAAACTCCGCTAACCATGGCTTTTATGAACAGGCTTTCGTGTTTGACATGCATAAAATTGATAATAACAGTGGCCACTTTAATGCTGGCAATCAGTAAAGCCACCCCTACGGTAAACGCTCCGAAATGCCATTCAGTGGCTGCCACAGATATGGCTGTCAGTGCCAGTAATGCAATAAGTACTACTGCATGGGAAGTATAGCTTGAAATATGTGATCCTTCTTTATTCATAGGGTTGCTCTTCTAAGTTATCAGGTAAAGTAAAGGGAAAAGGAAGATCCAGATCAGGTCAACAAGATGCCAGTAAAGGCCGGAGTTTTCAAGGTGAAGGTAATGATTGCTGTTGACGGTTCCATTCTTGATTTTCACAATGTTAATAAGCAGGAGAATCATTCCGATAAGCACATGGAGGGCATGAAGACCTGTCATCATGTAGTAAAGCCCGAAAAACAGGAGCTCCCCCTGCGGGAGATTCTTCAGAACTTCAGAACCGGGATAAATCTTAAACTCAAATTTATGCGACCATTCGAAATACTTGTTCAGCATAAACAGGCCTGCAAGCAGAACGGTGAGACCTACAAGAAAAAGGGCCAGATTTTTTTCATCTTTCTGAATCGCAGTTATTGACATCGCAACTGTCATACTGCTCACAAGGAGGAATACGGTATTAAGCGTGCCTATAAATGTATTCAGTTCTTCTGCAGCATGATGAAAATCAGCAGAGTACTTAGCCCTGAAAACAGCATAAACTAGGAATAATCCTCCAAAAAGGAAAAGCTCGGTAAAAAGAAAGATCCACATACCCAGTTTTCCTGTTTCGCTGTCAATACGTTCGTTATGAATTGCCTGCACAGACATATTTTTACTATTTGTTACCGGTACTTTCGCCAAAAAAATACGGATGATTCTTTATTTGGGGTATTTCTTCAAAATTCTCATGTGAAGGAGGAGAGGGTATCTGCCATTCGAGAGTCACTCCTTTCCAGGGATTGGAAGGAGCCGGAGCCCCTTTCTTAGCATGATAAACAAGATTGTAAACCATTATTATCAGGCCGATAAACAAAATAAATCCGCCAATTGTGGATAACTGGTGACCTGTCTGAAACTGAGGCAGATAATCAAAATATCTTCTTGGCATTCCCTGAAGTCCGATTATAAACTGAGGGAAATAAAGAAGGTTAAATCCGATGAAGATTACAATGCTTCCTGCATAAGCAAGTGTGTTGTTGTACATTCTGCCAAACATTTTCGGGAACCAGTAATGCAGTCCCGCAAAAAAGGCAAATCCCATTCCGCCGAAAATTATATAATGAAAATGGGCAACAACAAAGGCAGTATCATGAGCCTGCACATCGGTAGCAACAGAACCAAGAGTAAGTCCGGTAAATCCGCCGATCATAAAAAGGAAAATAAAGAAAATGGCGTACAAAAGAGGCGGTTTAAGGTCAATTGATCCTCCGTACATAGTGGATATCCAGTTAAAGACTTTTATTGCACTGGGCACAGCTACAAGGAAGGTAAGAAAGGAAAAAAACCAGCGGGAGCCATAACTTATTCCTGCGGTGAACATGTGATGTCCCCAGACAAAGTACCCTACAAAGGCAATTGCGAGGCTCGAAAACAGAATTGCCGTATATCCGAAGACCGGCTTCTGGCTGAATGTGGGAAAGATCTCTGTTACTATTCCCATGCCCGGCAAAATCATAATGTACACAGCAGGGTGTGAATATATCCAGAAGAGATGCTGGAAAAGTACAGGATCTCCCCCGAGGGCGGGATCGAAAAAACCAATTTTCAAAACCCTTTCAGCAATTACCATCAGCAGGGTAATGCCTACTATGGGAGTAGCGAGCACCTGGATCCATCCTGTTGCATACAGAGACCATGGGAAGAGCGGCATCCTGAACCATCCCATACCCGGAGCCCTCATCCTGTGCATTGTGACAATAAAGTTAAGCCCGGTAAGAATTGAGGAAAATCCCAGGATAAAAGCAGCAACAAGTGCATAAATAACGTTGGTGGATGATTCGGCACTGTAGGGAACATAAAATGTCCAGCCAGTATCGGGAGAACCTTCTCCTATGAACTGAGAAAGAACGCCGAAGATGGCCCCAATTATAAACAGATACCAGGAAAACAGGTTCAGTTTCGGAAATGCAACATCTTTTGCACCAATCATTATTGGCAGGAAAAAGTTTCCGAAAATTGCAGGCAGCGCAGGAATAACAATAATGAATATCATTATGATGCCATGTATCGTAAACATCCCGTTATAGGTCTGGGCATCCATTATTGTCTCTCCCGGTTTGAAAAGCTCAATCCTCATCAGCAGGCCAAGAATAACTCCTACGAAGAAGAAAACCATAATGCTGTACAGATAAAGGAGTGCTATTTTTTTATGGTCGGTGGTTAGCAGCCATGAGAGAATACCCTTGTATTTTCCTTTGTGATCCAGGAAACTAACATGTGATCCGTTTTCAGAAGCATTCATAGATCGGATTATTTCAGTTTTTTTTCTTTTTAACAATAAGTACTATAAAGATAATCAGCGCGATAACAATAATAAAAGATCCAAGGATTCTTGTTATCTGAATAGTATATGTTTTACTGGCAGGATTGTAGGCGAAGCAGTACTCAAGGATCCTGTTTATAGTTGGCCGTGCAATGCCCTTTTGTGCTTCTATTATTGCCATTTTAAGATCAAAGGGAAGGAAAGACAGACCATAGAGATATCGTGTTATTTTTCCCTGAGGGCTCAGGATTATGATAGCTGAAGCATGTGCAAAATCAAGTCCCTGGGCTTTGTATTTATATCCGACTGCATCTGTTATTGTTGTGATATTTTCCTGAATACCTGTAAGGTACATCCAGTGTTTCTGATTTTCCTTACTGATTTTCTGTACGAAGTTTACCTTCTTTTCCCGGGCTTTTTCGGGAGTGTCTTTTGTATTAAAACTTATTGTAATTATCTGATAATCTGTTCCAAGTTGCAGATCAGTTTTGCTTATGACATCTGCAACACCATCCATTAAGGGACTGCAGAGATTCGGACAATCAAAATATACAAACAACAGAATTGTAGGTTTATTTATCAGCTGCCTTAAAGTAACAGTATCATTCTGCTCATTCAGAAACCAGGTATCGAGCGGTATTGTATCTCCAAGCGCTTCTATTATCCCTACCTCAATAACCTTTCCCTGTGTATCAGTTTTTACCATTTCCTGGGCGCAAAGCCTGAATGACACAAGAGAAATAATTATAATAAATCCTAATTTTTTCATTCTGCAATATTTTTCATTTCTGGTTTTCTTCCGAATAAATCCCTGCAATCATTAATGAACCTCCCATAAGCGATATGTCCTTCAGAAGGGCTATCAATGTAACAGTCTGTTCGTGGCCGTTTATAAGGTGAGGTATATGAATTGTCAGAATAAACAGGCCAAGCAGTATGGCAAGGATGATAGTTGAAATTTTGATAAACTTTTTAACTATTATACTGATACTTACTGCAATAAGCATCAATCCGGTAAGGATTATGGTATATGCTCCAAGCGGGATAAAAGATGTAATCAGTCCGAGGTAATAATCAAGCATGATAAAATGATTAATCCCGAAGATCGCAAATGGAAGCGCAAACAAAATCCTTCCGACAGATGTGATATTTTTCATAATTGGCCGGTTTAAATATAAATCCTAGTTATTCTGTTTTCCTGATTCTGCTGATTTAATATATTTTCCTGTTATATAAATGTCCCTTATTTTCAGCAGGACAATAATTATGAAACTCCATGCAACAAGAACTCCAAGGATATAGGAGAGCATTATCCACAAGGGGGCTTTCGCTGCCCTGTTCCACATTGCCCTTTCCTTAACCAGGCTTACAGGGTAGGTCCTGATTCCTGCAGCCAGAACAGTATCTTTCGAAGCTGTGCCGAAAGTATCCTCATCAACAAATCTGGCGCTGACAGTAACGTTACCAAGAGAATCTCCGTTAAGCTTCAATGGTATTTTAAATACAGCCTTTCCTGTTTTATCAGTTATCTTTTCTTCATCAACAGCCTGATGCCCGAAGGTTCTGTGAATGAAAATCCTCACTCCTGCATCGGTAATGGGGACACTGCCCGTTTCCTTATCGGCCCATGCTGTTAAAATAAAAGTACTGTCAGGCTCATTCATAGCCAGAGTCATGTTTATTGTAGCACCCGGATAGGCTGATGAAGATATGACAGCCCTGAACTGTTGTTTGTAGGATTTATTAAAGCTTCTTATATATGAAATTACCTGCCAGAGCTCATCACTTGTAAGCACACTTCTGAAAGACGGCATCTGGCCTCTTCCGGATTGTACTTTATAAAAAATCTCGCCATCGCTGTTATGCTGGATTTTATCTGTAGCAGGGTCCCCGGGAGGAGGGACAAGATTCAGATAATTTGATTTGCCGGGAGTTCCATGACACGACATGCAGTTGAGGTTGTATATCTTTTGTCCTGCACTTCTTGTGTTATCATCGAAAGGGAAAGTGCTTAAGCGACCTTTCCTGTCATCGGGAACAACCCATTCCTGTGCCTCCAT
>ERZ1645192.816-NODE-816-length-26054-cov-6.637563_pt1 | contig 26054 bp, 21 predicted proteins | sample MGYA00575354_ERZ1645192 | MGnify/ENA primary metagenome ERZ1645192 (study PRJEB40844, sample SAMN11349763) | freshwater sediment metagenome | isolation source: river sediment | host: Sediment | place: India: Faizupur Khadar , New Delhi | collected 2017-02-21 ... | reverse complement strand
GTGCGCCCACAGGGGATCGAACCCTGGACCCGAGGATTAAAAGTCCCCTGCTCTGCCAACTGAGCTATAGGCGCGTCGAGCCGAGTCTAGCGAATCCGACCGATCCGCCGAAGCCGACGGCGTCCAACCCCCAAATCTGCCGCCACCTCAGGTGCGCGCTGCGGTATTGGGAAAACTCCGGGCTGGTCTATGGTGATCCCGTGCGGCACGCTTCCAGGGATTACTCGCTCACCCCGCTCAACATCTACTGGGAGATGACCCAGGCGTGCGCGCTCGCTTGCCGCCACTGCCGGGCAGCCGCCATGCCCGACCCGCACCCGGGCGAACTGACCCACGCACAGGGTCTGGCGTTCATCCGGCAGATCCCCGGGTTCGGCGACCCGATGCCCACCCTGATCCTCACCGGCGGTGACCCGCTGGAACGCCGAGACCTGCTGCCCCTCATCGACGAGGCCCGCCGCCTGGGCGTCGAGGTCTCCATCACTCCGGCGGCGACGGACGCGCTCACTCGGGATGTCTTGGCAACGCTGGCCCAGCATGGGGTCACCGGCCTCGGGTTGAGCCTTGACGGGTCCACCGCGCAGCGCCACGACGCGATCCGTGGCATCGAGGGCACCTATGTGCGCACGCTGGCCGCCATCGACTGGGCCGGCGAACTGGGCCTGCCCCTCCAAGTGAACACGCTGGTCACCGCCGAGACGGCCGCTGACATCCCCGCCGTCTACGAACTGCTCAAGCCCCTTCCGCTCACCCGATGGAGCCTGTTCTTCCTGATCAGCGTCGGGCGCGGTGCGGTTCTCGAGCCGCTGTCGCCGGCAGACGGCGAGGAGTTCATGCGCTGGGTCCACGGCATCAGCTGCGTGGCCCCCTTCGTGGTGGCCACCACCGAGGCACCCTCTTACCGCCGGGTGGCCATGGAAGAGATGCGGGCCGCCGGACTCACACCCGAGCAGGCGCGTCGCACTCGCGTCGCGCGCAGCTTCGGTGTGAGGGATGGCCACGGCGTCATGTTCGTCTCCCACCTTGGTGAGATCTGCCCTGCCGGTTTCCTGCCCATCCCGCTCGGCGATGTGCGTACCGACTCCATCGTGGACGTCTACCGGGACGCCCCGCTGTTCGCAGCACTGCACGATCCACGTCAGTTGGGGGGCCGCTGCCATCACTGCCAGTACCAGCAGATCTGCGGTGGCTCCCGGGCGCGCGCCTACTCCGCCTTCGCAGATCCGCTGGCGGAAGACCCGTTCTGCCCGCACATCCCGCCGCGATACCCTGCTGACGGCGCAGCGGCTGCGTCCTTCGCCGGCGACCCGACATCGCCGACGCGCCAACCCGCGGGCGCGGCAAGGTGAGGGTCGCCATCGTCGGTGCCGGTATGGCCGGGTTGTCGGCCGCGGTCGACCTTCTCGATGCCGGCGCTGCGGTCGTACTTGTCGACGCCGCCCCAAGAGCGGGCGGCAAGGTCGTCACCGAGCGCGTGGACGGCTTCACCATCGAACACGGCCCCGACTCGTTCGTCTCCTACCGTCCCGCCGCCGCCGAACTCGCCCATCGCTTCGGGCTCGGCGAGCAGATTATCTCAGTCACCGAGCCACGCGTCGTCCACCTGCGCAGCGCCGACCAGATGGTGCCGCTACCGGAAGGCATGGGTCTGGTGCTGCCCACCCGGCTCGGCCCGTTCGTGCGCACCAGGCTGTTCACCTGGCCGCAGAAGCTGCGTGCCGGCCTCGACCTCGTGCTGCCCCGCCACCTCGGGGACGACGACATCGCCATCGGCCGATTCCTGCGTCACCGGCTCGGACCGGCTGTCATCGAACGGCTGGCCGACCCGCTGATCGGCGGCATCTACGGCACCTCCATTGAGGAACTCAGCCTCGACTCCGTGCTGCCGATGCTGCGCAGTTACGAGCGTGACAGCCGCAGCCTGATTCTGGCGAGCCTGAGGTCGGGACGCGCGGCCCGCGCGGGTGGTGGCGGTTCGCCGTTCCGCACCCTGCGCGGTGGGCTGGGTGACCTGGTGGACGCGGTCACCGCGCACCTGCGCGCCCAGTCTGGCTACCAGGAACGTCTGGGTGTGGCTGCCGAGGAGGCCTCCACCGGCGGCTCCGCGTCCCACCTCAGGTTGGCCTCGGGGGAGGTCGTCGACTGCGACGCCATCATCTTCGCCACGCCGGCGCCGGTCACCGCGCGGCTGGTGGCCGCTGAACTGCCGGACGCCGCCGCGGCGCTTCGAACTATCCCACACACCTCGACCGCGGTCGTCACGCTGGGCTACCCGCCCGACGCTTTCTCCTCGCCTCCGATCGGTCACGGCTTCCTTGATGCCGGCAGCGGCAGCGCGTCCAGTGGCTGCACGATCACTTCCGGGAAGTGGGCGTCCCGGGCACCCGAGGGCAGCGTGCTGATCCGATCGTTCCTGCCCGAACGCTCGCTCGCCCTGCAGCGGCGTTCGGACGCCGAGGTCTTCGCGGTGGTCGAGCGTGACGTCTCGGAGGCGTTCGGCACCCGCAGCGAGCCCTGCGTCCGTCGCATCGCCAGGTGGGCGGACCGGATGCCCAAGTACGTCGTCGGTCACCAGGACCGCCTCGCGGCCATCGACGCCGCCATCTCGGTTCGTCCGCAGTGGCAGTTGGCCGGGGCCAGCTACCGGGGTGTTGGTCTGCCGGACGTGGTCACTTCGGGCAAGGCCGCCGCCGCCGCGGTAGTTGCCCAAGCGCTGCGGTAGCGAACACCCCTGCGCACCGAGGCACGCCGGTGATTCGCATCGTCACAGCGTGTGCACCAGTTCGACGACTCGGGTCAGGACGTCCGGGTTCGTGGTCGGTGGTACTCCGTGGCCGAGATTGACCACGTGTGTCGGAGCTGCCGCCCCCCGCGCCACCACATCGCGGACGTGGGTCTCCAGCACCTCCCACGGTCCGCCCAGCAGGGCTGGGTCGATGTTGCCCTGCACCGGGGTGGCGCCGCCGAGCCGTCGGGAGGCCTCATCAAGGGGAATCCGGTGGTCGACACCCACCACGTCGGCGCCCGCCTCAGCCAGTGCAGTCAGGAACTCCCCGGTGCCGGTTCCGAAGTGCACCACGGGCACCTGCCCGCGCACCCAGGCCAGCGTTCGCGCGGAGTAGGGCAGGACGAAGCGCCGGTAGTCCGCGGCGGACAACGACCCCGCCCATGAATCGAAGAGCTGGACGGCCTGCGCTCCGCCCGCCACCTGGGCGGCGAGGAATGCCCCGGACTGGTCGGCCATCCACGTCATCAGCCGGTCCCAGCTCGCCGGCCGCGCATGCATCAGGGTGCGCGCGGCCAGATGGTCGCGGGAGGATCGGCCCTCAACCGCGTAGGCGGCCAACGTGAAGGGTGCGCCGGCGAAACCGATCAACGGCACCGGGATAGCAGCTGAGGCGAGCCGCGCAGCTTCGATGATCACGTCGAGGTCGGCGGGCTCATGGGCGGTGAGCCGGGCAAGTGCCGCATCGTCGCAGACCGGATCGGCGAAGACCGGACCCACGCCGGTCTCGATCGTCACGTCCACACCGGCCAGATACAAGGGCACGACGATGTCGGAGTAGAAGATGCCGGCATCCACCCCGTAGCGGCGAACCGGCTGCGCGGTGATCTCGGCAACCAGATCGGGCGTCGTGCAGGCCTCCAGCATCCCCAGGCCGGCTCGTGCCCGGCGGTATTCCGGCAGCGAACGGCCTGCCTGCCGCATGAACCAGATCGGCAGGCGCTCGGGGCGTCGTCCACGGTAGGCCTCGACAAGCTCGGGCAGCGCCCCCGCGGTGGGGCTGGGAGGAGTCACTGTACGATTATCGCGCCCCACAAACCGGACAGGGAACCTGGTCGATCGTGCCCCTTCAACTGCTGCGTGCCACCCATCACGAGCTGGATCTCAGTGACGTCGGGGTCTTCAACTGCGCTGACGACCTGGGCTCGCAGATAGCGGGCCGCCCCGACGTCCAGGGCGTCCTCGTGCTCGCCACCTGCAACCGCTTCGAGGTCTATCTGGACGCCGCAGGCGATGACGCGGCAACCCAGGCGCTGGCCGTGGTGGCGGCGGCCACGGGGCGCAGTGTGCCGGAGATCGACGGTCTGTTGCAGTTGGTCCGGGACGGTGAAGTGGCCCACCACTTGCTTCGGGTGGCAGCCGGACTGTCCTCGGCCGTGGTCGGCGAGCAAGAGGTTCGCGGCCAGGTGCGCCGTGCGGTGGAAGTGGCGCGCGCACAGGCGACGCTCTCACCGGCCTTGGAGCGCCTGGCGATCGCAGCGCTGGAGGCCGCACGCGATGTGGGCCGACGCACGCGCTTGGGGGACGCGGGGCGGTCGTCGGTGGCTGTTGCCCTGGATCTGGCAGAGGGACTCGGGGTCTGCTGGGATCGTGCCCGCGCTGTCATTGCGGGCACCGGTTCCTATGCCGGCGCCTCCCTGGCGCAACTGCGGGGTCGAGGGTGTCACGCCATCGCGGTGCACTCGGCATCGGGTCGCGCCGACGGTTTCGCCGAACGGCACCATGTTCAGGCACTTCCGGTCGGCGGGATGGGACCCGCACTGGTGAGCGCCGATGTGGTGGTGGCCTGCCGGGGTACCGGGATCCATGCGATCACCGAAGAGGCGTTGGCCCCGGTCATGGCGCGGCGCGACGGGCGTCAACTGGTCATCATCGACCTGGCGCTGCACCGAGACGTGGAGGACGCCGTCTCCGCGCTGCCGGGCGTCGAGCTGATCACCTTGGCAGATGTCGCACGGGCCGTGCCCGCTGCCGCCGCCGACGAGATAGCCCGTGGCGAGGCCATCGTCGGAGAGCATCTGTCTGCCTATCAAGCCCAAGTCGCCTCGCGGGCCCTGGCGGCCGAGGTGGTGGCCGTCCGCCGAATGGCAGATGAGGTGCTCCAGCGAGAGATATCCCGGCTGCCCGCTGAGGGCGAAGTCACGGTCGAGCAGGCCACCAGGGCGTTGAAGCGCCTCGTGGGCTCGCTGTTGCATGTGCCCACCGAGCGAGCCCACGCCGCAGGGCGGGCGGGCCAAGAAGACGAGTTCCGGGCGGCGCTGCACGCGGTGCTGGGGGTCGAGGTTCGGTGAACTACGACGTCATCCTGCTCGCCGGCTTCGGTGGGCCACGCCAGCTCGCCGACGTGGTGCCGTTCCTGCGCAACGTGACCGCCGGAAAGGCGATCCCCGACGCCAGGCTGGAACAGGTCGGTGCGCATTACCGACTGTTCGACGGGCACTCACCCATCAACGAACAAACCGAGGCGCTGCGGGACGCGCTGGCTGCCGCGCTGCTGGCAGAGGGCATCAAGCTGCCTGTCGTCATCGGCAACCGCAACTGGCATCCGTTCACCATCGACGCCCTGCGCCAGATCGCCGATTCCGGTGGTCGCCGGGTGCTTACCTTGATCACCGCGGCGTACTCCTCGTACTCCGGCTGCCGCCAATACCGCGACGACATCGCCGCGCAGGTGTCCACCCTTGGTGTGCCACTTCAGGTTGACTACGTGCGTTCCTACTTCAACACTGCCGGATTCGTGGCTGCCAACGTGGCTGCTGTGGTCGCCGCGTTCCGGCAGTTGGCGGCGGCGGGTGCGCCCACGACGGAGCTGGTCTTCGTCACCCACTCCATCCCGACCTTGATGGAGGCAGCCTCGGGGACCGCGCGTCCGGCGACCTACTCGGCACAGCACATGGAGGTGGCGAGGCTGGTCTCCGCCGGCGTCAGCGCCGTCCTGGGGCGGGAGTTGCCGTGGCGGCTGGTCTACTGCTCCCGGTCTGGGCCGCCGCATTCGCCATGGCTCGGACCCGACGTCAACGAAGCGATTGTCGAACTGGCCCGAGCCGGACGCACAGCGGTGCTGCTCGCCCCGATCGGGTTCATCTGCGACCACATGGAGGTCATCCATGACCTCGACATCGAGGCGGCGGCCACCGCCCACAAGGTGGGGCTGGGGTTCGTCCGGGCTTCCACCGTCGGCACCCACCCCGCCTTCGTGTCCGCCCTCGTTCAGGTGGTCAACGAGAGGCTGGGGTCGGTCGGCGTCGACGTGGTCGGCGACCTGCCGGCCTGGGACCCGGCGTGCGCAGCTGGCTGCTGCCCGCCGCCCGCGCCGTCCTCGCGGCCGCTGCTGGCCACCCCCGCAGCGGGGTGACTCGCCCGGCCCTCGTCTTGCGCGACCCAGCCTTCGTCCTGCTCAAATCCCGTTGAGCCGGTACAGGAAGGCGGCCATCGCGTCCCGCATGACCGGTGTCACCGGACGGTAACTGCCGTCCGGCCAGCCAGTGGAGACTCCGGTAGACCGCAGCCACGCCATTTCGGTGTAGAACTGGTCGGTCGGCGCGACATCGGTGAACGGCGAGGTGGCCGGCGCGGCGTAGGCGGGGCTGCCCTTGTACCGGTACATGAATGCCGCCATCGCGTCGCGGTTCACCGGATCCCACGGCCGGAACGTGCCGTCGGCGTAGCCGGTCGCGATGCCCTGGGCGTGCATCCAGGTCATCTCTTTGTAGAACGGTGTCGCCGGAGTGACGTCGGTGAACGGTGAGGTCGCGGGCGCATCGAAGACCGGGCTGCCGGCCAGCCGGTAGAAGAATGCCGCCATCGCGTCCCGGGTGATCGGCTGCCACGGACGGTAAGTCAGCGTCCCTTCGGGTTCAACCCAACCGGTGCTGATACCGCTGTCGGCCAGCCACTCGATCTGGTCGAGGAAGAGCATCCGGGGTGGGAAGTCCACGAACCTGCTGCTGTTGAAGTTCGCGAACGACGCGTCACCGCACGTCAGGTTGTAATCGTAGGTGCCGTCGGTCCACTGCGAGAGGTAGACCGGGCCGCCGGAGAAGCTCACCGAGGTGCACTTGTCAACTGCCTCGTTCGGGTAGTCGAGTGTGCCGGACGCGGTCCACACCGGCACCCCAGTCAGCTGCCAGCCCTCGGTGATCTCATTCCAGCCGTTGAGGTACGAGTACAGGCCATAACCGTAGCCGGCCTCGTCCAGCGCACGCATCAGCCCGGTGATGACGTAGCGGTTCTCCAGCTTCTGCGCCGACGTCGAACTCGGCCACGGTTGGGCCGGACGCGGCTCGACGTCGATCCACACCACGCCCGGGTTCCAGCCCACCTTGTTCAGCGAGGCCACCGCCGCGCGTCCCTCGGCGTAGCCCACATTGCGCAGCTGGTCGGCGCGGTTGGCGCTCGACCAAGGCCCGTTGCCGCCGTAGGTGGTGAGCTGGGCGGTGGTCGGGAAGGTCGCCATGGCGTACGCCTGCGCCGGGATTTTGTTGGCGCCGGCCCAATTGGCGTGCGTCTGCAGGCAGGGGTTCTCGGTGAAGGCCAGACCCCGGGTCAGCCCGATGATGACGAACGAGGTATCGGCCGGCGGCATCGGTTGGCCGTTCGGGCACTGGGGCCACGAGATGTCGTACCCATAGTCGGTGACCGCGTGCGCGGTCGCGGCGGGCAGCACCGAGCCGACGGCCGCCACCAGGACGACGACTAGCAACTGCACCAACATCCGGGCGCTACGACTGGGTGAGGTGTGGTGGCGACGAACGGACATGATGCACCTTCCTTGTGCTCATGGGATCGGGTGGCGCAATTCTCGCACCGGCGTTGCCCGGGGCCATGGCGACACGACGACAGATACCGGAGCGGTCCACTCACAACACGGTCCAGGTCTCGCGGCCGGCCACCAGCTTCTGCAGGGCGGCCTGGCGGTCGGGCGGCATCGAGACTCGCCGACGGGCCTCGTCGTCGAAGACCGCCCGCTCGACGCTGCGGAAGATTCCGATCGGCGCGGCCGGCCAGTCGGACGAGCTGGCCAGCTGCGCCAACTGGAAGGCGAGACCCGCGTCGGGGGAGTGCGCATCGTGCACGACGATGCTCGCCTCGTCGACATCGCAGCGCGACCGCACCGCGAGGCGTCCGTCGTCCCCACGCGTCACCGCCAGCCGGTCGTCGGCGAAGACGACCGGCCGACCGTGCTCGAGCGGGAGCAGCGCAGGCGAGTCGGCCTGCTTGAGGTGGTCGAACGCGCCGGCGTTGAAGATCGGGCAGTTCTGGTAGATCTCCACCAGCGACGCGCCCCGGTGCTCGACTGCCGCGCGCAGCACCGACATCAGGTGCGAGCGGTCGGAATCGATGGTGCGTGCCACGAAGGACGCCTCGGCACCCAGGGCCAGCGTCACCGGGTCGAACGGGCGATCCACCGACCCCGTCGGCGAACTCTTGGTGATCTTGCCCCGTTCCGAGGTGGGTGAGAACTGACCCTTGGTGAGGCCGTAGATGCGGTTGTTGAACAACACGATCGTGATGTTCACGTTGCGGCGCAACGCGTGGATCAGGTGGTTGCCGCCGATGCTCAACGCGTCGCCGTCACCGGTCATCACCCACACGGCCAGGTCGGGACGAGCCATCGCCACCCCGGTAGCGATCGCCGGCGCCCGCCCGTGGATCGAGTGCATCCCGTAGGTGTCGACGTAGTAGGGGAACCGCGACGAGCACCCGATCCCCGACACGATCACCGTGTTCTGCCTGGCGATGCCGAGTTCGGGCATCAGCGACTGGAACGCGGCCAGCACGGCGTAGTCGCCGCAGCCCGGGCACCACCGCACCTCTTGGTCGGACACGAAGTCCTTGCGCTGGGTCGGGGTGGGTGCCAGCGGGATACCGGCCAGTCCAATGCTCATTGGGCGTCCTTCCGGTCAATCACATCATTCAGGTGCGCGGCCAACTCGGCCGCACTGATCGGCAGCCCACGCACCCGGGCGAACGACCGCACGTCGACGAGGTACTTCGCCCGCAGCAGCGCAGCCAGCTGACCCAGGTTCATCTCCGGCACGACCACGCGCCGGTACGCACGCAGCACGTCGCCGGTATTGGCCGGCAGCGGGTTCAGATGCCGCAGGTGGGCGACGGCGACGGATCGTCCGGCCTCGCGGACGCGGCGGGCGGCGGCGCCGATCGGCCCCCAGGACGAACCCCAGCCCAAGACCAGCACCTCGGCCTCACCGGACGGATCGTCCACCACCAGATCTGGAACGTCCGCCACGATGCCGTCCACCTTGGCCTGCCGCAGCCGCACCATCAGGTCGTGGTTGTCGGGGGCATAGCTGATCTCGCCGCTGCCATCGGCTTTCTCGAGGCCTCCGATGCGGTGCTCCAGCCCGGGCGTCCCGGGCAGGGCGAGCGCCCGGGCGAGCCGCTCGTCACGGGCATACGGCAGGAAAGAGCCGTCCGGCCCGTTCGGTTCGGTCGCGAACCCGGGGTCGATCGGCTCGATCGCCGCCAGGTCGGGGATCAGCCAAGGCTCGGCCCCGTTGGCCAGGTAGCTGTCCGACAGCACGATGACCGGCGTCCGGTAGACCAGCGCGATACGGACGGCCTCGACGGCGGTCGCGAAGCAGTCGGCCGGCGACTGTGCGGCCAGCACCGGCACCGGGGCCTCACCGTGGCGTCCGTACAGCGCCTGCGACAAGTCGGCCTGCTCGGTCTTGGTGGGCATCCCCGTGGACGGCCCGGCCCTCTGGATGTCGCAAACCACCAGCGGCTGCTCAAGCATCACCGCCAGCGAGATGGTCTCCGACTTCAGGGCCAGTCCCGGCCCCGAGGTCGAGGTCACCCCGAGTGCGCCGGCGTAGGACGCCCCGAGCGCGGCACCGGCGGCGGCGATCTCGTCCTCGGCCTGGAACGTGGTCACGCCCTGGTCGGTGGCCTTGCTCAACTCGTGCAGCACGTCAGAGGCCGGGGTGATCGGGTAGGCGCCCAGGAACAGGGGTAGCCCCGCCTTCACCGCACCGGCCATCAGGCCCAGCGCCAGCGCCTTGTTGCCGCTCACCTGCCGATAGGTGCCCGCCGGCACCGGCGCGGCCCCGACCTCGTAGCGGACGGCGAACGACTCGGTGGTCTCTCCGTAGGCGTGGCCGGCGAGGAAGGCGGCCTTGTTCGAGTCGCGCAGCTTGGGGGAGGCGGCGAACCGGGCGTCCAGCAGGTTGAGGGTGTGCTCGGCCGGGCGAGTGTAAAGCCAGGTCAGCAACCCGAGCGCGAACATGTTCTTGGCCCGCGAGGCCTCCTTGCGGCCCAGGTCGAACTCGGCCAGGCAAGCCATGGTGAGCCCGGTCAGGTCGACGCCGTGCACCTGGTAGTCGGTGAGCAGACCGTCGTCGAGCGGGTTCACCGCGTAGCCGACCCGGGCGAGGTTGCGCCGGGTGAATTCGGCGGTGTCGGCGATCAGCACGCCGCCACGCTTGAGGTCGTCGAAGTTCGCCTTCAGCGCAGCCGGGTTCATGGCCACCAGCACGTCCGGCCGGTCGCCCGGTGTGCGGATGTCGGAGTTCGCGAAATGCAGCTGGAAACTCGACACCCCCGCGATCGTGCCCTGCGGCGCCCGGATCTCCGCCGGAAAATTGGGCAGGGTCGCAAAATCGTTACCGACGACCGCCGAATCGGCGGTGAACCGTTCACCGGTCAGCTGCATGCCGTCGCCGGAATCACCGGCGAACCGGATCACGACGCGGTCGAGGGTTTGGACATCTGTCACGGCCAGGATTCCGATCTGTCAGGAAAGAAGGGACAACGCTGGTTGAGCGCTGGGACGCCGGGTGCGGAGGAGCCGTCCGGCGATGGCCGCCGCCACGTCGAGGTGGTCGCCCAGCGGCTCGGCCACCCTCGCATCGAGGGCAGCGAGCCGTTTGCACCACAGCCCGGGCGCCAGCAGGTAGGGGACGATGAGCACGTCGGCCTCGCCGGTCGCGGCCAGCGCGTCGCCCACCGATGGCCCGGACTGGTAGATGGTGCCGACTCGTACCGGCACCCCCAGCGCGCCGGCGAGGCGGGCGGCCACGGCGTCGACCTCGGCGCGGGCGGTCGGGCTCGCCGAGCCGGCCGACGCGAGAACAACCGCCTTCCCCGGCCCGCCAGCCTCGGCAACCCGGGCCAGCAGCGCCCGGTCCAGCGAACCGCCCAGGTGTGGGGTGACGCGCACCTCGCCCGGCGCGGACGCCACGGCGTCCGGGATGTCGTGGCTCACGTGGTAGCCGGCGGTCAAGAAGCAGGGCACGACCGTGCAGTCGCCTGCGGTGGCCAGCGTCTGGGCCAGCAGCACCGGCTCGACGTCGACCCACGCGATCTGGGTGGTCACCCGCGGCAGGAGCCCGGCCACCCGCCGGGTGATGCGCTCGATGAGCCGTCGTCCGGCCGGGTTGCGGCTGCCGTGCCAGGCCAGTATCGCAGTGTCGGTGACGTTCACTTCGACCACTCCATCTCGGTTGTCTCATCCAGTTCGGTGGACTGGCGGGTGGACGTCTGGGCCCGTCGGGCGCGCCCATGCCGCCAGGCGGTCCAAGCGATCAGCACCACCCAGATGGCGGCGAACAAGGTGAACCCGACGACGGCCCGCGCACCGGACAGCCGGCCGGCCTCGAACAGGGTCTTCAGGTTCGTCAGGATCACCAGCCCGCCGACGGCCACCCCCATGATGCGGGCCGGGATCCGCGAGACCAGCCAGGCGGCGATCGGGGCGGCCACCAGCCCACCGACCAGCAGCGCGGCCACGACGCCCAGGTCGATACCCAACAGCCCAAGGTTGACCACGAAGCCGAGACTGGCCGCCAGCGAGACCAGGAATTCACTGGTGTCGACCGAACCGATGACCGTGCGGGGCGCGGTCTTGCCGGCGCTCAGCAGCGTCGTGGTCGCGACCGGCCCCCAACCGCCGCCGCCCGTGGCGTCCACGAAACCCCCGGCCAGCCCGAGTGGCACCAAGAACCGGGAGCCGTGCGGTGAGCGGCGGGCGTGCGCGACTGCGGGCGGCCGGAAGGCATACCGCAGCAGGATATAGGTGCCCAACGCGCCGAGGATCGCCGCCATCACCGGCTTGGCCACCGCCGTGGAGATCTGCGACAAGAACGTGGCGCCGCCGAAGGCGCCGAGCGCGCCCGGGACGCCCAGGCGTCCGACGAGCCGCCAGTCCACGTTGCCCAGCCGCCAGTGGGAGACGCCCGAGGCGACGTTCGTGCCCAGTTCGGCCAGGTGTACCGACGCGGACGCCAGGGCCGGGCTGAGCCCCGCAATGAGCAGCAGCGTCGTGGAGGTGACACCGAAGCCCATCCCCAAGGAGCCGTCGACGAGCTGCGCAGCGAAACCGACCGCCGCCAGCAGCAGGAGCCGCTGCATCAGATCACCCAGTGCAGTGTCGCGGCCGCACGGGCGGCCTCGTCGAACTCGGAAGCGGCACGCACCATGCCGGCGGCCAGCGTGCCGCCGGTCTGGGGATCGATCAGCAGGAACGACCCGGTCCGGCGCGAAACCGCGTAGTCGTCCGGCATGACGGGGGCCGCCAGCCGCAGCGTCACCCGACCGATGTCGTTCAGCTCGAGCACCTCGCTGGGCACGGGGACCAGCGTGTCGAGGTCAAGGCGTCCGCTGATCTCGCGCACCACCCCCTGGACGGTCCGGGTGCCGTGCTTGACCAGGACCCGGGCGCCCAGGTGCAGCGGCCGTTCGGCGAGCCAGGTGACCAGGCCGGTCAGATCCTGGCTGGGCTCGGGGGCCCCCGACACCGCGGCCACCAGGTCGCCGCGGGTGACGTCGATCTCGTCGGCCAACCGCAGGGTCACCGACTGCGAGGCGAACGCCTCGTCGAGCGAGCCGTCGGCGGTGTCGATGCCGGCGATCGTGGTGCGGCGCCCGGCCGGCAGCACCACCACCTCGTCGCCAAGCCGCACCACGCCGGTGGCCACCTGCCCGGCGTAGCCGCGGTAATCGCGGTGCTCGGCTGCGGCGGCCTCCTGAGGCCGGATCGCCAACTGCACCGGGAACCGGAACGGCAGCTCGGTGAGCTCGGTGCCCGCAGGGAGTTCTTCGAGTAACCCGAGCAGCGACGGACCGTCGTACCAGGGTGTCTTCTCGGAGCGGTCGACGATGTTGGCGCCCTCGAGCGCCGAGACCGGGATCGTCCGGATGTGCGGCACGCCGAGGTCGGCGGCCAACCCCCGGACCTTGGCCGCGACTGCTTCGTACGCGGCCTGGTCGTAGCCGACAAGGTCGATCTTGTTGATCGCGACGATGATGGTCGGCACACGCAACAGGTGACCCACCGCGAGGTGGCGGCGGGTCTGCTCGAGGACGCCCTTGCGCACATCAACCAGCAGCACCAGCACGTCGGCGGTCGAACTGCCGGTCACCGTGTTGCGGGTGTACTGCACGTGCCCGGGGCAGTCGGCCAGGATGAAGGAACGGTTCGCGGTGGTGAAATAGCGGTACGCGACATCGATCGTGATGCCCTGCTCGCGTTCGGCGCGCAGGCCGTCGGTGAGCAGCGCCAAGTCGATGTGGCCCAGGCCCTTGGCCCGGGAGACGGACTCGACGGCGTCCAGTTGATCGGCCAGGACGGCCTTGCTGTCGAACAACAGGCGCCCCACCAGCGTGGACTTGCCGTCGTCGACCGACCCGGCAGTGGCCAGGCGCAGCAGTGTGCTCATCAGAAGTAGCCTTCCTTCTTGCGGTCTTCCATGGCGGCCTCGGTGAGGCGGTCGTCGGCCCGGGTGGCGCCGCGTTCGGTGATGCGGGTGGCGGCCACCTCGGCGATCACGTCGGCGACGGTGGCGGCGTCCGAGGCGATGGCGCCGGTGCAGCTCATGTCGCCCACCGTGCGGTAGCGGACGCGCCGGGTGACCAGCTGTTCGCCGTCGCGTGGCGCCACCACCGGGCCCCAGGCAAGCCACATGCCGTCGCGTTGGAAGACCTCGCGGTCGTGGGCGTAGTAGAGGTCGGGCAGCTCGATGTCCTCCGCCTCGATGTAGCGCCAAACGTCGAGTTCGGTCCAGTTGCTGAGCGGGAAGACCCGCACGTGCTCGCCGGGTCGGTGCCGAGGGTTGTACAGGCTCCAAAGTTCCGGCCGTTGGTTGCGTGGATCCCACTGGCCGAACTCGTCGCGCAGGCTGACCACCCGCTCCTTGGCTCGGGCCTTCTCCTCGTCGCGGCGTCCGCCGCCGAAGACGGCATCGAAGCGATGTTCGGAGATGGCGTCCAACAGGGGCTGGGTTTGTAGCGGGTTGCGGGTGCCGTCGGCGCGCTCCAGCAGGCGGCCCTGGTCGATGTAGTCCTGCACGGACGCCACCACCAACCGCAGGCCGTGCTTTTCGACGATCCGGTCGCGGTAGGCGATCACCTCAGGGAAGTTGTGGCCGGTGTCGACGTGCAGCACCGGGAACGGTACCGGGCCGGGCCACAGCGCCTTCAGAGCCAAATGCAACATGACCACCGAATCCTTGCCGCCGGAAAACAGCAGCACCGGACGCTCAAGTTCGCTGACCGTCTCGCGGATGATGTGGATGGCTTCGGACTCCAACTCGCGCAGGTGGCTGAGCGTTCGCGCAGGCCGCGGTTCGGACGGTCGCAGCTCGGGGACCGGCGGTGCGGACTCGGGGTGCGTGGCGGTGACGTGCAGGCCGCACTCGGTCTTGGCCAGCCCGGCCCAGCGGCCGGCCCGCGGATCCTCACCCGGAGCGACCGGCCGGGTGCAGGGCGCGCAACCGATCGACGGATAACCCTCGGTGAGCAGCAGGTTGACCGGGACGCCGTTGCTGCCCGCGTAGTCGAGCACCTCGTCGAAGCTCCAGGCGGCAATCGGGTTGATCTTCACCATCTGGTGGGCGTCGTCCCACTCGACCAGCGGCGTGTCAGCGCGCAACGGGGAGTCCTCGCGGCGCAGGCCGGTGACCCACGCCTCGTAGCTGGCCAGTTCGCGGTTGATCGGCTCGACCTTGCGCAGCCCGCAGCACTGCGCCGGGTCGCGGTCGTGCAGCCGCGGGCCGAACCGGGCGTCCTGCTCGGGCACCGACAGCGCGGGCAGCACGTCGACGATCGTGACGTCGGTGGTGGCCGCCAACGCGTCGCGGGTGCCGATCGTCTCGGGGAAGTGGTAGCCGGTCTGCAGGAACAACACGTCCACTCCGGGACGGTGTCTGGCCGCCAGGTGCGGCACGACGGTGTCCGCGGCCATCGAGCAGGCCACAACCAGGGCGTCACCGAACGCGTCGGCCGCCCAGGAGAGTACCTCGTCGGCGCCGCCGCCCGTGCCGGGCGAACGGGCGAAGCGTGCGGACGCTTGCCGCGCGAGGGCCTCCAGCTCAGCGGGCGAGCGGCGGCGTCCCGGCCCATGTGGTGCGGGCACGGTGCCCGCGGTGTCGACTTCGATGCTCATCGCAGTGCCTCCTCTTCGGCGCGATGTGCCCAGTGGGCGAAGGATTCGCCGGGCTCGCGGTCGGTCGCGAACCGGCGGGTGATGCGCTCGACGTAGTCGGGCAGCTGTTCGGCGGTGATCTTCAGGCCCCGCAGGGTGCGGCCCACCCCGGCTTCCTCCCGGTCGGCGGACGCCAGCCCGCCGCCCAGGTGCACTTGGAAAGCGAACTCGTCGGTGCCGTCCGGGCTCTTGGCGATCTGGCCCTTGAGGCCGATGTCGGCGACCTGGATACGCGCGCAACTGTTGGGGCAGCCGTTCACATTGAGCGAGATCGGTACGTCGAGGCCCAGGTCGGCCAGCCGCCGATCGAGGGTGGCGACGGCGGCGGTGGCGGTGTCCTTGGTGTCGACGAAGGCGAGCTTGCAGTACTCGATGCCGGTGCAGGCCATCGTGTGACGGCGGAACGGCCCCGGCGTGGCGGTCAGGCCAAGCGCTTCGGCTGCGGTCAGCAGGGCGTCGACCCTTGCCGGGTCGACGTCGAGCACCAACAGCTTCTGATGCGGGGTGAGCCGGATGCGGTTGCTGCCGGCTGCCTCCGCAGCGTCCGCCAGCGCCATCAGTCTCGTGCCGGACGCCCTACCGACGACTGGGGCGAGACCCACGTACTTGCGGCCGTCGCGCTGGTCGTGGACGCCGATGTGGTCGGCCTGCCCCCCGGACGCCACTGCGGCCGGTCCGTCGGGCAGTGCGTAGCCGAGGTATTCGGTCTCGAGGATCTGGCGGAACTTCGCTGGGCCCCAATCGGCCATCAGGTACTTCAGCCGGGCTTTGTTGCGCAGCCGGCGATAGCCGTAGTCGCGGAAGATCCGCACCACGCCATGCCAGACCGCGGCGGCCCGCTCGGGCGTGACGAAGGCCCCGAGTCGTTCGGCCAGATGTGGGGCGGTCGACAGGCCCCCGCCGACCCAAAGGTCGTAGCCGGCGCCCAGGTCCGGGTGGACGACGCCGACCAGCGAGATGTCGTTGATCTCGTGCACGACATCGAGGCTCGGGTGGCCGGTGATCGCAGTCTTGAACTTGCGTGGCAGGTTGGAGATCTCGGGATCACCGATGTAGGTGTCGACGATCGCGCGGATCGTCGGCGTCGGGTCGATGATCTCGTCGGCGGCGATGCCGGCCACCGGCGAGCCCAGGATCACGCGCGGGGTGTCGCCGCAGGCCTCGGTGGTCTGCAGGCCGACGGCCTCGAGACGCTGCCAGATCTGCGGAACGTCTTCGATCCGCACCCAGTGCAACTGGATGTTCTGGCGGTCGGAGATGTCGGCGGTGTTACGGGCGAACTCCACGCTGATCTGGGCGACAGTGCGCAACTGGGTGAGGTTCAAGGCGCCGCCGTCGATGCGCACCCGCATCATGAAGTACTCGTCGGACAGTTCGTCGGGCGACAGGCTGGCGGTGCGTCCGCCGTCGATGCCTTGCCTGCGCTGGGTGTACAGACCCCACCAGCGCAGGCGGCCGTGCAGGTCATCAGCCGGGATGGCGGCGAAGCCTTCGCGGGCGTAGATCTGCTCAATGCGGGCCCGGACGTTCAAGCCGTCGTCGGCCGCCTTGAATTCCTCGTTGTGGTTCAGCGGCTCCTGGCCGTCGACGAGCCACTGCCCGTTACTGCGGCCCTCGCGGGGTGGCCGGACGCGTGCGCCGGCCGTGGTATCTGTGCTCATTTGGGGTTCCTCGGGTTGTGGCCCCGCTGACCGGACGCGCGCACAGGAATACCTGGGCGTCACGGTTGGGTTCCGGGCAACGCGGCCCGGCGGTCAGAAAAAATGCGGGCGCGTCAGCAGCCGCAACAACACTGCGAGGTGTGGACGCGCGCAAAGACCACGTGGGCACTGCCCACGGGCATTCGCGTCCGGTTCAACATGGCGCCGAACCTACCTGAACATTCAACCGAGGGGAAGTCGGCATCCCACAATGTGGCCGATCGGTGAGGCGCACCTGATTCTGGCGGGCTGACCGATCGTGTCAAGATTGCTCGGTGACTACCTTTGACGAGAACAACCGCACGCCGCGGTACGCCCCGCCGGTCGACCTGAGCAAATTCGCCTGGCTCTCGATCGCCGCAGCCGTGGTCACCATCGGGCTGAAGGGCGGCGCCGCGTGGCTGACCGGGTCGGTCGGTCTGCTCTCGGACGCCGCGGAGTCGCTGGTCAACCTGGTGGCTGCGATCGTCGCGTTGATCGCCCTCAAGGTCGCCATCAGGCCGCCGGACGAGAGCCACCCCTACGGCTTCAGCAAGGCCGAATACTTCTCGGCCGCGGTCGAGGGCGTGATGATCTTCGCCGCTGCGGCCTTCATCATCGCCACCTCGATCGAGCGGCTGCTCAATCCCCGGATGCCCGAGCAGTTGGGCCTTGGCTTGATCATCTCCGTCGCTGCCGCGCTGATCAACGGGGGGGTTGCGCTGGTGCTGCTCAGGAAGGGCCGTGAGCACGGCTCGGCCACCCTGATCGCCGACGGCAAGCACCTGATGACCGATGTGGTCACCTCCGCCGCCGTCCTGGTCGGTGTCGCGCTGGTCGCCCTCACCAACCAACCGGTGCTCGACCCGGTGGTCGCCCTGCTGGCCGGCGCGAACATCTTGTGGACCGGGATCGGCCTGATTCGTTCCTCGGTGAACGGCCTGATGGACGTCAGCGTTCCCGAACAGACCAACGCCGGACTCTACGAGGTGCTCGACCGTTTCCGGGAGCCGGGCAGGGTCGAGTTCCACGCGGTACGTACCCGGGTTGCTGGCAACCGGCAGTTCATGGAGTTCCACGTCCTGGTACCCGGCAACTGGACCGTGCAGCAGGGCCACGACCTGACCGAGGACGTGATTGATGCGCTGGTCGAGGTCGTCCCCGAGGTCAGGGTCGCCGCACACACCGAGCCGATCGAGGACCCGAAGTCATATGCCGATGAGACGGACTTCTGAGACGCCCAACGTGGCGGCGCAACGCGACTTCAGCGTCCCCGGCTGGGACGACTACTTCTTGTAGATAGCTCCGCGGTGGCCGCCCGGGCCAAGTGCCGGCGACGCAAGGTTCGGCGGCTACTGCTGATCCGGAGCAGACGCCTCGACGACGGCTTCGCGATCGGCGGGCGTCTGGTCCTCGACAGCCTGCGGCGCAACGCCGGCATCGGAGTCGGTGAGCGGCTCGTTGCCAGCGGTCTCGGGCGCCGGGGGGTCGGCCTCGGGGACGTCCGTCGGTTGCTCGCCGTCAAGGACGGTGGCGATTCCGTAGTACGAGTACAGCTGCGCCTCTTCGTCGGCGTCCAAGTGCTGGTCAGGATCGACTCGCGGGGCGTCCTTCACTTTCTCCTCGGTGAACGGGACGGTGATCACGCCCTCGCTCACCACCGCCCGCTCCAGCGGGACGAAGGTCTCCTTCAACCCGAACCAACCGGTCTTCACAGTCACCCAACTTGGTTCGCCGGTCTGGTCGTCCAGATAGACCTGACCGATGCCGCCGATCTTGTTGCCGTTGACGTCGACGACATCGGAATGGAAGAGGTCTTCATAGGAGTGGTCTGCCATCGTCGGTCCTTTCGTTCGGCATCCTTTGTACACGGTATTGGGCGGTCAACCCTCAGGCAGGCCGATCTTGCGGATCCGTGTCGGCTTCTTCGCCGACGCTGGCCGGGGGTTGCGCCGCGCGGGCCGGCCCGGCTGCGGGGATGGTGAAGGCCAAGTCGTAGTGGCGGTAGGCCTCGGCCTCCTGGGTGGGTGACAGCCGACGGTCGGGACTGGGAGCAGGCGCCTGCTTGACCAAGTCCGCCGAGTGCGGGACCTGCATCAGGTCATCAGAGATGAAGGCTCCGACCAGCGGCACCAGCACCTCCTTGTTGCCGAAGAAGCCGACCCGTGCGGCGACGAAGGTGGGCTCAGCGGTCGCGTCATCCAGGTAGACCTGGCTCACCGCGCCGATCCGGGAGCCGTCCTCATCAACCACCGTGCACGAGTACAGGTTGTCGTAGTTGTCGGCCATGGTGACCCTCCACTAGTGGCTCAGCGTTCTGGCTCATCGACCTCTTCGGTGAGGCTACCGCGTTCAAGCCAAACCCAGCCACGTCTGCCGGTGCCGAGTCGCAGTCTGATCTGGTCGGTTCGCATGATCACGAAGGTGATCACCACCAGCGCGAGGCCGACACAGATCACCCCGAACAAGACCGTCGACTGCGGCCCCAGGTGGTCGCCGAGCCAGCCGACCAGCGGCGAGACCAGGGGAGTGACGCCCATGATGACCAGGCCCCACAACGCCATCACCCGGCCACGCATCTGCGGCGAGGTGCTCGACTGGACCATCGTGTTGCCGGTGACCAGCACCGTGGCCGCCCCCAGGCCGATCGCCACCAGCAGGGCGGCGAACAGTTCGAACCGCGGAGAAAATGCCGCGACCAGACTGAAGATCGTGTAACCGGCCATGCCGCCCAGGATGAACCGCAGCCGGGCCTGCCCGCGTCCGGCTGCCCACAGCGCGGCAGCCAGCGCGCCCGCGCCCATCGCCGAACCGAGGACGCCGTACTCGCCGGGGCCGCGGCCGTAGAACTGGGTCGCCATCACGGCGTTGGAGATCTGGAAGTTGAAGCCCAGCCCGCCGACCGCGAACCCGCAGGCCAGCAGCACCAGCAGGTCGGGACGCCCCAGCGCGTACCGGAAGCCCTCGCGGGTACGGCCGCGTCCGGTCTGTATCGGGGCGGGATGCAGTTCGTCGGGGTGCAGCCGGAGCAGCCCGAGCAGCATCGCCCCGTAGGTCAAACAGTCGATTGCCAGCACCCAGCCGGTGCCCAGCACTGCGATCATCAAACCGGCGAGACCGGGCCCGATCAGCCGGGCGGTGTTGAAGCTCGCCGAGTTGAGCCCGATGGCGTTGGGCAGGTTCTCGGAGGCGACCAGTTCGCTGACGAACGACTGGCGGGCCGGGTTGTCGAGGGTGAAGAACAGGCCGTCGACGAACGCGATCAGATAGACCATCCAGAGCTCGGCCCGCCCGCTGAGGACCAGCGTGGCCATGATCACCGCATCGAGGGCGAAGACGCTCTGGGTCAGCAGCAAGATCTTGCGTTTCGGGAAACGGTCTGCCACTGATCCCGCCACCGGCGCCAGCACCAGGCCGGGCAGGAACATGATCGCAGTGACGAAACCCAGCGCAGAGGCGCTGCCGTCGGTGAGCTCCATCAGCACCAGCCACGAGACCGCGGTCCGGCCCATCCAGGAACCGATATTGCTGAACAGTGCGCCGGTGAAGTAGCGGCGGTAGTTCGCGATGGCGAGGGAGCTGAATATCGTCTGCATGCTGAAGCCCCAGACTACCGCGCAGAGCGCCGCCCGGCAGGCCGGAAACCGGCCGCCTCAGCGGCCGTACTCGTCGCGGGTCACAGCCCGCGCAGGAAATCTGGGTTGTCGTCCGGTGGCCGGGGCAGGGGCCGGTTGCCCCCACCACCACCGACGCCGCGGCGCGGACCCACCGGGCGGCCGAAGAAGAGCCAGGCCAACGGGCCGAACCCGGGCACGCCGATCACTGCAACCGCCCACAGCCACTTGGGCATGCGGCGGACCTCCCAGGTCTTCGCCTGGGCAACCTCGATCGTGCAGTACAACGTCAATGCGACCAGCACGATCACCGGAATCACGCGCCCCATGAGGCGATTCTATTGGTACCGCCCAATTGGGCGCACCGGCCCCAGATCGTGGTCCGCCGCGATACCCGACCGCCTAACATGGCCGGGTGGCCGAACGGATACGCACCTGCGCACCTTGGGAGGTGGCGGGATTGCTGCCCGGTGCGCTCGCCGGCGACTACGTGCTGGCCCCCGTGCTGGACGAGGTGACCGCGCGCATGCTGCGTCCCACCGAACCGGTCCCCGAGCCGGAGGTGGCGGTGATCGTGACCACCTCGGGGTCGACCGGTTACCCGAAGGGGGTGCTGCTGTCGGTCTCCGCGATCACCTCGGCGGCGGCGGCATTCCGGCAGCGCTACGGGGCATTCACCTGGACCTGCGTGCTGCCCACCCACTATGTCGCCGGGATGATGGTGGTGGCCCGGGGCCTGCTCGACCAAGCCTGCGGCGGCGCCGGGGTGCGCCACGCCAACAGCGACCTCTCCGACCTGCCCGAGCCTCACCCCGCCCGGCCGAACGCCATCTCGCTGGTGCCCACCCAACTGATGCGAGCCCTGCGCTCGTCCGCGACGAGCGAGCGGCTCGCCCGCTACGACCTGGTACTGGTGGGCGGCGCGGCCCTGCCGGCCGACGTGGCAGCCCACTCCAGCGACGCCGGCATCAACGTCTTCCAGAGCTACGGAATGAGCGAAACCTGTGGTGGTTGCGTGATCGACGGGTTGGCGCTGCCCGGCGTCCAGGTCGCCATCGGCCAAGCCGGACGGGTGTCGATCGGCGGCCCGGTGGTCTTCTCCGGCTACCGCGGTGATCCGCAGGAGACCGCTGCTGCGCTGGTCGAAGGTCGGCTGCTGACCAACGACCGCGGCGAGTGGCTGGCCGCACCCGACGGTGAACCGCGGCTGCGCATTCTCGGTCGCATGGACGACGTGGTGATCAGCGGTGGCGTGAACGTCGACCTTGCGGGCGTGCAACGGGCGGTGGATGGGCTGGGCTGCGGAGAAACCGCCGTGATCGGCGTCCCCGACGATGAGTGGGGTGCCCGCGTGACGCTGGTGGTCACCGGCTCGGCGCCCGACCTGGCCTGGTGGCAGGACGCGTTGCGTCAGGTACTCGAGGCACCCGCGCTGCCCCGCCGGCTACTGAGGCTCGCGTCGCTGCCCAGGACCAGATCCGGGAAGGTCGACCGGCAGCGGCTCCGCGAGCTGGCCCTGGCCGCCGAGTGAGCGCGTCACGCATCCGGTGGCCGGTCGCCGGTTTGGTCATATGATGACTCGGGCGCCGCGGGACGCCCAGTCAGTCCAGATTGGGGGTCGCCAGGTGGCCAGCGTCGCCGAATGGGTCGAGGGGGCACGGCTGCGTACGCTGCCGGCAGCCATCTCACCGGTCTTCGCGGGCACCGGCATCGCCGCGTTCGTCGGCGGCGTCGATCCGCTGCGGGCGGTGCTCGCCGGCTTCGTCGCGCTGGCCCTGCAGGTGGGCGTCAACTACGCAAACGACTACTCCGACGGCGTCCGCGGCACCGACGAGCATCGGGTCGGGCCGCAGCGGCTGGTGGGTTCAGGAGCCGCGCAACCCCGAACGGTCAAGCGGGCCGCCCTCGCCTGCTTCGGGCTAGCGGCGATCTTGGGCCTGGTGCTGGTCGGGTTGTCGGGGCAGTGGTGGCTGCTCGCGGTGGGGCTGGCCTGCATCCTGGCCGCCTGGTACTACACCGGTGGTGAACATCCCTACGGGTATCGCGGCCTCGGCGAGGTCTTCGTCTTCATCTTCTTCGGGTTGGTGGCCACCGCGGGCACCACCTACGTGCAGTTGGGAAGCGTCCCGTGGCCCACCTGGGCGGCGGCCACCACGATGGGCGCGCTGTCGTGCGCGGTGCTGGTCTGCAACAACCTGCGTGACATCCCGAGCGACCGACTGTCCGGCAAGCGCACGCTGGAAACGATGCTCGGAGACCGGTACAGTCGCTGGTTCTATGTGCTGCTCGTGGTCATCGCGGTCGCTGCGGTCGTCCTCACTGCCGCCGGCACCACGTGGTGGGCCCTTCTCGGGCTCAGCGCGCTGGTCTTCCTTGTGCCTGCCACGCGTCATATCATCACAGGGGGCACAGGCTTTGCCCTGGTACGCACGCTCAAACTGACCGGTTTCGCCGAGCTCGCCGCAGGCATCGGGCTCTTCGTCGGTTGTCTGATTGGAGTCTGAGAATGCCGGGTCGTTTCGATGAGGCGATCGTCTACAGCATCGACATGCGGATGCACTTCCGCGGCGTCGACCACCGCGAGGGCATGCTACTGCGCCGCGGTGACCGCTGGACCGAGTGGAGCCCCTTCCTGGAGTACGGCGATCCGGAGGCCGCCACCTGGCTGGCGGCCTCCTTGATCGACGAGGAGCCACCCCGTCACCGCACTCGTATCCCGGTCAACGTCACCGTGCCGGTCGTCTCGCCGCGGCGGGCGGCCGATCTGGTGGCGTCCTCGGGTTGCAGCACCGCGAAGGTCAAGATCGCCGATCCACAGTCGTGTCTGGACGACGACCTGGCCAGGCTGGCTGTAGTGCGATCGGTGCTCGGTCCCGACGGCGAACTGCGGGTGGACGCGAACGGCGGGATGTCGGTGGAGGCAGCCGAACGGGCCCTGACCCTGATGGCGCCGCTCCGCCTGCAGTACGCAGAACAACCTTGCGCCACGGTCGAAGAACTCGTCGAACTGCGCAAACGCCTGGCCGAGGCCGGGGTGGCGGTGCCGATCGCCGCGGACGAGTCGATCCGCCGCGCCGAAGACCCGCTGCGGGTCGCCGAGCTGGGAGCCGCCGACGTCGTGGTGCTCAAGAACCAACCGCTGGGCGGCTGGCGGCGCTGCTTGGAGCTGAGCGAACAGCTCGACCTGCCCGTGGTGATGAGCTCGGCGCTGGAAACCTCGATCGGCATCTGGGCCGGCGCTCAGGCTGCGGCGGCGTTGCCGAACCTCGACCTGGCCTGCGGCCTCAACACGGTCAAGATGCTGGACGATGACGTGGTGGCCGACTCGCTGGTGGCCCGCGGCGGCTTCCTGGAGCTGACCGGCCCGCCCGTGCCCGACCGTGCGGCGCTGGCCAGGGCGCGCGCCGGCCGTGAGCGTAACACTTGGTGGCGCGCCAGATTGGCACGCTGCCTGCGCATCCTGGACTTGAAGCAGGCCGCGTGAGTTCGACGCGACTGGGCCTGGCGATCGCAGAGGCCCTGGTCGCGGCCGGGATCGAGGAGGTCGTGGTCTGCCCCGGGTCACGGAGCACGGCCATCACGATCGGCCTCGCCTCGCTGGCCGAGCAGGGACGCCTCCGGCTGCACACCCGAACCGATGAGCGGGTCGCCGGCTTCCTGGCCCTGGGTCTGGCCCGGGCGCGGGGCAGCTCGGCGGTCGTGGTTACCTCCGGCACTGCGGTGGGGAACCTCATGCCGGCCGTCATGGAGGCCAAACTGGCCGGCGTCCCGCTGGTGGTGGTGACGGCGGATCGTCCGGCCACCCTGGTTGGCAGCGGGGCGAACCAGACCACCGAGCAGGCCGGCCTGTTCGGCCGGCACGTGGTCGCCGACTTGCATTTGGCAAGCACCGACGATGACCCAACCCGCTGGCTGGCGGGGCTGGGACGCGTCCTGACCGCGGCGCGGGGCCTGCGCACTCGCGATCCCGGACCGGCGCACGTCAACGCTGCGCTGAGCGAACCGTTCCTGGGTGGCCCGGGTTTGCCGGCACCGGTGCAACCGTTGCGGGTGAGCGCCTCCCGGCCCGCCGAGCCGGTGACGTTGGCGGCAGGTCCTCGGACCGTCGTGATTGCCGGAGATGCGCCGCCACAGGTCGGACGTCGGGCCCGTGAGGTGGCCGAGCAGGCCGGGCTGCCGTTGCTCGCCGAACCCTCCAGTAACGCCCGGGCGGGACGCTGCGCGATCGCGCGCTACCGGAATCTGCTCGACACCGAACTCGGCGCCCGCATCGAGCGGGTGCTGATCTACGGGCACCCGACCCTGTCGCGTCCGGTCACCCGGCTGCTGTCGCGCGACGACGTGGAACTGGTCGCGGTGACCGATCGCGCCACCTGGCCCGACCCAGGTGGCCGCGTTCGGCAGGTTCACGACGACGTCACACTGGAACCGGTCGGCGACGGCTGGCTGGACGATTGGCTCGCCGCCGACGTCCGGCAGGTCACCGCAGCGGCACCGGCCGGGCTGAGCCGACAGGCAGGCCCGATCACCGGCCCGTGGCTGGCGGCGGAGGTGGTGACCTCGGCCACCGGCAACCTGGTCTTCGGGTGCTCGAACCCGATCCGGGACGCAGATCTGGCCCCGATCCGCGACAGCCCACCGGTCTGCTGGGCAAACCGTGGCCTGGCCGGGATGGACGGGGTCATCTCCACCGCAACGGGGATCATGCTGGGCACCGGCGAGCCGACCACGGTGCTGCTCGGTGACCTGACCTTCCTGCACGACCTGGGTGGCCTGCACGTGCCGGTCGGCCAACCGGTGCCCGACCTGCGGGTGGTGGTCGCCGACGACGACGGGGGCAGCATCTTCCGCACTCTGGAGGTAGCCGACAGCCACTGGTTCGAGGGCCTGTTCGCGATGCCGCATGGCCGTCAGCTGGCGCCGCTGGCGTCTGGTTACGGCTGGGCGACCCGTACGGTCGACGACCCCGACGAGGTGCGCGCGCAGCTGGCGCGTCCGATCAAAGGTGTTGAGGTGCTGGTGGTGCCGGTCGACCCCGGCCGGTCGGCCGACCGCTGAACGGGGGCGGCCCGGCTAGGGCTGCGTCCGCAACCAGTCGCGCAGCACCCGGGTTGCCCGCACATCGTCTTCGTTGTAGTCGAGGACGCGTTGCCGCGCCTCGGTGCGGGTCTGCTCGTCGGCGCCGTGGATGGCCTCGAGGAACCAGGACTGCGAGTTGAGGCCGCCGGGGGTGTCGTCCCGCCAGCTGAAGCCGGTCGCCGTGTTCGCGACGACCTTCAGGCTGAGTCCGTGCGCCGCGAAGTAGTGGGTGCGCATGGTCTGGAAGAGGTCCACGTGCCGGCCCCGGACCAGCCCCAGCGCCCGCAGCAATGTGTCATCCGACGAGGTGGCGGCCAGCTTGGCCAGCCGCACCATCTCGTAGTCGGAGTAGTGGAAGACGTGTGCGTCGGGATGCTCGGTGAGCAACTCGGTCAGCCACGTCATCGCCCGCCGGGCCAGCGTCACCTCGTCGGCCGCGGTCTGCTCGGCGAAGG
>ERZ1645192.814-NODE-814-length-26156-cov-8.005938_pt1 | contig 26156 bp, 25 predicted proteins | sample MGYA00575354_ERZ1645192 | MGnify/ENA primary metagenome ERZ1645192 (study PRJEB40844, sample SAMN11349763) | freshwater sediment metagenome | isolation source: river sediment | host: Sediment | place: India: Faizupur Khadar , New Delhi | collected 2017-02-21 ... | reverse complement strand
CATTCTTTCAATACCCGGCGTCGCGCAGCACGCGCAGGGGCCATGCAGGCTCGCGATTCGCCCCGAAAGGGTCGCGGTCGCGCCGCGCGCGCATCGGGACGAAGACGGTCCGCACATGACGCCGGACACGGAGGCGTGCGCCGTTCCCGGAACGGTCGAAGGGCGTATTTTCCTGGGCCCGCTGATCCGGGGCGCCGTGGACGTGGCGGGGGAACGCATCCTGGCGGACGTCCTCAATGCGGAAGGAACCGTTTTCGAAGCCGGAACCGAAGTGGAACTCCGTTTTTCGGCGGAGGACGTGCGCGTCCTTTTTGAATAGGGAGATTCCCATATGCGTGCGAACGACGGGAGTCGAGGACTCCCGAACCTGATACGGAAACCTGAGGAGGGAGCATCAACATGTTCCGGAAACTGGTGTTGTGCGCGACATGCGCGGCGCTTTTCGCAGGGTCTTTCGCTGCTATCGCGACCGCGAAAGACCTCGGAACGGAGCTGTACCCGGGGGAAAAGGCGCTTCTCGAGGCGGCCCTGAAAGAGAAGGGGATCAACAGCTACGATACCGGACCCACGTGGGCGAACTGGCAGGCGCTCTTCGACGGCTACCAGGCCAGGTACGGCATCCAGGTTTCGTTCAACGACCTGGGAAGCGGCGCGACGGTCGTCCGTCTCGACAAGGAACGGAACAACCCGCAGGCCGATACGGCGTACTACTTCATGCCCTTCGGCCCCGCGGCGAAGGACAAGGGCGTCACCGAGCCCTTCAAGCCGACGAACTTCGACAAGATACCGGACGTCCTCAGGGACGCCGACGGAAACTGGTTCTGCGTCCACAAGGCCACGGTCGTCTTCGTCGTCAACAAGAGCCTCGTGAAAGAGACGCCGAAGAGCTGGAAGGCGCTTCTCGACCCGAAATACGCGAAGTCGGTCGTCTACCTCGATCCCCGAACGACGGGCATCGGCTACGCGATCGTGATCGCGACGACGTACGCGCACGGCGGCGACCTCGACAAACTCGAAACGGGCATCGACTACCTCGCTGCGCTCCAGAAGGCGGGCAGCGTCCGGATGATCGAGAAGACGACGGAGTTCGACAAGTTCCTGAAGGGCGAAATCCCGGTCTGGATCACGTACGACATGAACGCCTACCGGGCGAAGTACATCGCGGGGCTCGGCGACGCGATCGACATCGTGATTCCCGAAGAGGGAACCATTACGTCCCCGTACGCCCTCAGCCTCGTCAAGGGCGGCCCGAACCCGAACTCCGGAAAACTCTGGCTGAACTACATCCTCTCCGAAGAGGGACAGGGGCTCTTCGCGAAGGGCTATGTCCGCCCGATCCTGCCGGGGTTCAAACTTCCGGCGGATGTCGCGGACAAATTCCTTCCCGATGCGGACTACGCGCGCGCGAAGGACGTCGACTGGGTCAAGGCGCAAACCGTGCAGAAGGAAGCCGCCCGGATGTGGGGCGCAAAAGTGCTCGGAGAGAACTGACATGATTCCGCGGGGCTGGATCTGGATCCTGCTTCTCCCCCTCGTCGGGGTGCTGGCGTTCTTCCTCTTCTGGCCCCTCACGCTTGTCGTCTGGGAGAGCCTTTTCCTGGAGGGAAGGCTCTCCCTTTCGAACTACGCGTCGATGTTCGTCTCGAAGCTGTATCGCGAATCCCTTGCTACAAGTCTCATCCTTTCCGTGAGCACTACGCTGCTCGGCGTTCTCATCGGTCTTCCGCTCTCCTACGGCATGCACCGGAGCGGCCCGAGGATGCAGAACGCGATTCTGACGCTCGCCTCCATCCCGCTGACCTTCAGCGGCCTCGTCGTCGGCTTCGCCTTCATCGTCCTGCTCGGAACGAGCGGCTTCGTGACACTGCTCATCAAGAAGTTTTTCGACATCAATCCCCTCGAGTTTTCGGCCTTTCTCTTCACGTGGAGGGGGCTGGTCGTCGCCTACTGCTACTTCCTGATCCCGCGCATGATTCTCACGATGACGGCAGCCTGGAGCACCGCGGACTGGAGCCTCCTCGAAGCGGCGCGCAGTCTCGGAGCCGGCCCGGTGCGGATCCTATTCCGGGTGCTTCTCCCGATGATCGGCCCGGCCGTTCTCGCGGGATCGTCGCTGCTTTTCGCGGTCAGCATGGGGGCGTTCGGGACCGCGTTTTCCCTCACCGGAATCGGCGTCAAGATCCTTCCGCTCGTCATCTACACCCATGTTTCGGAGCTGTCGACCGACATCGCGAAAGCGGACGCGCTGGCGGTCTTTCTCACCCTCATCACGACCCTGATCATTCTGGGGTACGAACGCTGCTTCGTGCGAAAGAGCAATTTCCTCCAGTAGCGCCAAATTTCGGACATTCCTTGACAAAGTCAGACACTTTTATAAAATTGGTGCTGTAATTGCGTCCGAGTGTACGGAACAAAAGTGCATTCCCCTTTTCCGGGCGCAAAGGGTTCGCTTCGGTGGTATACTTTGCCGGTGTGTCCTGGAACAGTCGTTTTTTTCGTGTTTTCCCCCCTGGGACGTGACGAATGGGGGTGTTTTTTTGTTGAATATCAGTTTGTGAATGCGTGAGCATTAACAATAGATCCATACCACATCCATGGCAAGGAGGCGCAGGTATGTCAGGCTGTTGTGACGGAAACGTCGAACGGTACAAGGAACTTCAGGCGTACATCGACGGACTCCCGGACAAGAAGGGAAGACTCATCGGCGTGCTGCACAAGGCGCAGGGGATCTTCGGCTACCTTCCCCGGGAAGTCCAGGAATTCATCGCCGGCGCGCTGGGACTTTCGGTCGCGAAGGTGTATGGGGTCGTGAAGTTTTACTCCTTCTTCACGATGGTTCCCAAGGGAAAGTTTCCGATCTCGGTATGTCTCGGAACCGCGTGCTATGTTCGCGGGGCCGACGATATCGTCTCCGAGGTCGAAAAAATCCTCGGCATCACGGTGGGTCAGGTGACGCCCGACGGGCTCTTCTCGCTGGATACGCTCCGGTGCGTCGGCGCGTGCGGTCTGGCGCCGGTCATGATCGTCGCCGGGCGCGTGTTCGGACGCATGAAGCCGTCGGACGTCGAGGGAATCATTGCCGAATACCGCGCGAAAGCGGGCGACTCCGAAAAGGACAAGGCATGTGAAGGGGTGTGCTGTCATGGATAAGGTAAAGTCCCTGGACGACCTTCGGAAGATGAAAGCCGCCATGCAGAACGCGACGGAGCTGCGTGAGAAGGGGCAGAACATCGACAAGCTCATCGAAGTGAAGGTCAGCATGGCGACATGCGGCATCGCCGCAGGCGCGCGCGAAACGATGGCCGCCATGATGGACGAAGCGACGAAGCGCGGCATCAAAAACATCGTCTTCACCCAGTCCGGCTGCATGGGCTACTGCCATTCCGAACCCACGGTGACCATCGTGCGTCCGGGAGAGGAACCCGTGACGTTCGGCGAGGTGAAAGGCAAGAGAATTACGGAGATCTTCGATTCCTATATTCTCAAGGGCGAGCTGGTTGACGGGATCATTCCGCTGTCCAGCAAGAGCATTCACGACTAGGGCATCCCCCGGATAAGGAGAACAGAACATGGCCAATGTAAGAATGCACGTTCTCGTCTGCGGCGGAACCGGGTGCACCTCCTCCAGGAGTCTGGAGATCGTGGACGCTCTTCGGGCCGAAATCAAGGCCCAGGGTCTCGCCGAAGAAGTCAAGGTCGTCATCGCGGGCTGTTTCGGTTTCTGCGAAAAGGGCCCGATCGTCAAAATCTCCCCGGACAACACCTTCTACGTCCAGGTGACCCCGGAAGACGCGAAGGAAATCGTCGCCGAACACATCGTCAAGGGACGCAAGGTCAGTCGTCTGCTCTACGTGGACCCCAAGACGACCGAGCACATTTCCGACTCCAAGCACATGGACTTCTACAAGAAACAGCTCCGCATCGCGCTCCGCAACTGCGGCTTCCTCGATCCCGAGAATATCGGCGAGTACATCGCCCGGGACGGATACATGGCGCTCGGCAAGGCGCTCTTCGAGATGACTCCCAAGGAAGTCGTGGACGAGGTCAAGAAGTCCGGGCTCCGGGGGCGCGGGGGCGGCGGTTTCCCCACCGGTCTGAAGTGGGAGATCGCGGCGTCCTATAAGGCGGACCAGAAGTACGTCATCTGCAACGCGGACGAGGGCGACCCCGGCGCGTTCATGGACCGCTCCGTGCTGGAGGGAGACCCCCATTCCATCATCGAGGCAATGGCGATCTGCGGCTACGCGATCGGCGCGAGCAAGGGCGTCGTCTACATCCGCGCGGAATACCCGCTCGCGGTCGAACGCCTGCAGAAGGCCATCGTCGCGGCCCGTGAGACCGGCCTGCTCGGAAACAACATCCTCGGCAGCGACTTCTCCTTCGATATCGACATGTACTACGGCGCGGGCGCGTTCGTCTGCGGCGAGGAGACGGCGCTGATCCGGTCCCTCCAGAGCGAACGCGGCGAGCCGACGAGCAAGCCCCCCTTCCCGGCCGAGTCGGGCTTCTGGGGCAAGCCGTCCAACGTCAACAACGTCGAGACCTTCGCGAACATTCCGGTCATCTTCCTCAAGGGCGCGGAGTGGTTCGCCTCGATCGGCACGGCGAAGTCCAAGGGGACGAAGGTCTTCGCCCTGGCCGGCAAGGTCAACAACGTCGGACTCGTCGAAGTGCCGATGGGCACCACGCTGCGAGAAGTCATCTTCGACATCGGCGGCGGCATCCGGAACGGCAAGAAGTTCAAGGCCGCGCAGACGGGCGGTCCGTCCGGCGGATGCCTCACCGAGAAGTTCCTGGATACGCCCATCGACTACGACAACCTCATCGCGGCGGGTTCCATGATGGGATCCGGCGGAATGATCGTCCTCGACGAGGACGACTGCATGGTCAACGTGGCGAAGTTCTACCTCGGCTTCACGGTCGAGGAGTCCTGCGGCAAGTGCACTCCGTGCCGCGTCGGCAACAAGCGGATGCTCGAAATGCTCGAGAAGATCTCCGAAGGCAAGGCGACGGAGAAGGACCTCGGCCGTCTGCGGGAACTCGCCAGCATCATCAAGGACACGTCGCTCTGCGGTCTGGGACAGACGGCGCCGAACCCGGTCCTGTCGACGCTCGACAACTTCTACGACGAATACCTCGCGCACGTTCGCGACAAGCGATGCCCGGCCGGAAAGTGCAAGTCCCTGATGCAGTACGTCATCGATCCGGCCAAGTGCAAAGGCTGTACGATGTGCGCCAAGGTCTGCCCTGCCGGCGCCATCTCGGGAAAGGTCAAGGAACCCCATGTCATCAACCAGGACAAGTGCGTCAAGTGTGGGGCATGCTTCGCCACCTGCAAGTTCGGTGCGATCTCGAAGCGGTAGCCTGAGGAGGACGAAGCGATGATTAACCTGAACATCGACGGAAAGTACGTGAAGGTCCCCAAGGGGGCCACGATTCTCGATGCCGCGAAGCAGCTCGGCATCGAGATCCCCACGCTGTGCCATCTGGATCTCCACGACCTCGGAGTCGTCAACAAGGCGGCTTCCTGCCGCATCTGCGTCGTCGAGGTCAAGGGCCGGCGAAACCTCGCCCCGGCATGCGCGACGCCGGTCACCGAAGGCATGGAAGTCCACACGAACACCATGCGCGTTCTGAACGCGCGCAAGACGGTCCTCGAACTGCTGCTCTCCGATCACCCCAAGGATTGCCTGACCTGCGCGAAGAGCGGCCAGTGCGACCTCCAGGATCTCGCGGAACGCTTCTGCCTCCGCGAGAACCGGTACGAGGGCGGCGCGCAGTCCACATACAAGAAGGATGTTTCCCCCGCGATCGCGCGCGACATGGACAAGTGCATCATGTGTCGCCGCTGCGAAACGATGTGCAACGATGTCCAGACGGTCGGAGCCCTGTCCGGCGTGAACCGCGGCTTCAACGCCGTCGTGGCGCCCGCGTTCGACATGCCTCTCGAGGAGTCCGTCTGCACGTTCTGCGGCCAGTGCGTCGCCGTATGCCCCACGGGCGCGCTCGTCGAGCGGGACTACTCCTGGCAGGTCATCGAAGCCATCGCGGATCCCGACAAGGTCGTCGTCGTCCAGACCGCGCCCGCCGTCCGCGCCGCGCTCGGAGAATGCTTCGGCATGGAGCCGGGCACGCTGGTGACCGGAAAGATGGCATCCGCCCTCCGGCAGATGGGCTTCAATTACGTCTTCGATACGGATTTCGCCGCCGACCTCACGATCATGGAAGAGGGCGCGGAGCTTCTCGACCGGATCACGCGGTTCCTGTCCGGCGACAAGAGCGTCCGGTTGCCGATCCTCACGTCATGCTGCCCGGCCTGGGTCAAGTTCTTCGAACACCAGTACCCCGATCTGCTTGACGTCCCATCCACGGCCAAATCGCCGCAGCAGATGTTCGGCGCGATCGCGAAGAACTATCTGGCCGAAAAGCTCGGCATTCCGCGCGAAAAGCTCGTCGTCGTGTCGGTCATGCCGTGCCTTGCGAAGAAGTACGAGTGCGCCCGTCCGGAGTTCGCCGTCAACGGGAATCCCGACGTCGACATCTCCATCACGACGCGCGAACTCGCCCACCTGATCAAGCGGGCGAACATCGACTTCATGTCGCTCCCGGAGGGCGATTTCGACTCCCCGCTCGGCGAATCCACCGGAGCGGCCGTCATCTTCGGAACGACGGGCGGCGTCATCGAAGCCGCGACGCGCACCGCCGTGGAATGGCTCACGGGCAAACCGCTCGATGACGTGAACTTCACGGCTCTTCGGGGTCTCGAAGGGTGCCGCGAGGCGAAGCTCAAGGTCGGCGATCTGGAGCTTCACATCGGCATCGCGCACGAACTCGGCAACGCGCGGAAGCTGCTCGATTCGATCCGAGCCGGGACCGTCGAACCCTTCCACGCGATCGAGATCATGGCCTGCCCCGGCGGCTGCATCGGCGGCGGCGGTCAGCCCTACCACCACGGCGAGATGGAAATCATCAGGAAACGCGCCCAGGCCATCTACCGGGAGGACGAGGGAAAGACGCGGCGGAAGTCCCACGAGAACCCCGACATCATCAAACTGTACGAGGAATATCTCGGCAAGCCGCTCGGCGAAAAGTCGCACCACCTGCTCCACACGCACTACTTCAAGCGCCACAAGATCTAGCACCGCACAGCGAAGGGGCCGCTCCGAACCGGAACGGCCCCTTTTTCGTCTCTTCGTTCAGGACTGTCGCGCAGGCGAGACATCCGATAATTCCCGAAGAATCGCCGCCTCCAGGGCGACGACGCCGGGATCCCCATAGCTCCGTTCCGCGGAGAGCGGCGCGGGAATATCGCGAAGGATCCGCGCCGGCGCACCCCCGATCAGCAGGATCCGGTCGGACGTCAGGAGCGCGTCCCGCGGATCGTGCGTCACCGTGACGGAGGCGAAAGGATTTCGGCGCCACAATCCTTCGAGGTCCGAAAACAGGCGCAGCTTGAGCGCGACGTCGAGCGACGAAAACGCCTCGTCGAGCAGAAGGACATCCGGCTCCGTCAGGAGCGCCCGCGCGAGGTTGACGCGCTGCTTCATGCCGCCGCTGAGTTCGTGGGGCCGGGCGTCCGCGGCGTCCGACAGGTTCAGGCCCGCGAGGATCGCCGACGGATCGCGATCCGATACGAAGGCGAGGTTCCTCCGCACCGACAGCCACGGGATCAGCCGGGGTTCCTGGAAGACGTACCCCACCCGCGACGCGCGGACGCGGATCTCCCCTTCGGAAGGGACCGCCAGTCCGGCCGCGATGCGGAGAAAGGTCGTCTTGCCGCACCCCGAGCGCCCGAGCAGCGCAATTCGCTCTCCGCGGGCAATCGAGACGTCCCAGGAACGGAAGACCCATTCCCCCTCGAACGACGCGCCGAGATTCCGCGCGGTCAGGACGGGATCCATCGTCGCCCCGCGCCCCGGATCGCCGTCCGGACGCCCCACTCGCCGAGAAGTCCCAGAAGCACCGCGACGAGCGAGAGCGCGTAGACGCCCTCGACATCGGCCATCTGCCGCGCCCACGCGATGCGGACGCCAAGTCCGTCGCCGCCGCACAGATATTCCGCGACGAGAACCGCCTTCCACGCGCCGCCCGAGACCGTATCCACGACGGCCTTCATGAACGGGGCCAGCGACCCGAGATACAGGTCCCTCCATCGCCGGACGCCCCGGACCCCGTAGAGATCCGCCATTTCGACGAGATCCCGTTCGAAGTGCCGCACTCCGGCGACGGTCGTGAAAACGGCCGACGGCAGAAAGGCGAGCGATGCGATGAAAACCGGCCCGCGCCAGCCGATTCCGAACGCGAACACGACGAGCGCGAGCCACGAGATCACGGGCATCGCCTGCGCGGCCAGAAGCAGCGGACGAAACGCCTCGTGGAGCGCGGGGGACAGTCCGAGCGCCATTCCGAGTCCGACGCCGAGACAGACGACAATGCAGAGCACGGCCAGGACCTTGCCCATCGACGAAACAACGGAGGAAAACAACGCCGCGTCGGCCATGATCGCGAGGCGCGCCAGCGTTTCCGCCGGCCCCGGAAGAATTATCGGCGTATCCACGAAAAACGCGGCGATCCCCCAGAGCGCGATCGCCCCCAGGAGGCCCAGAAGCGGCCGCTTCATGGTTTCGCGGGATCCCCTCCGGATATATAGAAGGGCGCCGCCGGAGGCGGCGCCATGTCGGGCGAGAGCGTATCGTACAGCCGCGCAAGCAGCGACATGACGTCGGACGAACACGCCTCAACGGAATCGAATGAGATGTGAATCCGCGGCAGTGCTTTCCGGAACCGCTCCGACGGCATCCCGAAGGCATGTCCGGCCAGATCGCAGGCCTGTTCCGGATGTTCCGCAAACCATGCGGTCGATGCCGCGATCGCGTTCGTCACGAGCGACGCGTTTCCGGGATTGCCCCGCAAGGCGGAACGCATGGCGAACACGCCCCCCACCGGGAACCGCGCCGATGCTCCGGTCATGCGCCCCCATGCCTCCTGCGGATCGAGCGATCGCCCGCCGCTTTCGAGCGCGAGGGACGCGAAGGGCTCCGGCAGCGCGACAATCGCGGTCTTCCCCCGACTGAACAGCGCGGCTGCTTCGGGGGCGGGAGCGTAGAGCAGCGTGACGTCCCGCCCCGGCCTCAGATCGTACGAGGAAAGGACGCTCCGCAAGATCGAGTCGAGCACCGTGCCGCGCCCCTGGGCGACGAGGATCTCCCTCCCCCGGAGATCCTCCCAGCCGACGCCGTCGCGCACGATCAGCGAGAAGACGCTCTCGCGAAACGCTCCGATCAGGACGATGTCCGCCTTCGCGGAGTACGCGGCGCCGACCGTCACGGGAAGGACGACGGCCGCGGCGTCGCCGGTCACAAGGCGCGTTACGGCCTCCTCCTGCGTCTTCCAGACCTCGATCCGAAGGTCCGCTCCCCGTGAAATTCCAACCGTCGCGAGGATCAGCGGTCCCGGCGGAACGAGCAGGACAGGCTGCGCGGCAAGGGCGCAACGAACGGACGAAAGGGCGAAAAGAATCCCGCAGGCGAAAACCAGCGACCGGACACGCTGTCGAAACGACATCGGAAAAGCGCTCCCTTCAAAAAACATAGCGTTAACGGCGGACGGAAAGAACCCGAATAGCATACCGCATCTGCGAAGCTATGGGGCAGTTTCCGCCGACACCACGTTCCTGCGGCGATCTCACGGAAGCAGCGCCATGGCCGATCTGATATCGTCCGCGATCATCGAACGTTTGCTCTTCTCGATGTAAAAACCCGGACCTGCCTGGAGGTAGGACGGAAAGGCGCGCGCGCCCCGGAAGAAGTACGCACCGCTCCGGAGTTTGTACGTCGATCCGGCGGGAATGACGCGGGGCATCCCCTCGCGTTTCGCGATCGCGTTGACCGCGGAAATGGCGGTATCTCCCATGAGGAGCCACGCGCGTACATTCCGGAACGGGACGAGTTCCTTCTCCAGGAGAGCGGAACAGGCTCGGACGGTCCGGGCGGAAATGACGGGGCGCAGCTTGGCGCACTTCACGGCCGTCGTGCAATAGACGCCGGACGCGAGAAGATCGTCCATCGACGCGACGGCGACTCCGGCGTCCCGAAAGGCTTCCGTCGTCGTCCGGGCGAAGAGCGGATCCCCCGGAGCGTAATAGCAATCCTCGCGGGCCTGCGGCGCCGATTCCGAGATCAGCACGACGCGGATGGCGCCGGGATCGATATCACTATCCGGGATAATGCAGCTGTCGCGCCGGACATCCGCGCAGGAGCCTTCCGTACAGGAAACGCCGTCGCAGATTCGCATGAACGATTCGCTCCTTCCGTGAGAGAACATCACGTCTATTGTACCGTCCGTTCCCGGGCGAAGAATAGAGGTCGATTCAGTTCGACTCTCCTTCCCCCGAAGAGAGCCCCATGATGAAGGGACCGCCCGTGAGAACGTCCCGAACTCCGAACGCCGACATCGCTTCGACGCAGGCATCCACCGTCTCCCTGTCGCCGCTCGCTTCGAGGAGCATCGTTCCGGCCCCCTCCCCGATCACACGAAGGGACGTCCGGTCCAGCAAGCAGTGCAGCAGAGCAGTATCCTTCACCGGAAGATCGCAGCGGATCAGCGCGACCCACCGTTCCCGAAACGCGTCGCCGGTCACGTCCTCGACATGAAGGACGTCGACGACCTTTCGCAGCTGGCGGATCGCCTGCTCGGCCGTCCCCGCGTCACCCGGAAGCACAAGCGTGTATCGCGCGAGCCCGGGACGCATCGTCCGTCCCAGGCTCATCTCGCGGAAACGAAACCCCCGTCTGGCCAGAAGGCCGGTCAGACGCAGAAACGCCTCGGGCGTGTCCTCCGCCACAACGGATATTCTTCTCTCGGAACCGCTCATCTCGCTCACTCTCCCAACGAATGTCTGAAAAAAATCGTTCACGCCCCCGGCGCGCCGGACAGAAAGTCCTCCAGCGCCCGTCCGGCCGGAACCATCGGGAACACATTCTCTTTCTGCGCGATGCGGCATTCGACCAGCACCGGGCCGTGCCGGAAAACGACGTCCGACAGGGCCGCGTCGAGCGCGCGAAGCGAAGAGCACGAAAAACCGGGGATTCCGAACGCCTCCGCCAGACGGACGAAATCACACGGCGTTCCGGTCACCGTCTGCGAGCACCGGCCGTTCCAGAACAGCTCCTGCCACTGCCGCACCATGCCGAGGCACCCGTTGTTCAAGACGAAAATCCGGACGGGAACGGCATACCGCACGCAGGTTTCCAGCTCCTGCGCATTCATCAGAAATCCGCCATCCCCGGCGATGCATGCGACCGGCGACAGGGCATTCGCAAAAGACGCTCCGATCGCCGCAGGCAACGCATATCCCATCGTCCCGAGTCCGCCCGACGTCAGAAACGTCCGCGGACGTTCTGCCTTCCAGTGCAACGCCGTCCACATCTGGTTCTGTCCCACGTCGGCCACGACCGGGACGGCGTCTCCGAATGCGTTTCGTATCCGCTCGATGATTTCCCGGGGACGGAACGATTCGCCCTCACACCTGGAGTTGAACGGGTGCTCCCTCAATTCGCGAACACGCGCTTCCCATGACGGGCGATTCGCTTTCCCGAGACCGTCCGTCAGTTCGCGAAGCGCGCGCCCGGCATCCGCGACCAGCGCTGCGTGCGGCGCAACCACTTTCCCCATTTCCGCCGCATCGATGTCGATGTGAATGATCTTCGCCCTGCGTCCGAAGGCGGCGACCGCCCCCGTCGTCCGGTCGCTGAAGCGGGCCCCGATCGCGAGGATGACGTCCGCCTCGGAGAGCGCGAGGTTGGCCTGCGGCGTGCCGTGCATTCCGGCCATGCCGAGCGCGAGCGCGCAGCTCTCGGGAAAACTCCCCTTCCCCATGAGCGTCGTCGCGACCGGCGCCTGAAGCTTTTCCGCGCACGAGAGAAGCGCATCCGCCGCATTCGAAAGCACGACGCCGCCGCCCGCCAGAATCACGGGACGCTCCGCCGCTTCGAGAAGCCGCAGACACCCGGCAAAGTCCTGCCCGTAACGGGGCGCAGCCGGTTCGTGCAGGCCGACCGACGGCCCGGCGTCCTGCACGAAGCTCCCGGATTCCCTCTGAAGGTTCACCGGGAACTCCACGAGCACCGGTCCCGGCCTTCCGGCGACAGCGATTCCGAAGGCGCTCCGGACGGTTTCCGCAATCTCCGACAGATCGCGGATCATGAAGCTGTGCTTCACCACCGCCAGGCTTCCCCCGAACACATCCGCCTCCTGAAAGGCGTCGGCGCCGATCAGGGACGTCGCGACCTGTCCGCAGACGAGCACGAGAGGGACGGAATCCGCGAACGCGGTCGCAAGCCCCGTCACGCTGTTCGTGAAGCCGGGCCCCGACGTACAGATGCAGACGCCCGGCCTCCCGGAAACGCGGGCGTATCCGTCCGCCGCATGAACGGCCGCCTGCTCGTGGCGCATGAGCAGATGAACGAACGGAGCGTCGTACAGCGCATCGTAGAGCGGGATGACCGCTCCGCCGGGAATTCCGAACACGTGCGTCACGTTTTGCTCCGCCAGCATCCGGACCAGAATTTCCGCCCCCGTCATATTCACGGCTTCCGCTCCCCTCCCGCAGCCCGTCCGCATGGAACTACTCCCCGGGAGCCGACTTCGCGTCGAGCCAGGGCATCATGCTTCGCAGCGTCGCCCCGACCTGTTCGATCCCGTGCGTCTTCTCGTTCCGGAGCCACTGCTTCATCCTGGGGCGTCCGCACTGGTTCTCGAGAATCCAGTCCTTCGCGAACGAGCCGTCGCGGACGCGGTCGAGAAGCTCCTTCATCGACGCGCGGACGCGATCGTCAACGATTTTCTTCCCCGCGGTCATGTCGCCGTATTTCGCCGTATCGCTCACGGAGTAGCGCATCCAGTTCAACCCGCCCTCGAAGATCAGATCGACGATGAGCTTCATCTCGTTCATGCACTCGAAATACGCGATCTCCGGCTGGTATCCGGCCTCGACGAGCGTCTCGAAACCCGCCTTCATGAGTTCGGAAACGCCGCCGCAGAGCACGGCCTGCTCGCCGAAGAGATCCGTCTCGGTCTCCTCCGCGAAGGTCGTCTCGATGACGCCCGCCCGCGCTCCGCCGATCGCCGACGCGTACGCGAGCCCCAGTTCCCGCGCCTTTCCCGACGCGTTCTGATGGACCGCGAGCAGGCACGGTACGCCGCGTCCCTCGACGTACATCCGGCGGACGAGATGCCCCGGCCCTTTAGGCGCAACCATGAAGACGTCGTTCTCCCGGCAGGGGACGACCTGGTGGAAGTGAATGCAGAACCCGTGCGCGAACGCGAGCGCGGCGCCCTTCTTCAGGACCGGTGCGACCGATTCGCGATACACCTGCGCCTGGATGTGGTCCGGCATCAGGAAGATCACGACGTCGGCGCGGGAGACGGCCTCCCTGACGGAGAAGACGTCAAAACCGTCCGTTTCGGCGCGCGCTTTCGACTTGCTTCCCTCCTGAAGTCCGACAACCACGGACACGCCGCTGTCCCGCAGGTTCTGCGCGTGCGCATGCCCCTGGCTCCCATACCCCAGAACCGCGACCGTTTTTCCCGAGAGAAGCCGGAGATCCGCATCCTTGTCGTACAGTACCGTCGTCATAACAACTCACTCCTCGTTTGAGATGGATTTTCCGTCCATTTTCGCTGCATACAACGGGAAGCCGCCTCAATGCGACTGATCTGTACCGCTTCCCGCGTTTCGAAGACACCCGGTGCGTGTTCGCCGAATCCTTCACTCCCGGCGGATTGTCCCGAAAGGCATCACTCCTCTCCCAAAAATAAAAAAAGGGCCGGAACCCCGAAAAAACGGGGCTCCGGCCCGAAGGCGCCGCCGGTCTACACGACCGCAGGCGCTCCGGGAGGGGCCCCGCAGCGAATAATAACGATGACGGAAATGGAATTTCTGTCGGTTCTGTCGTTCGTCCTCGTGCGTATCATCGGGCCGCCCTCCTTCGTCCTTCAGTCGTGTGTGACGTAAATTGCGGAGTATTCTAGGAAGTCTGCATCGAACTGTCAACGTGACCATATTTTCCAACTATTCACAAGAACGATGTCGTTTTCCTCCTTCTTGCGGCGGATACGCGATCCGCGTATAATGTCGATCGTTTTTCTCCTTTTCATTCTTTCCGCGTACCAGGGACGCAATACGAATATTCCTCATTTCGTCCGGAAATGACGTCGGACGGACCATGCATCGCAGCCAAAGGGAGGCGGAACCATGAACGATATGAGCTTCAGCACCATCGCGCACTATTACGACGCGCTCTATGTGCGTCCCGACATGTACGGCGCCGAGGCGGACGCCGTCGACAGGATCCTGAAGCGGTGCGGACGAAGCGGCGGCGTCAGGCTTCTCGACGTCGCATGCGGGACGGGAGGACACCTGCCCTTCCTGAAGGACCGGTACGAGGTCGAAGGGCTCGACCTGAGCGACGACATGCTCCGGATCGCGCGCGAAAAGCATCCGGGCGTCCCGTTTCATCTGGCCGACATGACGGATTTCCGCCTCGATGCGGCGTACGACGCGATCATCTGCATGTACGGCGGCATCGGTTTCGCCGGAACGTACGACAACGCGAGCCGCGCGGTCGCGTCGATGGCGCGGCATCTTGCCCCCGGCGGCGTTCTGCTCCTTGTGCCGTGGATGACGAAGGAGACGTTCCACGACGCGCTCGTCGTCGACGCCGTGAACCGGCCGGAGATCGGCATCGCGCGGATGGAGAACGTACGGCGGAAATCCGAAAGCGTCGTCGAAGTGTCCTTCCACCACCTCATCGGCGAGAACGGACAGGTCCGCTACCATACGCAGACCATGGAGATCGGGCTCTTCTCCGAGGCGGAGTACGTCTCGCTCTTCCGCTCCTCGGGCCTCTCGCTCGTCGAACGCTACACGGAACCGGACATCATGATGGGCGCCTTCGTCGGACGGAAGGACTGAACCGGCGAGCAGAAGCACAGGCGCCGGCGCTCCTCATCGTCCGGCGCTTTCGGGTCGCGCTATCGCATCCTCCGGTATATGGCGGTCCCGACCCCCTGAATGACCTGGACGACCGCAACGAGCGCCAGAACGGAATACGCCATGACGTCCGTCTGAAATCTGTTATACCCGTATTTGACGGCAAGATCGCCGAGTCCGCCGCCGCCCACGGCTCCCGCCATGGCGGAACACCCCAGAAGATTGATCGCGACGACGGCGATGTTCAGCACGATGGAGGGCATCGCCTCCGGAACCATGACTCCGAAGACGATTCGCAGATCGCGCGCGCCGAACGAGCGGGCGGCCTCAACGACGCCTGCGTCAACCTCCATCAGGCTCCCCTCCATGATGCGGGCGGCGAACGGCGTCGCCGCGATCGTGAGCGGAACGATCGAAGCCGTGCTGCCGATGGACGTCCCGGCGACAAACCGCGTCAGCGGAATGATCGCGATCATCAGGATGATGAACGGGAAGGAGCGGAGCAGGTTCACGAGAAGATCCAGCGTCGCGTAGACCGCGGCGTTCGGCCGCAGGCCCCGGGCGCATGTCAGGACCATCACGACGGCGAGCGCGAAGCCGGACAGGACCGAGAACACCGTCGAGACCGTCACCATGTAGAGCGTTTCCTGAAGAGCGGCCGCCAGTTCATGCCACATCGTCCGGCGCCTCCCAGAAAAGCCGGTGTTCCCCGAGATACCGCTGCACGCGGTCGAAATCTTCGCGGCGAACGTTGATGATCAGAAAACCGAGGATGTCGTCGCGATACCGTTCGAGGCGCCCGCCGATCACCGAGAAGTCGATTCCAAGTTCGCGGGCCATTCCGGTGATGATGCTCTCCCTCGCGATCTCTCTTGGAAACATGAGCCGGATGTTGATTCCGGTCGGAACGACGGCGTATTCGTCCCGGACGAGCTTTTTCAGACTTGCAGGCGGAGCGAGGAAGAGATCCTCCGTCCGTCCCGATCCGGTTACGCGCCCCTGATCCAGCAGGAGCACCCTGTGGCACGCCGTCTTGACAGCCTCCATCTGGTGGGTCACGAGGAGGACGGTCACCGTGAACCTCCGGTTGATATCCCTGAGAAGCTCGAGGATGGACAGCGTCGTCTTCGGATCGAGCGCCGACGTCGCCTCGTCGCAAAGCAGGATCTTCGGATTGAGGGCGAGCGCCCGCGCGATGCCGACGCGCTGTTTCTGGCCTCCGCTCAGGTTCCGGATCTTCTCGGTCCGCTTTTCCGCGAGTCCGACGAGGTCCAGAAGATCGCCCACGCGCCGGACAATCTCGTTCCGGGGAGTCTTCCAGACTTCCAGCGGCCAGGCGATATTTTCTTCGACGTTCTTCCGCTCCATGAGATTGAAGTTCTGGAATATCATCCCCATTTCTCTCCGGAGCGCCCGCAGCTCGCGCTCCGTCATCGAGGCGACCTCGCGTCCCATGACGCGGACGCTTCCGCCGTCATACGCTTCCAGACCGTTCAGGCACCGGAGCAGCGTCGACTTTCCCGCCCCCGAGCAACCGACGATCCCGAAGATGTCCCCCGGCCCAACGGAAAACGAAACATCCCGCAAGACCTCCTGTTCGCCGAAACGCTTGCTTATGCCGTCTGCTTCGATCATCATGCGCTCCTTCCATGCATCCCGACAGGACGCGCGGGAGGACGGGAACCGCTCCCGTTCTCCCGCGCGCGTACAGCCCCCCCCTAAAACGCCGCGACGATTCCCTTCGGAACGAGCTCCGTTTCGATGAATCGCTTCACTTCCGGGGAGTTGAACGCCCTGGCGAGCGCCTGAACGGCGGGAGAATCCCTGTCGGCCGTGCGGACGGCCACGACGTTGGCGTACGGGGATTCGCCGTCTTCGATGACAATGGCGTCCCGGGACGGAATGAGCTTCGCTTCCACCGCAAAGTTCGTGTTGATCACGGACGCCGTCGTGTCGTCCAGACTCCGCGGAAGCTGCGGCGCGTCCAGTTCGACGATTCTGAGGGATTTCGGGTTTTCCGTGATATCCCCGGCCGTCACGAGGTCTCCGGCCCTGACCCTGATGAGTCCGTTCTTCTCGAGAAGGCGCAGGGCGCGCGCGCCGTTCGTCGGATCGTTGGGAATCGCGACAATGTCTCCTTGTTTCAGTTCGCCGAGCGCGCGTATCTTCTTCGAATACAGCCCGAGGGGCTCGATGTGAACCTTCACGACCCAGGACAGGTCGAAACCCTTCTCCCTTACGGTGTTCTCGAGATACGGCGCGTGCTGGAAAAAGTTCGCGTCAAGGCTCTTTTCCTCCAGCGCGATATTCGGCGTCACATAGTCGGTGAAGTCCTTGATTTCGAGCGAATACCCTTCTTTTTCAAGGACCGCCTTCGCAACACGCGCGATCTCTTTATGCGGAAAGGGGGAGACACCGATGACGATCGTTGCGCCTTCCGCGGCGAAAATACCCGAAGTGAGCACGAAGAGAGACAACACGACACAAATCGTTCGTTTCATGAAAAACCGACCTCCTTCAAAACACTGTCGCGAAAACTCCGCGAGCCATGCGGCCACGGATCGCGGAACTTTCGTCCCTGAATGCGCATCGGCGCAGATCCGCTTCCTGCGGCTCATTCGCATGCCGCACATGTCATCGTCCACCCGAACACCACCCCCCCGACGCAGAAATGCATAAAAAAAGCCGGGAATCCCGTTGTTTCGGGATCCCCGGCCCTGAGAGACGCACACGGCGATTACGCGCCGATCGCTCCAGGGGAGGATCCGCACCGCATGCACATCATCATGGACGCAAAAACGCTATGGTTCGATCTATTTGACATCGCAGCGAATCCTCCTTTTTTTCGGAATAGTACTATATTATATGAAAAGCGCTTGGTATAAGCAGCATACTACAGCGCTCCGCGGGAGCTGTCAAGTTCGGGGATGTCGTTTTTTGGAATCCGCTCGTTCCTCGACCGGTTTTCAAACCCTCGTCCCAACGCGACCAGATACAATCCGGCAAGATCGACATTCTCAAGCATACGGACGTTCCCCCTCAACAGACGGGCCGCCGGCGCATTCAATCAGGCGCGCTCCGATAGAGGCCGTGCGCCCGGCCAGCTCCGCCGCGGGGTCGAGACACGGGCACGTCCCCCTGCATGTTTCACGATCCGGACAGAGAGCACAGATCGGCACGGAGACCAGATCCGCCCACCCCAGCCGGCGGCCGGCCGCTCCTTCTCCCCCCGCGCGAGTCACGCCGTTCATCGGATTACTCCGCCACAAACGCATCATTCGTACTCCCCCTTGTCGCGCGCCTCCGGAAAAGCCGGGGACAGCGCCGAATCGTCACGGGGAGCATAAAACGCAACTGGACGCAACGCTACATCCAGTTCACGGCATCGCAATGAAACCAGTTCGGGGAGAAGAAAACACGGGCGGCTAGCGCGCTTCGAAGGCGTCCTCCATGCAGGCGCGGAAGGCATCGAAAGCCGTTTCGACGCGCGACGCGCAGAGGGGGGTCAACGCATCCGAAAAGTCGAAGGACGCTCCGGCGACGGTCACGAGAAGCGCCCTCGGGCGACGCATGCCGAGCGTTTCCATGAGGTCCAGAAGCCACTCCGGCCCCATCGAGTGCAGGTTGGCGCCTTCGAGAACGGGGTCGGGAGCAAGCTCCCGGATCGCGAAGCCGCGGTGTTCCGTTCCTTCCGCGTCGCCCGAGGAAACGGACGCGTCGGCGAACACCGCGAGGTCCACGAGCGAAAGGTCTTCCGAGAGTTCGGGGAGAAGCTGATGCGCCAGTTCGAGTTGCACGTCCGCGCCCTTTTCTTCGAGCCACGCGGCGATGCGCGGCGCCAGGACATGGCCGGCGCCGTCGTCCTGGCGCGAGGGGTTGCCGTATCCGCAGACCAGAGCCTTCACGCCCACCACCTCTTTCTTCAGCAAAAGAGAGGGCCGGAGATTCTCCGACCCTCTCCCGATCGCATCTCCGGGCCCGGTCAGTCTTTCTTCAGCGTCCGGATCGTCCGGCCCTGCGCATCCTGAATCTCGAGCGCGAGGGGCATTTTCCCGACCGCGTGCGTCGAGCAGGAGAGGCAGGGGTCGTAGCACCGGATGACGTGCTCCATCCGGTTGAGAACGCCCTCGGTCACGTCGAATCCCTTGATGTATTCGCGGGCGACCATGTCGACCCCCTTGTTCATGGCCCAGTTGTTGTGTCCCGTGGCCACGATCAGGTTGACGTCCGTGATTGCGCCCTTCTCGTTCACGCGGTAGTGGTGGATGAGCGTTCCGCGAGGGGCCTCGACCACGCCGACGCCCTCGGGTTGCAGGTCGGCGCTCGTGACGCGGAGGTCGCTTCCGATGATGTCCGGATCGTTCAGAAGCTCCTCCATGCGTTCGAGGCCGTAGAGAATCTCGATGAGCCGCGCGTAGTGATAGTACATCGTGGAATGCACGACGCCGTCCGCCGTCGTTCTCCGGAAGGCGTACAGCTCCGCGGATGCCTCCGGCGTGCTGATGTCGTCGCAGGCGTTGAGCCTGGCGAGCGGGCCGACCCGGTAGGAGCCGTGCGGATAGCCGAGCGGAAGGTAGAACGGGAACTTGAGATAGCTCCATGCTTCCACGTGCTCTCCGATGTGCTTGTAGTACTCGCTGTCCGCGAATTCGTCGGTCACGCGGCCCCGGGGGCTCCGCAGCCGGATGTCGCCGTCGAAGAGTTCCAGGGCGCCGTCGCGGACGAGCCCCATGTAGGATGTCTCGACCGTCGCGAAACCCCGGGCCACGGAATCGTGGTCGGCCAGGTATTTCTTGATGAGGTCGAGCGCTTTCTTGAGATTCTGCTTGATCCCGGGGAGATCCTTCAGAAGCGCGTCGCGTTCGTCCACGCGGAGGCTCCGGTTGACCCCTCCCGGAATGCTGTGCCACGGATGCACCTTCTTGCCGCCCAGGATCTTGATGATCTCCTGTCCGAACTTCCGCATCCCGATGCCCATGACCGCGAGTTCGGGGAAGTCCTTCGCCAGGCCCGCGACATTCCGTACGGCCGGATCCGCGTCGAACCCGAAGAGAAGATCCGGGCTCGAGAGGTGGAAGAAGGACAGCGCGTGCGATTGTACGAACTGCGCCATGTGCATGAGTTCCCGCAGCTTGTGCGCCGTGGGCGGGATCGTGACGCCGAGGATCGCGTCGCATGCCTTCGCGGACGCGAGGTGGTGGCTCACGGGGCAGATTCCGCAGATGCGCGGCGTGATGACGGGCATTTCACGGAAGTCCCGTCCTTCGGAGAAGGCCTCGAAACCCCGGAACTGGGTGACGTGGAAACGGGAGCTTTTCACCTGCCCCTGTTCGTCGAGCTGCACGGTGATCTTGCCGTGTCCCTCGATCCGGGTGATCGGATTGATGACGATGGTGTTTTTGTCCTGTGCCATGGTGCGCTCCTCCTCTTTAGTCGTAGCGCATCTTGTCGGAGGGAACCTTCGGGATTCTGCCCTGAAGGATCTCCTGGAAGACGTACAGTATGGTATCCGCATCGGGGGGGCATCCGGGAACGTACACATCCACCCGGACCTCCCTGTCCACGGGGATGGCGTGCTTCAGCAGCGCCGGAACATCCCCTCCGGGAATGACGCCCTCGGGGTTCACCGTGGAGATGGTGTCCACGTACCCCTTCTTCAGGACGTCGTCGACGCTCTTGAAGTTCCGCATGCAGTTGATTCCGCCGAAGACCGCGCAGTCGCCCCAGGCGATGAGGATCTTGCACTTGGAACGCAGTTCCCGGGCGATGTGCGCCTCCTCCTCGTTTCCGAGGCCGCCTTCGATGACGCCGACGTCGACTTCCGGTATTTCCTTGATGTCCGTTATCGGCGTCGAGGTCAGGTCCACTTTCCCGATCAGGTCCACGATCCGTTCGTCGATATCGAGAAACGACATGTGGCATCCGGCGCAGGCTTCGAGCCATACGGATGCGAGTTTGGGCTTGGCCACGGGCTACACCTCCCTGGCGCCCGCCGCAGAGGGCGCGGAAACCGCTACGATTCGCGCCTGCTCCGGAGGCAGCGTCGATTTGAATACATTTTCACAGGGGACCGCCGAGTTGCCCGTTTCGAACGGTACGCCCGCCTTTGCGGCCATCTCGTGAAGAATTGCGGACAGGCCGCGAAGCTCCGATTTCGGGGGAACGATGAGGTTCATCCGGCGCCGCTCCCCTTCAAGCGTGCAATAGTGTCCGCTTCGTTCGTACCACGCCGGGGCGGGCAGGAGGATGTCCGCCATGTTGACGAGCGGATGCACCATGTACGGCGTCTGCGCCACGACGAAGCGGGCGCGGGACATCGCCTCCAGGACGCTCTTCGTGTCCGGCACCATTCCCGTCGAGAAGACGTACATGAAGTCGAGATTCGCGTCCCCGACCCACGCGGTCTCGGCGAGCACCGTATTGACGGTTCCGAGTCCGTTCCCCGTCGTGACCATCGGGACGACGCCGAGCCCGTCGCCGAAGAAACTCTTCGCGGCGATGGCTGCGTTGACCGCCGCCGTTACGAGTTCCGGATGGTTCGCCACCGCGCTTCCGATGACGATGACCGGTCTCTTCGCGTTCCTCAGGCAGGTCGCCATCGCATCGAGAACGGCCATTCCCGCGCATTCGATCGGCTCTCCCGTTCCGACGGCCCCGACAAGCGACGCGAGGACCGGTCCCATTTCCTCCATCGAAACGCGAAGGTCCGCGTCCGAAATCGAGGGGTAGGGGTTCGCGAAGGGGGAAATACTCATGAGCTTCGCGCCGTTCCGGATCGTCGCCACGCGAACGTAGCTCGACGCGACCGGCGCCTCTTCCTGCGGTCTGGCGCCGAGCAGCAGGATCGCATCGGCGTTCAGGATGTCGTGCGCTCCGGTGAAGGGACGCACGCCCTGTTTCGTGAACGGGGCGAATCCGGCCACGAAGCCCCGGAGCGCGTCGCCGTCGAAACAGTCCGTTTTGTCGAGGTGCAGGCTTCCCTTGAAGAAATCTGCGAATATGGAAAGTTCCTCATCGGTGCAGAGTTCCGATACGATGGCTCCGGCGCGGCCCGTCGGCGCCGCGGCGCGGAGCTTGTCCGCCGCCAGGGAGAGCGCCTCGTCCCACGTCGCCTGCCGGAACGTGGAGCCCTGACGGATCATCGGCGTCTTCACGCGATCGCGTTCGGTGGACTCCGTCAACCCCCAGCGCCCCTTGTGGCAAAGCTGGCCTCCGTCGGGGCATTCCACGCAGGCGCCCTCCACGCGCGCAACGCTCCCGGTCCGGACGAACGCACGGATCCGGCAGCCCATCGCGCACAGCGGACAGATGCTCTCCACCTGGTCGTCGCAGTCGTTCCGGCGGCCGCGGTAGGCGAACTCGCGGAGCGTGATGGTTCCCGTCGGGCAGACCTGGGCGCATGCGCCGCAGTCGACGCAGGTGTCGCTCTCCCCGAGCTTCTTTCCGATATCCGCGATCACGCGGGACGACCAGCCGCGTTTGTCCAGGTCCAGCGTGTGCGCCCCGACCTTCTCGGAACACACGCGAATGCAGCGCAGGCACAGGACGCAGCGGTTGTGGTCCACCTGAATCGAGCTGTCGCTCGTGTCGTTCTGGAAATCCGCGTACAGGAACGGATATCGGACCGCATCCATGCCGTGTTCGATGGCCAGACGCTGCAATTCGCAGTCTCCGCTCTGGGAGCAGAACATGCAGAAGTGATTCCTGCCCGCGAAGAGCAGTTCGAGGATCTGCTTGCGGTACGCCTTGAGCTTATCGGTCTTGGTGTGAACGTTCATTCCGTCCGCGGCGGGAGTCGTGCAGGCCGTCATGAGCTTCGGGTTGCCCTCGACCTCGACGACGCACATCCGGCACGACCCCATCGGAGACAGTCCCTCGAGGAAACACATTGTCGGAATGTACACGTCGTTCCGCCGGGCGACCTCCAGGATCGTGTCGCCCTGTTGCCCCTTACACGCGATACCGTCTATGTTCAGGGTTATGTCACTCATCCGTCGATTCCTCCATCTGGCCGCGTCAGCTCTTCCGGATAGCGCCGAAGGGGCACTTCTGGAAGCACGTACCGCACCGGATGCACTTCTCCTGGTCGATCCGGTAGGGTTCCTGCCGGGATCCGGAGATGCAGTTCACGGGGCAGTTCTTGGCGCACAGGCCGCAGCGCTTGCACTTGTCCGGGTCGATCTCGTAGCGCAGAAGGGCCGTACATGCGTGCGAGGGGCAGCGCTTGTCCCGGATATGCGCCTCGTACTCGTCCCGGAAGTAGCGAAGGGTCGTGAGCACCGGGTTCGGAGCCGTCTGCCCGAGTCCGCAGAGCGACATCTCCTTGACCATGTCCGCGAGCTGTTCGAGCGTCGTCAGGTCCTCCATGGTTCCGCGCCCGGACGTGATCTTTTCGAGCAGGAGCAGCATGTGCTTCGTTCCCTCGCGGCAGGGGACGCATTTCCCGCAGGACTCGCGCTGCGTGAACTCCAAGAAGAACTTGGCGACGTCCACCATGCAGTTGTCCTCGTCCATGACGACCATGCCGCCGGATCCCATGATCGCGCCCGCTCCGGTCAGGGATTCGTAGCTCACGGGAAGATCCAGGTGCGCTTCCGTCAGGCATCCGCCCGACGGTCCCCCGATCTGGACGGCCTTGAACTTCTTGTCGTTCAGGATGCCGCCGCCGATGTCGAAGATGATTTCCCGCAGCGTGATCCCCATCGGCACTTCGACGAGCCCCGTGTGCTTGACCTTTCCCGTCAGCGCGAAGACCTTCGTCCCCTTGGACTTCTCCGTCCCCATCGACGCGTACCACGCGCCGCCGTTGACGATGATCTGCGCTACGTTCGCCCACGTCTCGACGTTGTTGATGTTCGTCGGCTTGCCCCAGAGTCCGTGAACCGCCGGGAACGGCGGCCGGGGCATCGGCATGCCGCGCCGGCCCTCGATCGAGCCCATGAGCGCCGTTTCTTCGCCGCAGACGAACGCTCCGGCGCCTTCCTTGATGTGCAGCGTGAAGTTGAATCCCGTTCCGAGGATGTCCGTTCCCATCAGGCCGAAATCCTCGGCCTGGGCGATGGCGGTCTTCAGCCGTTCGATCGCCAGAGGATACTCGGCGCGGCAGTAGATGTACCCTTCGTCCGCGCCGATCGCGTAGGCGCCGAGCATCATGCCTTCAATGATGGAATGCGGGTCTCCCTCGATGAGCGAGCGATCCATGAACGCGCCCGGGTCGCCTTCGTCCGCGTTGCAGATGACGTACTTCTTCGGCCCCGGCGATTTGGCCGCAAAGCTCCACTTCAGGCCGGTCGGGAAGCCGCCGCCGCCGCGCCCCCGGAGTCCCGAGGTTTTGACCTCGTCGATCACCTGCGCGGGCGTCATGCCCGTGAGGGCCTTCCCAAATCCTTCGTATCCGCCGCGGGCGATGTATTCCTCGATGTTGTCCGGGTTGATGTACCCGCAGTTCTTCAGCGCGATGCGGCGCTGTTTGCCGTAGAACGGGATGTCCTTGTAGAAGGGCACCTTCGAGGCGTCTTCCGGCGCCGTGTAGAGCAGCCGCGGCACCGGACGGCCCTTGACGAGGTGTTCCTGAACGATCTCGGTTACGTCGGAAGCCTGCACACGGCAGTAGAACGTCCCCTCGGGATAGATGACCACGATGGGGCCCATTTCGCACATTCCGTGACACCCGGTCTGGACGACCAGGATTTCCTTGTCCAGGTTCCGCTTCTCCAGCTCCTCGTGAAACGCCTTTTGAACCTCCTGAGACCCGCTCGATGCGCACCCCGTGCCGCCGCAAACAAGAATGTGACCGCGAAAGACAGGCATTCTCCGGTCCCCCTCAGTCCGCGCGACCGATGACAAGTCGCTCGACGACATGTCCGTTCACGACGTGCTCCGCGACGATGGCCGCCATGTCCTCCGGAGTAACGAGGCCGTAGGTGATTCGCCCCATCCCAGGAACGATGACATCCACCAGCGGCTCCTTCTCGCACATTCCGATGCATCCGGTCGCCGTCAGCGAGACATCGTGGATGTTCCGCTTCTCAAGCTCCCGAAGCGCAGCGCTCATGACCTCCCGGGCGCCTGCCGCAATGCCGCAGGTTCCCATGCCCACAATGATGCTCGCTCGTCCCTTGCTCCTCGCCGATGTGAGGTCCGTGGACGCCTCACGTATGCGGCGCAGGTCGTCGAGCGTCCTGATCTTGTTCGTCATGCTCCGATTCCTCCCCTTCGCTCCGGACAGGCTGCCTTACTGGAACGCGTCGAGGATGCCCTGGACCTTGCCCGCATCGAGACGACCGAAGGTCTGGCTATCCACCACCATGACGGGAGCGAGTCCACAGGCTCCCAGACAGGCGACCGGTTCGAGCGTGAATCGCAGGTCATCCGTGGTTTCGTTCTCCCGGATCCCCGTGATTTCCTTCACTTTCTCGAGCACGGCAAGACTTCCCCTCACGTGACATGCGGTTCCCCGGCATACCCGGACCACGTGACGCCCCCTGGGTTTCAGATGAAACTGGGCGTAGAAGGTGACGACGCCGTAGATCTCGGACTTCGGGATCTTCAGATCCTTCGAGATCGTCTCCATCGCCTCCGACGAAATGTACCCCAGCTCTTTCTGGACCTCCTGGAGAATGGGAATGAGTCCTCCCTTTTTCTCCTTCCAGGGAGCTACGATTTTCCTGGTCTTTTCGACCATCTCCTGGGCACTGAACGACATGCTCCCCCTCCTTGGTCCCCTGGCGCGGAAACGCCCTTCACAGAACCAGCGCTCCCGCAAAAAAAACGGGGATTGTGATGTGATGGTTCGGTACGGCCGAAACGATTGCAGACGTTGATCCGACGTGATGATGCTTCCGGAAATGCCCTATCGCGGAGATGCGCCCTATCGTCCTCCTTTGTCCATCGCGAATAGCACGTCTACATATAGGTGTAACACGAAAATTCAGCACTCTGCGACACCTGTCATGTTTTCACGTATCAGGGGAAAAATCAAGTCGCGCTCCCCTTTCTGCCAAAATATACACTATGTTTTACAGGTTTATTCGCATGTTAGAAACGCAATTCTTCTATTAGCTCGTCGAAACAACGAAATTCATAAAAAGCCTCTCCCGGGGTCCGATACAAAAAAGCCGCTTCTCCATTCGTTCCGGTCGGAGTCACGCGACCGGAACGAATG
>ERZ1645192.812-NODE-812-length-26168-cov-21.967794_pt1 | contig 26168 bp, 29 predicted proteins | sample MGYA00575354_ERZ1645192 | MGnify/ENA primary metagenome ERZ1645192 (study PRJEB40844, sample SAMN11349763) | freshwater sediment metagenome | isolation source: river sediment | host: Sediment | place: India: Faizupur Khadar , New Delhi | collected 2017-02-21 ... | reverse complement strand
GATGAACGTCGGTATTCCGTACATTTCCTTTCAGTACATCGCCCTGCGGATGATATACTGCTAAAAAAACCTCTTCACCCGTATGTCCGCCGGTGGTAAACCCGAACGGCATCCGCTCGTTGAGCATTACCGTGATGTTGTGCGTCATATTATTACTGTTGGATACCTGCGTGTAGTCCTCCGTCTTATAATTTTTGGAACCTGCCAGTGTTTTCAACTCATCGTTTGTAATTTCAATGCCTGTATATTGCTTGAAAACCTCTTTAATATCTTCCGGTTTGGTGTTCAGCAGGATTTTTTCAAGCCCTTCGGCCGTGCGCTTGATTTTCGAAACCGTGCCAAACAAATCATCTTTGGTCAGAGAAGTGTAGCTTTTCTTCAAACCGTTTCTGCCAATGGAAAAACCACTGTTTCCATGGTCGGGAAGAACGACAATCGTAGTACTTCCGTCCTTTTTAGCAAATTCAATAGCAGCACCCACGGCTTTGTCAAATGCCAGAAATTCGCCAATCATTCCGGCCGGGTCGTTGGCATGTGCAGCCCAGTCCACTTTGCTGCCTTCCACCATCAGGAAGAATCCGTTCGGGTTTTTATTCAAAATTTCCAGCGCTTTGGTGGTCATTTCTGCTATGGAAGGCATCAGATCGGGGTTCCGGTCCAGGTCATACGGCATCGCCTGCTTATCAAACAATGCCCAAACTTTATCGCCCGTGAAATTCATCATACCCTTTTTATCGTCCTGAAAAAGCGATGTTCCCGTGGATTTCAGAAAAGCTTTCATTTCATCGGTAATAAAGTCGTTTCCGCCACCGAACATCACATTCAGATTGTTGGCTGCCATCTGAGGTGCCAAAACCGGATATTTACTTCGGCTGTAATAGTGCGAAGCACAATCTGCCGGAGTAGCATGAGGAAATTCACAGGTAACAACCAGTCCGGCCGCTTTTTTCTGTTCCATCTTCATTGCTTCCAGAATGGTGGCGAGCGGCTGATAGGCACTGTCCGGATTCAGTTTCACGATATCGTTGGCCGGGTCAGCCACCGGATACATGGAAACGTTGCCGGCTTGCTGCGGAACTCCCGTCATGTACGTGGATGTGGTTGGTGCCGAGTCACCAATCGGTGCATTCGACGAAAAAGTGGTAACCGTGCCGCTCAGATACGGGTCGATATTCAGGTGATTTCCTTCGTTGCGGTACGCTTTAACCCAACGCGATGCCGAAACCACAGACAGTGAAGTTCCGTCGGGAATCATGACAATCACGTTTTTAGTTGGTCTGACGGTCTGTGAAAAGCCAATATTTACAATTAATAAAAATACAAATAACAGGCTGACTTTTTTTCTCATAATTATTAAAATATCGTTTTTGAATTAAGTTTCTTCTAAAAAATTTTTCTGTAAATATGACAATAGGGAGTGCCGTTTTTCTTATCATAATACTCCTGATGATAATCCTCCGCATCCCAGAATTCGTTATTTTCAGCCGGTTTCAATTCGGTTGCCACCTTATAACCTTTGTCCGTCAGAATTTGGATATACTTTTCGGCCATCTTCTTCTGTTCTTCATTTACGTAAAAAATCACCGAGCGGTACTGGTCGCCGATATCAGGACCCTGACCGCCTACCTGTGTGAAATCGTGCGTTTCGAAATAAAGCTTTATCAGGTCTTCGTAGCTGGTTTTGGAGGTATCAAAGAGCACTTCGGTTGTTTCCACGTGCCCGGTAGTACCGGTACAAACCTCCTTGTACGTAGGATTCTGCGTACGCCCGCCCATGTAACCGACAGTAGTGGCACGTACACCCGGTGCTTTCATAAAGTGATATTCTGTTCCCCAAAAACACCCCGATGCAAAGTAGGCAGTTTCGGTGGTGGATGTTTTTTCGGGGACAAATTTCATGGATATGGAATTAACGCAATGACGGGTATTCTTAGCTGTAAATCCCTCACCTTCAAACACATGTCCAAGGTGTCCGCCGCAATTGGCGCAAACAATTTCCGTACGTCGGCCATCAGCATCGGGAATTCGTTTCACAGCACCCTTTATCTCATCATCGAACGACGGCCATCCGCAGTGACTTTCGAATTTGGCCTCCGACTTGTAGAGCGGTGCATCGCACTGTTTGCATACATAGGTTCCCTTTTCTTTGTTGTCCAGAAGTTCGCCGGTGAAAGGTCTTTCAGTGGCCTTGTAAAGTATTACCTGTTTTTCTTCCTGAGTTAATTCATTGAATTTCATTGCTTTGTTGTTGGTTTTATTGGTTTGTCCACAAGCAGTAAAAACAACGAGGAGCATCAGGATTACCACCTGCCCTCCCCGTGTAAAGTATGTTTTCGTTGCTTTCATATTTCTTAATTTATTAGTTTTAAAAACAAAGAAAGCGGCGAATTGTTTGATTCAGGAAATTCGATTATTCGGGTATTCAATTGTTTTGACGTTCCGGGATATTATTTAAATTCAATCTCTCTAAAATTCAATTCTACAGACTGCAAACAGACATTTAAACATCCAAACTCCCGATAGCTATCGGGACGAACATCCTAACTTTCGAACATTTTATCTCAACCTGTCTAATGATTTTACCAGGTTTTCGTCTTTTGCAATTCCACGCATTGCCAGGTAGTTGAATATCAGCGCAATGACCGGAAATATGACCGGATATTTCCAGGTTATATCAGCTTCAAGTTTGTTTTTGGCAAAAAAGATATATACTGCAAGAATAGCGATGTAAATTACAATCAGAAACAGATTGATGGTAGCCATTCTGAGCTGACGTTTTCTGTTTTTATAAGAAGCGATGCAATAAGTTGTCAGAAAAAGAATAATTCCGAAAAGATAGGTACAGGGATTTGTACCAACTACTCCTTTTGTAGTTCCCTGTTGAGTCAGTTCTACTATTCCGCGAGCATCCAGCCTGTATGTAATGTTGTTAGCCTGATTAAAGAAATCTGCATTGGGTATAAGCACAGCAGCAATCATCAGAAGGATTACCAGTACAAAATAAATCGTTTGAGTTCTCTGCCACATAAATTTTAAAAGTTGATAGTTGAAATTACTTTTTTTCCGGAAAGTGGTATAGTATGAAATGGTTTTATTTGATTTGCGAATCTGATTTGGAGTATGTTATTTTTCTTCGAACAAAAACTCTACCTGCGCGGGTGTAACTCGAAGATTCGAGATATAATGTGATTCCTGAATAATCTGCAGTTTATACCTTCGTTTATCGAGATCTTTGGCTTCTTTATAATCAAAAATCACTTTAATGTCATTTTCTCTAACTTTGTTAAAATTGCTCAGACCGACGTTGTAGGTAACATACACAGTGGGTGGAAAAATCCGCACATTAATATTTTCGGGAGCATTGATAACCGTCACCGGCATTTCCAGTTTATTCTCGGTAAACATTTCGACAAAGATTCCGACGTTTACATCACTGAAAGCATACCTGATGCCTTCTTTTGGTTTTTCAAGTCTCACTTTGGTGAAAGTAGTGTCAGTCAGCGATTTAGTGTCCAGTTTTTCGGTATATACAGCTCTCATTGTATCTACAATATTTTTCGGACCGAAGATTTTGACTGTTGAGGGTTCTATCTGTATGCTGTCACTCAGTACGTATTGCGACGAAAGTTTTACTTCGCCACTCAGTCTGACGGGCAAAGTTACAGACGCAAGTTTGTGATACAATACCACAATTGAATCGGGTTTAATTTCCAGAACGGCAGTCGTAGGGAGTACGTATCGCGATATTCTGTTTTTCAGCTGGTCGGCAGTAATAACGATTTTTCCTTTTGCAAAATAAACCCTTTCGAGGTCGAGTGCAAGCGGCACCGTGTTTCTGCTGTTGTACTTCATCAGCGTGAGCCCTTCGTCACGCACTTTAATCTCTATTCGTTGCGGGAGTTTGTTTTCCAGTTCCACGTCTTCAGGTATTCCCATGTAGTCCACAGGAATTTTCAGCGTGGTTTCACGCTGTTTGTCAAGCGATTGTACGAACCAGAATGTTCCGGAGAGGGCAAGAAACAACAGGAAAACCAATGCATCTTTTGAAATTAAAAGATTTTTGATTTTCCTGAAAAAGTCATTTTTGCGTTTTATTTCTGACTCTTCGGACATAATTCATCAGAAGGTAGGTTATTTCGTTTCTGCAGGTATATCGGCAGCAGTAGCAAAAACAGAATTTTTATCTACAGTAATACGCACATTATCAGCTATTTCTACAGTTACAGTAGTTTCTTTGATATCGCGGATTTTGCCGTAAATACCACCTGAAGTCACTACGCGGTCGCCTTGTTTCATAGCTTCGCGTTGGGCTTTTATTTCTTTCTGACGTTTAGTCTGCGGACGTATCATAAAGAAATAAAACACAACGAAAATAAGCACCATCATCAGGATACCTGAATAAGCTCCCATTCCGCCTTGTTGTCCCGGGGCAGCAGGGGCTTGTGTCTGTAATAGCATGTTTAATAAGTTCATTTTTATAAAGTTAGAAATTAGAAGTTAGAAATTAGAAACTTTTGTCAGATTAGAAATCAGAAGAAAAGAAGAATTTTGAAGCAATCATTCTGTTAAACATTCTGCTTACTGCTTTCAAATCTTCACTACTTTGATTAGTTTATTTTCGGCTTTCAGTTCTTTCACTATGTTATCGAGCACTCCGTTGATGAATATGGCACTTTTATCGGTACTGTAATTTTTTGAAATCTCAATGTATTCATTTAACGTTACATTCACCGGAATTGTTGGGAATGACATGATTTCGGCCAGTGCAGTTTGCATAATGATGATATCCATGAAAGCAATCCGGTCCAGTTCCCAGTTTTGGGTATGAATATCAATCATTTCACGGTATTCTTTCTCTTTTTCGAGTGTATTTTTCAAAAGTTTGCCGGCGAATTCAGAATCTTCGTCATCTTTGAACATCGGCAACAACTCCTGTTCCACTCCACTTGTCAGGTCAAATCTTTTGATGGTTTTTATAATGAAACTGATAACTATTTCGAGATTATCGTTCCAGTAAATGCTCTGATCTTCAATGGAATCTGCAAATTCTTCGCTTTGCAGAATTAATTTTTTAAATATTTTTCTCCAGATATCCTTATCGGCGGCATAATCTGATGTTTCGGCCGACATATATTCAGCATACATGTCAGATTCCATGGTTAGTTCATATACCATTTTCACGGTATCCAGATTATTTGCCCAGGATATTTTATGTTCATCAATGAAACTTTGCAGCTGCACATTCCGGGACAACTGATGGATAAATTTATTATCGATAAAACGGGTGTTGGGATTCAAATCTTCCGCACTCGGACGAAGTTTGTTTTTACGTGCATCAATTTTGAGGGCAGCGTAATTGGTAACTTCCACAGCCAGCTGCAATAATTGAAAATAAAGCTCGTAAGTCTTTTCAACACTATAAAACAATTCCTTTTCTGCTAAAGCCACAGAAGCGCTGTGCCCCTTGTAATAAGCATAAACAATTTGAAGGATCTTAATACGAAGTAAAACTCGGTTAATCATAAATTCTCTGATTCGTCAATCTTAAATATGATGCAAAGGTACAAAACTTTTCTGTTCATTCTGTCATTTCACTTCTAAATATCTGAAATATGATGCATTTTCGGTACTTTCAAAATAGTTTAATTTCAAAAAAAACACAATTAATCTTCTCTTTGTTTGAATAATCGAAAAAATATTCTGAAATTTGGCAATCGAAAGAACAAACAATAATTCTATCGGTTTTTTTGAATAAAAATTAATACTAACGCAGCTAAGCCAGGATATTTTACGGATGTGAAAATTACATTGACAGCTGTTAAAAAAAATTATCTGATTTATGGAAGTTGAAAAAAGAAAAATTGAGTTGGAAAAAAAGGATAGTGAAATTATTTACTCCAAAGCCATCAAAGCAGGAAAAAGAATTTATTATCTCGATGTAAAGAAAAGCAGAAATGATGATTTGTATCTTGCAATCACCGAAAGTAAGAAAAAAGTAACAGGATACGATGAAGATGCACAGGTAACGTATGAGAAACACAAAATATTCTTGTACAAAGAAGATTTCGAAAAATTTGTAGAAGGACTCGATGATGTTATCGGATTTATCAAACAAGAACAGGGAGAACCGATTCCCAGACCCGAATATAATCATTCGCAGAATGACTCCAACGTATTGGCTGAAGAAATTGCACCGGAAGTAAAGGAAATAACTGAACCAACAACTACAGGAGAAACAAAACGCAGTTTTTTTGACAAATTCAAATTCTAAACAATTTTTTTAAACAATAGAATAACGTCCGTGGAAATCTATGGACGTTTTTTCATTCAGATGAATCTATTTGTATTTATATCAACAAAATCAAACTAATCAAACTAATCAAATTAATCATAATTCTGACATTGAAAACATTTGCCAGTGACAATTATTCGGGTGTTCATCCCGAAATCATGCAAGCCATCATCCAAGCCAACTCTGACCACCAGATATCATACGGCGACGATGAAATAACGGCTGAAATGAATAATATTTTCAGAGAACAATTCGGTGATGTGGATGTGCTTTATGCATTCAACGGTACCGGTGCCAACATTGTAAGTTTGAAATGCGCTGTATTGCCTTTTCAATCAGTGATTTGTACTGAATCGGCTCACATTCAGGTAGATGAATGCGGAGGACCTACCCAAAACATCGGTAGTACACTGGTGCCGCTGCCTGCACCCGATGGAAAACTTACTCCCGCAATCATAGAGCATCAGCTTACTTTCATCGGCAATGTACACCACACGCAGCCCAGGGTGATTTCTGTAAGTCAAAGCACAGAACTCGGCACCATATACAGTCGGAAAGAGCTCAAAGCCCTGGCCGATTTTGCACATACAAACGACATGTATCTCCATGTGGACGGAGCACGCATCTCCAATGCCGTAGCAGCTCTGGGATGTACGCTGAAAGAAGCTACAGCAGACTGCGGAGTGGATATCATGAGTTTCGGCGGTACCAAAAACGGACTGATGATTGGCGAAGCAATACTAATTTTCAATAAAGAACTCCGGAAACATGCACCTTTTTATCACAAACAAACGGCACAACTATTCTCCAAAAACCGGTTTATAGCCGCACAGTTCAAAGCACTGCTATCCAACGATTTATGGAAAAGGATGGCTGCACATTCCAACCGGATGGCTCAACTCCTCGCCAATGAAACAGGCAACCTGGAAGGTGTAACCATTACCCAAAAAGTACAGGCAAATGCCGTTTTTGCGATTATTCCGAAACATGCGGTAGAACCTCTCCGAAGTGCTTTCCGCTTTTACGACTGGAACGCTGCAACCGGTGAACTGCGCTGGATGTGCTCATTTGACACTACCGAAGAAGATGTGTATGAATTTGTTAAGAAACTGAAGGAGTTGATAGCTGCCACATGACTACGATGAGATAAAAAAAATGTCAATCACCTGACATACAAGATATTAATTGTTATTTTAAAAATAGTTTAAGACTTAAAACAAACTCTCTGATAATTCCCCGTTCAGGGACAAATCTTATTATGCAAAAAACCTGGAGATGGTTCGGTAAAAACGACCCGATAACGCTTCCGATGCTCAGACAAATCGGTGTGGAAGGAATTGTAACTTCACTGTATCATATTGCACCCGGAAAAGTCTGGCCGGAAGAAGAAATTCACAATCTGAATAATTTTATTAAAAATCAACAACTTACGTGGAGCGTGGTCGAAAGTGTTCCTGTAGCCGAATCCATTAAATACGGAGGAAATGACAGAGACGAACTGATTGAAAATTTCCGGCAAACGCTGATTAATCTGGGCAAACTCGGCATCAATACTGTATGCTACAACTTCATGCCGGTAATAGACTGGATACGTACCGATTTAAACCGAACGCTTCCCGACGGCACATCAACACTGTTTTTTGATAAAATCCGGTTCGGCTATTTCGATTTGAAAATCCTGAAACGAAAAAATGGCGAAAAGGATTTTACAGCCGAAGAACTTCAAAAAATTGAAGAACTGGACAGAACCATCACGCAAGAAGAAAAAGACCAGCTGATTTACACCATTATAATTAAGACTCAGGGATTTATCAACCGGAATATAGTCGGTGAAAATCAAAATCCGGTAGATGCCTTTAATTCCCTTCTGAATTTATATCAGGGAATCGACAAAAACCAGCTTCGCGAAAATCTGCTCTATTTTCTGAAAAAAGTGATTCCTACAGCAGAGGAGTATGGCGTAAAGTTGTGTATTCATCCTGACGATCCACCTTTCGGAGCATTCGGTCTGCCCCGCATAGTGAGCAATGAAGATGACATTGAGTGGATTCTTTCGGCAGTGAACAGCCCTGTCAATGGTCTGACTTTTTGTGCCGGATCGCTGAGCGCCGGCATCCACAACGATGTTGCGCGGCTGGCTTCCAGATTCGTGAAACGAGTTCACTTTGCCCATTTGCGAAGCACCGAAGTGCTCGATAACGGCGATTTTCTGGAAGCATCGCACCTGGAAGGACGGGGAAATCTAATCGAAATAATTCGTATCTTTGAAAAAGAAAATCCGGCATTGCCCATGCGGGTGGACCATGGAAAACTGATGCTGGACGACGGAGATAAAAATTACAATCCCGGCTATTCATTTCATGGAAGAATGTTTGCCCTGGCACAGGTTGAAGGCATGATGGCCGTAGTAAGAAACGAAATAAACGCAGGAATTTATTAAACAAAAAACGCATTTGATAATGAATAAATTATTCAGCATTGAAGAAAAAGTAGTGGTTATTACCGGAGGAACAGGCATTCTGGGCGGAACCATAGCTGCCTATCTGGCCGAAGAAGGCGCTCACGTAGTGATTCTGGGCAGGCGGAAAGAAGCCGGCGACAAACTGGTGAGTGAAATCGGGCAAAAGGGATTCGAAGCCATTTTCCTTGAAACAGATGTGATGAACAAAAATGCACTGATAGATAACCGAACCGAAATTCTGAAACGCTACGGGCGCGTGGATGCATTGCTCAACGCTGCAGGAGGCAATATGCCGGGTGCAACCATACCTCCGACGGGAACTTTTTTCGATTTGAACATCGACGATTTTGAAAAAGTGCTTCGTCTGAATCTGACCGGAACGGTATTGCCAACTCAGGTATTTCTGGAGCCGATGGTAGCACAGATGAAAGGAAGCATTGTGAATTTCTCATCCATGGCTGCTTTCAGACCCATGACCCGCGTAGCCGGATATGCTGCAGCCAAAGCCGGAATCTCAAACTTCACCCAATACATGGCTCACGAAGTGGCACTGAAGTTTGGTGAAGGAATTCGGGTAAATGCCATTGCTCCCGGATTTTTCATAACCGAGCAAAACCGCAATCTCCTCACAAATCCCGATGGCACCTACACCGAAAGAGGCAACGACGTAATCAGACAAACTCCCTTCAGACGATTCGGTAAACCTGAAGAACTCTGCGGAACTGCACAGTATTTAATCAGCGACGCTTCATCGTTCGTTACCGGAACGGTGGCAGTGGTCGATGGCGGATTCAATACGTTTGCCATGTAATTTTTTTCAAAAAAAAACTCCAAATAATGACAACCGGCTCCACTTCAATTGACCTTACAAACGAACAAAAAGAACTCCGGCTGCAATACGAAAGACTGAAAATTGAGTTTTCAGAACTATTTGCGTTGAAGAACGAAATGCTGTCACACGAAGCACCGTTACTCACATCGTTGTACCTTGAACTGATTGGAAGAAAACTGTACGAGGTGTATTGCCTGAGCGTGGAACTATCGAAACTCAAGCAGCGCATGACTCTGCTGCAGGCTTATGTCAACAGGAACCAAATACCCGAAATTACTGTAGTTGACAAAAAAATCGAAACTCAGTTTGCCGAATATCAGAAAAAAATTGAGGATGAGGCTCAAAGACTGGCAGCAGCTAAGGAATATCTCAAAGGCTCATTCCTGAGTGCTGAAGAAACGAAGGAACTGAAAGGAATTTATTACACCATCGTAAAAAGACTGCATCCCGACATCAATGCCGACCTGACAGAAGATCAGAAAGAACTGTTCGTAAAAGCTCAGGCAGCATACGACTTGCTCGACATCAATACGTTACGGATCATATTGATATCACTCGACATCGGGAAAAAGGAAGATTCCGAAGAATACAATCTGGCCGAAAAAGTGAAAAAACTGGCTGAAAATGTATCTGTTCTGACGAATCAAATCGATGCGCTAAACCGCGAATTCCCGTACGTGCTGCGCGAAAAACTAAGTGACGAGGCATGGATAAAAGCAGAACAGGAAGATGCCGACAAACAACTGGAAACATATAAAACTGAAATAGAAAAGTACAAACAATACGTAATCCTGCTCGAAGAATGGAAACCGGCATAACCAAACTTTCACCCGAACTACTGGCTTTGATTGGCACCGGCGGAGTAAATGCGCTGGCACCTTTCACGCGCGAAATCTTCCTGCTGGATATAGTGGTGGCAGGAACTTCGTATTGTAAAAAAATAGATGAACTTAAAGATGAACTGACTCCTGAAACAGTGCTTAAAATGATTCGCGATCCCGAAAACCTGCACGACGAACTGGCTATCGGTATTTATTTCAAAGATATCCGAATTGGATGGGTGCCAAGGGAACTGAACGAAGTGATTTCGCGATTGATGGATGCCGGAAAAGCTTTTTTCTGCCGCATTACCAAAACCAGATTGATAAACAGCTGGCTGAAAATAAACGCCAAAATATATATGGTTGAATAGCTTTTTTTAAAAAAAATTAAGAATTTACAGTTGGATTATTTTGGTATTAACTACTCAAATCTATCTTTCAGAAACGGATAATTTTCAATTAGTCCGTTTTTTTTCTTTTCCACTGATGAAATAAACTGCTGATATTCAATTGTATCCGCATGAAGGGGGCGATGATTGAGGTCTGCCCTGAGCTGTTCCAGTTCTTTCTTCAGTTTCCGGGTTTTCTCCGAAAAATAAAGATCCGAAAACCGCTGCCAGATATAATCCACCGCCTGAGCCGATGGATGAAGCATATCGGTGTCATAAAACCGGTAATCGCGCAGCTCGTCCATCACAATTTCGAAAGCAGGAAAATAACCGGTAAACGAAAACTTTTTCACCAGTTCATCGATAGCCAGATGAAGCGTACTTTTGCTTACGGTATTCTCATGGGCGCCGTCTTTCCAGTGACGAACGGGGCTTACCGTGAAAATTACCTGCAAATCAGGGATCTGCTCACGCAGCTGCAGCATAACTTCCGATAGTTCACCTACAATCTCTCCCACGTTCAGCCTGCGGCGGTTGAACCGGGCAGATGGTAGTTTATGACAGTTTGCAACCACCTTTCCGGTTTCCGAATCCTCGTAAATCCAGGCTGTTCCGAGTGTTATCATCATTACCTTTGTTTGACTCAGGAAATCGCGGGCGGCAATCAGGCGGCTGTTGATTTTCTGCAAAGTTTCTTCAGACGAAGTGGCCGAGAAAATACTGCTGTGAGCAAAACTGTTCCACAAAGAGCCCAGGTGAAATAAATCATCGTCACCAAACAGCTTATCGCTCACCAAATAACGTATCGAGTTGCTCACCGAAAATGGATTGTACAACACACCGAACGGATTGATAAACGACAAAAAATAATCATCCTGCAGTTTTTTGCCAATATTTTCGGCAAAACACGATCCAAGCGTAAAAATCCGGTCGTGATACGTGATTTCAAAAGCAGGAAGCGGAATACCGACGGGAGTGGAAAACGCGCCGTATCCGCCATTAGCGGGTGATATGGATGATTGATTCATATTTTTTCGTATCGACAAATTACTATCCGTTTTTTATAAGTCCGCGTTTAAAAATACCGGTTCATCCCATGAGTTGTTCTAAAATCATACCCACTCCACCTGATACGGCAAACAACATGGTACCTGCTGCAATCACTTTCATGTGTTTGTCCAGGCTTTTGCCATCGTTTTTCAGCACATAATTTAAATGGTGGACAAATACCGGTAATGAAATCAGATACAAATAACCAAATATTCCCTTTTTTTCAATAAAGCAATAAGATGTCATCAGAATGAAAGCCAGTACGATGATTATAAGATGATAAGTTTTCGCAGCATTCAAACCCATGCGTACAGCGAGGGTTTTTTTCTGAAAATTTTTATCGTTATCAATATCGCGCATGTTGTTTTGGTTGAGCATGGCGGTGGAAAGAAATCCGATGGATGAAGCCGGCAGTAATACTTCGGGCGAAAAAGTTCCGGCCAGCAGAAAATACATTCCCAAAACACTCACCAATCCGAAGAAAATAAAAACGAATACATCGCCCAACCCAACATAGCCGTAGGCTTTGACACCGAACGTGTATTTGACGGCTGCAACGATGGCCAAAGCACCGGTGAATAGCATCAAAAGACTGTAAAATGAAGTAAGTGAATGGAATGAAACTACTACGAGCATCAAGCCGGAAAACATGGCTATGGCTACAAACACTGCAAGCATCCCTTTTAGGTTTTGCGGAGTCAGTTTGCCGCTTTGTACACTCCGGATGGGTCCCAGCCGGTTTTCGTTATCGGTTCCTTTCTGCAAATCGCCGAGTTCGTTGGCAACATTTGATATAATCTGGAGCGAAAGTGCGGTAAGCAAACCCCAAACAAATGTTGCGGTACTCCAGTGGCTATCTGAGGCAGCTATCATTGCTCCCATGATGATACCGGCAACAGAAAGTGGCAACGTTCGCAACCTGGCACTTTGGACATAATATTGTAATTTTTTCACCTGTAAAAATACTGTTTTTTCGAATTGCAAAGTTAAGAAAAACGGGGAACATAACCACTAAAAAAAAACAGAGACGTCATCTGAAAAATGACATCTCCGCCTGTAAATCCGGACTTACTTAATCCGTATTTCTTATTGAGCCTTAACTACAACTTTTTTTTGCTTTCGCAGCAAGCAGATTTTTCCTGTGCTGTCAGATTTGTTTTGTCTTTGCATTCCGTAGTGGCTTTGTCTTTGCATTCGGTAGCGGCTTTGTCTTTGCATTCGCCTGCAACTTTATCTTTGCATTCGGTTGCAGCTTTGTCCTTGCATTCGGTAGCAGCTTTGTCTTTGCATTCGGCTTTTTTGGCCTGATCACAGCATTCTTTTTTCACCGGTTCTGATTTTACGGTTTTTTTGGCAGGTACTGCAGCGGTCATTACTGATACTGAGAGAAATACGGCAACAATTGCCATCATGATGTTGTTAGTTTTCATTTTGATTCTATTTTTTAAGTGATTGTAATTTATTTTATCCGACAAAGATATTTTATTTTTCATATAATCATAACTGTTATATCAATTATTTTGATAATTACAGATGATTTATTGTTTGTTTACATTTTTTTCGTTTTGATTATTCTGAACTGCTTCAGCTGTATAGCCGAGCTTTTCAAATGCTTCAATCAGTTTTTCTTCGCTGGTTTTACGTGTATCAAATGTGAGTGTCACCAGTTTCTTTTCTAAATCCACTTTCATATCTTTCATTCCCTTTTCCCAGGCAATGTTTTTTTCGATGGTTCGTTGGCAGTTTTCGCAAGTCATGGAGACTTCAAAAGTGACTGTTTTGGTGTTTTCGTTTTTTTTACTCTGAGCTTCGGCTGCTAATGATATCATTATCAAAGCAATGACAGCTACAATCCATATTTTTGTCTTCATATTATTTATTTTTATTGATTTATTTGAATGCTGCAAATTGACTATTTTTTGGTCAGAGCCCATCGCAGGCCCGCATAAAAAGTCCGTCCGTGCATGGGCCCCCAAACCATGGATGCATCAAAATTGTCCCCAAAAGGATTTTGAACGTCGATAATCGGATGATGCTGCATAAAATTGGTAATATTTTCAGCGCCCGCATACACCGACCATGTTCTGAAATTCCGGGTAACCTGAGCATTCATAATGTTAAAGGGCTTAAATTCATTTTCCCAAAGCGGATTTGAGGCATCCGGATCGGGCATGCGGCCACCGCCGTTGAATTGAGCCGTGTAGTCAAACTGCCATTTTTTCAGCGGTGTTTCGTACGTGAATGTAATCAGGCTTTTCGAACGGTTATTCAGCGGTTTTTCGCGAAGCCGGCCCATCACAGTCACTTTTACATCGTTGATACGATGAGCCAGTGTGGCTGTAAATCCCCTGAACACTTCCAGGTTGGCTTCAAACTGCAGACTGCTCGAGTAGGATTTACCGTTGAGGTTGTAAAAACCTGCTGCATGCGGATTGGAATCCATATCAACGACTACCTGATTGATAAAGTTTGTGTAAAACCATTCACCCATCAGTGCGAGTTCTTTTCCGCCCCATACCGGAATGAAAACATGGGCTGTAGCTCCAAAATTCCAGGCTTCTTCCTGTTTCAGGTTTTCGCCGATGTTGATTACCCGGTTACTTGCCAGCAAAAAGTTGTTCTCGGCAAGTATATTGGGTGTCCGGTACCCTTTTCCGGCGGAAACTCTCAGGTGAGCGCGGTCTTTGATGTTGTAGCGCACATGAAAACGCGGGGTAACGAACGTACCGTAGAGCGTATTGTAATCAGCCCTTAATCCGGCCATGGCCGTGAGATCTTTGTAAGTAACTGTGTATTCGGCAAAAGCTCCCGGAACATATTCCGTCCGTGTGAAATTCTGCGTATTCCCCAGCGTCAGTATTTCATCGTAGGTATCCATGTTGAAACTCGTTCCGGCAGAAAATTTATGATGCTCACCCATTTCACGGTCGTAAATTACATTCAGATAAAGGTTATTTTGGCGGCCATCGTATTTTTTGGCTCCATATACAGCATCCTGATTGTGAATGGTTCCGTTAAGAATTATTCCAAGACTGGATAGGTTGTGCTCATGATTGTGCTCGTGTTCTTGGTCGTGCTGATGTCCTTCTTCATCATGTTCATCACCGCCAAACAGAAAACCATTTTTCACAAACAGTTCGTATCGCTCGGTGTTGATTCCTATTTTGTATGAGTTATCGGTTTTCCCTCCGGTTCTGTTTTCAGAAAGTCCCCGCACAAATGCCTGCAGAATGTAATTGTCTTTCTGGTAAAACCACCGGTTTGCCAGGTTGTACTGACGAATCCGGGGTAAATCCCGGTATCCGTCTCCGTTGTCGTCGGGTGTCATGTAGTCATCAGAAGCATGCAGCATCACCGATGTTGCCAGCGAGTCACTGAGTTTGACAGCCGCATCGGCGTTAAACTCCGTTCTGCCAACACTGTTCGTAAATATGTTCAGAGAGACCCTGTCGCTGTTCTGAGGTTTTTTATATTCTACGTTGATTTGGCCGGCAATGGCTTCATATCCGGTTTTGACCGATGCGGTTCCCTTGGAAATCTGGATACTTTCCATCCACGGACCGGGAATGTAACCCATACCGTAAGCCGACGAAAGACCGCGAAGGTTGGGGATGTTCTCGGTGAGCATTTGAACGTAGCTGCCCGACAGCCCGAGCAATTTAATCTGTTTGGCACCCGTTGCCGCATCGCTGTAGGATACATCTACCGAAGGATTAGTGGTGAAACTCTCCGAAAGGTTGCAACATGCAGCTTTTCGGAGTTCGTTGGTATTGAGAGTTTCCATGTTTTGTACGGCCAGTCGGTTAACATATTTCCCTGATCTGCGCTGCGTTACAGTCAGTTCAGCAAGTTCTGTGTGGTCGTCGAGGATAACATTTACCTGATCAATGTTGTTTTTACCAGCCACATTTACCGTATCGGAAGCAAAGCCAACGCTGCTGAATATCAGCGTATTGGCATCATTGGGTTGTGAAATTATAAAATGTCCGCTTTCGTCGGATAGTGTGCCCACGTCAGTTCCGAGCCAGTGTATGTGTGCTCCGGGAATACCCTGACCTGCATTGTCCTTTATAATACCATGTACCTGGGCAAAGGAAACACTGGAAAAGGAAACTAAAAAAAGTAATATTAGTTGTTTTTTCATTTGTATATTTGAATATTTTTAAAAAATAAAGAATAGTGATTCAGACATCTATGTATCTGAAAATCAAACGATTTATTTTATAAAATAATCAAATAATGAGCACGGAAATTTTGGAAAGAATGTATCTTCCCGCCTGTGGAAAAGAAATATCGGGTGGTGTGTGATGGCTAACCGGATCTGACGTGAAAGAGGAATACGAAATCACATCTATTTGATAATCAGCTAATTGCGAATAAATAAGAGAATAATTGAGAGCTTCTGATTCTGAAGATTGCACTGAAGGAACATCGACAGTGAGACGATCAATATCGCATCCCTTGTTCATTTCATTCACACATGATTTTGGAGCGGGTACGGTTTGGCTATAGCCCGAACCACAGCAGGAGTGATGATGTTGGTCGTGTACGATTTCACACGACATTTCTTCAACCTTCCATATTCCGGTATTCCGGCAATCATCACAGCAGTAACGAATGAGGTTATAGCCTGTTCCGGCAAACATGAAAATTGCAGAAAAAAACAAACTTAAAATGATATGTATTGCCTTTGTTTTCATAAGCGACTGCAAATATAATTCAAAAGTGATTCAATTCAAACCTATTCTCCAATTATTTAGGATTATTTTAAATAATATTTTAAAAAATGATGAATAAATTATTGGGACTAAAATCACAATTTGTCTGATATTATTGAACCAATTGAAAGGAATTATTAGTAAATTTGCAGAAATTTTTAAAAATGTATAATTGATTATGAGAAGGTTTGTTGTTTACTTAATTTCAACCGTTTTCATTGCCGGAGCATTCATATCCTGTCAGACTCAGGAAATGGAAACTGAAATTTTAGACTTTAGCAAAAAATTTTACCTGAGTGAAGACACTACTCTGGGCGGTTTGTCATTCCAGGCTGAAACTGAAATTCCCGTGAAATTTCATAATAAGGAAGTGTTGGAGAATGTAAGAAAACAAATCATTGCCAATATTTTCGGCGAAGTGTTCAATAACTTTCCCGCTGACTCCATTCTCCCCAAATATGCCAACAATCTTTTTTTGGATTATAAAAGGAGCAATGAAACCTATCTGGCCAATAATGCAGAAATAAAGGAATCACCTCTAATACTTGAAAACGAAATTCAGATTCAGGGAGTAGCCATGTATCTGGACGACAGAATTTTATCTTACAGTTACGAGCGCTATGCCTTTATGGGAGGCCCTCACGGTAACAGCAGCCGGCTTCTTTACAACTTTGACCTCACAAATTCGCATTTAATCAAAGAAAGCGATCTGTTCATCGCCGATTACACCGAATCACTCACCCGGCTTATCAAGCAGCAGATAGTGGAAGATAACGCCGAAATGGAATCGGTAGCCGATTTGAACGATTTTCATTTTTTCGAGGATCAGATTAAGCCAAACAATAATTTTTATATCACGGCTGAAGGAATTGTATATGTGTATAATCCTTATGACATTGCACCTTACAGCACCGGTCAAACGGTGGTATTGCTTACGTTTGAAAAGCTCAGGCCTATTCTGAAACCTGAAAATCCGATTGCATACCTTTACAAAAACGAATAAGTTTGATTATGCCTTTTTATGAACTGATAAAAAACCGCAGAAGCATTCGTCAGTATATTGACAGGAAGATTGAAGAGGAGAAGATTAACCGGCTCACAGCAGCTGCACTTATGTCGCCTTCGTCAAAGAACAGCAAGCCGTGGGAGTTTATTATCGTTGAGAATCGGGACACGCTCGTTAAGCTATCCGAAAGCCGCAACCAGGGTTCACAGATGCTTGCCCGCGCACCGCTGGCCATTGTAGTTTTGGCAGATACCGCCAAAAGCGATGTGTGGCCGGAAGATGCTTCCATAGCAGCGCTTATGATTCAGCTTCAGGCTCAGGATCTTGGATTGGGAAGCTGCTGGGTGCAAATATACCAACGCTGGAAAGATGAAACGCAGAGCAGTGAAGATTTTATTCGTAAAGTTCTTGAAATTCCGGAGAAATATGCCGTATTATGTGTTATATCTATCGGATACAGCAACGAAGAGCGGCTACCTCATGAGCCCGAAAAACTTGCAAACGATAAAATTCATCGCGAAATATTTTAACTAATACTCACTTTTTTAATTCATTAAATGCCATGTCAAAAGACAGTCGTTTCCCCTGGGGAATTTCATTACTCGTATTTGGAATATTTTTTCTGATCAGGCAACTCGGCATATTCTCTCCCGAAGTAGATGATTTAATTTTTGATTTGCGAAATGTGTTGCTTGTAGTTGGAGTCATTTTTTTGATTACCTACAGAAATAAAGCTATCGGGATAGTGCTGATATCCATCTGGGCTTTATTTTATCTCAAGGATTTAATCTTGTGGTCCAGAAATCTTTCCGATTTCATCTGGCCATTATTGCTCATTGCAGCCGGCGCATTACTCGTAGTGAGCGCCAAAGGCAATAAAAAAGACTCCACTGACATTGTAAAAAAAGACGAAAATCACACAGAAAATATTGAAAACTAAAAAATACAGCCCGTTGAAAACAGCCATAATCTACACAACCACTTACGGTACTACCGAAAAAGTAGCAAATTATATTGCCGAAAAACTGCATTACAAGAACATTGATGTCGTTGAACTGAAACATAACACAGATTTTGATGTATCGCCTTACGATATTGTTATATTAGGTGCTTCAGTTTATCTGGGTGATATACAGCATACTATGAGCAATTTTTGCAAAAGGAACCTGGAGGTACTGCTAACCAAAAAAATCGGATTGTTCATTTGCGGCATCGAGCCCGAGCTCGTGAGGCAGGATGCCGAACTGGAAATGGCGTTTCCGCTAAATCTTTACAATTATGCGCTGGCTACAGCATTCGTGGGTGGCGAGATTAACCTGGAAGCATTGAACGCATCTCAAAAATTCATCACCACATCATTGCTCGGAATCAAGGAATCTGCCTCATTTATCCAATACGATCTGATTGATATTTTCATTAATCAACTGCAAATAGCAAGTGAATGAGTTCATACCTGAAACTGATACGATGGGAAAATCTGCTGTTTATCTTCCTGATTCAGTGGTTGATGCAACATGCGATAATGTACCCGTTGCTTCAGACCTTCGGATTTGAAACAGGACAGCATCAGACTTTCTACTTATTGCTTATAGCTGCTACCGTTTTGATTTCGGCAGGCGGCTACGTTATCAACGATTATTTCGACGTAAAAATAGACCGAATCAACAAACCTGCAAAAGTGATTGTAGGTGAATCCGTTTCACTCCGGTCAGCGATGGTGCTGTATCAACTTCTTACCATACTTGGCACACTAACAGGCATAATACTGGCTTTTCTGTCCAAAAGTTTTACACTCGGATTTATTTTTATCCTCACACCGGGGTTGCTCTGGTTTTATTCCGCAAGTTACAAACGGCAGTTTATGATTGGAAATCTGATTGTCAGCCTTACGGCCTCACTTTCCATTCTGATAGTGGGAATTCTTGCGGTTGCCCTTCTCAAAACACAATACAGCAGCGAACTTCTCAGTCAAACACCAGTACCTTCACAAATTTACGGCTGGACAGGTGGTTTCACAGGTTTTGCATTTCTGCTTACCTGGATCAGAGAAATAATTAAAGACCTGGAAGATGCAGAGGGCGACCGCGAAATGGAGTGCCGAACCATGCCAATAAAATGGGGCGAAACCCATACAAAACGGTTTCTGTATGCATTAATCACGTTTACAATCGCTTCACTGTTTTTCATTTGCTTTCGTTACATCCATTTTGAAGGCACCCTCACCCTGCGTTACCTTATTTTCGGAATCGTCATACCGCTCACAGTCCTTGCTTTTCTTATTTTCAAAGCCAGGAGAAAAGAAGATTTCAGGCAAGCCTCTACACTATCCAAACTCATCATGCTGGCAGGTGTGACTTACAGCCTCATTTTTTATTATCTTCAGGCTAAAGAATTCGGTATCAGCCTGTTCGGACTTTTTCTTATAAAATAATTATGCTTACACACCTGAAAAAATACGACATAATTCTTGGCTCTGCATCGCCCAGACGTAATGAACTGCTAAAAGGTCTGGACATCGAATTCCGGATTATGTCCAATGACGTGGACGAAAATTACCCGGCCGACCTGATTGGAGTACAAATTCCCGAATATCTGGCTCAGAAAAAAGCCGACACCTATACGCTAAAAGAAAACACACTGTTGATTACAGCCGACACCATCGTTTGGCTCGATGGTGTGGTGTATGGTAAACCTACCGACCGGAATGATGCACGTGAAATGCTGAAAATGCTTTCGGGAAAAATGCACCAGGTCATTACCGGCGTTTGCATCAAAACGGCAGGAAAAAGCACGGTTTTTCACGCATTGACAGATGTATATTTTGCTCCGTTTTCTGACGAAGAAATTGAGTATTATCTGAATCATTACGCCCCCTACGACAAAGCCGGCTCCTATGGCGTGCAGGAGTGGATAGGTTATATCGGCGTTGAGCGTATTGAAGGCTCGTACTTTAACGTCATGGGACTTCCGGTGCAACGGTTATATTACGAACTGAAAAACTGGTAAATAAAATTTTGAGTTTCGGATTTCGGATTTCGGATTCTGAGTTTTGTATTCAATGATAAATAAACATTCAAAAGTCTTCGACGTTTTGAAGTTTGTCAACATCGTATGTTCTGTGTTCCAAGCTCCATATTCCAAGTACTATGTTCTGTATTTGTTCCTGGTTGTTATTGTTGATTTTTAAAAATGCTTTTTCATGAAAATTGATGTTTGCTTTTCACCCAAACTTTTTCCGTTTTATGCCCTCGATGACCAGATAATAGTCATAACAGATATTTTCAGGGCTACCACCAGTATTTGCACTTCGTTCCACAACGGAGCAAAAGGCGTGAAGACAGTTTCATCCGTTGAAGAAGCTATGCAGTTGAAAGAAAAAGGTTATCCGGTAGCTGCCGAAAGAAATGTAAAGAAATGTGATTTTGCTGACTTCGGAAATTCTCCCTTTGATTTCACGCCCGAAAAAGTCAGCGGAAAAGATATCGTTTTTACAACTACCAATGGTACAAGAGCTGTAGAAATGGCTCTCGGTGCAGATGAAATACTGATAGGTGCTTTTTCAAACATTTCGGTACTGACAGAATATTGTTCATCAAAAGTTAAGAACTTACTGATACTTTGCTCCGGATGGAATAACCGGTTTTGCCTGGAAGACACCCTTTTTGCCGGAGCACTTGCAGAAAAATTACTCCAGAATAAATCTTCCGATAGTAAATCTGATGCAACACTTGCCGCTCTCGAACTTTGGAAAATTGCAAAAACGGATATAAAATCTTATATTTGCAATACCGAACACTACGACAGGCTGAAAATGAACGGACTGGAAAACTCGGTTGAATATTGCCTGACAGCTGATACAGCACCTGTTTTACCCTTTTACGACAAATCCAAAAGAAAATTTATAATAGAATAAAATCATTTTTCTAAAAAAAAACACCAGAATGAAAATCAACTTATTACTGTTAGCAGGAATGATGCTAATGGGAATTTCCTGCAAAAAAGCACCCAATTCTGCAAAAGAAGAACCGGTCACTCCGGTATTTATAAAAGGAGCAGATATCGGCTGGCTGCCGCAAATGGAAGCCACAGGATATAAATTTTACAACAAGGACGGAAAAGAAGAAGATTGCCTGAAAATCCTGAAAAGCTACGGAATCAATGCCGTACGCCTCCGCACGTGGGTTGACCCTTCGGACAATCCTCAAAGCGGACATTGCAGCCGCGACGAAACCGTGGCGATGGCCGTGAGGGCAAAAAAAGAAGGCATGCAGGTGATGATTAATTTCCATTACAGCGACAGTTGGGCAGATCCGGCAAAACAGGTGAAACCCAAAGCCTGGGTAAATCTCAGTTTTATTGAACTAAAAAAAGCACTCTACGATTACACTTTCGATGTGATGACTGCCCTAAAAAATGCAGGAATACAGCCGGAATGGGTACAGGTTGGAAATGAGATTACTCCGGGACTTCTGTTGCCCGAAGGCAATGCTGACACCAACTTTTCGCAGTTGGTTGAGCTGCTCAATCAGGGTTACGATGCAGTAGAAGCAGTAAGTCCTGATTCAAAAGTAATTCTTCACGTAGATCAGGGAAACAATAACAAACGATTCCGGTGGTGGTTTGACAACGCTGAAAAACACAAAGCCCGGTACGACATCATCGGCATGTCGTACTACCCCTACTGGCTCGAAGGAAGCCCGGATTACACACTATCCATCGATTCGCTCGGCAGAAATCTGAATGACATGGTGAGCCGCTACGGAAAAGAAGTGATGGTGGTAGAAGTAGGCGGCGAAGACGGGCAGGACAGCCGGCTCACGGCAGAGCAAAACGCAACAAAAATCCGGAACACACATGATCTGGTGGCTGCCACCATCCAGAAAGTGCGTGAAGTACCCGATAACAAAGGACTTGGAGTATTTTACTGGGAACCGCAGGGAGCACGCAGCTGGAGCCGTTACGCACTGAGCGCGTGGGGTAACGACGGCAGACCAACCGAAATTATGGATGCATTTTCAAAATAAAATTTTCGAAAAATATTGAACAAATGAGTCTTTACGGTTGTTTTAAGGGCAATAATTTTCATTTTAAGAAATAAATTAAAAAAACAAATAATAAATAAAAGGAGAACAAAACTATGCTTAATCCAAAAATTGCAAAAATGCTCAACGAACAGGTAAACAAAGAGTTACATTCGTCATACCTGTATCTCGACATGGCAAATTATTACTATGACAACAATCTGAACGGTTTTGGAAACTGGTTCGATGTACAAACTGAAGAAGAAAAAGCTCACGGTTTGCTTTTCATTCAGTATCTGAGAAATAATGGTGAAAAAATCACACTGGAAGCGATCGATGCACCAAAATTCGATTTCAAAAACTTCAAGGAACCACTTGATGCCGCTCTGCAGCATGAATATTACATTACAAGCTCCATCAACGACATCTATGCCGAAGCTTATGCCCTCAAGGACTTCCGCACCATGCAATTCCTCGACTGGTTTGTAAAAGAACAGGGCGAAGAAGAACAAAATACGGAAGAATTGTGCAAACGATTCGATTTATTTGGCACCGATGCCAAAGGTTTGTATCTGCTGGACAACGAATTAGCCAGCCGCACTTTCACAGCCCCATCACTGGTGCTGTAATCGAACTTTATAAAAAACAACAAATTGACATCAAGTCCTGGTCAACTGATCAGGGCTTTTTTTACAGAAAAAAAATTTATGAGCCAAACAGAAAACACTCCCGTTATGCCTGCTGTCTTTGCTGGACATGGCAGCCCGATGAATGCCATCGAAAGTAACCAATTTACAGAAAACTGGAAGAAACTCGGTGAAACGATTCCGCGCCCAAAATTAATATTCTGTATATCTGCACACTGGGAAACAAAAGGTACATTTCTCACCTCCATGCCGCACCCTAAAACCATTCATGACTTCTATGGTTTCCCGCAGGAATTGTTTAGGGTTGAATATCCGGCGCCCGGTAATCCCGGCTATGCAGAGCAAATAGCCCTGAAGTATCCCGAACTGCAGATTGGCCTTGATAAGGAGAACTGGGGTTTCGACCACGGCAGCTGGTCGGTCGTCAGACACATCTATCCCAACGCCGATATACCGATGTTACAGCTTAGCCTGAATAGAAACCTGTCATTCGCAGAGCACTACGAGCTGGCCAAAAAGCTGAGTTATTTGCGCAGCGAAGGAGTACTGATCATTGGCAGCGGAAATATTGTACACAACCTGCGGGCAGTGGACTGGCACAACGCTTCAGGCGGTTTTGAATGGGCTGAGGAAGCAAACAGCCAAATCAGGCAATGGATTGCAGAGAAGAATCACAATGAGCTGACAAACATCACACAGCGGGGAGGCATTTACCGCATGGCCATACCCACAGCCGAACATTATCTGCCCCTGCTTTATGTACTGGCAATGCAGCATGAAGCCGACAAGGTGAGTTTCTTCAACGACGAGCTCACCCTGGGTTCGATATCCATGACCGGTGTGATTTTAAAGAATTGAAAAATCAGGAAAAATTAAACACTTACAGCGTCTCTTTGTCATAAAAGCTGTACATTTGTACGTAAAATTAATAATACCAACTTCAAATGAGAAAATTTTCAGGTTTTATCCGATTATTGGCAGCATCAATGGCCTGCTCTGTGTTGTTAGCAGGTTGTGTAAGTTCTACCATGATTGAAACCATTCCCAACGGAGCATCGCTCTACCTGAATGGCGAAAGTGTGGGCAAAACTCCATACCTGCACCGAGACACAAAAATTGTTGGCTCTTCAACCGATGTCCGTATCGAAATGGAAGGGTACAAATCATTCCGAACCACTCTCCAACGCAACGAAGAAGCAGATGCCGGAGCCATTGTGGCCGGAGTATTTACACTGATTCCTTTCCTGTGGACCATGAAATACAAGCCGGCTCACACCTATGAGCTCACTCCACTCTATTTTGAACCAAAAACGCATCAGACACCTTCACATATCAGCCCACAATCACCTCAGCAACAAGGAATTGTAAAATCAAAAGCTGAAAGGCTGGAAGAATTGAAAAAACTGTACGATGAACAGTTGATAACTAAAGAAGATTACGAAAAGCAGAAACAAAAAATTCTGGAAACGTTGTAATATAAGTAACAAAAAACCTCTCAGACTTACCTGAGGTTTTTTTTGTAACCAAAATTTAAAGAATATTGTCTTTTTGTTGTGTTCTAATTAATAAATTGTATTTTTGTTACCTAAAAATTTACTTTTAATAACAAAAACAAACGTAAACATGCTTAAATCACTGAAAACAGAAGACTGGACATCCACCTTCATCGGTTTCTTGCTGCTCGTATTAGTAGTTCTCTTCCCCACCCTGATGAAAAACAACCTTATCTTATTTTTATCTATCGGACTGCTGTCATTTTTAGGTTATCTCTTCATGGGCAACAAAGGCAAAGGTTTTATACTTTCTTTTGTCGTAATTTTTGCGTTGGCACTGGCTGCCAGGTACCTTAGTGCGGTGGCACCAATTAAAAAAATAGGTCTGGAAGCCGTGTTTTTTGCTGTTGCCATCGGATTAATCATCCGCAACACGTTTGGATTGCCAAAATGGATGGCTCCGGCTGTGAAAAGCGAATATTACATCAAAGCTGGTTTGGTAATTCTGGGTACTTCTATTCTTTTCAAAGAAATAATGAAAGCCGGAAGTCTCGGACTGATTCAGGCTATTATTGTCGTGCTTTGCGTTTGGTATTTCACCTTCACCATCGCCAAACTCTTCAAAGTGGACAAGGACATGGGCGCATTACTGTCAAGCGCAGTGTCCATTTGCGGTGTATCGGCTGCCATTGCCACCAGCGGTGCCATCAAAGGCGACCCAAAGAAACTATCGTTCGTTATTTCGCTCGTACTGATTGTAGCCATCCCGATGATGTATCTGATGCCTTATTTAGTAAAATGGATCGGATTGAATGAAGTGGTAGGCGGTGCATGGCTTGGCGGAACCATCGATACAACGGCAGCAGTGGTAGCTTCGGGAAAATTCCTGGGCGAAACAGCCGAAAAATACAGCGTAATCATTAAATCGGCTCAAAATGTACTGCTCGGAGTGGCTGCTTTTGTCATTTCCATTTACTGGTCATTCAAAGGAACCAACGCTGATATTCGTCCTTCAGGATCCGTATTGTGGGAGCGGTTTCCAAAATTCGTAATCGGCTTTCTGCTTGCATCGCTGGTTTTCAGTTTTGCATTTGCACCCGATGTGGCCAAACAACTTTCGGGCGTAGCCAATAAGGGCGCCCGTGAAATTCTATTCTCACTTGCTTTCGTCTGTATAGGTTTGGAAACCGACTTCCGATACATTTTCAAAAAAGAAAATGCCAAATATATCTGGACATTCCTCATAGCTCAGACTTTCAACATTCTGCTCACACTGGTTGTTGCATATTTACTTTTCAAAGATATGTAAGTTTCTGATCATATTCAGTTTTAGAGGCGTTTGAATTCTTCAAACGCCTTTTTTAATGTCATTTTCTGAACAATTTTAACAAATCATTGTTACATTTTTTAGAAATAAACAAATCTATAAAAAAACAGA
>ERZ1645192.810-NODE-810-length-26198-cov-7.229736_pt1 | contig 26198 bp, 17 predicted proteins | sample MGYA00575354_ERZ1645192 | MGnify/ENA primary metagenome ERZ1645192 (study PRJEB40844, sample SAMN11349763) | freshwater sediment metagenome | isolation source: river sediment | host: Sediment | place: India: Faizupur Khadar , New Delhi | collected 2017-02-21 ... | reverse complement strand
GTGGACGTAGCAGCTTGGTTGCGCGTCCGCCAGCATTCATGCCATCTATCAGTTTCAACCCTCCCAGGAGAGTCCGGATGCGAAGGCGCTGCCGACGCGATCCCGGCGCAAGGCGGCAAGGCGGTTTCGAAAAACATTTTCGCTGACTTTCGCCCTTCTCTTTGCCACATTTCCTCGCCGGTTTTTTTTAACTGAAATTCATTACAGTAATAAACGCATGAGCCAATACTCTGTTCTCGTCGTAGGCATGGGCAAACGCGGAATGCACCATGCAACCGCTTTCAACGCGAACCCGAAATTCAAAGTCACGGGCATCTGTGACATTGACGATAAGCGCCTGGCCGAGGCCGCAGCCAAACTGGGAAATCCCAAAACAGGCAAGGACGCCGCCGCGCTGGCCCGGGAAGTCAAGCCGGACGTGTTCTGTTTCTGCACACACCCGCACCTGCGCATCCCCTTCATCGAGGCCGGCCTGGCGGGCGGCGCAAAACTGATCGCGTTCGAAAAACCCGTCTGTCTCACCAGCGCAGAGCTGCTCAAGATCCGCGACATGCTTCAAAAAGCCGGCGCCAAAGCCGTGGTCAGCCACCAGCATCGCTACGGAAAACACTATCAAAAGGTCAAAGAGATTGTGGCCAGCGGCGCCCTGGGACGCGTCCACACCGTCTATGGCGCCGCCACCGGCTGGATGACCCACATGCTCTCGCACCTGATTGACTACACGTGCTGGTTCAATAATTACGCGCCGGGCTCCTGGGCCATGGCTCAGGCCGCGGGCAAATCCAAGCTGACCGACAATCATCCCTCGCCGGATTACATCGCGGGCTTTGTCCAGTTCGCCAACGGCGTTCGCGGCATCTACGAATGCGGCGCAGGCGCGCCCGACCAGCCCGAGGTCGGCAAATGGTGGGGCAAAAACCGCATCGGCGCCCAGGGCACCGAGGGTTTCGTCGAGGTGCTCACCAACGGCGGCTGGCGCGCAGTCACCAAATCCGGGGGCTGCCAGTCCGGCGACGGCGCGATGAACTATGACGCCGACATGCCACCCTACATCCAGGAAATGGCCGATTGGCTGGACAACCCGGCCAAACCGCACCAGTGCAATTTCGAGCACGCTTTCATCGGGGCCGAGGTCATGCTCGCTCTTCAGCGCAGCGCCGTCGAGGGCGGCCAAATCATGCTGCCCCTGACCAGCGGCGCGGACGAGCAGGCCATGCTCAAGCGCCTTCCGGACAAGCCGGTCATCGTCTCCTTCGAGCAGAACAAAAAGGAATTCGGCCTGGCCTGAAGTCTTTCGGGTGTTTCGTTATCCGGGCGCTTCGCTCTCAAGTGAAGCGCCCGTTCTCGTAAAGGTCCACAGGATCGCTGCCCGCGATTCCTGATCAGAAGAAGTTTCCCGCCCCCGTTTTCGCTCCGATGCGAACGTGAATCAAATCACGGTGCCGGTCGGCACAATGCCGTTCTTCGGAATGATCACCACCCCATCCCGGATGAAGTAGAGCGGATGATCCACGTTCTCAGGTTTGCCCGCCGGTGAAATGATCACGTTGTCGCCAATGCGCGCGTTTTTATCCACAATGGTATTGTCGATCCGGCAGTTTTCCCCAATCCCGATCCTGGGATGCCCCTGGCCCCTGTGAAAATCAATGGATTCCTGGGATTCGTAGTAATCGCTGCCCAGGAGAATCGTCCGGGTCAGGACGGTTCCCGCGCCAACAATGCACCTCAAACCGATAATGCTATGGCTGATGGCCCCGCGATTGATAATGCACCCGTCTGTAATCACGGCGTGGTCAATGGCGGCGCCGTTTATCTTGGAGCCGGGAAGGAACCGCGGACGGCTGAAGATGGGAGCCACCATGTCAAAAAAGTTGAATCTTGGCAGCTCGTTTGCCAGGTCCAGGTTCGCCTCGAAAAACGCCCGGATCGTTCCGATATCCTCCCAGTACCCCTGGAAAACATGCGAGTACACCTTCCACTCCGGAATCGCCCTTGGAATAATATGCTTCCCGAAATCGGTAAAGTCGTTGTCCAGCAGCTTGAAAATGGTCGAGCGGTTGAAGACGTAAATGCCCATGGACGCCAGGAACAGCTCTTCCCGCCCCTCGATTCCAAGTTCCTTGTACCAGTCGGGGTCCATCCGCAGGGAATCCTGCACAGCCGGATCCGTTGTCTTCTCCACAAAACGAGTGATACGGTGCGTCTCGTCCATTTGAACGATTCCCAACCCCGGGACCTCGGGACGCCGGACGGGAATGGTGGCAATCGTAATGTCGGCGCCCTTTTCGATGTGGTTCTGGATGATCTGCCGGAAATCCATTCGGTAGAGTTGGTCGCCGCTCAGGATGAGCAGATAGTCCCACTCGTGGTTGCCAAAGTGCATCTTGTTTTTGCGGACAGCGTCCGCAGTGCCCTGGTACCAGGAGGTGTCCGTGTAAGTCTGCTCCGCCGCCAGGATTTCCACAAAACCGCCCGAAAAATGATCGAACTTGTAGGATTGGGCAATGTGCCGGTGCAGCGACGCGGAGTTGAACTGTGTCAGGATGTAAATGCGCCTGAGACCCGAATTGATGCAATTGGAAATGGGCACATCCACAATCCTGTATTTGCCCGCCAGGGGCACGGCCGGTTTCGCCCTCTCCTTCGTCAGCGGAAACAACCGCGTTCCCTGGCCTCCCCCCATGATCACGGAGAGCACGTTGCTGGTATTGATCGTCTGCCGTCCCGTGTATGATGACATATGGTGCTCCTCTGCTTCTGCGCATGAGCATAGAGGTTCGGAAGAAACAAGCAACTGATTTTGAGCACACTACATGCGCCCTGCTCATCCTGAGACAATTCACGTTCAGGCTTGCTTTGGCGCTGCCGGTCGCCTAGAGAGTTGTCCGTCAGATTATGAAAAACTTCAAACTCGTAATTCCCTCGATTCTGGTTCTCACAATTGCATACACGCTGCACGCGCAGCCGGCGCCCCTCAACCAGGGCCTCGGAAACCTCCACATGCTATCAAAGGCAAAGTCCCGCTCGATCAGCCCGGAGAATTTCACCGGGGAAAAGGGCAAGGCAGGCATGGCCACGGAAGGCACCGGCAAAAACGCCGCGCGCGAACTCGGGCGCACATGGAAAGTCTCCCCATCGGTTCGCATCGAGGCGGGCCAAACCTTTACGCTGGCGGAGATCCAGGAGCCGGGAATCATCCAGCAGATCTGGATGACCCCCACCGGCAACTGGCGCCGGTCCATCCTCCGCTTTTACTGGGACGGCGAGGAGCATCCCTCGATCGAGTGCCCGGTTGGCCACTTCTTCGCATGCGGGCTCGGAAAGTACGCCCAGATCAATTCGCTCGCGGTCTGTGTCAACCCGGGCAGCGCGTTTAACTGCTACTGGCCCATGCCGTTTCGCAAGAGCGCCAGAATCACCATGGAGAACACAGACTCGCGGGGCATGGTGCTCTATTACCAGGTGAATTACGCGCTGACAGATGTGCCCAAAGATGCCGCCCGGCTCCACGCCCAGTTCCGCAGCGAAACACCCCTCAGTCAAAAAGGCACTTACACCATCCTCGACAACGTCAAAGGCAAAGGCCAGTACGTGGGCACCTACATGACCTGGGGCGTGCACAGCCCGGGTTGGTGGGGCGAAGGCGAAATCAAATTCTTCATGGACGGCGACCGGGAATGGCCGACGATTTGCGGCACCGGCACCGAGGACTATTTCTGCGGCTCGTATAACTTCGAGAACCGTGAGACAAAGAAATACCAGGTGTTTACGACCCCCTACAGCGGCCTGGCCCAGGTGCTGCCGCCGGACAAGGTGTACGAGGTCGGCCAGCAATTCGGCCTGTACCGCTGGCACGTGACCGATCCCATCCGCTTCGACAAGGATTTGCGCGTGACCATCCAGGCGCTGGGCTGGCAATCCGAACACCGTTATCTCCAGCTTGAGGATGACCTCTCTTCCGTGGCTTTCTGGTACCAAACCGAACCGCACAACCCCTTCCCGCCGCTGCCCAAAGAACCCGCTCCGCAACAATGAAAAGAAACCATCGTCACTTTCCGGCCGGGAACCGCCGTGATTTCCTCAAGAAATCCGCCGTCCTCACAAGCGGCGCAGTGCTCGCCAGCGTTGATATCTCGCGCATGGCGCATGCCGCGGGCGCGGGCAAAATCAAAGTCGGCTTGATCGGTTGCGGCGGCCGCGGAACGACAGCGGCCATCAATGCCACAAACGCGGGGCCGGATGTGCAAATCACCGCCCTGGCGGATTTGTTCCCGGACAAGCTGGAAGCTTCGCTCGAAAAGCTGCAGTCCAGAAAGAAGGAGCAGGTCAGCGTGGATAAGGAAAGCCGGTTCACCGGCTTTGCCGCTTACCAGTTGCTCATTGACAGCGGCGTGGATGTCGTGCTCATCGCGCCCGCATCGCACTTCATTCCCATGCACCTGCACGCGGCGGTTAAGGCAGCCAGGCACGTGTTCTGCGAAAAACCCCACGGCATTGATGTGCCCGGGGTGAATGTTTGCGCTCGAGCCGCCGAGTACGCGAAAAGCCAGAACCTGTCCCTCGTCTCCGGCCTTTGCTGGCGTTATGACGTTGGCGTCCGCGAAACGATGAAACGCATCCACGATGGCCAGATCGGCGACATCATCGCCATCCAGGAAACGTACGTGAGCTCACCCTACTTCCCCATCGAACGACAGCCGGGCTGGAGCGAGCTCGAGTACCAGATGCGCAATTGGTACCACTTCAACTGGCTCTCGGGCGATCAGACCGCCCAGCAGCTCATCCACTCCCTCGACAAAGCGTCATGGGCGCTCGGAGATATTCCGCCCGCCCGCATCTGGGGCATGGGCGGCCGCCAAACCTGCACCGCACCGAAGTTCGGAGACCAGTTCGATCACCAGTCCGTCGTCTTTGAATACCCCGACGGCAAACGCGTCTTCGGCTTCACTCGCGACCAGGAAGACTGCTACCGCGAAGTCTCGGACTACATCATCGGCACCCGCGGACGCTGCGACCTGCTGAAGCACCGGATCGAGGGCGAAAAACCGTGGCAGTTCGAAGGCGCCAAGCCATCCATGTACGACGTCGAGCACAAGGAACTGTTCGATTCCGTGCGGCAGGGAAAACCGCTCAACAACGGACGCTACATGTGTCTCAGTTCGTTGCTGGCGATCGCCGCGCAGATCGCATGCTACAGCGGCCAGGCGCTGACGTGGGACCAGTTGTCGCAATCAAAGCGATCGTTCGCCCTGCCGCGGTACCGGTGGGATGTGGAACCGCCCGTCCAACCGCTGCCCGACGGCGCCTATGCCGCACCCATGCAGGGGAAGGCGGAATTTGCGAAGTGGCAAATGCCGGGCTGAGCAGGCGCTACGGCGGTGTTTTATTTGTCTCCGCCAGCCATTTGGCCAGCGCTCGCTTCATCTTTTGGACACGCCCGGGCTCTGAAGCGGCCAGGTTTCGGGATTCGACAGGGTCTTTCGAGAGATCGTAAAGCTCAACGGATGAACCGTCCTGGTTCATCAGGAGCTTCCAGTCCCCGTCCCGCATGGCCGCTTGCGGGCTGATGTCCCCCGGGTTCCCGGGTTTGATGTCCTGGCGGTACTCCCAAAAAACCGGCCCGGGTCGCGTCACCGTCTCGCCCAGAAACACGCGGGACATATCCACGCCATCCAAAGGCTGCGCCGGCGCGGCAATGCCCGCCATCCGGGCAAGCGTTGGCAGAAAATCCACCGCAACCACAATGCTCGAATCGTCCACCCGGCCCGCCGGCACCCTGCCCGGCCAGTGCACGATCAGGGGTTGCCGGATCCCGCCCTCATACAGACTCCATTTGCGTCCGCGATCTCCGCCCGTTGATCCCGGCGGCTCGATGCCTCTCTTGTAATAATGCGCCCAGGCCGTCGGACCGTTGTCCCCCGTCAGCACGATCAGGGTCCGGGAATCCAGCCCCAGTTCGCTCACGGTGCGGAACAACCGGCCAAGCTGCCGGTCCATTTCCTCGAGCACCGCAAACAGTTTCCGGTCCTCATCGTTCCGGCCCTTGCCTGCATAGGCGTTCGTGGCGCCGGGCGCCGGCTGAAACGGATCGTGAACGTCGTTCAGCCAAAGGTGCATGTAAAAAGGAGCGTTGGTGTGCCGCCGCATGAAATCAATGGCGCGATCCACGTAAATCCCCGTCTGCTCGTGCTTCATCACCCGCGTGATTTTCCCGCGGCCCAGTTTCGCGCTTTGTTCGGATAGATCGCCCGGCGGCAGGATCCGGTCGCCAAGCCCTTCGAAGGAGACCAGCGATTCGTCAAAGCCGTAAGCCTGCGGCAACGGCGCGTCTCCAACGTCCCGCCCACCGCCCATGTGCCACTTGCCAAAATGCGCGGTGGCGTACCCGGCTTGCCGGAAGGCCCGCGCAATGGCGGGCGCCGCGGGATCAAGGTAGTTCGACATCCCGCGTTTGCGATTGGCTTCCCGGCTGTTGAGATACGAGTGAATGCCCCAGCGCTGCGGGTACTGACCCGTCGTGAATGCCACCCGCGACGGCGAGCATATTGGCGAGTTCACATGAAACTGCCCAAGACGCGTGCCCTCGGCCGCGAGCCGGTCAATGCTCGGCGTTTGGACCTCGCGATTGCCCGTGCAACTGAAGTCGCCGTAACCGAGATCGTCAATCAACACAAAAAGGACGTTCGGCCTCGGGGACCCCGCCGCACACAAAGCTGTCAGCAGGAAAACCAGGAACCCCGCAACGGCCCCGACGCGCGCGGCAAACCGCCGCGCGTTTCGCCACCCGCCAATGCAACCGGAACCCGGATGGCTCATCAATTCCCTTTCCATGTCCCCAACGGAAGCACATTCGCGCGCGCGGCCCATGCGTCCCACATCGCTGCCATGTCTCGCACCCGCTCCGGGTGCGCGGAGGCCAGGTTGTTCATTTCCGTGCGGTCCTTCACCATGTCATACAGCTCCCAGGGTTGATTCTCCTTCGCCACCAGTTTCCATTGGCCAAGCCGGACCGCGCGGTTGCTTTCATGCTCCCAGAAGAGCGGCTGCGGCCTCGCAATGGCTTTTCCGGAAAACGCGGGCGCCAGGGAGGCGCCTTCCATGGGCTTGATGGTGTTCCCCTTGAACTCGCGCGGGTAGGTGGCGCCTGCCAACTCCACCACGGTGGGCATAAAATCAATCACGTGCCCGGGTTGTGTCTCAATTTTGCCGCGCCGGGATGGAGCCAATCCCGCCGGCCAGTGAACGATCATCGGCGTGCTGATCCCACCCTCGTGCACCCAGTGTTTGTACTCGCGAAACGGTGTGTTTGAAACGTTCGCCCACTCGAGTCCATACGCAATGTACGTGTCTGCCGGCCCGGCCATGATCCCGGGACCGGACCTCACAGGACGCCCGTCGCGCGTCTGCATCGGCAAACGGATCCGTTCCTGTAGAGCATCCGGCGCCATCGGCTTCAGTTCGGCTTCCGGAGGTGTTGGCAGCCGGTTGCGGCCCATCACCTCGGCACAGGCGCCATTGTCGTTCAGGTAAAGTATAACGGTGTTATCAAACTGCCCCGAGCGCTTCAACTGGGCAACGATCCGCCCGATCCCCTGGTCCATGTTGTCAATCATGGCCGCAAAAACCTCCATGAGCCGCAGTTCCCAGGCCTTGCGCTTCGTCGTGTCCCAGTCTCCGGCAGTGGCCGCGCACGGCCACGATGGATCAATAATCCCGAGTTTTTTCAGGCGTTCGAATCGCTCTTTCCTCAGGGCGTCATACCCCGCGTCGAAACGCCCTTTGTACTTGGCAATGTCCGCTTCGAGCGCCTGCATCGGCCAATGCGCCGCCGTGTAGGCCAGGTACATGAAGAACGGTTTGTCCTCCGATTCTTTCTGGTGCTGCTGGAGAAACGCAACCGCGTTGTCGCTCAGCGCATCCGTATAGTAAAACCGCTGCGGCTTGTAATCCGGATCGTTCTCAGGCGTGATGTAGGTGTTCTGACGGCACAGGCCCGAGGGATCGAAAAAGTTCCCGTACCCTTTGATGGTGCCGTAAAACTTCTCGAACCCGCGCTGCAACGGCCAGTTCGAGTTGTCGTCCTTCGGCCCGTCAAATTTCGTCACATGCCACTTGCCGCACATATACGTGCGATAGCCCGCCCCCCGCAACACTTCCGCCAGCGTAACGCATTCCCGGTTCAGATTGCTCCGGTACCCCGGATGATTGCGATCCACCATCATGTGTCCCAGTCCCGCCTGGTGCGGGTACAACCCCGTCAGCAGCGCCGCCCGGGTCGGGCAGCACCGGGACGTGTTGTAAAACTGCGTGAATAACAGACCCTCTCTCGCCAGGGAATCCAGGTTCGGCGTCCGCATCTCGCCCCCCATAAAACCCAGGTCGGAGAAACCAATGTCGTCGGCAAGGATCAACAGGATGTTCGGACGCGGCGCCGACATCGCGGGAAGTGTCAGCAACAGACCCAAAAGAAGCCCCGCTGCCGTTCGCGACAGGCGATGAAAAAAACCAGGTTTAGCGCCGGGCCTTGTGTCGTGTAATGCCATTGTGGTGGTGTTCATTGTATCATCCAGTCCTTGGGCGCTTTGAATCCTTCGCGTCCGAATTCGTATTTCTTCTCATCAACCTTTTGCAGCCCGCCAAACTCACGCAGCGCCTTGTGAAGCCTCGACACAATCGCTTGTTGCTTCGAGGCGATATCGTTGGATTCTGCCGGATCGGTTTCGAGGTTGTACAGCTCGAGGCGTGGCGGCGCCGAAGGCTTTTCGGCGAAAAAATCACCATGCGCCACCAGCTTCCACGGGCCTTCATGCACCGAGGCATGCGCATCCGCCGCCTGGTGCATGTAGGAAAACCACGGGCGCTCGGGCAGCGGCGCTTTGCCCAGCAATGCGGGCAGGAAGTTGATCCCATCCAGGTTTTCCGGCGCCCTCGCACCAGCCGCTGCGAGCACTGTTGGCAGCACGTCTATATACCCCACTCGTCCGCCGAAAGTTCGCCCGCCTTGAATGGCCCCGGCCGGCCAGCGCATCACCGCGCATACCCGGGTGCCTCCTTCATAGACCGTCAGTTTGGCCCCGCGCCATGGCGCATTGCTGGACACTCTGGCCACACCACCATTATCGCTGAAGAACAGGATCAGGGTGTTGGCGGCGTCCGGACGCTGCTCGACGGCGGCAAGCACTTTGCCGATCGCCTGGTCCATGCAATCCACCATCGCCGCAAAGGCGCGCTTGTCCGCCATCTTGAGCTGGGGATATTTCTCGAGATCCTCCTTCTTGGCCTGAAACGGGCTGTGCGGCGCGTTGAACGGCAGGTACAGCAGCCAGGGTTTTCCTCGAGGCGCGTTCCGGATGAAACCCGCCGCAGCCGCGCCCAGCAGGTCCGTGGAATAACCCTCCTCTTTCACGGTTTCATGATCTCTGTGCCAGTCCGTCTCGCCTTCACGGGTGTGATCCCAGTAGTCGATCGCGCCGTTGTAATGCCCGTAGAAGCTCGTGAAACCCTGGCCCAGGGGCAGCATGTCCTTGCTCGCATGCCCCAGGTGCCATTTGCCCACAATGCCCCGCGTCTCGTAACCCGCCGGGGCCAGCAACTCGGCCAGCGTTTGCTCGGCGGCAGGCACGCCATTGGTGGACCACGGCGGCACCACCGAGCGCATCACTCCAAATCGCAACGGCCAGCGCCCGGTCATCAGCCCGGCTCGCGTCGGCGAACACATCGGGCAGGCCCGAAAATCCGCCAGCTTCACGCCGGTCGAGGCGAGTTTGTCCAGGTTCGGCGTGCGGATCGTGGTTCCCCCATTGAAACCGACATCGGCATACCCGAGATCATCAGCCACGATAATCAGGATGTTGGGCTTGCCCGCGGCCGGCTGTCCCGGGCCGGACGCAAACCCGCCAACGATCGCAAGCATGAAAGCAACAGCAATCGGTATCAGTCTCATAGGCCAGATGTTTCTACATAGCTCGTGTGCATTTCAGCAAATCTATTCGTTCAATCGTGGAAACTCGGTAATCCGAATGCTCGTGCAGCCGTAAGGAATCAGGGTCACATCCTCCAGCGGTTCTTTCGAGCTCTGCGGCGTGGGCGGCACTTCCCCCGCCCAGCCGTGGGCCATTTTCCATTGCGGCAGCCGGCGGCCTTTCACCCGCGCGATCATGCCCGCGCCCTCCGGCGAAAAAGGCTGGCTGCCCACCGGGCGCTCCTCAAACGATATGCTCGTGGAACCCGGACGCTCATCCACCAGCAGCCCGTAATTCCATGGCGTGGCCGGACGCACCTCAAAATCACCGTGCGGCAGCTCGCGATGCGGTTTGTTCGCGTTCACCCGGGTCCACTGTTCGCCAATTTTAAGGGCATAAACCAGCGGGCCGCGCTCGATCGCCAATGCCTGGTTGTAACGGCGGGTCGTCCTGCACTTCATCGGAAAGTGCAGGGTCACTTCGGTCGTTCCCTCCCATGTTCGTTCGAGCTTGTGAAATGTGCCCGGACGCAACGCCCGCCCGGCGCCCCCCGCCACTCGCAAGCTCGCCCCCTCAGCCCACGCGGGAACCCGAAAATACACCGGGAACTTTGCCTTCCGCTCCGTTTTCACGGTCACTTTGAGTGTTTCGCGGAACGGGTAATCCGTCTCGAGGGATGCCTGCACCGGCGCCCCGCGCGAGACAAACCGGACCGTGCTGGGCGCATAGGCCGCCAGGGCAATGCCTTCCCCCGGAGCGCGCATCCACAGATGGCTCACAAATTTCGGCCAGCCCTGGTGCATGTTCGCCGTGCAACAACCGTAATTGGGCTCGAGCCCGTAAATATTCGACTCTGCCCCATTGGTGGACCACATGAATTCCGGGTTGATAGTGGCCTGCGCCTGGTTCACCTGCTGCACGTATTGATGCGCCCACATGTCCGGCGAAAATGTCGCCGGCAATGCGTTGAAACTCACTCGCTCAAGCCGGTCGCCAAACGCCGGGTCCCCCGTCACGGAGACCAGTTGCGCAAGGGAAAACACGGCCTCCACCACCGCGCACAGCTCGGTTCCTTGCAGCGGGTTGCGCCCCGCAAGACATTCATCGCCCGAAAACATCCCGGTCACCTGCCCGTGGTATCGGTCCAGGATCTCGATCATTCGCGCCGGAAACGCCCGCTCGCGCTCGTCGCGCGTCAGGCGCCAGGACAGGGCATACGCCTTCAGCGCCATCCCGGTGTTCACCACGTGCTTCTCCCATGTCCACAACCCGCGCCGCGGCGTCGGCGAGGCGATGTCCGCCCCCTGGTAAAACGCCATGTAATCAAACCCCTGCTCGCAAAGCTTTCGGGCAAGTTCCAGCAGCCACGGCTCGCCGGTTAATTCATACACGTAATAAACCGGAATCAGCCCCTCGAACCACCGGAACCGGCCCCAGCCGAACAACGGAGTGCGATCCAGCGCCGTCAAGGTCGCCTTCAAATTGCGCTTCACAGCCTCGAGAACACGTTCGTCACCCGTGGCTTCGTGGTATTGCGCGAGCACTTTGTTCGCCAGCAGTATCGCCCACAAATCATACGTCCGCGCACTCGCATCGGCAGGAAAAGGCGCATACCACCCATCGGGCCGTTGCGCGGAGACAATGTGGTCCACATAACGCCCCGCCTTCGCTTTCAAGGCGGGATCATTCAGCGCCCACGCCAGTGGAATGAACCCGTCCAGCCAATAGGGCGCCCGCTCCCACCCCTCCGCCTTGCCGCCAAACCACTGGCTCTGCCCCACGTCCGGCCAGAACTCATCCAGATGCCCGCTTAAACCATCCGCCTGAATCCGCAGTTGGCGCTCGAGCCATCCCTCCGCCACAATCGAGCCCGGCGCCAGCGGACGAAACGCGGGCTCCGCTAATCCTTTCAAACGCTTTTTTGAGTCACTCATGGTAATCGCCGCCTGTGCCACAGACCGCGCCGATGTAAGGGCAGTCACTCCAATCGCTGCTCCAGCAAGAAAATCCCGGCGTCTGATCCCTGTGTGTTTGTGCATACGGTGTTACCTATGCCATGCACCGTAAAAAATTGGAAGGCTGATCATCAAAACCCGCGCAGATAGCCAGCGAGTATTCATGAAGCAATTCTTTGCCGGGGCGCGACTGTGTCCGCAGGGACCAGTCGCAGCACGAACGTTCTCGGCACAAGCATCGTTCCACCACCACCTCGCCTCCCCCATCAACCCGACAATCCCGGTTCTGCAACCCCTAATCCCGCTTGCCGAGCGGAATCAGCTCCAGGGGCGGTCTTTTGATGGGCATTCTGTTTACCGGAGGCGCAGGCTTCACCATAGAGTCATCGAGCATCGGCCCGGGAATCACAACAATCATCGAATACGGCACTGCCTTATACGCCCCGGTCTGCACAGCTTTGAGAGGAGGCCATGTCTTCAACCCGGAAAAATTGGTGAAAATGCCGGAAACGCCGGACAGGAAAAGTTTGTTTGTGGCTTCCAATACGACAATCGGAACGCTGCCCCGAACCGGCCCAGCCGGGAGCCCGGGAGGAACCTCCGACAAAGCAGCCGGCGCCGCAGCGCATGAAAGACCGCCGCCAATTGCGAGGACCATAAATATGAGGCTTGCGTGCTTCACCATACGATTAGACGGCATCCATCCGTAAATGTTCCAAAAAAACAACGGGAAATCTCTTTTCCGCCGCCGGCATGCACATGCCGCTGCGCGGGTCATCTTTTTCGGCCCGGGCTGTTTGCCAGTTTGAACCGAAAGTCCGCCTGATCCGGCTCTTCGCCAAGGCGGGTGAGTTGCATTAGTCCGCTATTCCCCCCGGCGGTTCGAAAAGAAAAGGTGAGAGGCAACGGCGCGTCCTTAGGCAGCAAATGAATAACGAATCCCTCATCCTCCGTCGTGATTTTGTCGAATTTCATCTGAACTGCCACTGTTTCGATGCGAGCCGGATCATCCCAGGCGTCGTTGGGAACGATGGCCAGTTCCAACGCGTTTGTCTCGCTGGTTATCAGGCCCCAACGAGTCCCCTGGGTGCCGATCAGAAGATCCACACCGCTTTCCGAAATCCACCGGAGCATGTCGCCTCGTTGCCTGGTGTCCTGCGGAAGATTCCACACCCGACCAAAATCCAGATCGAGCCCCTCCGAACCAATGCGTTCGCCAACATCGTACAATGTGACAGTTTTTTCAGGAGCGAATAATTCCATCGGGGCTAATCTGGCCTTGCCCTCGGTCTTGCCCCGGTGCAAGGCCGGCAACAGAATAGACAGGAGCACCGCGCCTACCGGGATCGATAGCAAAAAGATTACGGCAGCCACGATCACCGCCGCCACCTTCCAGGCTCCACCGCCCCGGGGCGCCGCCACCGGCATTGGGGACAGTGGTCGCAACTCCTTCCCAAAACTGTCTCGCACCCGGCGTTGACTCAGAACCACCAGCGACCAAATGCCAATGGGAAGGCCAGGAAGATTTCCCGGGGTGATGAGGATCGCCAGCACGCTGCCAGCCACGGCCAACCAGTAGCCCTGGAGGCGTTTCATCTTCAGACCGGCCACAAACATGACGCCGCTCAACAACCACGCAGCCAGCGGAATCAACGGTGAAATGTGACGGGATGCGGCGGAGTTCAGGATGACCACGGCCAGCGGGATCGTCACCCAATTCAAAATCGCGGTCACCAGCAACCCAATGGCCGGACCTTTAACCTGCAACCGCGCGTCCTCCGCCCAGATCTCTTCAACGGTTTTTTCGCGGACAGGCGGCGGTGCGGGCGAAGCGGGCGTGTGCGTGATGGTCTCCACGTCGGACTTCACCTGGCTGGCGTGCTGGTAACGTCGCTCGGGCTCCCGCTCCAGGGTGTGAAGCACCACCTCATCGAGTCTTACATCCACGGCAACCTTCCGCGATGGCGGAGAGAATTTCCCGATCGGCAGTTCGCCGGTGAGCAACTCATAAAACACCACGCCCAGCGAATAAATGTCCGCCCGATGGTCCACCTCATTGGGCTTCTCCATCTGCTCAGGCGCCATGTAATGCGGGGTCCCCATGACGTCTCGCGCGCCGGTTAACTGCAGGTTCTCCGGCTCCCGGCCAAGCAGCTTCGCCAGCCCGAAGTCCGCGATCTTCACCCGCCCCTTCTTGTCCACCATCACGTTCTCGGGCTTGATGTCCCGGTGAACGATCCCCTCGTCGTGCGCGAACTGCAGCGCATCGCACATCTGCGGTATGATCTGCAACGCCTCGCGCGGCGTAACCCGGCCGCTTTGCGCCAACTGCCGCAGGTTCAGGCCATCCACGTATTCCATCACAAAGTAATGCAGACCACTCGCCTGCCCGAAATCATAGACGCTGACGATGTTCGGATGATTGAGCCTCGCCAGGGCACGTGCTTCGCGCGAAAACCGCTCGGCAAAACCGGGATCCGCGGTTGTCTCCGGCGGCAATACCTTGATTGCGACCAACCGGTCCAGGCCCGGTTGCCTCGCGCGATACACCGCGCCCATGCCGCCCTGGCCAATCAGATCCAGCATTTCAAGCTGCGGAAAGAGTTTCGCAAGATCGGTCACCGGTGGCGGCACGAACTTCGGATTCCCGCCAGGCGCGCCCGACGCGGAGCCAAAACCCGCCTTCATCAGGCATTCGGCGCACATCCCCTTGGGGGACCCTTCGGGCAGGGGTTTCTGACAGGACGGGCAAATGTTTTCAGTGTTCATAACTTCGTTCCACCCCTCTGTTAAGACAAGGACGCCCGAGGTTACCCGGATAAATCATAAAAGCAAAAACGGGACCTTCCCTGTTCCTGCGCCTCCAATCCGCATCAAACCTCATCGTCCTTTCGCCAGCACCCCGAATAAATAGTGCATCTCCGCATCCACTTCCTGCTCGCTTTCCACTGTCTCGGCAATCTCCGCGCGCAGCAATTCGCGGTAACGCTTCCGCAACCGGTGGACCGCAACTTTTACGGCGGTCTCCCCCATCCCAAGCTCGGCGGCCAGGTCGGCGTATGGCTGGCGGCTCCGCTCACCCACCAGGCAGGATTTCAGCGCGGCAAACAAAGCCCCCTGCCGCCGGAGTTCATACTCGGATTCCAAACGCTGCACCACCTGCTCAAGGAGGACAACAGCCCAGCGATACTCGAAATCCTGCTCGGGCGTGCGCAGGTCCGGAGGATCCACACCATAACGGACCCCCGTCGTGTCGCACTGAATCGGAACATCCGGCCGTCCGCCGCCGCGCTTGAGCGCCCGAACCTTGTCCCATTCGTTCGCGAGAAATCGCTCCATGGCGGTCAGCAGGAAAGTGCGGAAACGTCCCTTCTCCTTTTCGGCCGATGCCACCCATTGCCGCTGCAGCAGTTTGGTAAAGAATGATTGCGTCAGGTCTCGCGCGTCTTCCTCCCCGTAACCCCGGCGCCGCACATAGCAATAGAGCGGTTGCCAGTAGGCCTGGCATAGCTCTTCCAGCGCTGCCTGGGCGCGGGTGGTGTCCTGTCGTGCGGCGGCAATCACCACGGACCAGCGCGTCGGGACAAATGCACCGGCTTGCGGGGCGTCGCCCGTCACACGCGAACTCGATTCTCGGTCTCGGGTGGTCACGCCCTGATCCTACAGCCAGTGCCACCGCGCGATCGAGTCAATTCCAAACCCCCGCTTTGGAGACGGAGATGGGTCTTATGCGCTACACGGATCTTCATTCCCTGCGCCCGGGCGCCGTAAATCTAAAACTGGCTGGCAACCCGGTAAAACCGCATGGGTAAGTTCGCCGCGCTCTCATCGCGGAAGCGCCCCAATCCCGAGGCATCCGTCGTGGTTTTGTCAAAAAGGGGTCTCCACCTGACGCAAGAGCACTCTACAGGTTGTGCTTTTGTTCGACGATTTGTCGGTAAGTCTGTGGGGCGGTGTGCATGGCCTGCTCCACAAGCCGATAAAAGGCATCCCCCGGAATTGCGACGTGCGGCGGTTGAAGCGGAACGTGTGTTCAGCAAGATAGTATTCAAGATGCTTTCCACTGAACGATCCTTGGTGCGTGCTCAACAGCCAGCGCTTGAGCAGGGTGGCAACGCGATCAACTCCAGGCATGCTGATGTGGGGCTGATCGCTGCCATTCAAAAGCACCGCCCGATCGTGGCTGTAGCCGCACTTCAACAATTGGCTGTAACCACCCCAGCCATCGGTCAGAATCTCGGCGCCTTTTACAGCGACATCGCAAACGAATGGCACCAGGCTGGCGCCGGACACGTCAGGGATGTGACGCATACGCACTCGCCCCATCTTTTTGACTGGTCACAAACCACATCGCGGCAAACCAGGTTCTCAACGAGATGCGCGTCCGCTCGAACACGGTCCCCGCCGTCACCGAGACTTCCGCACCGCAGGTGCGGCAGTGGAGCCAGCCCCGGGCGGTCGATTCCAGCCTTGGTTTCCGTTCGTTCGCCCATCTCCCCGTGCACTGCGCCTTGTGGTCACTTGCTTCCAGTATAGGCCCCCTTTCGAGAAATTCTCTTGCGATTCGGACTTAGAATCCAACAATCAGAAAAAGCAATCGTGGTGCAATGAATATGAAAAACACCAGAATTCTAATCCTAGCAGTGGTGCTTTTAATCACTCAGCCCGTAATTGGACACACAAACCTAAACTTCAACAGCGTCACCGTAACGAGCGAGGGTGCAATCTTGCTCTCATTTGACAGCACGCCAAATGAATTCTACACAGTCCAGTACACCGACTCGCTCATTGGCCCGAACACGGGCACTACCCCTTGGCAAGACCTTTACACTTATTACCCATCGCACGGCACGAATACCTTTGTCGGGGACTATGGCCATTACGATCTTGACCCGAGCATCGTTCATCCGAGGTTCAATCCGATGCGTTTCTACCGCATTGTTAATCAGGGAACAAACGATGGTCCCGCTCCTTACGTCGTCATCAGTTCACTTACAAACGGTTCTGTGCTTTCAGGCGAAGTTACAGTTTCAGTTGTGGCAACAAGTACTTTCCCCATTCTCCATTTACAATTGTACGTGGACGGACAGCAAATGTACCTGCCAGAAAATGAAACAAATTTCGTAATCAATACATCTGAATGGGCGAACGGAGAGCATACACTGTTTGCGACATGCATGGCTCAATCCAGATTTTCAGGGCCAAGCGGCTATTGGCCAATCACCATAGGGCGTGCGGTCTCCCCTTATGTCAGCGTTACTTTTGACAATCTGATTTACAAGATTGCGTTTAGTGAACCCAACTTTGAACCGTCGCTTGGGCAAACGCAACGAGTAACGGCGTCCTTCGCTGCCAACGTGGATTGGACTCTGGAAATCGTCCATGATGACACCAGCAATGTTGTTCGCACGGTTACAGGCAGTGGCACGAGCATGAGTTTTGATTGGGATGGGACTGGCAATGGAGGAACCAACATAGCAGATGGGGTGTATATGTACTACTTCACTGCAACTACGAACGGCCTTGAAATGTTGCAATCGGCGCCACTGAACACCAGTAGGCCGCTGCCAAGTTTTTCTGGTGCAACTATGGATGATTCCACAAGTGAAGATTGGCTCCCGACTTCACCAAGGCAGGCAATAATGGCTGGTTTGAAGAGTTACTACCTTCGTTTACCCCCACCGCCACCGCTAAAAACCGAACAAGGTTGGATTCCTTTTGAGCCCAGGACAGTTTTAGTAGAGATTCCCGAGTCTCAACAACTCGCCCTTCTACAATCCCTCAGCACTCGACAGACGTTATTGAGGTCTGAATGGGAAGGGCCTTCGTCACAGTCTGCGGCAGCCCCAAAGAGACCGCCAATAGCACCTATGAAAAATTTCCTGAATAACTTCGGTGTTGGATTCTACACGTATAAGACACCCGTGACTCGGAACAATCCCAAGAACGGAATGCCGTACCCGTCCACGCAAACCATCAAGCTAGATAGTGACCCTGGCAACCAATCGAGCACGGATTTCACAATAGAAGCACAAAACAATTCAATGGGAATGGTGCAGGCTATGAAAAAGCACAGTTGGAAAAGAGCCTTCCATAAGTTTGACGATTCCTTGCCGATCAATAGAGTGCGTAGAGGCGACCAAGGGTACAATGGTGACGCAATTTTTACACAAGCGACCATAGGCCTTTTTATGGCTCATGGGAGCTACGGCACCACTCTTGATTACAGTCCAGGCGCCAGCGGATCTTACCAAACATACTTCCCAAGCGGATGTTCAACCGACGGAACGGGGGAAAGCTCATGGCTGAGAATGTGCCAGTTCGGGTTTGGTGGAAACCTTAAGTGGATGGGCATTCTTGCCTGCAATTCTCTTTGCGATCCGAATTATGCCAGCATGGTCAGCCACGGGGCAATTCCGTTAAAGGAGACTCACCTTCTTTGCGGAGCTGCAAGCGTTGTATGGATGTCCAAGAACATCGCAGAGTACTGGACGGTCAACATGTTGAAGCATAAGCAAAAAATCACGGACGCTTGGTTTAACGCTGCGATCAAAGATTACGGTGCGATAAAAGCAGGAACCATTAGTAATACCATAATCCTTCGTGTAACGGGTTACCCCGAGTGCATGGACGACACCGTTTACAACTACACCGACCCAACCAACCCTAGTCCGAATCCTGGCAACCTGGAGAAAGAGGAACAACAGGTTTACCCCCAATGAAATCACTTCTCGGATTTTGGCTAATCTTTGAAAGCGCAACAGTTGCCTTCGGGGCTTCCACAAACGGAATTTCCGATGGCTCTGAGAAGCTCACCGTCGTATGGACAGCCGCAACGAACGACTGGCAGGAAAAACTGTGGACGTACAAGGTTTCTCCACAAAAATTTTCTCCTTCTGTCATTTCAAACATTCTTACCATCGGCGGCTTCACGAAGAAAGACCGAGCAAAGGTGCCTCAATCCATTTCCGAAATGGACAAAAACGCCATTTTCTATGGCCATCTTGAAGGAACATACAAACACTTGGCTATATGTCCCTCCTTGGGGTCAATTGACTATTATGACCCCACGGCAAAGGCATCAAGTCATTTCCAGAAAGTTGAAGGCGTGCCAAACGAACAGGAAGCAACTCTCCTTGGATTGGAATGCCTGCGCATATGCGGCATTGACATTTCCCAAATTGCACGGAAACCAGGATCGTGCAAGCTGGACTTGCGCTGGGAAAAAAACACTCTGACATACACGGACCAAAAAACACAAAAGGAAATCGTTGAAACGAACAGCTATGGTGTCCTTTTTAACCGCTGTATTGACGGTGTTAAGGTGAATGGATATGCCCGCAGTGGCGGGGTGAGGGTTCGTTTTGGAAACAGTGCAAAGCTTGTGGATTTGCAAATATGCTGGCGCAACTTGCAACCCCACGAGTTGCTGACAGTTCCTTCACCGCAACAAATTGCTGAACAACTGCGAGATGGAAAACTTCTGCTTCATCCGCTCGGCACGGCCTACGTTTACCCTTTTGAAGAAGTGAAGAAACTTACCGTTATAAAATGCACCTTCTACTACGAAGGCAAATACTACGACGAGCCGATGGATTTTGTCCGGCCGTTTATTAGTTTTGAAGGAATAGCCGACAACGGCAAGACCGCGACTGGTGTTTGGTTTGAGTGGTGCCTCTAAAGAATGACTGACATGGCGTGCGTGGACGATGCTGAACGCTGCCATCCGATAATAACGCAACCTCCTCTCCGTTCGCCAAGCATGCCCGAACGAGAATATCCTGTGGACAACGATCCTCTGCGGACAAATTGAATGCAACATGCATGCCAGCGAACCCGCTCACATCGGATGCGCTCAACAAATGATGATCGATCAACTCCTGCACGGAAACTGTCGCCGGGACGGTTAGCCCTCTGGCCTTCAAATTCGCAGCATAGGTTCTTGTCCCAGCTAAAATCATTATTGCATCCACGTGCCCTATTGGCTGATTGGAAGAGGCGAAATACACCGTGCTTCCCACGAAACCAGCAACCGTCACGACTGCCATTACTATTAGATGGCGCTTCATATTAACTTGGACAGACAGCATCGCTGAATGGTTCGAAGATTTCGTGTGGCGATTCAGCCGCGATGGGGGGCCAATTGGAGCACTATTTGCTTGGCTGGAGCGGATCTGATTAATCCAACGCAACAAGAATTTTGCAAAACCGCTTAGGCAAAACTGTGGAGGAACGCAATTGCCTCGGCACGCTTCGGGAAAGTCGCTTCAATTTTCGCGCCGGTATTGAATCGCACCTGAACTTCAAACGCCTCCCGTTGCTCGCCGCTCTCACGCAATTGAAACGCTTTCTCTTCCTCAATCAAATAAGCAATCGCACTTTCAATGTCAGAACACTCGACCGAGTTCCCGCGCAGCACTGTCAGCCGAATCAAAGCCACCTGACGAGTAATCGCTGCCTCGATACGCTGCTTGAAATCCCCGATCTCGCATTGGTGAAGCGCGTAGAGCTTCGCCAGCAGACGGTTGGTCGCCTGCGGTTGCCGTAAGGATTCCCATTTCGCAATCTTCCCCTGAAACTGGTCCTCAGTTGTGCCATCAACGCCGTCTTCCGAGGAAGCGTCAATGCCGATTTCTCGGAACGCAGCCAGAATGGAGGCGTACGGAATGTGCAGGACCATGAAGCCTTTCGACTCCAACTGGTGCAGGGCGTTGCGCGTAAATTCACCCGCAAGAACAGCCCCGCAGAACGGTTGGTGGCGTGAAAACGTCAAGGCAATAGGCATCACTGCTGCTTCTATTTCCTGAACCTTATTCTTTGAGTGCTTGGTGTATCGCCGCCATGCCGATTCGATGAAAGCGATGGGAACGCCAAACCTGTCCTCCGTCCCGCCGCGCTCCAAAACGTAGTCAAGGTCGTGCTTGTTGCCGTAGCCGTCCTGCCACGTCACTTTGCCCTGGCCACCTCTGGCCGTGCGAGGCCGTCTAAAATCGAGGTAGAGGCCGTGTTGCTGCGCAACCTCACCGAGGATGCTCCGAACAAACATTTCAAAGCCATCTCCGATGATCTGTCCCCACCTGTGAGCAAGCGATTCGGCCATGATGCCCCCCTTCTATCCGCGAACCCATAAATGCCCCTCGCAAAGAGGCACGCGATGTTTGCGGTTCTTCCATTTGATGTTCCTGTCGCGCAGTTTCTCGAATGACCACGAATCGAACCCGGCGGCCAGAGCCAGCTTTCCGAACCATTCGATAACCGGCACGTAGACACCATAAGGAGCGGAATCACCAATGACGAAACAGACCTCTGAAGGCGAAGCGCACGCTCGCCGCAGCGCCTGCCACGTCTGCGCCAAGTCGAGGAAATAGCAGGCTATCATATTGTTGTAGGTCTTCTTTCCGCCGCGCTTCAGCCGTACTTCCGAAAGCTTCCGACAGATCGGCGTAATCTCATCCCGGATAGGGGCAAGCTCCGGCAGAGCCAGCACTTCATCGAGATTCACCGAATTCGGCGGCACGTGCTGCGAACACGCCCGCACCAAGTGGCACCTCACCGTTTCTTGAAGGTCTCCCCAGCCGCGAATCTCGCCCATGAAAGCCATCTCCAATCGTGTGGCGTCCGCGTAGTCGTAATTGTTGGCGTAGGGCGGTGACGTTATGACTAGTGTGGCCCAACCGTCTGGCACCGTCGCGCACTTACGCGCGTCATCCACGCGCAACTCCGCCAGTGGTCTGGCCCTTCGCGCCATAAAGCGGATGTCAGCAGCAATCATCTGCACCGCCTTGTGCAGTGCAAGTTCGGGCGGGGGCGGAACTGTTTTGCGCCGGCCCGGCAGCACATACTGCCACGGTGCTGTGCCGGCCTCGGACACCGCGCGGACCGAGGACACGAGCGCCATCCAGAGCAACCTGGATTCCGCCGAGTCGTCCTGCTCCGCCTCGAAGGCCTGACGGAAACGGTCCAGATAATCCAACGTCTCGATCCCGTAACACTTGCGGATGATTTCCGGATAATGCTCTGTCCGCGCTACCGCATTGCGAGCAAATGCAAACGCTCTTTCCGCTTTGTTGATAAACCGCTCGGGATCAGTGGTGTAGCTCAACTTGGCTTGTGCCACTCGATGCACGAACGGGTGGGCCTCGATGCCGCGGGACGGAATTCCCATCTCATCGCACGCGAGACAAGTCGTTCCCGAGCCGACAAACGGATCAAGCACTCGAAGATTGCTGCTGTCACGCCCGGCCAACAACCATTTCACCCACTCCGCTGAAAAGCCCGCAGTGTAACGAAACCATCGGTGAACCGGCAGCCGCATGTTGTCGAGAAAGTTGGAAGTGTGACCGACAACCTCCAGTGCGGGCCGAACCTCTTTGGTTTCCTGCTCGGCCTCAAACAAGTCGAGCACAGCTTGCTCGTAGTCCTCGCGGAGACGGAGCAAGACGTCGTCACTCTCTTGGTTTGCTGGATACTTGATGGGTGTCACCATGTCTGCACTCAGCCTAAGCGGCCGCATCCAACAAGGTCAACATCTGCGATTGCCACTCAAATAACATCCGCAAGCTTACCGTGATTCCACCCCAAGCTGCAATCCATCCCGCGCTTCAGCCCTATTTCAACCGAGGACTACCTTCAATCCAGCTATTTTGAACCACTCTTTTTAAACTTGCTCCAACCTTAAGTATCTATGCTTTGCTTTTTTGCCGCCGGTATGCCTCGGCCAGGAGAGTGACGGGATGCGCCACGCGGATCTTCATTCCCTGCGCCCGGGCGCCGTAAATCTAAAACTGGCTGGCAACCCGGTAAAACCGCATGGGTAAGTTCGCCGCGCTCTCATCGCGGAAGCGCCCCAATCCCGAGGCATCCGTCCGGTTCGTGCTCACGTTGCTCCACTCCGCCCCGTCCAACCGATCGGTCGCCTGCAACACGTAGGTCTGCCCGGGCGCCCCTTCGAACTGCACTGTGGCCACGCCCCCAGCAAGCTCGAGCGAAAGGATAACAACAAACGGACCCGTGAACCCCGGGGCCGCACCAGGCCCCCGGTCAACGCTGGCGCCAGCGCCGGCTTGCGGGGCAGAATTTTCCCCGATCGCGCGCACAGGCACCCGGCGTGAGGCAATGAGTTCACCCGGCGTCGTGAAATGCCGCCGAAAGTTCTCGTCCAGCGCCCCATTCGGCTGCAATCGGGCCAGCCAGGGCGACTCCATCCCGTTGACCTTGCGGAAGAAGCCCCCGATGATAATGCATCCATCCGGTTGCACGGCCAGGGACATCACCCGCTCATCCGTCTCGCAACGAAAGCTCCTGTCCACCGAGCCATCCTTCTTGAGCCGCACAACACCGCCGGGATCGCCCCCGTCCAGATCGCGCAACTCGCTGCCGCGGGCGACAAGGAGTTCGCCCTCACCCTGCAGGGCCAGGCTCACATAGCCCCTCGCCCGCAGACGGTTCGTATATGAGAAATCCGGCTGCCAATCCTTGTCGAACCGCACCAACCGCCCGGCATCACCTTCGCGCACCAGGAGAATGGCCCCGCCGTCCGGCAACCGCACAGCGTAGCGACACAGTTCCAGCGGAACCTGTTCCAGGCATCCGCGAAGTGCCACAAAGGCGTCGGACCCCGGAGACCTTCCGGCGGCTTGCATCTCGAATCCCCTCTCGCCAAACAGCACCGGCAACGGCACTCCGGTTGGCCCCGCGTCAAGCCGCCGCGCCTCGCCCACAGAACCGTCCCCCTCCAACTGGCACATACTCCAGCCCGTCGTCCGGGAAAGCAGGCTTTGAGCCCACACCTTGCCGTCAGAGGCAACAGTTGCTTGTCGCCAGCCTGGCAGACGCGGACCACCGATAACCTCGTTGGTCTCACCACGCCATGGAATGAAGTTCGAATCCAACTTTCCATCGGACAGCAGCACCGCAACACCCGGACGCGGCTTGTCGTCCACCTTCCTGAAAGGGCCAGCCATCAACAGTCGTCCGTCGGGCATGCCGGCCAGGTGGGTTTCAAAAACACTCACATAATTTGGCGGTGTGGCAACGCAGCCAAACCCGGGGTCAACCGAACCCTCCGAATCAAAACGCAAGACAGTCCCGTTCAAAGTTCCAAACAAGCCCGACACCGGTGAGTAAAACCACGTGGCGCCCCCGCCGGATATGACAATCCTCCCATCCGGCTGAACCAGGACGCTCCCAACCGGGCCGGTCAAAGCGCACAACGCGTCTGCCCCGCCATCCGCCCGGGGCTCATTGCCGGCTCGCTCATCGGAACGCGGCGGGAAATCAGGGGCGTTTCGAGGACTGGAGGGCACGGTTGTCGTGGATGCAGCCGCGGCAATACGTGGTTCGTCCGCAGCCTCCAACCAGGAACGACTCTGCACAAGAACAATCAGCAGGAGACCGGAAAACGCCAGAACGCCAAAGGCCAGCTTGAACCTGGCCCAGCCCCAGGCTTCTATCGTTTGCCGCGCCAGTTCCGGCAGTGGCGCCGGACCGGAGACACCCGCCAGCGGCGCTTTGACCACGGAGGCGACCAGGCTTTCGGGCGCTGCCTGAACCGTTCGCGATGCCAGCATCGACGCCAGCGCCGCGCTCCCGGGAACCACTCCTCGTCGAACAAGAACCTTCCGCATCTTTTCGATCGCCCGGCTGACGCGCTTCTTGGCTGCCTCTTCGCTGATGCCAAGACAGAGACCAACCTCTCGAAGCGGCTTTTGCTGGTAAAAGCGCAGGAGAACGGCAGCCCGGTCGTCCGCCGGCAAATCAGCGACCGCCTGGTCCAGGCAGGGCGCAAGCTGGTTCCACATGGCGCCGCTTTCATCCGGGTCCGCAGCGGTTGAGTTCATGGCAAACATGGTTTGCTCGCGCTCCCTGCGGCGTTTTTCCGTGCGCAACGCGCGGATCGCGACAAAACGTGTCGTGCGGAAAAGCCAGCCGCCCAGGACAACACCCGAATTCAGAGACGTGGCTTTTCGCGCCAGCAGAACGAACACTGACTGGGTCACGTCCTCCGCCAGGTGAGGGTCGCGCATGATGCGGCAGGCGGTCGAATAGACCCAATTCAAATGCCGCCCCGCAAGCTCGGCAAAGGCGGCTTCCGACTTTGTCTGCGCGTAAGCCCGCAGCAGTCCTTCATCGGTCATGGAGCGCATCGTCTTCATTCTATTCATCCCCGCAAATCCTGGAAAGGGACAAACAGAAAACGCGGCCGAATCCGGACGGGAAACTCTCTCGCATCGCAGCGCCATCCGTCCGCCCGCGCCTGCCGAAAAACCGTTCCTGCTTTATTGCCGCCGGTACGCCTCGGCCAGGAGCGTGATGGGATGCGCCACGCGGATCTCCATGCCCTGCGCCCGCGCCCCGTTGATCAGTTGCAGCAGGCACCCCGGATTCGCAGTGGCCACGGTTTGAACCCCAGTGGAGCGAATGTTGGCCAGTTTGCGATCAAGCAACTGACCCGCCATTTCGGGCTGCACAATGTTGTAAACGCCCGCGCTGCCACAGCACCAGTTGGCCTCCGGCAGCTCCACCAGCTTCAGGTTCGGTATCGCAAGCAGCAACTGCCGCGGTTGCTGCACGATCTTCTGCCCGTGAGACAAGTGGCAGGATTCATGGTAGGTGACTGTTTGTGGCGGCGTGTCCGCCGGGGCAGGCGCCACACCGCCAATCTCCGCCAGCCACTCGTGGATGTCTTTGACCTTTCGATCCCACAATTCGGCCTCGGGCAGCCACTCGGGATCGTTGGCAAGCAGCTTGGCGTAATGCTTCAGGTGCGAGCCGCACCCTCCCGCATTTGTGATAATCGCATCGTATTGCCCGGGCGGAAACTGCCGAAGCTGCTTGCGCGCAAGGTCGGCGGCCATGTCCCACTCGCCGTTGTGCGCGTGAAGCGACCCGCAACAAAGCTGGTTCGGCGGCGTGAACACGTCGCAGCCGTTCCTCACAAGCACTTCCACCGTGTCCCGGTTGATATCGCTGAAGATCAGGTCCTGGGCGCAGCCAATAAGCATGGCCACCTTGTAGCGCTTCTTCCCCGCGGCCCTGCTGACCGGTGAAATCATTTCGGCGGAAAAACGCGGCTGTATATCCGGGGTCATGGCCTCCAGCTCGCGCAATCGCTTCGGCATGAGTTTCATCACGCCGCTCTTGCGCAGCAGGCTTTGAAGACCAAGCTGCTGGTACAGGCGGATGATCCCGCCCACAAGCTGCAGCCGGCTCATGTCCCCAAACATCCAGCGGATGGCAACGGCGCGGATCAGGTTCCTGCGCGGCGAGCGCAGAAGCCCGC
>ERZ1645192.809-NODE-809-length-26214-cov-7.401047_pt1 | contig 26214 bp, 15 predicted proteins | sample MGYA00575354_ERZ1645192 | MGnify/ENA primary metagenome ERZ1645192 (study PRJEB40844, sample SAMN11349763) | freshwater sediment metagenome | isolation source: river sediment | host: Sediment | place: India: Faizupur Khadar , New Delhi | collected 2017-02-21 ... | reverse complement strand
ACAGAAATGCGGGATGCTTATGGACTATGTTACCCACACATTCTGACGGAGAGCCTCATATATTTGCCCCGTGTGCGGCCACAAAACCATCTATGATAAGAAATATCATCTGTTCTCTAACGATGGCGTGGATGATGTAAAAAAAGCCTTTGCAGAATTTCAAAAGAAAAGTCCGCTTGAAGTCACGCTTGACTATTCAACCCTATGCGGTTATTGCAACCGTCACGCAAAACAACGCGGAATATTTCTTGAATTCACCTATGCGGATGGTAGAAAGACAAAGGCTGACATAGATGACTCTTATGATTTTGTTTTGCTACAGACACTCTTTGAAGGTAAAATTGCCGTCACGAATGGTCGAGACGTTTCGCCCTTGAAAAGTGAGCTATCGAAACTTCGCAAACTGCTCGGTCTGCCGAAGGCCGACGACGGGAAAAAGGAGTAACCATGGCGGCGGTCCTCTCCATCATCGCGGTCATTTTACTCGCGGGGGCGTTATTCTTCGTCACGCAAAAAATCCCGGATGAACCGCCACCACCACCTAAACCCCCATCAACCTGCACCGGTACAGAAGTCACCGTTGAAGGCATCAAGTCCCTACAGAAATGTCAGGTGGAGGATCTATTAAGAGCGGTAGAAAATAGCAAGCCAAGACAGTTTACCACAACGGCCATGTGCTATTCGGTTGGTATGGAGGAATATGCGCCTGTTAGTTATGTTTGTCCCATTTGCGGCTCACGAACCCAGCATGACGGTGGCACCGCCAAAAGAATCAAAGAGAACCTTTACGACATCAGAAAATCCTTCTATCAGTTATATCAGGGCTCACCTTTGAAACTTGATCTGGATGAATCATCTTTATGCAGCAAATGCTCGAAAGGCACCAATGGTCCCCAAGAAAAAGGGCAATACCTGACCATCTATTATGCTGACGGCACCATTTTTACCAAGATGATAGATAATGCGAGAGAACTCGACGCCTTGCGGGGACTGCTAGAAGAAAGGGAATGGGTACGGGACAAGAACAACGAGGCTATTTTCATCCGGGACAAAACCTATGATTTGAGAAAATTCCTTGATTTGCCAAAGACCGGAGAAAAGAATTAATGCCTATCCTCGCCCGCTCATTCCTCCCCTCAACGGCCGTGCTGGAGATGACCTACCGCTGTAACCACGAGTGCCGCTTCTGCTCCTGCCCGTGGTTCGCCGCCGACGGCCGCTTCCCCTGCCACTCCGAACTCACCACCGCCCAGTGGAAGAACATCATCGCCAAACTCTGCGACATGGGGATCGCCAGCTTCGCCTTCACCGGCGGCGAAGCGCTCCTGCGCGACGACCTCTTCGATATCATCGCCCACGCCGCCCAGTGCCGCGCCGAACACATCGAGACCAAAGAGGGCGAACTGCGGACCTACATGGGCGCCCCCGGCCTCTATCTCATATCGAACGGCAAACTCGTGACCGAGGAAACGCTTGCACGGCTCAAGGAACACGAGGTCAACCTCGCCATGAGCCTCCCCGGACTCGACACCTTCAAATGGCATACCGGCTCCGACACAGCCGACCATGTGCTCAAGATGTTTGGCAAGGCGAAAGCGGCGGGGCTGCGCACCGTCTGCAATGTCACTGTGACGCGCAAGAATATCCATGAACTCTATGAAACGCTCGCGGCGGGGCTCATCGCCGGGGCCGACCAGATACTGATGAACCGCTTCCTTCCCGGCGGCCGCGGCCTGACCGGCGCCGAGGAGATGATGATAGACGGCCCGATGCTCACGCAGATGCTCGACATCGCCGAGGAGGTACTGACCAAGGCAGGACGCTTCGGCTCGCTGGGGACCGAAGTGCCGCGCTGCTGGGCCGACCCGGCGAAATACAAACGGATAACGGTCGGGACGCGCTGTTCGGCGGCGCTCGAATTCTTCGTCATCGACCCGTCGGGCTTCGTCCGCGTCTGCAACCATTCGCAGGTCCGCCTGCACCATTTCGACGAGATAGAGAAGGTGAAACTCGACCCGTATTGGACCACCTTTACCCAGCGCCGCTACCTGCCCAAGGAGTGCGGCGGTTGCCGCGACGCGGCCGACTGCGACGGCGGATGCCGCGAGGCGGCGCACATCGTCGGCGGGAAGATCGACAGCCCCGACACCCTGCCGCCGGTCCCCCGGAACCTTTGACCCCGTCCGCAGGTCTAACAGAAGAACCGGCAAGAGAGTGATAGTGGATATGAGGCGTTACGGCAAAATAGTCCTCGTGGCGACGCTGTTCGCGGTCCTCTTCGTCTGGGCGACGCGCGGTCATTTCTGGACCCCCTTCACCGCCTTTTTCCCCCGGTTCCACCTGTTGTATGCTTTATCGCTGCTGAGTCTGCTGTTGCTCTTTGGCCGCCCTGCGACGGCGCGCGCCGTTCTGGAGCGGATCGTGGCGTGGCGCTATCTCCTTTTCCCCGCGACGGCGTTCCTCGTGCCGCTCGTGTTGGGGCTGTTTTTCTTTCACGAGACGCAACAGCCGATCGATTCCTCCCACTACCTGTGGACCGCGAAACTGTTCCTCTCCGGGCGTCTCTACCTGCCGTTGCCGCCCTTCTACGAACATGCCTACGAAGGCTTCATGGTCGTCCACGGCGACCGCTACTATACTCTGTTCCCGCCCGGATACCCGGTCCTGCTGATGCCGTTCGCAGCGCTGGGGATGGCCTTCTGGCTCAATCCGCTGCTCAACGCGCTCGCCGTCGGGTTGACGGGACGGCTGGCCGAGAAGTTGACCGGCGACCGGCGCGTGGCGGCGCTCGCGATGCTGCTGACCACCGTATCGGTGTTCCATCTGTTCCTTTCGGCACGGCTGTTCCCGCATCAGGCGATACTTGTCTGCACGCTCCTTGCGGTTCTCACTGCTGCCGGTCCGCTTACGATCGGTCGCGCCGCGGCGATAGGGTTCTGCGTTGCGCTCATCATCCCGATGCGGCCGCAGGACGGTCTGTTCACGGCCGCCGCGGTCGCCGCGTTCATCGCGGTACGGCACGGACGGCCGCGTGTGTCCGCCGTGGCGGCGTTCGCTCTGCCGCTGGTCGCCGGTTGCGGGCTCTACCTCCTCTATCAGTATGCCTTGACGGGCGATTGGTTCACCTTTCCGCAGGATATCTACTTCGCGGTGACCGAACAGAACGATGCCTGCCACCATATCGGGCTCGGCACCGGATGTCGCCGTCTCAACGGTTTTTTCCTGCCCGCGGAAGGGCTTACGCCGCGATACGGGTTCTTCGTCACGATGACACGCCTGTCGATGCTCCTCTACAAGACGACGCTTCACCCGCTCATGTGGCTCTTCGTGTTGCCGGCGGTATGGTACGGTCCGCGCCGTCACGCCGCGGCGCTCCTGCTGTTTGCCGCCTTCGTCGGCGGACATTTCTTTTTCTATCAGGACGGCAACTTCTACGGGCCGCGCTACTACTACAGCGCCGGGCCGCTCCTGCTCGTTGCGGCGGCCGACGGTTTCGTGGCGCTGCGCGACCGTCTCGGCGGCGTCGCCCGGACGGCTCTGCTCGCGCTTCCGCTGGCCGGGACGCTTTTCACGGTCGGTTTCATCGCGCCGGAACTCATGCCGCACCAATCGGGCGAGTGGTATCGGGCTGCCGAACGTATCCGGGGACTTGTCGCCGCGCACGACATCCGCGAGAGTGTGATATTCATCCCGTTCCACCCCGGCGTCACGGTGCATTCCGCCAATACGCTCTGCCTGCAGGATCGGCCGCCGCACGACGCGGACGGTAACCGCTATCTCAACAGCCTGCCGCTTCTCGATGCTCAGACGGCGGCCTATTTCCTCGCGAACGGGTACCGGTCGGCCTGGCTGGTGACCGAGGATGGCGAGGGAGGTTTCGCCATCGCACCGCTCGCACCGGCGCCGGAGGGTCCTATCGTCATCGAGGCCGAGTACAAGTTCAAACCGCTCTCCGGCAGGGCGCGCTACGGCTTCATGGTGAGCAACTTCGGCGACGACGGGGACTTTTCGTTCCGCGGCGACGCAACGCCGCTGTCGGGCTATTTCGGCTACGGTATCCGTTTCGGTCTCGCCGACGGAAAGAATTATTGGGATGCCGAGCAGCATTTCGTTTCGGCGGGACGATACCGGCTCACCGTCGAGGCGGTGGCGACCCCGTGCGGCGGCGAGACCGCCGTTGCGGTGAACGGCCGACGGCTGGGAAGTTTTCCGGCGGGTTCCGATCCGCAAAGGGCGGTGCAGTTAGTGGCCGATGAATGTCTGCCGGCGGGGGCGAATCGCTTTGTCCTGACGCCGCTTGATGATGAACAGTGTCTGGTGATCGACCGCATCGTCGCCGAGCGGATCGGCGATTGTCTCTGAAAAAATTCTCAAATGCCTCCATATCGGCTATAGTCACTCGACCATAGGGGGAATGACCCGGCATGACCGTATTCATACTTGCGCTTCTGACCACGCTTCAGATACAGTCCTACGATCTGGGCGACGAATATTACCTTCTGCTCGACACGGGGGCGACGACCGTCAGTTTCTCGTCGTTCCGTCTCAACGAACCGGAGCGGATCGTGCTGGAGGTAGGCGGCGCGGCGGCGGGAGCGGCCACCCCGGCGGTCGGGGCGACGGTCGGCCGCATCGAGCGCGACGACCTCGGCGACAAGACCCGTTTCGTTTTCCACATTTCCCCGGGAAGCGCCTATACGATACTGCACCGCAAGAACCTGCTCCTCATCGGCTTCCGGCAGGAACTGTTCATCACCGACGAGACCATAGAAACGACCCTTGCCGCGATAGATACGCGGCTGGCCGAGAAAAAGGCGGCGCTCGCGGCGGCCGAGGCGGAGCGGTTGGCGGCCGAGCAGGCGAAACTCGCGGCGGAGGCCGAGGCGAAACGGCTTGCCGAGGCAAAGGCTGCCCCCCAACCCGAAAAGAAACTCGCGGCGGTCGTGCCGGCAAAGTCCGCGACGGAGGAGGAGGATGCGCTGATCGGGATGCTCGCGGCGGAACAGTCGCGGAAACAGGCGCAGGAGGAGGCGGTACGGCTCGCCGCGCTCGAAAAGGAACGGCTTGAAAAAGAGGCACTGGCCCGCGCCGCCGAGCAGGCGCGCATCGCCAAGGCAGAAGAGGAACGGAAACTCGCCGAAGCGAAACGGCTGGATGAACAGCGTCGGGCCGACGAACAACTGCGGCTGGCCAAGACCGCCGCGGAGAAACGGCGCGCCGAGGCGGAACAGAAACGGCTCGCGGAGGAGAAACGGCTGGCGGCGGAGGCCGAAGCGAAGCGGCTCGCCGAACTCAAAGCGGCCGAAGATGCGCGACTCGCGGCGCTCAAGAAGGCCGAAGAAGAGAAACGGCTCGCCGAGACGAAGGCGGCCGAAGATGCGCGGCTCGCGGCGCTCAAAAAGGCCGAAGAGGAAAAGCAACTCGCGCTGGCCAAAGCGGCCGAACCGCAGAAGGTCGAAGAGCCGCCGCTGTCGCCCGAAGAGAAGATGAAGTCGCTCAAGGTGGTGAAGCTGGAGCCGACCCGCAAGATAACCGAGGAGGCGCCGCCGCTCAAGGTGGTGACGCTCGCCGCGAAGGGAAAACTGCGCAACCTCTTCTTCCGCAAATTCCCCGAATTCTCACGCGTCACCATGGAGGTGACGGGGGAACTCGACTACGCCTTCCGCGAGGTGAAAGGGGGCTATGTCATCGACATCCACAACTTCGAAAAGATACCGAACTACCTCCTGCACATCATCGACACCCGCGCCTTCAACGCCGAGGTGCAGTACATCTATCCCAAGAAGGATGGCCGGATATTCAAGATATACATCAAATCGGAGCAGAACATCGCGGTGCGCAAGTCGGAGGAGGATGGACTCATCCACTTCGACTTCTATGTCCCGACGATGCAGTGATCCACCCTACACCCCCGCAAGCCCACACCCCTCCTGCCTCCCCTGCATCAGGGGAGCAAAACAGGGGGCCTTTCGATCAGCCTCCCTGTCGCAGGGAGGTGGCGCAAAGCGACGGTGGGTGTTCCCACTCTATGGACGGATCGTTCTTGAGCCAGGTCATCTGGCGTTTTGCCAGTTGGCGGGTATGGATGACGATGAGTTCCTCGAGTTCTTCCTTCGACGCGATGCGGCCGTCGAGGTGGTCGAACGTCTCCTGATAGCCGATGGAGCCGAGGACGCGGCAGGTGGCCGGAGTGAAGCCCTTCGCGCGGATGGCGGACACTTCGTCAAGAAGGCCGCCGTCGAGCATCTTTTTCGTCCGGGCGACTATCCGTTCGTTGAGTATTTCCCGTTCGACGGCGAGCGCTATCTTTTTATACCGGCCGCTCCAGCCCTGTTCACGCGGCTGTTCATTCCACACCGACAGCGGCGTACCGGTCAGGTGGAATACCTCAAGGCCGCGCAGTATCCGCTGGCGGTCGTTGGGTGACGATATGGCGGCGGCCCAGCGCGGATCGACCGTCTGCAATTCGGCGAAGAGGTCGGCCGTCGGCCGTTCGGCGCAGCGGCCCGCAAAGGCCTCTTTTTCCGCTTCGTCCAGTTCGGGGACCGGCGAGAGACCGTTCAGGAAGGCGTCGACATAAAAGTTGGTGCCGCCGACCAGTATCGGCATTTTTCCGCGGGCGATGATGTCGCTGACCACCGGATGGACGAGCCGCAGATATTTCCCGGCGTTGATATCTTCGGACAGGTCGAGTATGCCGATGAGGTGGTGCGGGATATCGCCCTGTTCTTCAGGCGTCGGCGCGGCCGAGCCGATGACGAGATCGCGATAGATCTGCACCGCGTCGGCGCCGACTATCTCACCGTTCAATTCTTTCGCGAGTTTGATGGCGTAGGAGGTCTTGCCCGATGCGGTCGGGCCGCACAGGACGATCATCGGCCGACCTTGCGATCGAGTTCCGCTTTGCGGATGACGAAGAAGAAGGGGCGACCGTGGGGGCAGGTGAGCGTCTCGGAGGCGTTGATATCGGCGATGAGCTGTTCGATCTCTTCGGGGGAGAGTGCCCGTTCGGCGCGGACCGCCGTTTTGCAGGCGCGCAGGGCGACGAAACTGAGGAACTTCTCGTCCCACGCCGAGGTGAAACCCGATTCAAGGATGCCGGCCAGCATCTCGCGGACGAGCGACGGCCACGACGGCTCGACGGCGAGCGCCGGTACGCCGCGGATGACCAGAGAACTCTCGTCGAGTTCATCGATGATAAAGCCGAGTTCGGTGAAGATAGCCTGCCGTTCCCGCCACAGCGCCATTTCGGCGGGCGACAGGTGGACCGGTTCGGGCAGGACCGTCATCTGGGTAAGGCCGCTTTTGTGCTCCATTGCCGTGCGCAGACGGGTGTAGACGATCCGTTCGTGGCTCGCGTGCTGGTCGATGAGGTAGAGCGCGTCGTCCATTTCGACCGCGACATAGGCGCCGAAGAGCGTCCCGATGACGCGGTAGCCGGTGAAGCGGACCGCCGGCGAGAAGCCCTCTTCGGTCGGCGCTTCGGCGGGGAGCGTCGCCGGTGCGGAAGGTTGGAACATCGCGTACTGCAGGGGCTTTTCGTGGACCCGTCCCGCAGTGCCGCCAGCGGCGAAAGGATAAGAGTTCGGAACAGAAGAGGCGGGACGGAACGGGGGAAGGGGGAGCGGTTCGGTGCCGCCGCGAACCGCCGAGAGGCCTTTGAGCAGCAACGATTCCACCAGCGCGTGAAGCGCCGGTTCGTTGCGGAAACGGACCTCAGTCTTGGCGGGGTGGACATTGACATCCAATTCGTCGAAGGGAAGGGTGATCGACAGAAGATAGGTCGCCCGGTGGTCGCCGCCGGTCGCTTCGCGCAGGATGCGGAAAATAACGGCGTTCACCCGCCGGTCCGAGACGATGCGGCCGTTGACCGCGACCGTCGAAGGGGCGGAGAAGGTGCGGTAGGGGGAGCCGAGGATCAGTTCTCCGCGCATCCCCGCCGCGTCGATGTCGACCGCCGCCACCTCGTCGCGCGGCGCCTTCCAGAGGGAAAGCGCCCGGTCGAGCGAGCTTCCCGCCGGGGCGAGGTTGAAAAGGGTGCGGCCGTCGTGGATGAGTTCGAACGCGACGGCGGGATGGACCATCGCGAAGCGCTGTACCAGCTCTTTGATATAGGCGAATTCGCGCTCCTCCGATCTGAGGAACTTGCGGCGCGCCGGAAGGTTGAAAAATATCTGGCCGACCGTCACCTCAGTCCCTTTCGGGCGGCTGACGGGAGCGTTCTCGACGATCGTGCCCCCCTTGGCCCGTATCTTGAACCCTTCGCCGTGGGTGAGCGCCGAGGAGAGGGTGAACTGACAGATCGACGCGATGGAGGGGAGCGCCTCGCCGCGGAAACCCATCGTGGCGATGTGCGAAAGGCCGGTCGCGTCGGAGAGTTTGCTCGTCGCGTGCCGTTCGAGAGCCAGGAAGAGATCCTCGCGCCCCATACCGCGGCCGTCGTCGGCCACGCGGATGAGTTCGCGGCCCCCTTTGGCCGCTTCGATGACGATGCGCGTCGCGCCGGCGTCGATCGAGTTCTCGACCAGTTCCTTGACCACCGAGGCGGGCCGTTCGACCACCTCGCCGGCGGCGATCTGATTGATGAGTTGTTCCGGAAGCAGTTTTATCGTGCTCATGTCAGGCAAGGTTCCCGAGGACCGATAATAATAAAACGAAGAAAAGCGCCAGTCCCGCGCTGAGGGCGAGCACCGCCCATTTCTGCTGGCGCACCGAGAGGGTCACGAATTCGCCTTCTTCGTCGCTTTCGACAACCGAGAACCGGCGGTAGGAGAAGAGCGCGAAGAGGGTGATCCCGGCGACCGCGGTGAGCAATATCATCCACCAGACGATCGTCAGTTTCGTCTCTTTGCGCGCCGCGAGGACCTTTTCGAAATCGGCGCCGGTGTATATCGTATTGAGGCGGTGGAAGCGGATGGCGGGATAGCGGGCGAGCAGTTTCGCGATCAATTCCGGGCGGTATTTCCGGAGGTCGTCCAGCAGCGCCTGATAGTAGGGGTCGGCGATGTCGGCGATGCCCGCCGTTTCGGAGGAACGGACCAGAAAGTTGCCGTTCGGGTCGCGCGAATCGAACGATACCTGTACCCGGTCGCAGGCGGCGTAGTGGACCGGCAGTTTGACACCCTCGGGTTTTCCGGTCACCACATCGGTGAACTGCCATATCCCGGCGCGCCAGCAGTCGATATGGACATTGCGCGCTTCAACGAGTGTCCGCAGGACCAGCCGGTCGCCCTCCTCGGCCAGCGAGAACATCCGGCCGGTGTAGGGGAAAAGCACCGTCGCGGCGGTGCCGTCGGGGAAGAAGGCGTCGGTCTCGTTCCGTATCGGCAGGAAGATGGCGCCGGTCCCCACGCCGTTCTCGAGGGGGATGGCTACATCGTCTATCGTGATCGAGGGGTCGTCGCAGGGGCCGGTGGCGGTGAAGCAGAAGAGGGTGACGCGGTTTTCCAGTTCGCCGAACATCCGCATCGTGTCGGGAAGGATGTAGAGACGGCGCGCCTCGGTGGCCATACGCTTGACCGTTTCCCGTCCGTTATCCAGTTCCTTGCCGGTAAGCCAGTCGTCGGGAAGCCGTTTGGCACCTTCCTCGAACAGTCTGCCGAAGTCGAGTTCGTAGCGGTATTCCCTGCCGCCGACGGTAAAGGAGAGTTCACGCACCGGTTTGGACACATCGAGGAGCACTCCCTCCACGGGGCGGCCGTCGGCCGTTATCAACGCATCGGGGACGATGTAGCCGTCCTTCGACATGATGCGGATGAGCAGGCGGGGGGTGGTGCGGATGTCGTCGCCGTAGAGGTAGAGGTAATAATCGAGTTTTTCGTCGTGGATGTAGAGGAAAAGGCTCGTGAGGGTGAAGATGACGGCGAGAAAGGCGAATATCGCTCCCACCACTTTTCCGCTGTGTTCTCCCACGCTGCTGCTCCCTGCCGGTGACGCTCCAGTATATCGCGGCTACTACGCGATGCAACATTTTACCGCACCTCGGCATTGACCCGCCCCGCCGTTTAGGGTATAGTGTCGGGTCAACACCGAGGGAGGAGTCCATGTTGCCGAAGATCGATCCGTGCGGGACGAAGAGTTGGGCGGCGCTCGACGAGCATTTCGAGGAGATGGGCCGCGTGACGATGCGGGGGCTTTTCGCCGCCGATCCGGGCCGCTTCGAACGGTTCTCGGTGGGATTCGAGGACATCCTCATCGATTACTCGAAGAACATCGTGACCGAAAAGACGATGGAACTGCTCTGTGCGCTCGCCGTTGATTGCGGCCTGAAAGAGGCGATCGCGGCGATGTTCGCGGGTGAACATATCAACGTGACCGAAGACCGCGCGGTGCTCCATGTCGCGCTGCGGAACCGCTCCGGCCGGCCGATGCCGGTCGACGGCGTCGATGTCATGCCCGGCGTGCGGAAGGTCCTCGATCAGATGCGCGATTTCTCGGAACGCCTCCTTTCGGGTGCGTGGCAGGGTTATTCCGGCCGGCGCATCACCGATATCGTCAACATCGGCATCGGCGGATCGGACCTTGGCCCGGTCATGGTGACCGAGGCGCTACGGCCCTACTGGAAAGGAAGTATCACCCCTCATTTCGTCTCGAATATCGACGGCACCCATATGGTCGAGACGCTGAAGAAACTGAGTCCCGAAACGACGCTCTTCATCATTGCCTCGAAGACCTTCACAACGCAGGAGACCATGACCAACGCCGAGACGGCGCGCCGCTGGTTCCTCGACAAGGCGAAAGACGAAAAGGCGGTCGCGAAGCATTTCGTCGCCGTGTCGACCAACGCCAAGGAGGTCGCCAAGTTCGGCATCGACACCGTCAATATGTTCGAATTCTGGGACTGGGTCGGCGGCCGTTATTCGCTCTGGTCGGCCATCGGGCTATCCATCGCCTGCACCGTCGGCTTCGAGAACTTCGAGCACCTTTTGAACGGTGCCCACGCGATGGACGACCATTTCCGCACCGAACCGTTCGAACGCAACGCGCCGGTTATCCTCGCGCTCCTCGGTGTGTGGTACGGCAACTTCTTCGGCGCCCACAGCGAGGCGATACTCCCTTACGACCAGTACCTGCACCGCTTCGCCGCCTATTTCCAGCAGGGCAACATGGAATCGAACGGCAAGTCGGTCGGCCGCGACGGCAGACCGGTGGGCCACGAGACCGGCCCGGTCATCTGGGGCGAGCCGGGAACCAACGGCCAGCACGCCTTCTACCAACTTATCCATCAGGGGACCAAACTCATCCCGTGCGACTTCATCGCCCCGGCCATCAGCCACAATCCGGTCGGCGATCACCACCGGAAACTGCTGTCGAACTTCTTCGCCCAGACCGAGGCGCTCATGACCGGTAAAACGGCCGATGAGGTCCGCGCCGAGATGCGCGCCGCGGGCAAGAGCGAGGCCGATATAGACCGGGTCCTGCCGTTCCGGGTGTTCGCCGGGAACCGGCCGACCAACTCTATATTGTGCCACAAGATCACGCCGCGGACACTCGGTGGTCTCATCGCGCTGTACGAGCACAAGATATTCGTGCAGGGGGTCATCTGGAACATCTACAGTTTCGATCAGTGGGGCGTCGAACTCGGCAAACAACTCGCGAACAAGATACTTCCCGAACTGGCGGACGATACGCCGGTCACCGGCCACGACGCCTCTACCAACGGTCTCATCAACGCCTACAAACAACTCCGGAAAGGCTGATGAAGTTCATCGGCGCCCATGTCAGCGCGGCGGGCGGCGTCGAGATGGCGCCCCAGAACGCCCATGCCATCGGCGCGAACGCCTTCGCCCTCTTTACCCGTAACCAGAAACAGTGGAGTCCGAAACCGCTGACGGAGGGGAACATCGCCGCGTTCAAAGCGGCCTGCAAAGAATTCGGCTTCGGTCCCGACCAGATACTGGCGCACGACGGCTATCTGATCAACCTCGGCCATCCCGAGGCGGAGGGGTTGGAGAAGTCGCGCGCCGCGTTCCTCGATGAGATGAAACGGTGCGAACTCTTGGGCATCGGTCTCCTCAACTTCCACCCCGGCAGTCACCTCGGCAAGATAGCGGAGGCGGAGTGCATCGGGCTCATCGCCGAGTCGATAAACAGCGCCCATGAAAAGACACGCGGTGTCACCGCCGTCATCGAGAACACCGCCGGACAGGGGACCAACATCGGCCACCGGTTCGAGCACCTCGCCGCGATCATCGACAAGGTCGCCGACAAGAAACGCGTCGGCGTCTGTATCGACACCGCCCACACCTATGCCGCCGGGTACGATCTTAAAAGCGCGGCGGGGTATGAAGCGGCGTGGCGGGAGTTCGACCGCATCGTCGGTTTCAAGTATCTGCGTGGTATGCACCTCAATGATTCGAAAAAAGAACTGGCGACCCGCGTCGACCGGCATGAACAGCTGGGGGAGGGGACGCTCGGTATCGAGCCGTTCAAACGACTTATGAAAGACACCCGTTTCGACGGCATACCGCTCATCCTCGAGACGCCCGACGAATCGAAATGGGCTGACGAGATAGCGCTCCTGCGGGGATTTGCCGCATGAAGCGCCCTCTCGTTTCGGCCATCATCGCCGTCTACAACGGCGAACGCTATATTCATGACGCCGTCGCGAGCATTCTCGCCGATGAACTGCGCGAAATCGAGGTGGTGGTGGTGGACGACGGTTCGACCGATGGTACGCGAGAAGTCCTCTCGCGCATGACCGACGACCGTATCCTCCTGTTGGAGAACGGCGTGAACCGCGGCGTCGCCGCTTCATTCAACCGGGCGATGGAGAACGCCACCGGCGGCTATATCGCCTTCCTCGGCGCCGACGACATCAACCTGCCGCAGCGCCTGCGGACGCAGTTCGAGTTCATGGGAGAACATAAAAATATCGGCTTGCTGGGGTCGTGGATGAAGACCTTCGGTAACCGGCGGCGCGTGATGCGCTACCCGGAACAGGACGAAGATATCAAGATAGCGAACCTTTTCACCTGCTCCATCGGCCATCCGTCGGTCGTCGTACGGACCGAACCGTTCCGCCGACACGGGCTTCTTTTCGACGAAACGCTCAAGGCGGGCGTCGACTACGAACTCTGGTCGCGCGCCGAGGCGGCGGGGATCGTGTTCCATAATCTGCCCGAGGTATTGGTGCGCTACCGTACCCACGCCGGACAGGTCACCAGCAAAAGAAGAACGGAACAGTTGAACAACGACCGGGCGGTGAAGCGCTATCTACTGCGACGTCTCGGTATCGCGCCGACGGAAGAGGAACTCGATCTTCACTGCGGTATGATGTTCCGAAAGACCGCCATCACCGATACCGCCGACCTTTCCCGCCACGAGGCATGGGCGCAGAAACTGTTGGAGGCGAACCGGCGGACGCGCATATATCCGGCCGGTTTCGAGGAGTATCTGCGGCAATGGATGCGCGATGCATACGCCTCCTGCGCCACCCGGAGCGGCCAGATGACCATGGCGCCCGGTTTCTGGACCCGCGGATGATATCTACAATATAGAAGGAGAGACCGCTATGCTTAATTTCAAGTTCTCCATCCCGACCGAAGTGTTCTTCGGCAAAGGTCAGATCAAGGTGGTCGGCGAACAGGTGCGGCGGCACGGCGGTACCCGGGTGCTCATCTGCTATGGCTCGGGCCGCGTCAAACAGCAGGGGATATACGACGCAGTGTGCGCCAAGCTCGCCGAGAAGGGGATATCCTTCTGCGAACTGGGCGGCATTGAGCCGAATCCGCGCATTAAAAGCGTCCGCGACGGCGTCCATATCGTCAAAAGTCACGGCATCGACTTCATCATGGCCATCGGCGGCGGCAGTGTGATCGACTGCGCGAAAGGTATCGCCGTGGGTGCTTGCTACGACGGCGATCCGTGGGATCTCTACCTGCGGAAAGGGGAGGTGAAGGGTGCGCTCCCGCTCGGAGTGGTGCTGACGCTTGCGGCCACCGGCAGCGAGATGAACGGCACGAGCGTTGTTTCCAACCTTGAGACAAAGCAGAAACTGCCGATACGGATGCCCTTCCTCAAGCCCCGTTTTTCGGTGCTCGACCCGGTCTACACCTATACCGTGCCCCCGCGTCACACCGCCGCCGGCACGGTCGATATCATGAGCCATGTGTACGAACAGTACTTCTCGCCGGTGTCCGGCGCCTTCGTGCAGGACCGGCTCGCCGACGCCCTGCTCAAGACCTGTATCACCTACGGCCCGGTCGCCCTCAAGGACCCCGAGAATTACGAGGCGCGCGCCAACCTGCTGTGGGCCGGAACGCTCGCCCTTAACGAACTGCTGACCTACGGCAAGACGGGCGACTGGGGGACCCACATGATCGGTCACGGCGTCGCCGCTCACTACGATGTGACGCATGGGGTCGGGCTTGCGATCCTCTTCCCGCATTGGATGGATTTCGTGCTCGGGGAGGACACGCAGGGCAAGTTCTACGATCTGGCCCGCCATGTCTGGCAGGTCCCTCTCGCGATGGATCGGATGGAGGCGGCCCGCGAGGGGATCGCCCGCACCCGTCAGTTCTTCACCGAACTCGGCATGCCGGCGCGGCTCCGCGAGGTCGGTGTCGCCGAAGATATGCTTCCGACCATCGCCAAGACGGTGGTCGAGTTCGGCGAGGTGGGGGTCTTCCGGAAACTGAACGAGAAGCAGGTGCTGGAGATACTCAAGAAGGCCTACTGATCCTTGCCCCGCGGTTCAGCGGAACGCTTAAGCGCGGCGAGCCGTTCGCGCAACAGCATATGCCATTCGGTCAAGGCGGCTATCCGGAACAGCCGCGCGAGAAAAAGGTAGAGCAGCAGGCCGATCAGGAGTTGCGACGCCAGCAGAAGGATGAGGGGAAGGGAGACAAAAAGGCCGAAGGCCCACACGATACCGGCCGTTGCCGCCGAAAGGAGGAGGGTCGGGGCGATATCGGAGATCTGCTCTTTAAGCGGATAGGCGAGGAGATCGCCGTTGAATTTCGCGTTCAGGAAGTAGCCGACGATGCTGTTGATCGTCTCGGCCACGACAAGCGCCATGACACCGAACGGTATCGCCGCGACGATGAAGAAGAGCGCGATGACCTTCTTGACTACTTCGAGTTTCAGGAAGATGTCGGAGCGTCCCTTGACCTGACAGATATTGAGCGTGAGCGAGTGGAGCGGATAGAGCATGCCGCCGAACACGAGTATCTGGAGATAGGGGACCGCGGGCAGCCATTTTTCGGTAAGCAGGAGTAGTATCGCGGGGTGCGCGACCGCCGCGAGCAGGAGCATGGCGGGGAAGACGACGAAGACGACGCTTTGGATGATCCGGCGGTAGGCCGCCTTGAGCCGTGCGTCGTCATCCTGTATCGTCGCGAGCGCCGCGAAGGATACCTTCTGGACGATCAGTGTGGTGTTGACGGAAGGTATGTCGCTCAGCCGCCTGCTCTGCGTGTAGAAACCGAGGTCGCGGGTCGAGTAGTGCTTGCCGATGATGAGAGGGACGATGCTCTTGAACAGGACATTGATGAGCGACGAGACAAGGAGTTTGGAAGAAAATGAGAAAAGGGAGGCGAGCGAGGCGCGCGAGAAGACGAGCGTCGGCCGCCATGCGCCGGAGAACCAGTAGAGCGCCGCCTGCAATGCGGCGTTCGAAAGCGACTGTCCGACGAGCGCCCAGAGGCCGGAACCGCCGTAGGCCATGGCGACGCCCACTGCGCCCGAGCTGAGGGCCGAAACGAGCGCGACGGCGGCCTGTGGACGGAAATCCATCCGTTTTTGCAGGATGGTCGTCTGGATGAGCGATAGCGCGTTGAATAGGACGGTCAGCCCGAGCACGCGAGCGACAGCGACCAGTTGCGGCTCATTGAAGAACCGGGCGATCAGCGGCGCGGAAAGATATAACAGGCCATAGCACACGATCGATAGGAGAAGATTGAAATAGAAGACCGTCGAATAATCGACGTCGCTCACCTCCTTCTTCCGGATGAGAGCCGCGCCGAAGCCGCTGTCGATCAGGACATTCGACAGCATAAGGAATACCAGCAGTATCCCTACGATGCCGTAATCGGCGGGGCTGAGTATCCGGGCGATGATGATGGTGATGAGGAACTGGACCGCCTGCTGGCCCCATTTTTCGACCGCCACCCACGTGGCGCCTGATACCGTTCTTTCTTTGAGGGAGTCGTTCGTCATCGAATGTTTTCCCGGTCCCGGCGGGCGGGCTCAGTTCTTTTTCAGGGTCTGGATGCGGTCGCGGTATTCGGCGCGCGGCGCGGTCTTGAAGAGGGTGTCGTACAGTTCCAGCGCCTTGGCGCGGTGGGCCGCTTCACCGGTGAACTCGGCGAGATAGTAGTAGACGGTCGCCGTCTGATCGTTGGTCTTGCATTCGGAAAGCATTTTTTCAAGCGCCGCGGCCGCCGTTTTCGGGTCGGTGCGCGCCGTTATACGTTCCTTGAGCAGACAGGCCTTGAACAGGAAATCCTTGCGCCCGACCGCCTCGCTGATCTGTATCGCCTCATTGTTGAGCGGGGTCGCCTCCTCCCCCCGACCGGTCTCGAAGAGCAGTTCCGCCTTCTCGAAGAGGAACTCGCACATGAGGTTCTTGAGCGAGAATTCGGTGGCTATCTTGAGGGCGCGGTCATAGTATTCACGCGCCTGATCGTACTGCTTCTGACGCTTGCTGACATTGCCGAGCATATTGTTGGCCATCGCCACGTGGCGCGAACTGCCGAGTTCTGCCGCGATATTGCGCTGTTCCTTGAACGAGGTGATCGCTTCCTCGTAACTGCCCATCCAGAAGAGGAGCTCTCCCATGTTGTTGTGGGTGTAGGCGATGTAGAACTTCGAGCCGAATTTCTGATAGACCTCGAGGCTTTCACGGTAGTAGCGCAGGGCGTTATCGAAATCATTCAGATAGGAACAGGAGAGCCCGAGGTTGAGTTTGGCCACCGCCAGATCGAGTTCGGCCCCCAGTTCGGTGGCGATGCCGAGCACCTGCTGGTAGTACTCCTGAGCCTGCCGGTAATCGGCGCGGTAGTAGGCGACACCGCCGAGATAGCGGTAGGATACCATGATATTGGCGCGGTCGTTGAGTTCCTTGGCGATGGCAAGACGCCGGTTGAAGAAGTCTATCGCGTTGTCGAGGTCGCCTTTGTAGTAGTAGATGAGGCCGATGTAGCCGAGCACCGTTGATTCGCCCGCCTTGCCGCCGGTGGCGCGATAGGTCTCGAAGGCCCGGTCGAGCAGTTCGCGCGATTCGTCGTAGCGTCCCTTTTCGAGCAGGAGATAGCCGAGCTCCCTCATGTTGTCGGCGCTACGCGGTACATCCTTGAGTTCCTGCGCCGCTTCGAGCGCGACGCGGTAGGATTCCTCCGCCTCTTTCCATTTACCGATGAGTTTGTAGACACCGCCCAGTTTGTGGCGGATATCGGTCTGTTCGACCTTGTCGTCGATATAATCGAGCAATTTTACGTAAAAACGGATGGCATCTTCGTTCTGGTAGTGCTCGCGGGCGAAATCGGCCGCCTTTTTCAGGTAGAGCCGTGTCTTGTCGCGCTCTTCGGCCCTTTCGAAATGGAAGGCCATTTCGGATGCGTGCTTGTCCTCCGCGGCGTAGGCTCTCTCCATTGCGTCGGCGACGATGCGGTGGAGCGCCTTGAGCCGGCCGCGCAACTGCATATCGTAGGCCGCCTCGCGCAGGAGAAGGTTGCGGAACGAATAGAGCAGTTCCGACAGCGGCGTCCATATCCGTTCGTCGCGTCCTTCCGACAGAAGAGAGGAAACATCCTGATCGCGCATGATCTCGGAGAATATCGATACGTCTATCTCGCGGCCCAGTACCGATGCGGTGAAGACGCCGTCCTTGAGCCGCTGGGAGAGGCGGTCGATGCGGCTGATCAGCAGGGCGTTGACCCCCTGCGGTATATCGACGTTGCCGCCGATCGCCTCGTAACGGCTGTCGCGCAGTTCCAACAGGCCGTTGGTTTTGAGGTAGTAGCAGATCTGTTCGATGAAGAAGGGGTTGCCTTCACTGCGGCGCATGATGATCGCCTGCAGTTCGTCGCCGGCCCGCGCTCCGAGCATTTTTTCCGAAAGTACGGCCGCCGTATCGGCCGAAAGGCGGTCAAGCGCCAGTTCGGTGCGCGTCACCCCTTCGTCGATATCGATGGGCGGTTTGGTGCCGTCGTCGCCGTAGCGGCCCAGCACCGCCAGCGAGAAGGGGAAGTGGGTGGTCTGGCGGAAAAGCACCTTGATGATCTCGCGGGAGTCGTTGTCGAGCCACTGGATGTCGTCGATCGCCAGAAGGACCGGCCGGGCCAGCGCCAGCGCCTTGATGAACTCCTTGACGGCGTACAGCGTATTCTCGAAGCGGCTTTTCGCGTCCAATTTCTCGTAGAGACTGTCTTTCCATTCGATGCCGATGAGGGCGGCAAGGAACGATTTGGTGCGGATAAGTTCCTCGGTCACCTCCTGCACCACGCGGGCGTCGGGGTGTGCGGCGATACCCGACATGACGGCGGCCCAGCGCTTCTCGAACCGTTTTTTCTTCTCGGCGGCGTTCTCGGCATCGCCCTGTTCGAAATAGCGTTCAAGGAAGGTGGTGAAGGGATTCATCGATTTGCGCAGTATCGAGTCGGCGGCGAGCGTCAGCACCTCGACCTCGCCGGCAAGCTGTTTCTTGACGGCGGCCAACAGGCGCGTCTTGCCGATGCCCGGATCGCCCCAGACCGCGAGCACACCGGGATTGCGTCCCTTCTTGAGCGGCGCGAGGAATTCGAGCGCTTTTTTCAGTTCGGCGTCGCGACCGATCATCTCCTGTTCGAAGGAGAGTTCTTCACTGTGCGACCGCTGGCCGCGAAGAGAGAATACCTTTATCTTTTCGGTCTTTCCCTTGAACTGATATTCGCCGAGCGGTGCGATGTCGTACTGTTCTTCGACCTTCGCGGCGACCGTTTCGGAAAGCCATATCTCGCCCCACTGCGCCTTCATCATGAAGCGGGCGGCGAGGTTGACCCGGTCGCCCAGCACGGTGTAGGTTGACCGGCGGTCGCTGCCGACGAAACCGGCGTAGACCTCGCCCTGCGTGATGCCGCAACGGAAGCCGATCTCGACCCGTTCCTTGAGGGCGAGTATGAAACTGACGGCGCGCTGGACATTATTCTCGTAACTGACCGGGGCGCCGAAGAGGATCAGCATATTCCCGCCTTTGTCGCCGAAATCGACGAGGTTGAAATAGCCGCCGAACGCGTCGGTGGTCTCGATGGCCGCCGCGACGAATTTGTCGAGCGCCTCGAAACTTTCCGGTTGCTGGAACGATATGAAGACCGGTACGATGTCGCGGAACTCGCCGAGCAGTTTCTGTTCGTAGAGCTGTTCGGGGAAGAAGAGGCGTCCGACCTCGACGCATATCGGTTTCGGACTTTTGGGGGCGGCGTTTTTCCGGCCGGTGCATTTCTCGACGCGGTGGAAGCCGCCGTCGCCCGCCGGAACGGTCTTGAGCATGTCGACGGGGGTCATGGCCAGCGCGGCGGCGTCGAGGATGATGTCGCCGGAGCAGGCGTGATGTTCGGCGGCGGCGCACCCGTCTATCGCCGCACCGCGGAAAAAGAAGGTGCGGTGATAATCGGTGCCGGGAATGCCCCAGTTCACCTGACCGTAGGAGATGCCGACCTTGGCGCTGATGGCGAACGAGCCGTAGGGGGTCTCGTGGCACGAATTGGTGCGGAATATGTCCTGTATCTCCATGGCGGCGACGCAGGGTTTGCAGGCATCCTTGCCGGGGAATATCGCGGTGAAGGCGTCGCCCGCGAAACCGGTGATGAAGCCGCCGTTACGGTAGACCGCTTCGATGACGGGGCTGAAGGTCGAATTGAGGATGTTCGAGATATATTCGGCGCCGACCTTGCCCTGCCGCATGAGTTTCTCGGTCATCGAGGTGAAGCCCGAGACATCGACGAACATCCCGGCGGCGTCAAGTTCGCCGCGGAATAGACCTTTGTTGAACTGTTCCTGAATAAATTCCGGGAAAAGACTGCGCATGGCGATACGGACACCTCAAATATCAGAAAGCCACCGCAACGCTAGCCGATTTAATATCGAAATGCAAGTTTAGCGTATCGGTCAGCAGTCGCGTTCGTTACATTCGTAATCACCCGAAAGATCCTCGATCGCCACATCGCAGGTGCCGTTCTGGTTGATGTCCCAGCATTCGAAGGTGATCGGCCCACCCGACGCCGCGGCGCTCCATTTGAAATTGTCGATGATGACCAGCGAGTCGCGGGCGCGGTCGTTGGTATCCCATATAACGAATTTCAGCGTTATCGTTTCGCCCGGGACGACCGGCGCCGAGGTCGTAAGCCACTTGGTGCCGCCGCCCATGTCGTAGTTGTCGGGCGCGACGATATAGTACTTTTCCCCGTAGCCGGTTCCCGCGAGGGCGGCCGTGCCGTCGGGACAGGTATAGCCGGACTTGGGCTCGCATACGGTAAAGAAGTTTGTGCTGTTGACGCTGATGTAACTGCCGTTGGTGTCGAATGATATGTTCTTGTCGGCCGGTATCGGCTGTTCGCCGACGCCCGGTGTCCAACCCGTGTAGAGCATCGCGATGAAGAAGTCGTTGTATCCGCCCGAGTCACAGGTCCATTTCCAGTACTCCTGCGAGAAGAAGCGGAAATTGAACGAGAAGGAGTTGGCGTTGGTGGGGACCTTCAGTTGCACCGCCAGCAGTGTCGAGTCGTTCGCGTAGGTCCCGGCGGGGCAGGAGGCGCTTGTCTGCGGCAAAGTACCGCCGTGGGCGGCGGTGAAATCGGAGGGAGCGAGGTTGGTGATGGTGGTTTCGTACTGGTAGGTTTTCAAGGCGGTCGCGTCGGGGTCGTTCATGTCGCGTGCCCGCCCCGAAGAGAGCGCGGCCAGCGTTGATCCTTCGATGGCGGTATTCGAAGCGTCGATGCCGAATTGGGACATGACCGCTATCTGGAGGTTGTCCACCGCTCCGGCTTCGTTCGATCGTAGCAGGGCCGGTGTGCCGACGATGCCCCATGAGCCGCTCGTAGAAACCTTGCAGATGTCCATAGCGTTGACCAGATCGGTCGCCGTCGTGCCGCTGAACTTTTCGGCGTTGCTGCAAGATGTCGGCGCCTCGTCGGTCGAGCCGTTGCAGTCGTTGTCGATGGAATCGCCCTCTACCTCGACCGCGCCGGGGTTGACCACGGCGGGGTTCTGGCACTGCGCGGTGCTGTCGCAGCAGTCGTTCGCACAGGTGCTCCAGCCGTCGCCGTCGGCGTCAAGGCCGTCGTCGATGCCGCCCACGCAGTCGTCGTTCAGGCCGTTGCCGCATATCTCGGTGAGGGGTGTCACCTGATCGAGGCAGTTGCCCCAATTGTTGCCGTAGGTGCCGCAGGTCTTGGTGCCCGCATGACATTCACCGACCCCCTCGGTGCCGCCGGGTCCGGTGTAGCAGGAGGTCGATCCGCCCGGCAGACAGATGCAGCCGTCGGCGCCGTCGGAATAGCCGTCATTGATGGTGTTGTTGCAGTCGTTATCAATTATGTCGGTGCAGACATCGGACGAGGGGAGTACCTCGCCGGTGCAATTGCTCCATGCCGTACCTTGCGGATTGCACTGTCGTGATCCCGCTTTGCAGGGTCCGACATTGAGGGTCAGCGGATCGCCGGTGTACACACAGACCTGAACCTGATTCGGGGTGCATATCTGGACATCGGTGTCCACATCGGGCCATTCGACCTCGGTCTCGGGCTGTTCGCCGTCGTCCGTCGCATCGGGTTCTTCGTCCGCAGGAAGACCGTCATCGTCCGGCAGTTCCTGTTCGCCCAGCAGATCGTCATCGCTGTCCGGCTCTTCGGTGTCGTTCGCCGCGTCGGGCGCGATATCCGGGACGGTGTCGGTCCCTTCGGGGGCATCGTCTATCGTGTCGCCGTCGGTCGGCGTATCGGTATTGTCGGGCAGGACGTTCTCCTTGTCGGGCAGGCCGCTTTCGGTGTCGGCCGCGTCGGTCGCCGCATCGTCATCGAGGCCGCCGCTTACGCATTTTCCGTCTACGCAGTCGAAACCGTCGGGGCAATCCTCCGGCAGTTCGCACTGATCCTTATTGCTTTCGGAACAGGCAAAGGCCAGAAAAAGGACGGTGAAAAGGCACATCCGGCGAAGCACGGTCATGGCGGGACCTCCCTTATTCCACAAAAAGATCATCAGCAATCGCGCTCGGAACAGACGCCGTCGCCCGACTGGTCCTCGAGGGCGATATCGCAAACGCCGTTCTTGTTGAGATCCCAGCATTTGTTTATCTCGACGAGGTCGAGTCCGGCGGTATAGGCGTAGGAGACATACTGCGAAAAGCCGTACACATAGAGGCCGACCGGTTTGTCGGCGACCAGCGTGTGGGCCCCTTCGGCCGTTTCTATGTACTGGCGGTAATAGGCGGTCCCCGGTATCGGGGTAAAGGTGTTCGAGTTCATGGCCGTGCCGTCGAGCGTGATGGCGGTGTCGGCCTGCGCGACGATGGTGAGTCGGTCGTAGTCGTAGTTGGGGGCGACGAGGAAGATGTAGTCCTTGCGGAATTGCTCGTTGGGGGCGATGAGCATGAGCGCCGGATCGCCGGTCCCCGCGCCGGCATCCTGTGAGGCGAGTATCTGGGCGACCATGACCGGATTGTCGGCCGTCACGGTGAAGTCGGCGGTGGTCGAAAGTTCGTAGAACTGCCCGGCGTTGAGCGTCGTCGAGCCCGATATGCCGCCGGTCCAGCTGACCGTCGTGCCGTCCTGCGAGGCGAGGATGCGGAAATAATCGGCCTCGGAGGAACGCGGCATGGTGCGGACCACGGCGAAATCCTTGCCCCACGACTTGAGCGGGAATATCTGATGCTCGAGGTGGTCGCAGGCCGGTGTCGAAGCCGGGACATAGGTGCATGTGTGGCCGCCGAAGACGGCGATCTTCTTGTCGGCGACGATGAAACTGCCGGTCAGATCGGGCCCGTAACAGGTGCCGCCGCAGCCGCCGTTGGCCGAGTTGATCGTCAGTATCTGGTATTGGTTGAGGGAGTAGGAGACCGTGTCGCCGGCCCCCTGCGCCGCGACACCGCTTCCGGCGCGCGAGGCGGCATGGTAGGTGACGGTCACCGCAGTGGTGCCGGGTTCCGTTGCGGCGATGGAAACGAATCCGGGATAATTGTATTCGGTGTCGCCGTCACAGCCGCCGTCCTCTAAATAGTACCAGTCGGGCCAGCTCATGGCGTAATACTGGAGACCCAGCACGCCTTTCGGCAGAAGCAGGGTGGCATCGTTGGTATAGGTGAGCACATTGCCGAACGGGTTCATCTGGGTCACGGTGACCGGACGCGAACTGACTATCTTGTAGGCGAAATTGGATATGCCCGGGCCGGTGATGTTCTGCGCGGTATCGAAGGTGGCCGAATTTATCTGGCCGGGGGCGACGGTGAACTGGGAGAGCTGGGCATCGCCCGCACCGTAGACCGTTACCGTCACATCGGTATCGTTCGGGTTGGCGACCACCACCGCATAGCTGTTGGGGGTGACATTCTGCAGGAACGCGCCCCAGTATTCACAGCCGACATAACTCTCTTTCGCCTCGGCCAGCTGGCATTCGGTCAGGCACGCGCCGCCGTTGTCCTCGGTACAGGTAGTGCCGGGAGAACAGGGGTCTCCGGTGTGCGTTGAGCAGGAGCCGTAGGCGTTGCAGGCGTCAGTGCCGTTACAGTAGGTGTTGTCGCTGCAAGAGGTGTTCTCGGGCCAGTAGTTGGTCAGGCAGGTGCCGTAGCCGTCGCAGGTGTCGGGTTCGTTGCACTGGCCGCTTGCCTGATTACCGCAGGGGGTGTTGAGATCGGCGAACAGATCGGCCGGGCAGTCGATGCCGTTCCCGGAGCAGGTTTCGGCCACATCGCAGTCGCCGACGGCGGCGCGGCAGGTGAAGCCGGGGTCACGGAAGTTACAGCCGTCGCAACAGGCGCCCGTCGTACATTCGCAGGGAATATCGCTGTCGGGCAGCACGGTACCGTCGTCGGTCACGATGATGCCGTCCTCATCGGCGGATGTTATGCTGTCGTCGTCAGAGGGGAGAAGATGGTCGTCGTCGTTCGGCAGGATGGCGTCGTCGCTCACAACCGTGCCATCGTCGGTAACAACCGTACCATCGTCGGTAACGACCTGACCGTCGTCGTTGACGAGCTCGCCGTCGTCGTTGACGAGCTGACCGTCGTCGTTGACGAGCTGGCCGTCGTCGTTCACTATCCCTTCGGTCGGCGGGGTGTCGCTATCGGTCGGCATGGCTTTATCGTCCTGTAGCGGGACATCGCCTTCGCCGCCCTCGATATCAAGCCATCCCTCTTCATCGATCAGAGAGGTAGGGCTCTCGGAACAGGCGACAAAGAAAAGCGTCAAAAAAGCCGATACGGCGAACCAGCGGATGATAGCCATGGGTTTCTCCTTTTTGTTCAATCTACCTATCCATATCGGCGATCAACAGTCGCGTTCGTTGCAGACGCCGTCACCCGACTGGTCCTCGCTGGCGACATCACAGGTGCCGTTCTTGTTGAGGTCCCAGCACTCGAAGGTGACCGGACCGCTCGTTCCCTGCGCGCTCCACTTGAAGTTGTCGATCAGGACCAGCGAATCGAGCAACTGGTCGGTGGTGTCCCATATCACGAACTTGAGCGTTATCGTCTCGCCGGGGACGACCGGCGCGGTGGTCGAGAGCCATTTGGTCCCGCCGCCTTTTCCTAGAAGACCATCGGGGTCTTCGTATTGGGTGCCGTACCCGGTGCCGTTGAGCGCCGCAGTACCGTCGGGGCAGGTGTAGCCCGTTTTCGGTGAACAAACGGTGAAGAAAGCGGTCGAGTTGACGCTGATGTAACTGCCGTCCGGGGCGAACGAGATGTTCTTGTCGGCGGGAATACCCGATGCGCCGGTGTAGAGCATAGCGATGAAGAAGTCATTATACGCATCGCAGGTGTAATTCGTGTACTCCTGCGAGAAGAACCGGAAATTGAAGGAGAAGGAGAGGGCGTTGGTGGGTACCTTGAGTTGTACCGTCAACATGACCGAATCGTTGGCACCCGATCCGTTCGGACAGCCCGATTTGGTCGTCGGTAGGCCGCCGTGCGGCGCGGTGAAGTCGGCGGGCGGAGTTCCGTTAGCATAGGTGTAGGTGTCATCAGCGGTGGCGTTGGGATCGTTCGCATCACGGGCTCTGCCAGACGAAAGGGTCGCCATATTGCCGCCGTAGATCCGCACATTGGAAGCGTCGGTGCCGAATTGTTCCATGAGTGCGATCTGCAGATTGTCGGGGCTGTATTTGATGCAAGCACCCCAACTGGTGCAATCGCCCCACTGATCAGTGTCGAGACACTCCTGTTCGAGACAGGCCGGCCCCGTCCCGTCAGCTTTAGTGAGCGTCGGCGTTCCCACGATGCCCCATGAACCGCCCGTCGAGACCTTGCAGATATCCATGCCGTTGACGAGATTAAGCGCCGTGGTGCCGCTGAACTTGGCGCCGCTCGAACAGTTGGTGCGCGGATCCTCGTCGGTGGTGCCGTTACAGTCGTTGTCGATGCCGTCGCCCTCTACTTCGACAGCGCCGGGATTGACCAGCTCCGGATTGGCGCACTGCGCGGTGCTGTCGCAGCAGTCGCCGCCGCAGGTGCCGTAGCCGTCGCCGTCGGCGTCGATGCTTTCGTCGGTCTGGTTGTTGCAGTTGTCGTCGTCGCCGTTGCCGCATATCTCGGCCGGCAGCGGTTTCTGTTCGCCGCCGCAGACGCCGTAGCCGGTACCCTGCGTGTTGCACTGCTGCTGGCCGGCGTGACAGATGCCGACATCGAGCGTACCGACCGGTCCGGTATAACAGTCATGGAGCGTGGCGGGCATACAGAAACAGCCGGCGGCGCCATCGTCGTAGCCGTCGTTGACCGTGCCGTTGCAGTCGTTATCCACGCTGTCGGTGCAGACATCGCTGATCGCGGGCAGGACCTCACCGGTGCAGACGCCCCAACTCAGTCCGTCTGCAGCGCACTGGCGCGTTCCCGCCTTGCAGGGACCGACATTGAGCGTGGCGGGATCGCCGGTGTAGGGGCAGTCCTCGATCTCAAGCGAAGTGCAGATCGGGGTCGGCACGTCTACATCGGGGACTTGGTTATCGACCGGCGTATCGTCGGGCTGCGCGTCGTCGGGCTGCGCGTCGTCGGGCTGCGCGTCGTCGGGCTGCGCGTCGTCGGGCAGGGCG
>ERZ1645192.807-NODE-807-length-26223-cov-5.487007_pt1 | contig 26223 bp, 22 predicted proteins | sample MGYA00575354_ERZ1645192 | MGnify/ENA primary metagenome ERZ1645192 (study PRJEB40844, sample SAMN11349763) | freshwater sediment metagenome | isolation source: river sediment | host: Sediment | place: India: Faizupur Khadar , New Delhi | collected 2017-02-21 ... | reverse complement strand
GGGCCGCGGCTCGCTCGACCAGGTTTACATCAAGGGCGAAACGGGCTATGTCATCCTGATGTCGGTCGGCGAAGAAGCGGTGCTGACCGCCCTGGCGCGCGAGCAAGCCAAGCTGGGCTTGATCTTCCTGGATATGCGCCGCGCAGCCGAAGATTTGACCCGCCTGATCTAAGGGAGAGTCGCATGGAACCCATTCCAAAGAGCGGTTTATATTATCCAAATAAAATTGCCCGTCTCTCCATCCTTGCATTGGAAGATGTGATGGGTAAAAACGGGTTGAACGCGATCCTCAACCTGGCAAGTCTGCCTCACCTGATCGATAATTATCCACCTTCCAACCTGGAAAAGGAATTTGACTTTGCTGATTTTTCCGCCATCCAGGGCGCATTGGAGGAAATGTACGGTCCCCGCGGCGGTCGGGGGTTGGCGCTGCGGCAGGGCAGGGCGGCATTTGATGATGGACTGAGGAATTTTGGTGCCCTTGCAGGGGTGGGGGACCTGGCGTTTAAGGTCCTGCCACTTTCGGCAAAATTAAAAATCGGGCTGCCCGCCATGGCGCGCATCTTTACCCAGACCAGTGATCAGTTGAGCACGGTGGAAGAAAAGGATGACCATTATGTGTACACCATCCACCGCTGCCCCTGTTGCCACGGACGGCATACCGACAAACCCTGCTGCTTCATCGCGGCTGGTTTGCTGCAGGCAGGTCTCAAGTGGGTTTCCGGTGGTCTGGAATTCCGCGTGAATGAATCCAAATGTATTGCTGTTGGCGATACAGTTTGCGAATTTATTGTCTTTAAAGATCCAATTCACTAAGGCGTGATCCGCCCATGACTGTTGATGCAAAGCCAACCCTGTTGATTGTTGAGGATGACCTTGACATCATGGAAATGCTTACGGCTTTTTTCCGTGTGCAGGGGTATGAGGTGGTGACGGTCAACTGGGGTGAGGATGCCCTCCGTACCTGTCTTGCCAGCCCGCCGGATCTGGTTATCCTTGATATCCGCCTGCCGGATATTGACGGATTTGAGGTGGCACGGCAGCTGCGCGCCAACCGCCGGACCCGGGAAATCCCCATCATCTTTCTGACGGAAAAACGGGAACGCGTCGATCGGCTACATGGGCTGGAGCTTCATGCTGAGGATTACATTACCAAGCCATTTGACGTCCAGGAACTGCGTTTGCGGGTGCGTAATACCCTGCAACGGGCAAAACGCGCCCCCCTAACCAACCCGGTCACCGGGCTGCCCGAAGGCGACCTGACAAATGAGCAACTGGAAGCCTACCTGGAGTCGGATCAAATTGCCTTGCTGGTGATCAGCCTGGGCAATTTGGATCGCTTCCGTGAAGTCTATGGCATTGTTGCATCCGATGACCTTGTCCGGGCGGTTGCATTGATGATCCAGGGTTCCTTGCAGGAACTGGGCACCCAATCCGACTTTCTCGGGCACATCACGAACACAACCTTCCTGGTTGCAACCCGTGTCACCAATACACTGGTGCTGCAGGAACGGATTCGCTCACGCTTGCAGGCATCTTTTAATTATTTTTACAGCAGCCAGGACCGGGAATCCGGCACTTTTCAACAGGAAGGACTGGGGGTGCAGATCACGGAGATCCGGAAACCAGCGCAGTCTTATCGCTCCATGGATGAATTGAAAGGGAAGCTCCGCACATTGGCGGGGTAAGATGTGTTGAAAACGACCATCATCATTCCCACATACAACGAGGCGGATAACCTCGCCAGGCTGGTGCCCACCTTATTTAATCTACCTGTACCGGATTTAAACATCCTGGTGGTGGATGATGGCAGCCCGGATGGAACCGGCGACCTGGCGGAAGCATTAAGCGTGGAGTGGAATGGGCGGGTGCGCGTCATTCACCGCCCCGGAAAACAAGGCTTGGGAACCGCCTATATTCAGGGGTTTCGGGAATGTCTTGCGCATGGCGAGGAAGCCATCGGGCAGATGGATGCCGATTTTTCCCATCCACCGGAAAAAATCCTGGAATTACTGGAAACGCTTAAATCCTGCGACATTGCAATCGGATCCCGCTATGTGCCGGGCGGCAGCCTGGACGTCAATTGGCCTGCCTGGAGGAAAGTGCTCTCCGGGTTTGGAAATTTTTATGCCCGTACCATCCTGGGTCTCCCCATCCGGGATGTGACGGGCGGGTTTCGCCTCTGGAGGAGGGAAACCCTGGCGGCATTGCCATTGAACCGGGTTCGGTCCAATGGCTATGTCTTCCAGGTGGAGATGGCATATCTTGCCCACCGATTGGGGTTTTCATTCAGGGAAATTCCGATATATTTTGCCGAGCGGCAGCATGGAAAATCCAAAATGTCTTTCCGCATCCAGGCGGAGGCTGCATTGCGGGTCTGGTTGTTGCCGGGTCGCTATCGCGATCTGCGTCCGGTTAAATAGCAGATAAAGATCACGTTCTCCAGGTTCATTGCTATTCCATCAGGTAGGCAAGAATTGCCCGCCTGATAAATATGGCAGTATCGTTTGATTCCCGGAATCTGGTAAATATTATCCTGCCAGGTAGGCGGAGGTCAGACTGTTCCACTCATCCAGGCTGAGGGTTTCAGCACGCCGCTGTGGGTCAATTCCGGCAGTGTTCAGCAGTGTGGCTGTACGGTCACTCTTCCAACCCAACCCCGAGGATAGGGAATTCCGCAGGGTTTTGCGCTTCTGACCAAAACCGGCTTTTGCCAGTAGAAAGAAGGCGTCCAGTTGGGCAGGGAGAATGCGCGGTTCGGCATACAAATCAATCTTTAGGACTGCAGAATCCACCTTGGGAGGCGGGTAAAATGCACCCGCCGGGATGCGCGCTGCCAGGGAAGGATGACCATACACCTGAACGCTCAATGCCAGCAGACTTAGATCGCCGGGATCCGCGCAGATCCGAAGTGCCACCTCGCGCTGAATGGTCAACACCATCCGGCTGGGATGGATGGATGCTTCCAACAGGTGGCGGATCAGGGCGGAGGTGATGTAGTATGGAATATTGGCTGCCACAATGTAACCGGAACGGCGCATCAAGTCAGCCGGGTTTAACTCCAGCATATCACCGGGGACAATTTCCACGTTGGGTTGCGGTGCCAGCACTTCCTCCAGGATGGGCAGCAGGTGACGGTCCAGCTCCACTGCAACCACCCGGGCAGCCAGCTGAGCCAGGACGCGGGTCAGGCTGCCCAATCCGGCGCCAATTTCCAGTACCTCGTCCTCAGGTTGAATCTCTGCGGCTTCCGCCACGCGGCGCAGCGCGCCCTGATCCAGCAGAAAATTCTGTCCCAGGCTTTTTTGCGGGGAAAGATGGTGCGCCCGCAGCAAACCGGGCACATCGAGTGGAGGTAAGTTTAAGGCAGGATCCATAAAATGTTCGCTGGAACAGGTGTCAACCAGTACACGGTCACATAACTGTGCCATTCCCGGTAATCTTCATCGGTGTACCCCAGGTCAATCCAGTGGCGGTCGGGAAACCCGCCGCCAACATCCTCAATGGTACCCACACCATAACCCGGAACAAGCATTTGCTGCCCGACCATGGAGCGAAACCATTTCAGGCGGACAGCGATTACGCCATTTCGCAGCGTGGTGCCGCTGGCAGTTGTGTAGGAACAGGTGCCGTTTTCGCAGGGATGGTAGGAGGTGGCATAAACATTGACTGCGCGCCAGTATTCAAATGTGCCTTCCGATGTGGTGATGGTGCGGACAACGATCTTTGTGCCATATGCCACCGTTTGCGTGGTTGGCTGACGGGCAACCCACTCGGCTTCGGTTTCCCGGGAGACTTCCTGCCCGTCTTCATACCGCACGCGCACACGGGTTGCCAGGATGCCCGGCTGTCCAGCCTCAACCACCCGGCGTTGATCGAGTTCCAATTCGCCATCGGCAACATAAGAAACTTCATATGGGATGGCAGCCTGCTCCAGCAGAATTTCCTCACGAATCCGCACCACCTTGATGAAACCATCTGCTGGAAGGGGTTCATTTTCTGCCGGGACGGACTGATCCAATCCCTGCAATGCGATCCCTCCATCTGCCAAAGCCTGCCCAACTGTTTGGGCAGCCGAATAAACCAGGGTTTCCACACCGTCCGCCTGGACGCGAATCGGCACGGCTCGCCGCAGGGTCACTTCCAGCGGGGCAGTCAGTGGGGTATCGGCAGGCAGGGATAGATCATCCGCCGGGGAAAGGGCTAACCCTGCCCCCAGCAGGGCGGGTGCCAGCGAATCGGCGCTGGAATAAAGGACGCGCTTGCCCCCATCTTCGAACAGCGTGATCGGGATTGCCTTCCAGAACTGCACCACAAGAGAGGATTCCCGCGGCAGGACGGTATTGGCAGAAATGATTTCTCCATTGAGGAGGATGCGATCTTCCGGGTAGAGAGTCATACCCGCTGTAGCCAGCAGGTTCCCGGTCATGCGTTCCGGCGTGTTAAAGGTTTGCTGATTCCCGCCAGGCTCCGCCTGGATCAGGATCATACGGGCGCGTTCCACTTGGATGGATGTGGGTCCAAACCCCAGCCATTGCCCGGGTGGCGGGCTAACGTGGTCATTTTCAGTGATGTTGATTTTTGCATCCCGCAGCACACCACCCACGGTTAACGCAGAGGATTGAACAAGGCGCGTTTCACCATCCACCTGGACAGGTATGGTTTGCTCCAGGCTGAGAATCACCAGCACTGCTCCCAGCAGGACCATTCCCAGTGCGAGCAGGGAGAGCTTTTTGGAGGTCATATGCTCCATTATAACGAAAAAAACTTTCTCAGCAGCCCGCCTTTTTCCCCAGTGATGCCAGGTAGATGGCGAACTGTTCCACACCATCAATACCCAAAAACGCATTAACGGCATCATCATCAAAGGCGGCAATTGCACAAACGCCGCAGCCAATCGGCTCGGCTGCCAGGTACAGGTTCTGGCAGATATGACCGGCATCCAGGTGCAGGTAGCGGTAACCGCGTTCCAGGTACCGCCAATACATCCGCTCTACAACCGCCACCCAAATAAATGTAACTGCGCTTGTCTGCACCTGTTGCTGTTTAAGGCAAGCCTGGGTCAGTTCCTGGTTGACCTCTGCATCAAGCCGAACGGGAAGCAGGGCATGTTCCAGGGCAACATAGCGGTATAAACCAGGGGTCAGCGTTTCCACCCGGTTGATTAACAGATATGTTTCAAAGGCATGCCGCGCCCCAGCGGAAGGCACGGTCCGCAGTGTTACCGGGCGATGGGTCACTTCCTTTACTCCCTGGGTGAGCCAGAGCAGGGCGGATAATTCCTCCAGGGTGAGGGGCGTGTCCGAATAGTTCCGGACACTGGTGCGCTTCTCAATGGCAGCCCTCAGGTCATGGGCGGGAAAATTGAGATCCACCGCTTCCGGCAGGGGGACCAGGGATGCATCCATCGGGTAGTTGGTTTCCAGCGGAGGTTGTGGAATACCCTGCCGTTGGGGGGATTCGCCCATCTCGCTGTAACGGGTGCGGCGCATAAATTCCTTGCCAATATTGTCGGACATGGAAACCTCCTTGGGATCAATCAGATATGGAAATTGTATCAGGAAATCCGGCGGCGGATGGCGCTTGCCAGCCTGCCTGCTTGCGGTTCCCGCAACAGGAGCAGGAGAAGAATATACACGAATCCACCTATGGCAATGCCGCCCAATGCGGTCAGCCAGGTGGGCAGTGCGGGAGTATAGCGCAGCCAGATGACAAGCATGGCAGCCATACCTCCTGCAGAAAGGCAGGACCGCAGCATACTTCCACCAATCAAACGGGTTTCCAATCCGTTCAACCGGCGGCGCATCAACAGGAGCAGGATCAGCATTTCCAGGGTTGTGGCAAGTACATTTGCCAGCGCCAAACCGCCGTGGGGCATCCAGCCAATTCGTTCGAACCAGGCAGAGAAGAGAAAACTGAAAGCCAGGTTCAGGCTCATGGCAGCAGCACCGATCAATACGGGGGTGCGGGTGTTATGCAGGGCATAAAACGCCCGGCTGACAATTTCGACAACCGAGTGTGCAGGCAGTCCGGCTGCATACCAAAGAAGTGCCCAGGCAACCATTTCCGTCGATCGGCTGGTGAACTCGCCCCGCTCGTAAAGAAACTGGATCAGCGGTTCGCGCAGCAGGATCAACCCCACCGCGGCCGGGAGTGCCAGCAACAACGCCCCGCGCAGGGCTCCTGCCAGGCTGGAACGCAGCTCATCCAGCTTCCCCAGCGCTGCCTGTGCGGAAAAGGTGGGCATGGCGGCAATCGCCAGGGATTGGGCAATTGCCGCCTGCGGCATCAGCATCAGGGCGAACGCCAGCGATATGGCTGAGGCGGAACCTTCCGGGAGACTGAGGGCAATGATCGTATTAACAATAAAATTGATTTGCACAATGGCTACGCCAAAGATGCGTGGCCCCATCAGTCGGGCAACCTCACGCACCTCTGCCATTTTAAGACCCAGCGTGCGGGTGTAACTGCCGTGCAGGCGTGCCAGCCGGGGCAGTTGAACTGCCATGTGCAGCCCCGCACCAATCACTGTACCCCACGCCAGGCGATTAATTCCCCAGGAAGCGGGCAGGACTAAAACCCCGATGATTATCCCAATGGAATACATTGCTGGTGCCAGCGCGGGGATCCAGAAAATTTGGTGGGCATTCAGGACGCCCATCACCAGTCCGCTGATGCCAAACAGGACAACCGTTGGCAGCATGATGCGCAGCAATTGGATGGTCAGTGCTTCCTGCCCGGCGGAAAGGTCTGGCGCAAGGACAAACAAACCGTGCCGGACAATAACGGGGGCAAATACTGCAGCCAGTGCGCTGATTAATGTCAGGGTGATGAGCAGCAGGTTGGCAACGGATGAGGCGAGTTTCCAGGCGGATTTGCGCTTCTCGTGTGCCAGCAAGCCGGTAAATGTAGGAATAAATGCTGATCCCAGGGCTCCCCCGGCAATCAGGTTGAACAGTACTTCGGTCACCCGGTTGGCGGCATTGAAGGAATCGAGGGAAGCAGTGGTTCCAAAGGTCTGATACACCAGGATGCCGCGCAGCAAGCCAATCACCTGGCTGAGGATCATGGCGGCAGCAACGGTGCCTGCTGCCCGGGCAATTTGCCTGCCTGGAGTGGAAGGGGACTGCATGGGCTGATTATATCCCAATTGTGATACAATCTTTTTAGTGCAGCTGGTCGATTGTGATTACAGGCTTTGAGCTGTACGGAATGGAATCAAGATGTTACCGCTTCGGGATACACTTCGGGCGCGCAGAGTACCGGTCGTCACGTGGGGGATCGTGATCCTCAACGTACTGGTATTTTTTTATGAACTCAGCCTGTCCCCGGCAGGACTGGAGCAAATGATCCGGAAATATGCCCTGTTGCCCTCTGCGCTCTCACTGCAGGATGCTTCCACCTGGTTTCCGCTGCTCTCCCATATGTTCATGCACGGGGGATGGGTTCATTTCCTCAGCAACATGTGGATTCTGGTCATCTTTGGTGACAATGTGGAAGACCGGATGGGCAGGTTCCGCTATCTGATGTTTTACCTGCTGGGTGGTGTGGCTGCTGGATTAGTGCAGGTCATGTTTACTGCTCAATCCAATATCCCTTCTTTGGGAGCAAGTGGCGCAATTGCTGCTGTTCTGGGTGCATATATCCTGTTTTACCCCCGGGCGCGCATTATATCATTTGTGCCGTTATTCATTCTTCCGTGGATTATGGAAATTCCAGCATGGGTTTACCTGGGATTGTGGTTTGTATCCCAGTTGTTCTCGGGGCTGCTGGCTTTGGGAACGCCGGGCGGGCTGGCGGGCAGCGGCATTGCCTGGTGGGCGCATATTGGTGGTTTTGTGGTTGGTCTGGTACTGGCTTATCCTTTCACACTGGGTCAGCGCAGGTCACTTCGTTACCCGAATGAGTTCCCCCCGGTTTGATTGCCGGGTATGAATGGATGATGATTCAAACCAAAGAAAGGATCTGATCTATGGAAGAGGAAACGAAAAAAATGCAGGAAAATGAGCAGGAACCGGTTATTCAGCCGCCTTCATCTGAACCGGAGATTCTACCGGAACCGCACCCCCACCATCCCCCGAAACCCTCTTTCAGTCCGCCAGCGCCCATCCCGCCGCACAAACGCCGGGGACGCAAAGTGTTGGGATGGCTGGTGCTGATCCTGGGTTTGTTTGCGTTGGGTCTGGCAGTGGAATATTTCCTTTATGTTCGCCCGATGGACCAGGAATTGAAAACCGCCCGGGCAGAACTGGCTGTATTGGAGGAAACCAAATCCAGGCTGGCTTCGGCAGAACAGGATTTACTGGATAAACAGGCTGAACTGGATGTTACTGCAACTTCCTTAAAGGATGCCCAGGTTCACGTTGCCCTGCTGAAAGTGCAAAATGATGTGGCAGTCACCCGGCTGGCAATCATGACTCGTTCCTGGGAAACTGCCACCACATCCCTGGAACTGGCTCAGAATGATCTCAACGCCCTGGGTGCCCTGATTCCGGGAACGGATACCATAGTTGCCATGCAAACGCGCTTGAAGACAGCGGCGGAAGCATACAAGGATAAACGTTATACTTCTGCTCAAACGGAACTGGAAGCCTTAAGCGGGGATTTAACCCTGTTGGTGCAGCGCCTGGTTAAATGACTGGTGCATTAAGTTAAGCAACAACCCCGAAGGCGATCAGGTGTCTTCGGGGTTATTGCATGTGCCGCCAGGAAAGATTAGTATCGCAGGATGGCGCCGATTTTTCCAGCCTCCTCCAGTGGTGATGGGGGAGTGATGATTTCCACTTCACCACCGTTCCGCATGGTGCTGCTTATGGCAAAATCCACCCCGTCGAGAATCTTCTCAAATGTGCCGCCGCATACCGGGCATATTTCACCAGGCTGCGTGGTCAGAAATCCGCAGGATTTGCAGTGGTAGGCGGGTTTTCGGAATCCTTCCACCACTGCCAGCAGCTGCACCCTGCCGCTGTTGACTGCCTGTAATGTATCCTCCAAACCCACAACAGCATTTTGCGCTTTGGATGCCTGGGTAATCAATTGTTCCACGGCGTTCTTTTCCCGGCGTAATTCTGCCGCCCTGCCAATTTGCATGGCTTTGTCATGCACTTCGGTATGGGATGCCGTCATTGGCATGGCAAATGTACCCTCCACCAGGCTCTGCCAGGCTTTTGGCAGCAAGCCGCGAAACAGGGATACGTTTTCATCCGTTCCGCCAATCAGGATGCGGCGGATGTGTTTCTCTTCAAAAAAGCGGACTGCGAAGTCCACAGAATCTTTCATGTTGCGGTCCACCAGTTCCTCGGCATAGCGCGTGCGCCCCGCCACGCCTCCCCGCCGACCAGGAACGGTGGAAGCACCTCCCCGCTTGGTATGTTTGATGGTTTCCCCAATGGTTCCTTCCTGTTCATGCAGGTCGCCGAGGTGGAAGTGAAACAGACGCGCTCCCTGTTTGTCGATCAGAACAACGCCATACCCGCCGTAACTGTCCGCCAGACCGGCAAGCAGACGCACGCTTGGGCGGTCACCAACATGAACCCAATCCCGTACTGGCAGAGCCAGCGGAAATGCCCGGAAGAATCCCTGCGGCGCGCAGGAAAATACAGCCACGCCACGACCGGACCAGTCATATTGGTGGTTGAAAAAATGCTCCACAGCAGCAACATCCTGGGGCAGGTTCACCAGCTTCAGCAAATTTCGAAGCCGCAGGCGGTATCCATCGGCGTTGCCTTTGGATGGTTCTGTATCCAGGTACACACTGAGAACAGGAGAGGCGGCTGAAAATTCAACCAATTCCCTTAGATCATGTTCAGTTAACATTGCAGCCTCCAAAAAGAATGGGTGGAACCAACCGGACGCCTTATGGGCGTTTTGCTAAAGTAACGGGCACCTCCTTTCGTTCCCCGTTGCGCAGCACGGTGAGCACCACCGTGTCGCCGGGGTGTTTCTGCGTGATGAGATAGGTGAGCATATCACCAAAAACAATCACGGGTTGTTGATCGACTTCAATGATTAAATCTCCACCACCATACAAGCCGGTAATGCTGGTGGGGGTTGTGCCTGCCCGGATTCCGGCTCTTTCTGCCGGACCACCGGAGGCAACTCCCAGCACATAGGCGCCGGTCATCTGCGGCAAGCCCAGCGCTTCCAGTTCAACCAGCGCCATTTGCTCGCGGCTGGTAATCCCGATATAGGGGTAGTCATAATATCCCTTTTCAATCAGTGAGGGAACAACCTGCCGGACAATGGAGACGGAAATGGCAAATCCAACGCCGCTGTTGACGGGTTGTTCGGCAGGGTTGACAAAGTCGGTATAAATGGCGCGATTCACGCCAATCACTTCGCCGTTCAGGTTGAGGAGAGGTCCTCCAGAATTTCCTGGATTGATGGCTGCATCCGTCTGAATCATATCACCGGCGGAAAAGTAAGTGCCGCCTTCCGTTTGGCGCAGCGAATCGAGCACCCGTCCCTTGGCGGAGATGACCCCAACCGTCATGGTACTGCTGAAGCCGAACGGATTGCCAATAGCAATGACTGTCTGACCCACACGGATTTGCGCCGGGTCTCCCAGCGGCAGGGGGCGCAACTCGGGCGGCAGGGTTTTTAACTCCAGTACTGCCAGGTCGGAATCCAGGTCGGTTCCGATGATGGTCGCATGGGTTTTAAAGCCGGATGGAAAATTGACCTCCAGGTCATCAGCATTTTCCACAACGTGGTAATTGGTAACAATATGCCCGGCTGTATCATAAACGAAACCGGACCCCTCGCTGCCGCTCATTGCATTGTAATTGCGGACGGTCACCACTCCCGGATTAACGTTGAGGTATAGTTGTGTCAGGATGGCATCGCGTTCGTTCAGGCTGCTGTAATCCATGCCGGGAATGGGGGTTGGCAGGATGGGTGCGCTATAGGTGGCTACAGGGGTAACCTGTTGTTGATAAGGCAGCCCCACGCTTAGCTGGCATGCCAGGGATGTCAAAAGAATGACAGAAAGGATGATTCCAATAAGAACCTTCTTCATAAAACAAAATCCTTTCTTTTTAATCGATGTAATTCAGGGCGGGTTTAACTTGCCCGCAATTCTTCAAATAATTTCCGTTGATGCTCATTGAGCTGCCGGGGCAGCTTGACCTTGAGCCGAACATACAGGTCGCCGTGAGTTTTGGGATCGCGCAGGTGGGGCATGCCGCGCCCATTCAGGCGGAAGGTTTGCCCGGGCTGGGTTCCCGCCGGGATGGATAATACCACCTGACCGGACGGTGTCTCCACGTTGACCTGTCCTCCAAGGATGGCAGTATATAAATCAGTTTGGACGTTGGTGTAAAGGTCGTCTCCTTTTCGTTCATACCGATCATCGGGTGTCACTTCAATGACGAGGTACAGGTCTCCGCTGGTGGGGTTGCTGCCAGCGGGAACACGCACCTTGGTGCCAGTTCGTGCGCCTGCAGGGATTTTCACCTGGATGCGCTGGTTCTCCATCTGAATAATTCGTTCACAGCCTTGGTAGGCTTCCTGGAAGCTGATCGCCACGGGATGTTCATAGACCGGTCGGCGGGCAGTCCGCGTGGAGCGGGTGCGGGTGGCAGTACCGGTAGGCATGCCGCCAAATATGGTGTAGAAAAAATCCGAAAAACTGCCAAAAAGATCGTCCAAATTTTCCGGTCGGGCGGTTCCGGTTGTTCGGGTGGTCCAGGGATCCCAGTTGAAGTTGCCGGGGTTGCCGCCAGATTGCTGCCAGCGGCTGTAGGATTCTCCCAACTGGTCATAGCGGGCACGCTTTTGCGCATCGCTCAGCACTTCATATGCTTCGTTGATTTCTTTAAAGCGCTCCTCTGCCTGTTTATTCCCAGGGTTCTTATCCGGGTGATGTTTCATGGCAAGTTTACGGAATGCTTTGCGGATGTCCTCTTCAGAAGCGTTACGGTTAACCCCTAGAATCTGATAATAATCCTTATAATCCATATCCTCATTGTATGTCGATGCCATCCCCAAAGTCAAGTGAAAAAAGATGCATCTTACAAATTTCTTACAAGAAAGCCGGGAATCTACATTTCTGTAAAGTCCGGGAATGAAGGAAAAATTGATCATTGGCAAGCGGATTTCGTGCTATGATACAGATATGAAAATGGCGCAAGATCGCATTCTAATTGTTGAGAGTGATCCGTTGATCAGCGATCTCATCAGCCGCCAGGCTTTGCAGGCTGCGGGATTCCAGACTTTTGTGGTTGCAGATGGTTCGGCTGCCATCTCCCGTGCCATGCAGCTTGCCCCGGATTTGATTATCACCAACCTGCAAACACCGGGATTGAGTGGCAAGGATTTGCTGGTGGTCTTGAATTCCCAGCGAATGGACATCCCTGTGATTGTGGTTGCAGCACCGGGCATGGAGTCCGAGGTTATCCAGACGTTCCGGCTTGGGGCTGCAGACTACTTAATCTTGCCCCTGCGCGAAGCGGAAATTGTCCAGGCGGTTGAGCGCATCCTGAAGCAGGTGCATGAACGCAGGGAACGTGACCGGCTGGAGAAACAGCTTCAGAAAACCAACCAGGAACTGCAGCAGCGCGTGCGTGAGTTAACTGCCATTTTTTCGATTGGCAAGGCTGTTACTTCTGTGACAGACCAGGCATATCTTTTTGAAAAAATCCTGGAAGGTGCAGTGGGGGTCACGCAGGCGGACATGGGATGGCTGATGTTGTGGGACGAATCGAGCAATGCCTACCTGCTTGCCGCCCAGCGAAATCTGCCCCAGGCTGTAACCGTTCGCATGAACCAGCCCTGGGATGATGGCATCAGTTCGCTCGTGGCGATGTCGGGGGAACCGCTCTGTATTCATGGCGATCCGGTCAAGCGGTTTAAAATCTCAGCTTTGGGACAATCCGTATTGATTGTACCTGTCAAGGTTCAGAAACAGGTGGTCGGCTTGTTGGTGACAGTCCGCCGGCAGTCGGTTGCATTCACGCCCAGTGAACAGCACCTGCTGGAGGCAGTTGCCGATTACGCGTCCATCTCGCTGGTCAATGCTCGTCTTTTCCGCGCAGTGGAACAGCGGGCGCGCGCCCAACAGATTGCAGCAGATAATGCAAGGTTGAATGAAGAAATCACACAAACCCTGCTGGAGTCTGTTCGTAGAGAGCTGGATGGTCCGCTATCCGCTGCCAGCAGGGCGTTGGATGGATTAAACCGGGAAGCGACTCTCAGCTTAAACCCCAACCGCCGCCGTCATATGAATGACTTGCTGACTGCCATTAATACCCTTGCCCAGGTGGAAGCGGGAATTGAACAGGCACTCAGTGGAATGCGCCAGGGCAGCCAGGGGGCAACAGACCTGGTGGAAATGATTCAGGAAGCTGCCCGGCGTTTTTCTGCTGTGGCTGAAAAAAACCAGGTCCGGATTGCAGTGCATTTTCCAGAAGGGAAAGTACTGGTTCCGGGCACACCCGGTCAACTGGCGCAAGCCCTGGATGGATTTCTTTCCCACGCTTTGCGGTCTTCCATACCCGGCGGGCAGGTGGAAGTTCACCTGGAAGTGACCGGTGGGCAGCAGGCGCACGGAGCGGTTTCAGATGGGGGACCCGGACTTGAACCAGCTGAGACCGTGGCGTTATTTGATCCCAAGGCTCAGGCTGCCCTTCCGGCAGCCCAGCGATATGGGGGGTTGGGAATCAATCTGCCAGTGGTCAAACAAATTATCACGAGCCTGGGCGGCAAGGTCTGGGTGGAAAGTCAGAAGGGTGAGGGAACGATTTTCCATTTTACACTTCCGATCAAATCCAGAATTTAATCTTATTGGTGATGCATGACATTTAATCACACTCCTCCTACAGCCTTGCTTTTATTGCCCGACCCCGTCGTGGAACACCTTGTAAAGCAAGTGGTGACCGCTTCCGGCTGCTCGGTGATCACCTGTACGGATCGTCAATCGGCTTCACAATACCTGGCGGAGCGTTCCCCCTCGCTCTTTGTTCTTGCGGAAAGGCTGCCGGAAGGTTCCACCCTGGACTGGCTGGAACCTGTTCTGCGCCGGAATCCGGCGATGCCGGTCCTTTTCTACATGGGAAAAAAGGAGAATGCAGCTCAACAACGCGTCCTGGAGATGGGGCTGGTCTTCACCTTTTCGCCTCCTTTGCTTTATCAGGAAATGCAGCAGCGAGTTACAGCGGCACTCCGCCGCGGCAGTCAGCTTCAGGATTGGGGGCAGCGGCATATTCGTGGAAACACAGACCGGCTGCGTCAGCGGCTGGATGAACTGGAAACGATGACACGCCTGGGACAAACCATCACATCCACCCTCAACCTGGATGATGTCTTGCGTGCCATTGTGGAAACAGCAGTGGATCTAACCGGTTCGGAAGAGGGCAGCCTGCTCTTAATGGACACAGAAACCGGTGAATTATATATGCGGGCTGGTAGAAATTTTCAGGAGGATTTTGTGCGCACATTCCGCCTGCCGATCACCGACACGCTGGCAGGTTCGGTGCTGCGTTCCGGTCAACCGGTTGTGCTTGACCAGAACACTCCTCAAAAAATCAAGACTTCCTACCTGGTGCATTCACTTGTCTATGTTCCCCTCAAGCTGCGCGGCACGGTGATTGGTGTGCTGGGTGTGGATAATCGCACGGGGGGGATGCTTGATCCTGATCGAACCATTAAAGTTTTACTGGCGCTGGCAGAATATGCAGTGATTGCCTTGCAAAATGCCGGCATCTTCTCGGATATGATGGCGGAACGCAATCAGCTCCAGGCAATTCTTGCCAACATCCAGGACGGTGTCCTGGTGATCGACCTGGATGAGCGGCTGATCCTGATGAATCCGCTGGCAAGCGAGGCGCTTGGACTGGAACAGAATTCTTCCTGGCTGGGACGCCCCATCCTGGATGTGTTGGAGCCGGAACCGCTCCGCCAGCTGGTGGGCGGAATTGGCAAAAACAACTCCAATCATGTGGATTGGACTGCAGAAGGCGGGCGGGTGTGGAGTGTGCAGTTGACACCCATCCCAGAGGTAGGCGCTGCCATTACAATGCATGATGTCAGCCATCTAAAAAAGATGGATCGCATCAAAAGCGAGTTTGTCCATACGGTCTCACACGACCTGCGCTCCCCGCTCACTGCCATCTTGGGTTACGTGGAATTGATTGACCGCGTGGGTCCAGTGAATGAGATGCAGAGGAATTTCATCAAGCGGGTGCAGGCAAGTGTCCAGAATATCACCCGCCTGGTGGATGACCTGGTGAGCCTGGGGCAGATTGAAGCCAGCTTTGACCTGAGCCGGGAAACTGTCCGGATGGATCAGATTGCCCGGTTTGTTGCTGAGGAGATGGTGGATGAGTTCCATGCCATGAATCAAACCCTGAATCTGGTGATTCCGAATGAACTCCCGGCGGTTCTGGCAGACCCCCTGCAAATGCGCCAGCTGGTCAGCCACCTGCTGGATAATGCCCATAAATACACGCCCGACGGGGGTACCATCACGCTTGCGATGGAAGTAGATACAAACCAGCTCATCCTGGTTGTCCAGGATACCGGAGTGGGCATCCCGTCGCTTGATCTATTGTATGTGTTTGAGAAATTTTACCGGGGTGCAAATGTAAGCACTGAAACCAGCGGCACCGGGCTGGGACTGGCAATTGTAAAATCGATTGTGGAAAGCCACCAGGGCAGGGTATGGGTTGAATCGCCACCCGGCGGCGGAACCAGGGTTGCCGTGGTACTGCCCTTAGCCCGGCAGTCCTGATCGTCAGGTTGTTCCATCTGGCATCCTTCTTGCATCGGTCAGTGTATGGATTTTCTGCTCAAAAATACTCGATTGTGGATGCTTGACGCACCCGGGAGGTTATGCTACTATCATTAAAATGTTAAGAGATGATCAAAGTTTGATTTCCATTGCCAATGATTGCCCATCTGGAATGGGGGCAAACTGATGTTAAGGAGGATACCCCGCCCATGAATAAGAAATTGATTGCCCTGGTTGTGATTACCTTGCTCGGCGGCATCTTGCTTTCGGGATGCAAACTGTCAGCGTCCACGCCGCCTGCCGCCACACCCACCGTGGAACTTGCCTTCCCCACCAATCCCGTTCAAAATACGCCGGTTGTCCAGGCAAACACGCCCGTGGTTGTCCCGCCCGTTGTTGCCACTCCTACGGTGGTGGTGGTGATTAATACACCCCCTGCACCCGTTCCCACGCTGGGTGTATTCCCCACTCCGGTGCGTCCCACCTCCTACACGGTGCAGGCATATGAAAGCTATTACTGCATTGCCCGCCGATTTAATCTTGATCCGGCAGGCTTGATGACAGCCAATGGCAGCGTTGAACTGCATCCCGGCACCGTGCTGAAGGTTCCCTCAACCGGAACCTGGCCTGGTGGAGACCGCGCCCTCAAAGCCCATCCCGCCACCTACACCGTCAAGTCCGGAGACACCATTCACCGGATTGCCTGCGAAGTATTTGGCGATGTGGATCCAATGAATATTGCACTTGCCAATAACCTTGCGGCTCCCGATTATAAACTGACTGTTGGGCAGGTCTTGCAGATTCCGTAAAGGATCATGCAGCCGCACTGAACCATACATTTCCGGGTCGAGGTTTTTACCAGGATAACAGGATTCTCCTGGTCTAAACCTCGACTCTTTTTGTTTGCATCCAGGAGGTCGGATGACGGAAACCAAGCCGGGATTTCAAATCCTCTCAAGGCAGAACACCTATCATGGACGGGCATTTGAGGTTGCCCGGTTGGGTATCCAGACTCCGGATGGCATCGAGCGGCAGTATGACCTTGTGGATCACCGCGATTCCATTTCCATCCTGCCGGTGGATGAAATGGGGCAGATCTGGTTTGTCCGGCAGTGGCGCCTGGGCGTGCAGGGGGATTTGCTGGAACTCCCGGCGGGTGTCCTGGAACCGGGCGAGGAACCACAGGCTGCCGCGGAACGTGAAATCCGGGAGGAGATTGGGATGGCGGCGCGTTCCATTCACGCCCTGGGGGGATTCTACCTGGCTCCCGGGTACTGCAATGAATACATGACGGTTTTCCTCGCGCGGGATTTATATCCCGATCCCTTGCAAATGGACCAGGATGAATATATTACAACAATAAAAATCCCGGTGCTTGAAGCGTTTGCAATGGTGGAACGCGGGGAATTGGTGGACAGTAAAACGCTTGCTGCCCTGCTGTTGGCGCGTTCGCAAATCATCTGAGGAATCGGCAGCTTTTTAGAGGTTCTTCACTGGAATTAGTGACCTATATAACTTTCCCGAATAGGGTTAAGTGGGCTACACTTTGAAGGATGGCTCAGGATTTGAACATCAGGCGTTATGACATGCGTGGGAATCGGCATGCTGGATTCCTGCACGGTCTGGACGCTTTTTTTAATCATACAATCTCAATGGAGTGTGTCAAATGATCCGAGAAAAGGTAACAATTGATGCCAATGAAGCCGTTGCATATGTGGCATACCGGCTCAGTGAGGTGATTGCCATTTACCCGATCACCCCATCCTCCGGCATGGGTGAATTTGCCGATGCCTGGTCTGCCAGCCGCATTCCCAATATCTACGGAACGGTTCCGCTTGTGGCGGAACTGCAATCGGAAGGTGGTGCTGCCGGTGCCGTGCATGGTGCGCTGCAGACCGGTTCCCTGACCACCACGTTCACTGCCTCCCAGGGCTTGCTCCTGATGATTCCAAATATGTATAAAATCGCCGGTGAGCTGACCTCCACGGTCTTCCATGTTTCGGCTCGTTCCCTGGCAGCCCAGGCGCTTTCCATTTTTGGGGATCACTCGGACGTGATGGCAACCCGCCAGACTGGCTGGGCACTGCTATGCTCCCGTTCCCCCCAGGAAGCCCAGGATATGGCATTGATTTCCCAGGCAGCTACACTGGAAGGGCGCATCCCGGTCCTGCATTTCTTTGATGGATTCCGCACATCGCACGAAGTCAACAAGATTGAGCAGATCACCGTGGATGATATGCGTGCCATGATTAATGATGACCTGGTTCTGGCGCATCGCAACCGGGGTCTCACGCCCGATAACCCGGTACTGCGCGGTACCGCCCAGAACCCGGACGTGTACTTCCAGGCTCGCGAAACAGTTAATCCGTATTATCAACAGTTCCCCGCCATCGTTCAGGCGCAAATGGATAAATTTGCAGGGCTGGTTGGGCGGCAATATCACCTGTTTGATTATGTCGGTGCACCGGATGCGGAACGCGTGATCATCGTCATGGGCTCTGGTGCTGAGACTGCCGAGGAAACCGCCAAATACCTGGTTGGCAAGGGCGAGAAGGTCGGCGTTTTGACAGTTCACCTCTACCGACCGTTTTCCGTGGAGCATTTCCTCAAGGCACTGCCAGCTACAACCCGATCCATTGCTGTTCTCGATCGCTGCAAGGAACCCGGTTCGGCAGGTGAACCCCTGTACGTGGATGTAATCACCGCGCTTTCTGAAGGTCTGGCTGCAGGAACTGCCCCCTTCAAAACCATGCCGGTTGTCATTGGTGGTCGGTATGGTCTTTCCTCCAAGGAATTTACGCCCCCCATGGTCAAGACGGTATTTGAAGAACTTGCCAAGCCCGAACCAAGAACCACTTTACCGTGGGCATTAACGATGACCTTTCCCACACCAGCCTTTCCTACGACCCCACCTTCAGCATTGCTTCCGCGGATGTCAAGCGCTGCATGTTCTTTGGCTTGGGCTCCGATGGTACCGTGGGCGCCAACAAAAACTCGATCAAGATCATTGGTGAGGAGACTGAATATGGCGCACAGGGTTACTTTGTGTATGACTCCAAGAAATCCGGTTCGGTGACCATTTCCCACCTGCGCTTTGGTCCCGGCGAAATCCGCGCCCCGTACCTGATTGGGCTGGGCGATGCCAACTTTGTTGCCTGCCACCAGTTCAACTTCCTGGAGCGGCTGGATATGCTTAAGTATGCCGCCCCGGATTCCGTCTTCCTGTTGAACAGCATTTACGGTCCGGAAGAAGTTTGGGACAAACTACCCATGGAAGTCCAGACCACCATCATTGACAAGAAAATCCGTTTCTACGTGATTGATGCCTATGAGGTGGCACAGAAGACTGGCATGGGCGGGCGCATCAATACCATCATGCAGACCTGCTTCTTTGCCATCAGTGGCGTGCTGCCCCGTGAGGAAGCAATTGAACAGATCAAGAAGAGCATCAAGAAAACCTACGGCAAGCGTGGCGAAGCAGTTGTCCAGCGCAACTTTGAAGCAGTGGATCAGACACTGGAGAACCTTTATGAAGTCAAGGTTCCTGGAAAGGTGACCAGCAACTTCACCCGCCGGGCTCCTGTACCTGCGGAAGCCCCGGAATTTGTGCGCGATGTGCTTGGACCGATGATCAGCTATAACGGTGATGATCTGCCAGTCAGCCTGCTGCCGGTGGATGGAACTTATCCCACAGCAACCGCCCGCTGGGAAAAGCGCAACATCTCGCTGGAAATCCCCGCCTGGGATCCCGATACCTGTATCCAGTGCGGCAAGTGCGCCTATGTTTGCCCGCATGCTGTCATTCGGATTAAAGTATATGATCCGGCTGTGCTTGAACATGCACCGGCAACTTTCAAGTCCACCGAGGCAAAATTCAAGGAATTCCCCGGCATGCGCTACACCATCCAGGTGGCGCCTGAGGATTGCACCGGCTGTGGTCTGTGCGTGGAATCCTGCCCTGCCAAGAACAAGACCCAGGTGGGTCTCAAGGCGATCAACATGGTGGAACAGCCTCCCATTCGTGAGACCGAACGCGTAAACTGGGACTTCTTCCTCACCATTCCGGAAGCCGACCGGACTGTCTTCCAGCCCACCACCGTCAAAAACTCCCAGTTGTTGGAACCCTTATTTGAATTCTCCGGCGCTTGCGCTGGCTGTGGTGAAACACCTTATCTCAAGCTGCTCTCCCAGCTCTTTGGCGACCGGACCGTGGTTGCCAATGCCACCGGTTGTTCCTCAATCTACGGTGCCAACCTGCCCACCACCCCATGGGCGCATAACAAGGAAGGCCGCGGACCGGCATGGTCGAACTCCCTGTTTGAGGATAATGCTGAATTTGGCTTGGGGATGCGATTGACGCTGGATAAGCGCCTGGAATTTGCCCATGAATTGCTTGCCGAACTGGCGGGTGAGATGGGTGAAGATTTTGTTGCAGAAATCCTCAACGCAGATCAAAGCAATGATGCCGGCATCCAGGCACAGCGCACGCGGGTTGTGGAATTACGCAAACGACTGGCGCAAAGCCGCAATGCCCGCGCCCGCTACCTCAACGAGATTGCAGATATCCTTGTTCGCAAGAGCGTATGGATCATTGGCGGTGATGGTTGGGCGTATGATATCGGATACGGCGGTCTGGATCATGTTCTGGCATCGGGACGCAATGTGAATATCCTTGTCCTCGATACGGAAGTGTATTCCAATACCGGCGGTCAGGCATCCAAGTCCACACCGCGGGCAGCAGTTGCCAAGTTTGCTGCCAATGGCAAGGGGCTGCCCAAGAAAGACCTTGGCATGATTGCCATGGCATATGGTTATGTGTATGTTGCCAAAGTTGCCATGGGTGCCAATGACGCGCAGACGTTGAAAGCCTTCCTTGAAGCAGATGCCTACCAGGGTCCCTCCCTCATTATTGCCTACTCCCACTGTATTGCCCACGGTATTGACATGCGCAAGGGACTTGACCAGCAGAAGCTTGCGGTACAATCGGGCATCTGGCCGCTGTACCGGTACAACCCGGCGCTGGTGGATGAAGGCAAGAATCCGCTGACCATCGATAGCAAGGATCCGACGGTTTCGGTGCAGGATTATGCTTACAATGAAACCCGCTACCGGATGCTGGTGCAGAGCGATGAAGCCCGGGCGGAGATGCTGATGAACCAGGCGCGTGAGGATGTCTCCCGCCGCTGGGAACTCTACAGGCAGATGGCTGCCATGTCCTACAAGAAGGACGAGGAATAGTTGTTTCAACCACCCTTCCCCTGCCCATTGGGCAGGGGAAGGTGTTATTTTCTGAGTTAAGGAGACGAGCAGATGATCGATTTATCAACCCAATACCTGGGTCTAAAACTGAAAAATCCCCTGGTTGCATCGGCTTCGCCCCTTTCCAAGAAGGTGGATACAGTCAAAAAACTGGAGGATGCTGGTATTGGCGCGGTGGTGATGTACTCGTTGTTTGAGGAGCAGATCATCCACGAAAGCCATGCCCTGGATTACTTCCTCAGCCATGGTACGGAATCCTTTAGTGAAGCCCTGACCTATTTCCCGGACATGGAACATTACAATGTGGGACCGGATGGGTACCTGGACATGATCCGCAAGCTGAAGGAAAGCGTTCAGGTTCCGGTGATTGCCAGCCTGAATGGCATTTCCACCGGTGGTTGGGTGGACTATGCCCGCAAAATGGAACAGGCGGGTGCAGATGCCCTGGAATTAAATATTTATTTCCTGCCCACTGACCTGGAACTTGAAGGGATTGCGCTCGAAGATGCATATGTGGAACTGGTGCGCAGTGTGCGCGCCCAGGTGAAAATTCCACTGGCTGTCAAGTTAAGCCCATACTTCACTGCCCTGCCTAATTTTGCCCGCAAGCTGGTTGGTGCTGGCGCCAACGGCTTGGTCCTGTTCAACCGTTTTTACCAGCCGGATTTGGATATTGAAACCCTGGAAGTGGTTCCCGACCTGGTTCTTTCCACCTCGGACGAACTGCGCCTGCCTCTCCGCTGGACGGCAATCTTGTACGGACGCTTGCAGGCTGACCTGGCATTGACCACCGGCGTTCACAGCGTGGAGGACGTGGTCAAGGCAACCATGGCGGGTGCTCGTGTCAGCATGATGGCTTCCGAACTGCTGTCCAGGGGCATTGGACGGGTTTCGGAAATTCTTGCAGACCTGGAAAAATGGCTGGAAACCTATGAATATCACTCCATTCAGCAGATGCTGGGCAGCATGAGCCAGCAGGCAGTTGCCGACCCTGCTGCTTTTGAGCGTGCAAACTACATGAAGGTTTTACAAAGCTTTGATCGTCGCCTGTAATAAAAGATTACTGTAAAAAAAACTCCCCCAACTGGGGGAGTTTTTTGTTTTTGACTTGAATAATGGATTGTAAATTCGATGAAATTTTACAAGCAGGTTCCATCGAACTGAATTATGCCTATTCTATGTCTGGAGCGCTCTCGTTGGGTCGGCGATGGCGATACACAATTCGACCGCGCGTCAGGTCGTAGGGGGACATTTCCACGCGCACCCGGTCACCCAGCAGGATGCGGATGTAATATTTTCGCATTCTGCCTGATAAATATGCCAAAACGGTATGACCGTTATCCAGGCGGACCCGAAACTGGGTTGCCGGAAGGGCTTCCACAATAATTCCTTCCACCTGAATTTTCTCTTCTTCTTTTGCCATAAAACCTCCTTTTAAAGAACGGCACCCAACCAGGAAATCGGCAGGTGATCGAACAACCTATTCCCCGCCATGGGTGTACTGGCGACGCTTGATGCGGCGGATGGCTTTCTTCTTCTCCACCCGGCGCAACTCACTCTTGGATACAAACCATCGCTTGCGGCGCACAGTGCTGAGGACACCGCTCTTTACAATTTTCTTGCGAAACCGCTTGAGCAGTTGATCCTGGCTTTCATTTGGGCGTAAAACAACAATCGGCAATTCTCTCACCTCCCTTCTGAAGGGGGACTAAAAAACTCGGCTTAGTCCACAGAACACAGCCGAGCCAGTTGGCAGAAGGAAGGTTTGACAATCCTCGGAAGCGTTCAGGGCATTGACCTCACTTAAAAGTACATGCGTTTCCCAAAAGTATGGGGTACAAGCGCGTTCTATTATACCTCTACTTAATCCAGAATGGAAGAGCGATTTCCCGGGTCTCCATGTTGGAGAGCGGGTATAATCGGGATACCCACCCTGTTTGGATGGAACAACGAATGAAAAAAGCGATTTTCCTAATTCTCATTTTCCTGCTGCTCCTTGCGGGCTGCAACCTGCCCCGCTCGTCCGAAACCAGCCACCCGGAGCCGACAACAACCCTGACTCCGCAGGTTTCTGCAACCCCCCAGCCTTCCCCCACACCAACACCCACGCCGCTTCCTGCAGTTCGAATTGAGCAGGGGGATCAGGCAATCCTGCAGGGCGACTACCAGCAGGCTGTGGAACAATACCAGGCAGCCGAGGTCACTGCTCCGGATGCGGAAACCCGGGCGGCTGCGCTGTTGGGGACTGGTCAGGCGCTCTCGACGGATGGAAATTGCCCGGATGCCATCCCAGTTCTGGAAAAACTGATAAGCGAGTATGGACAAACCACTTCGGCTGCGCCTGCCTCCTACTGGCTGGCGGAGTGTTACCAGCTGGGGGGTGCTTATCGTCAGGCGGCAGCCCTGTATGAAAATTACATCCGCCTTCGCCCCGGCGTGTTGGATGCACTGATGTGGGAGCGCCGCGGAACCGCTCTTCAGGCTGCCGGAGACAGGCTTGATGCCATTGCTGCCTACCAGGCGGCTGTGGACGCATCCCCCAATGGGGATACTGCCAGCCTGCAAATTCGGATTGGACAGAATTACATGGCGCTCAGCGATTATCAGAATGCCATCCGGACGTTTGTCTCACTTCATGAGGCAACCAGTAACGAGTATATCAAAGCCAGCACCAATCTGCTGGCAGGGCAGGCATACATGGCTTTGGGCTTGACTGACCAGGCATTTACCCGTTACCAGGATTCGGTGAATAACTACCCGCGTGCATATGACAGTTATACTGCCCTGGTGGAACTGGTGAACGCCGGGCAGCTGGTGGATGAACTGAACCGCGGTCTGGTGGATTATTTTGCCGGTATGCATGGTCCAGCTATTGAGGCATTTACCAGGTACCTGGAAGCGGGTGGAGAAGATGGCGGCACGGCGCTTTACTACCGGGCGCAATCCCAGCGTGCCAATGGTCAACCGGCGGCGGCTGTTGAGGATTGGAAGGAACTCATCCAGGCATACCCGAATCACCGCTATTTTGCTGCTGCCTGGGAGGATATTGCCGATACCCTCTGGTATCATCTGGATGATTACGCGGGCGGCGCGCAAACATTGCTTGATTATGTTGCCCTGTACCCGGGGTCGGATGTCTCTCCGAATTACCTGTACCAGGCAGGGCGTATTTTGGAGCGCGGGGGATATCTGACCCAGGCAGCTGATACATGGGAACGGATCATTAATGAGTATCCCTCCTCGGAGGATGCATATCCCGCCCTGTTTCAGGGAGGAATTACCCATTACCGGCTGGGGAATTATGACCGCGCCCTGGTCATCTTTCAGCGCCTGCTGGTGCTTGCCGGGAGCGGCGAGGACCAGGCGCGGGCGTACCTTTGGGTTGGGAAAACCCAGCTTGCCCGGGGGGACACAGCCAGTGCCAGGGTTGCCTGGAATGAGGCTGTCCAACGGGACCCCACAGGGTATTACAGCGAGCGGGCAAATGAGCTTTTAAATGAAAAAGAACCCTTCACACCACCAGCGGTGTATGATTTGGCTTACGACCTTGAAAAGGAAAAATCGCTTGCAGAGGTCTGGCTGCGTGCCACTTTCTCCTTCTCCCAGGATACAGACCTTTCCGGATTGGGTGAACTATCCACCAATCCGCGCTACATCCGTGGGCAGGCGTTGTGGGAATTGGGTTTGTATGAATCCGCACGGAATGAATTTGAAGCCCTGCGGTTGGAATGGCGTAACGATCCCATTGTGACATACCGGCTGATGAATGACTTGTTGGACCGGGGGATTTATCGATCGGCAATCCTGGCTTGCCGCCAGATTCTGACTCTGGCGGGGCTGGATGACGCGGGTTCCACACGCGTTCCGGCATACTTCAACCACATTCGATTTGGCGTGTATTATCCCGGCATTGTTATCCCGGCAGCACAGGTGGAGGGTTTGCATCCTCTCCTGTTGCTCAGCGTCATTCGGCAGGAAAGCCTGTTTGAGGGATTTGCCGAGTCAACTGCCGGGGCGCGCGGACCCATGCAGATCATGCCTGCAACCGGTCAGGAAATTGCCAATTCCATGAGCTGGCCGGTTGGTTACACATCTGCAGACCTGTATCGCCCGTCCATCAACATCCCGCTGGGTGCGCGCTATCTCTCCCGCCAGATTATTTATTTCAACCAGGAGATTTATACTGCCCTGGCGGCTTACAACGGTGGACCAGGTAACGCAGCTGTATGGCGTGAATTATCCGGCAGTGACCCCGACCTGTTTCTGGAAACCATCCGGTACGAGGAAACCCGGACGTATATCAAGCATATTTTTGAAAATTATAAAATCTATGCGGAAATCTACGAACGAAATCCATAGACTGCAACCAAAGCAAAAGTGCAGCCAATCGGGCTGCACTTTTGATAAATTTCCGAATTCCTAGATGAGCATCAGGAGCGGATTTTCCAGGTATTCCGCCATTGCCTGTAGGAATTGGGCTGCCTCCGCCCCATCGGTGATGCGATGGTCTGCAGAGAGGGTGATTTTGAGCACCATGCCCGGCTTGATTTGACCATCCTCCACCACTGGCACTTCCTGGACCGAACCCACAGCCAGGATGGCTGCCTCAGGCGGGTTGATGATGGCAACAAAACTGTCCACATCAAACATACCCAGGTTGCTGATGGAAAATGTTGAACCCTCAATGTCATCCGGTCGAACCTTTCCGTCTCTTGCCCGGGTGACCATTTCGCGAACTTCCCGCGAAATGACACGCAGCGGCTTCTGGTCTGTATTCCTGTTCACCACCGTCAGCAAGCCCCCTGGTACTGCCACAGCGACACCAACATTAACATCGCCGTGCCGCAGGATCACATCACCGTTCAGCGAGGCATTCAGGTTGGGATACCGCCGTAATGCCAGCCCGGCTGCCTTGATTATAAAATCATTGACGGAAATTTTTTCCCCCTCCGGCAGTGTGCTGTTGATTTTCTTGCGCAGGCTCATTAATTCATCCACCCGGCAGGCATGGGTGACATAAAAATGGGGGACCTGCTGCTTGGATTCCACCATGCGCCGTCCAATGGCAGCCCGCAGCCGATCCACCGGCACAGTCTCATCGCCTTGAATGGCGGTGCTGGTCATTTGTGCCGGGGGGTTTGCGGGCTTTATCGGGATAGATGCCGGGATGGATTTCAGTGCATTTTCCACGTCCCGTTTCACAATCCTTCCCCCTGGTCCGCTGCCGCGCAATGTAT
>ERZ1645192.806-NODE-806-length-26247-cov-7.889737_pt1 | contig 26247 bp, 19 predicted proteins | sample MGYA00575354_ERZ1645192 | MGnify/ENA primary metagenome ERZ1645192 (study PRJEB40844, sample SAMN11349763) | freshwater sediment metagenome | isolation source: river sediment | host: Sediment | place: India: Faizupur Khadar , New Delhi | collected 2017-02-21 ... | reverse complement strand
TTGTTATAATGGAGGAAGGTATGCAGATAGTGCGTACGGCGGCGGAACTCCGGGCGGCGCGTGAGCCGCTTGCGGGACGCGTCGGTTTCGTGCCGACGATGGGGGCGCTCCACGCGGGGCACGCCCGCCTGATGGAGGTGGCCAAGAAAAAGGCCGACCATCTCATCGTTTCGATCTTCGTCAACCCGACCCAGTTCGGCCCGAACGAGGACTTCACCAAGTATCCGCGCACCGAAGAGGCCGATCTTGCCCTGTGCGAAGCGACCGGCGCCGACATCGTCTTCCTGCCCAAGGTCGCCGAGATATACCGCGCCGAACCGCTCATCCGGCTGACGGTCGATCCGAAGCTCGCCGGGGTCCTCTGCGGCGCCCACCGGCCGGGCCATTTCGACGGCGTGGCGCAGGTGGTGGCGCTGCTGTTCAACCTCGTCAGGCCTCACAGCGCCTGTTTCGGCGAGAAGGACTACCAGCAGCTCGTCGTACTGCGGCGGCTTGCCGACGATCTCCACTTCGGCATCGACATCATCCCGGTCGCGACGGTGCGCGAGCCCGACGGACTGGCGCTGTCGAGCCGCAACCGCTATCTTTCGCCCGACGAGCGGGCCGCCGCCCCGGCGATCTACCGCGCGATGCTCCAGTGCAAAAGCCGCGCCGAGCAGATCCGGTTCGACCGGATCGCCCAGCCGGTGGCGAAGGTCGAAGAGGAGGGCAAGGCGCTTATCCTGCGCGATATTCCCGGCGCCCGGATAGACTACTTCGAGATACGGCACACCGATACGCTCGAGCCGACGCAGTTCATCATGAACAAGTCGCGCCTCTTCGCGGCGGTGCGGGTCGGAACCACCCGGCTCATCGACAACCTTCTTCTTTTCGGGTAGAGACATGGTTCGGATATCGCAGGCGGTCGCGGCGCAGGCGGCCTACCCGTTCGCCGCGCTCGCCGCGAAGAAGCGGGAACTCGAGGCGCGCGGACTGACCGTCATCGATCTCTCCATCGGCGACGCGTCGCTCCCGGCCCCGGCGGCGGCGGTCGACGCGCTCCGCGAACGGGCGACCCGCCCCGAACACCATCACTACTCCAGTTACAACGGCCTCCTGCCGCTGCGCGTCGCCATCGGCGGCTGGATGAAGCGGCGCTTCGGCGTCACGCTCGACATCGACCACGGGATAACGGCGCTCATGGGCTCGAAGGAGGGGCTCTTCCGTTTCCCGCAGGCGGCGCTCGATCCGGGCGACATCGTTCTTTTCCCCGACCCCGGCTATCCGGTCTACGCCAACGCCGTCGCCCACGCCGGCGGCCAACCGCTGGCGATGAAACTGTCGGAACGGAACGGTTTCCTCCCCGACCTCGACGCACTGCCGGAAGAAACGCGCCGCCGCGTCCGGATGATCGTCGTGAACTTCCCTTCCAATCCGACCGGCGCGATCGCCGACGACCCTTTTTATACGAAACTCTACTCCTACGCGCGGCGTCACGACTGGATAGTCGTTTCCGACAACGCCTACTGCGAGATATACGACCATACGCCGCCCCGCTCGGCGCTCGAATTCGACCCGGACCATGAGCGGACCATCGAATTCTTCTCGTTCTCCAAGTCCTACAGCATGACCGGCTGGCGGCTCGGGTGGGCCTGCGGCAACGCGAAACTGGTGCAGGCGCTCCTCAAGGTGAAGGGTCTGCAGGATTCGGCCCCCTTCGAGCCGGTCCAGTTCGCCGGGATCGCCGCGCTCAACCTGACCGAGGCCGAAACGGCGCCGATACGGCGCTTCTACGCCGATAACCGGACCATCGTCAAACAGGCGCTCGACGCGGCGGGCATCGTCTACTTCGACGCCCGCGCCGGATTTTACCTCTGGGCCCGCGTCCCGGCGGGGCTGACGGCGGCCGAATTCACCGACCGGCTCCTCGCCGAGCGGCAGGTGCTGGTCACTCCCGGCACCGCCTTCGGACCGAACGGCGAGGGATGGTTCCGCATCGCCGCGACCCGCCCGCCCGAAGAGATGGACGAGGCGGCGGAACGCATCGCGCAGGGGCTTGAGAAATGAAATATCTACTCTCCTTCGGCTCGAATATCGGCGACCGCGCCTCCAACATCCGCACCGCACTCGTTCGGTTGAAAGAGCGGGGCATCGCGGTGGAGGCGGTCTCCTCGTTCTACCTGACCGCCCCGGTCGACGCGCCGCCGCAGAACGACTTCGTGAACGCCGCCGCGCTCGTCGAGTCGCCGTGCGGCCCCGAAGAACTGCTCGATCTCATCGGAGAGGTGGAATACGAACTGGGCCGCGTGCGCACCATGAAGAACGGCCCGCGCATCATCGATATCGACATCGTCTTCGGCGAAACCGGGATGCACCGCTCGGCGCGATTGGAGATCCCACATCCGCGCTGGCGGGAACGACGGTTCGTGGTCGAGCCGGCGCGTGAGATCGCGGGACTCTTCGCCCCCTTCGCCGCGACACTCAAGAACTACGGTCCCGATGCCGATATACTGAAATGTCAGACGATACGGAAACTTGATGAGGGAGAAAAGAAATGAGGAACCGACTGGTCGACAAACTGCTGGACCGGATGCCGATACCCGACGAACTCAAAGGGGCCATCGGCGATCAGTTCGATCTTTCGTCGATCGTCACCCGCGAAGTGGTCTCCCAGATGCTCGAACACGGCGGCAAGATAAAGGACGAGATGAAGATCATTCTTGCCAAGGAGCTGGCGCAGTTCCTTGAGAAAGTCGATGTCGACCGGGCGCTCACCAATGCCTTGGAGGACCTCGAACTCGAGGTGCGCATCAGCTTCCGCCGCAAGGATAAGGCGCCCGAAAGAGTGCCCGCGAAACGGCGCGGCAAAGCCCGCTAGATAATGCAACGCGGTTACACCATACTTCGCGATTTCCTCGCCGACGCGGTGCGGACGAGCATGATCCTCTTCAAGATCATGATCCCCGTCTCCATCATCATCAAGATACTGAAAGAAACGGGGCTCATCGAACTCATCGGCGCCGGGTTCGCCCCGCTGATGGAGCTCATCGGCCTCCCGGGCGCGATGGGACTGGTCTGGGTGACCGGGATGGTGACCAACCTCTACGGCGGCATACTCGCCTTCGTCGCCATTTCGGCGGATTATCCGCTCACCACCGCGCAGGTGACGGTGCTGACCACGATGATGCTGGTGGCCCATTCACTGCCGGTCGAACTGCAGGTGGCGCGCAAGGCGGGGGCAAGTTTTGCGGCGATCTTCGCCGTGCGGGTCGGCGGCGGCTATATCATCGGGACGCTCCTCTACATCGGCTACCGGCTGACCGAGACGCTCGGCGGCCCCTCGACGATCTCGTGGGCCTCTCCAACACAGGTCGATCCATCGCTCGCGGCGTGGGCACTGGGGGAACTGCGTAACTACGGGATGATATTCCTCGTCATCTGCGCGCTCCTTTTTCTCATGGCGCTTCTTAAAAAGTTCGGCGTACTCGCCCTTATGGACCGCCTATTCGGGCCGGTACTGTCGTTCATCGGCATCGGCCGCGAGGTGACGACGCTCTCCATCATCGGGATGACGCTCGGCCTCGCTTACGGCGGCGCCCTCATCATCCGCGAGGCGCAGACCGGCCGCATCGCGTCGCGCGACATCTTCTTCTCGATGGCGCTCCTGAGTCTTTTTCACAGTTTCATCGAAGATACCCTGCTGATGGTATCGCTGGGCGGCCACTTCTCGGGCCTGCTTATTGTGCGGGCACTCTTTGCGGTCGGGGCGGTCTGGGCGATGGTGCGGCTGACGGCCAAGATGCCCGATGAGCGCTTCGCGCGGCTACTGCTCAGTCGAGCGGTATCGACAGCGGCCCCTGCTGCGGGGCGATGAACGATTCGCCGGTGAAGGCACTGCGCCCGAAACATTCTTTGGCTGAATGACGGACCAGTTCGGGGCTGTTGTTCTCTTCACTGAGATGGGCGAATATCACTTTTTTCAATTTATCGTGCGGCAGTTTTTCGAGCGCCTCAAGGCACTGCTGGTTGGAGAGATGGCCGCTCGCGCCGCGTATCCGCTGTTTGAGATCGGCGGGATAACGCGGGTTGCGGTAGAGCATGTCGGGATCGTGGTTCGCCTCGATGATGAGGTACTCGCTCACCGCTATCTGGGCGAATATCCGCTGGGTCACGATGCCGGTGTCGGTCACCAGCGTCAGCCGTTCGCCGTTGGGAAGCGTTACGGTGAAGCCGTACGGATCGCGGGCGTCGTGCATCACCGGGAAGGGTTCGACGGTGAAGCGGCCGATCTTCGCCGGCTTCTGCGGCGTCAGTTCGCGCGTTTCGAACTCATAGCGGCCGAAATCCTGAAAATAGGCGACGACCGCCGGGGCGGCGTAGACCGGCAGACCCAGTTTGCGCGCCGTGAGCGGGACGCCGTTGATATGATCGACATGTTCATGGGTGATGAGAATGCCGACGATGCGGGCCGGGTCGATCCCCGCCGCCGCGCACCGGCCGGTAAAGCACTTGAGCGACAGCCCCTGATCGATGAGGAGCAGCTCGTCGCCGCTCTCTACGACCACGGCGTTCCCCTTGGAGCCGCTGGAAAGGATATGGAGCCGGTTCTTACTCAAGGCCGAGGAACCGCTTGATGTCGCCGACGAAGGTGTCGTTGGTCCGCTCGATGAGAAAGGTCTGGAAGAGCGCCCGCATGATGTTGTCGATCTCCTCCATCTGGATGAGCCGCAGATGGACCGTCTCCTCGTCGGCCGCCTTGTCGGGGACCGGGAGCTTGATCGACTTCATCGCCAGCGGTAGCGCCGTCAGCACGAACTGCCATTCCGCCTTGCCGCGCGCCACGCGGACCCGGGTAGCGACCGGCAGACGCCCGGTCTGGATGGAGGTGCGGACATCGTCGTGCTCCGCTATCTCGCGGGTCTGTATCGTTTCACGGTACCCTTCGCCGTGGAGCGATTCGAGCGTTATCTGCTCTTCGAGGTGCAGGTCGACATTGCCCAGCCCGAAACTCTCCAAGTAGAAGTACGGATCGGAGGAACTGCGCCAGTAGAGCCACAGGATGAATTCCTGTCCGAGGAACTGGGCCGCCTGCGCCGCTTCGCGTTCTTTGCGTCTCATTCTTCACCTCCCCCGAGGTCCCAGAGTTCCCCGATGATGGAGGTGAGTTCGCCCGGTTTGTCGAGTTTCTCGACCGCGTCGACCAGCAGCGACGGCGCGATGCTGATGGCGAAGGTCTTCTCGAAGGTGTCGACGAACTTCGATATGACGGTCGACGACTGCGTAAAGAGGTAGAGCTTGTTCTCGCCGAGATTCCACGCCGCTTCGGTGATGATGGTGCGCGGCAGTGTCTTCACCCGCACCCGCCGCATCGCCCGTTCGCGCAGTTCCTTTTTCTGGAACGCCGGGATGAATTCCACCTTGTTGTCCTCCTTGAAGCGGTGTATCTCCTCTTCAAGGAAGGGGCGCAACTGCGCGCCGCCGAGGCTGTAACGGTCTATCCGGAGCGAAAAAAGGTAGTAGTCGCGGAAGTAGCAGTTGGGGAAGGCCTGATTCTCGAACGAGAGGAAGGCGTCGACCCAGCCGACCGATTCGTCGCGCACATCGGTGGGAAGAAGTTCATGGAAGCGGTGGTCGAAGAGTTTTTTGCGGAGATCGTCGCTGTCGGGCGCCTTCTTTTCGGGAAGGAAGGTCAGGAAGCTGACGCGGCCGCCGAGAAGTTTGCTCATTTCTTTTCCTTTTGTGTTTTCGGCGCCTTGGGCGCTTTTGCCGGGATGAACGGCTCGGGCAGTTCGGCCACCCCGATCACCGCTTTTTCGGAGATGGCGATGAAGATGGGGCCGGCGAGTTTGTTCTTTTCGAAGATGCGGCTGATCTCGACATAGAGGAGGTTCTTGAGTTCCTCTTTGTTGTCGGTGTTGTACTCGCCGATCCAGGTGTTGGCGGGTAGTTCGGCGAAGGTCTCTTCGCCGGTTTTCAGGAGGTGGCGCAGGCCGACCTCTTCAAGTTCTTTGATGAGATTGCGGATGCCCACCACATTTTTTTGCGTGAAGTGGGTCGTGAAGGTCGCGAAGTAAAACATGGGTCGCTCCGTCGCTCCGTATCGGTTGGCCGAGCATACGACAACGGGGCGCCCGAGTCAAGGAAACGGCCTATCCCGCGTCGAAGATCATCGCCAGTATGCCGGAGACCTGCGCGGCGAACCGCTCGTCGAGGTCACCCAGTTTGCGGATGAGCCGCTCTTCCGACAGCGACCGCAACTGAAAAAGATCGAGCACCGACTTCTTCTCCAGCCCGTTCCGCGCCCCCGGCGTCACCGTCAGCATCCACGGATTCTTGTCGTAGTGCGGTTTGTGATCGGTGAACGGCGCGACTATCTTGAGCGGCAACAGGCCGATATCGTCGTTGTTGAGGATGAGGCACGGCCGGGTCTTTTTTATCTCGGCCCCGATCGTCGGATCGAGGTTCACCAGCCATATCTCATACTGCTTCAAAGTCGCCTCCCTCCAGCTCTTTCATCACGGTCAGGTCGCGGTTCACGCGGTATTCATCACGCATCTGCGCCGCCCGCTTGCGGAGCTTGGTGCGTTTGTACTCCCGGATGAAGGCGTCGAACGCCATGCGCAGGAGGGTCGACCGGCTGACCTTGAGTTCCTTCTGGATCGCCTCTATCTCGGCGCCGTAATCTTCCGGCATCGAGATCGTCATACGATTGCTCATAATATTCCTCATAATAAAAGTACGAACGACGCTCTTACTATAATTGGCATCCGCATGATTGTCAAGGAGAAAATAGGCGATTAAACGGTCGCCCTCACGACGGCAGTTCGGTCCCTTCGTTCATGATGGCGATATACTCCGCATAGGTGTAAATGCGGTTGCGCCGCTTTTCGGTCGTCTCGCGCACGATGCCGAGCGCCGTCAACTGCACCAACCCCTTGTTCACCGTCGCCATCGACAATCCCGACCGCCCCGCTATGGCCTTCGCCGTCGCCACCGGCCGCTCAAGAAGCGCTCGATGCACCGCGGCCACCGTCGGCGCCGTCCGTCCGAGCGCCGCGACCTTCGCGCGGTCCGCACCCACCAATTGCGCCATCCGCCCGGCCGCCGCCACCGCCTGCTCCGCCGTATCGATGATCGCGTCGGCAAAAAAGTCGAGCCACTTCTCCCAGTCGCCGTCGGTGCGCACCGCATTAAGCAGTTCGTAGTAGCGGCGCCGATTGCTCTTGAAATAGAGACTGAGGTACAGCAGCGGTTCGCGCAGTATTTTCTCTTCACAGAGGATCAGCGTGATGAGCAGACGCCCCAACCGGCCGTTCCCGTCGAGGAACGGATGTATCGTCTCGAACTGCACATGGGCAAGCGCCGCCTTGACCAACGCCGGGGTCGGCGTTGGACGATCATGCAGAAAGAGCTCCAACGCCCCCAGACACGCCATCACTTCGTCGGCGGGCGGCGGCACGAAAACGGCGTTCCCGGGTCGCGTCCCGCCGATCCAGTTCTGACTGCTCCGGAACTCTCCCGGCAGACGGTCGCTTCCGCGTCCTTTCGCCAGAAGCACGCCGTGCATCTCGGTAAGCAATCGCAGGGAAAGCGGGAATCCGTTCCGCAATCGCGTCAGTCCGTGGTCGAGCGCCGCGACATAACTGCTCACTTCCTGTGCGTCGTCCAACGGTACGCCGGGCATCTCGGCCATCTCGAACAAAAGGAGATCCGACAAAGAAGATTGCGTTCCCTCTATCATTGATGAGAGTACCGCCTCCTTCCGCACATACATATAAAGGAATAGTCCGATGTCGGGCACCAGCGCCGACGCCGAATCAAGCCGACCAAGCGCCATGAGTGCCCGATCGAATTTCGCCCGCAGTTCCTCCGACCAATCGATGGGCGGCACCGGCGGCAATGGCGCGGGGATGAATGCGCGGACCGTCTCTCCCGCCGTGGTGACCGACCGGTAATTCCCTTGCACCTTTCTTTTCATTGTCCACCCGCTGAACTTAAAATAACGAATTCTCTTATTTTACGAAAAGCCGCTTTCTTAAAATAACGAATTCCCCGGCAAAAGCAAGTCCTTTTTGCGTTCCGCCTTGCTTTTTCATACAAGGTGATTAGAATCGGTCTGCTGAGAGGTGGAATACATGTTGCGTCTATTCGTCAGTATTTTCGCGGCAATAATGATGCCGACCCTCCTCTATGCCCTCAGTCCCGAACGCGAGATCACCCAGTACATCCATGAATCGTGGATAGACAAGGACGGACTCCCGGTCAATACCATCGTCGCGGTCACCCAGACCCCCGACGGCTATCTGTGGCTCGCCACCGAGGAGGGACTGGTCCGGTTCGACGGGCTCCGCTTCGTCACCTACACCGAACAGAACGCGCCGGCGCTTCCCGGCCGCCACCTCCTGCGCCTGCTGGTCGACCGCAAGGGACGGCTCTGGATCGGCACCTACAGCGGCGTCGCCTACCTCGAGAACGGCGCGTTCAAGCGGCCCGCTGCGAAGGAGTTGCAGGGGATCACCGTCTTCGGTTTCCTCGAAGACCGCGACGGGACGCTCTGGATAACGACCTCCGACGGTCTGTTCTCCCTGCGCGGCGAGGCGATCGCCCGTTACGGGACCGATGCGGGTTTCCCCGACAACGATATCCAGATGCCGCAACTCGACCGCGACAATATGCTGTGGGTGGTCTCGGGGCGGAAGTCCATCTGCCGCTTCAAGCCGGGGACTGCGCCCGACTGCGCCGATCACGGCGAGATGGTCCGGTCGTTCCGCATCGACCTGCGCGGCCGCCACTGGATAGGCACCTATACCCGGCTGCTGCTCAAGGACGAGGCGGGCCTCCGCGCGATGACGCTCGACGACGGGACACCGCTGTCCAGCGACCAGATGTACGAAGACCGCGACGGCAACCTCTGGATCGGGTCGCGCGAACTGGAACTGGTCAAACTGACCCCGCAGGGGAAACGGTACGAATCGGACCGCAAGAACGATCGCATCGGACCGGTCATGGCCCTGTTCGAGGATCGCGAGCGGAATCTCTGGATCGGCACCGGCGGCAACGGCCTGCACCGTTTTTCCGACAGCAAGATAACGGTGTACGGCACCCGCAACGGCATCGATTCGGAGATCGTCCTGCCGGTCCACCGGAGCCGCGACAACGATATCCTGTTCGCCTCCTACACCGGGTTCCTCTATACGCTCAAGGACCGCAAAGTGACCGCGTTCCCGGGCATTCGCGACGGCACCGACCGCGCGATGCTCCTGTCGCTGATGGAGGACCACGAAGGGACGCTCTGGATCGGGACGCAGGGCCACGGGCTGTTCCGCATCCCCAAGAACGGGGCGCCGGAACGGTTCGCCCTGCCGCTGGAAGGGAAGGTCATCCCGGCGGTCTATCAGGACAAGACGCAGGCGCTCTGGATACTGGTGCGCGGCGAAGGGGCTCTGCGGTGGGACGGTGCGAAGTTCGACCATTTCACCGTGGAAGAGGGCCTGCCCGACAACTATGTCAAACTTCTGCGCGAATCGGCCGCGGGGGAACTCTGGACCGCCAGTCAGACCGGCGGCGTGGCGGTCTTCCGCGAAGGACGCTTCGTCTCCTTCGAACAGGCGACGGGCCACGCCCTCCCCTCGAAGGCGATACAGACCATCTACAGCGACTCGCTGGGCCTTCTCTGGATATCGACCAACGGTAACGGCCTGTTCGTGTGGGACGGCGAAGAACTTACGCCGGTGAAACTCAAGGAGGGTATCGTTTCGAGTCTCGTGTTCGGGATGCTGGAGGACCGCGCGGGGAATCTCTGGATGTCGACCAACCGCGGCATCCTGCGGGCCGAGCGCAACGAGATCGGGATGTATCTGCGCGGCATCGTGCCGGCGCTCGCGCCGCTGGTGTTCACCACCTCGCACGGACTCAAGAGCGCCGAATGCGTCGGCGGCACCCAGCTCAATGCCGATATCGGCCGCGACGGGAAACTTTACTTCGCGACGGTGGGAGGGCTGGCGGTGATCGACCCCGAGAACCTGCCGACCAACACCGTCAAACCGCCGGTCCGCGTCGAACAGGTCATCGTCAACAACGAGCCGCTCCCGGCGGGCGACGATGCGCCGCTGTGGTTCGAACGGGGCATCGACCGGCTCGAGATCCGCTACACGGCGCTCTCCTTCATCAACCCCTCCTACATCACCTTCAAATACAAACTGGAGGGATTCGACCGCGACTGGATACCGGCCGGCACCGCCCGCGCGGCCCACTACACCAACCTCGGACCGGGGAACTACTCCTTCACGGTGCTGGCCGCCAACAGTGACGGCCTCTGGAACCAGACCGGCGCGACGCGGGAACTGACCGTGCGGCCGCTGTTCTATCAGACCGCCTACTTCCATCTGCTGGTGACCCTCTCCATCGCCCTGTTCGTGTATCTGGTGTTCCTCTTCCGGATACGGACCGTACGGGCGCAGAACCGACGGCTCGAGGCGATCGTGGAGGAAAAAACGCGCGAACTGACCAATGCCAACGATACGCTCCGCGAGATGTCGCTCATCGATCCGCTGACCACCCTGCGCAACCGCCGCTACTTCACCGAGATACTCAAGAACGAGGCCTCCAGTTATCTGCGGGCGAGGACCCGCGCCGCCGCGGGACTCGACCAGCGCAACCTCGACAGCGACAAAGTGTGGGGGGTGTTCCTGCTCGACATCGACTTCTTCAAACAGGTCAACGACCGGTTCGGCCACGATTCGGGAGACCTCCTCCTGACCCAGTTATCGAATTTGCTGAAAAGTTCGGTCCGCGCCGACGATGTGGTGATACGCTGGGGCGGCGAAGAATTCCTCATCGTACTGCGCAACAGCGTTCCCGAGTATCTCCCCGCCTACGCCGAGAAGGTGCGCCTGCTCATCCAGAATTCGTTCCTGCGGACGATGCAGGGAGATCTGATCCGCAAGACCGTCTCTATCGGTTTTACGCGGCTTCCCTTCTATCTCGACGATCCCGAACGGATGAGTATTGAACAGACGGTCTCCATCGCCGATCTGGGGCTGTATCACGCCAAGAATCACGGCCGCAATTGCGCGGTTTATATTCAGGCGGGAGGCCGCATCGCCGACACCGCCCCCGAGGAGATGCAGAGGATACTCACCGACCTCGACGCGTCGGTGAAGAACGGATTTTTTACGATAGTTTCTTAACTTCTGCGGTCGTTTCGCCGTCGGCGAAACGGACGGTGAGCGCCGCGTCGGCATCAAGCGACGCCAGCCGTTTGACCGTCGCCCCCTTCTGCCGGATAAGCGCATAGCCCTGTTCGAGCGGCCGCAGGGGGCTCAGCGTCTCGATCTTCAGGAACAGTTCTGCAAGCCGCCGGTCGGCGGCGCGGTGTCGCCGGACGACCTCTTTCCCCAACGACGCGGAGAGTTCCGCCAGTTTGAGCCGGAGCCGCTGTATCCATTCGGCCGGACGCGGTAGCGACAGCATCGCGCGGTCGAGCCGCATCCAGTGGTCGCGCAGGATACCGCCGGTCCTCTCGCCGAGGAAGGAGGCGATCCCCGCCGCCTCGCGCGCCAGTTCCAACGCATCGGCGGTGCAGAGTTCGGCCGCGGCCGACGGGGTGGCGACCGAATAGGAGGCGACCAGATCGAGTATCGTCCGGTCGGTCTCATGCCCCACCGCCGCGACCACCGGCACCGGGCAGGCGGCCACGGCGCGGGCGAGCGCCTCGCCGTTGAAGGCCATGAGGTCCTCCTTCGAACCGCCGCCGCGCCCGACGATGAGCGCTTCGATACCGTCGATCGCGCCGAGCGCTTCAACGCCGCGTGCGATTGACACTTCGGCCTTCTCCCCCTGCACGAGCGCCGGATAGAGCGTTATCTTGAGCCGCGGATAGCGGTCGCGGCCGACCCGGATGATGTCGTGGATCGCGGCGCCGCCCGCGGCGGTGACCACGCCGATATGCTCCACGAAACGGGGAAGCGGCTTTTTATGCGACTCGTCGAACAGTCCTTCCTTCGCCAGTTTTTCCTTGAGCGCCTTTATCTTCAGCGCCTCCTTCCCCTCGCCGGCAGGCAGGAAGAAACTGACGATGATCGACAGATCGGCGCGCGCCTCGTAGAGCGATACGCGGCCCCAGACGATATATTCGCCGTCCTCGACCAGCGTACGATCGGCCGCCCCCTTCTGCCCCTTGAATATAATGCAGCGCAACTGCGTCGCGTTATCCTTGAGGGTGAAGTAGGTGTGGCCCGAGAAACTGGCGCGGAGGTTGGTCACCTCGCCCCGGACGGCGACAAAACCGAAACCGGCCTCGACCGCGCCCTTGATGTCGCGGACCAGTTCCGATACGGTGAATACCCGTTCCTCCATGCTACTGCATCCGTTTTTTCGCCATGTTCCGGATAATGGGGGTTATCCCCTTGTTCTCGGAAACCTTTTTGAGATCGGCGCGCCGGACTATCTCGAGGAACTTCTGCGCCACCTTGATGGGGGTCTTGGGATTCATGACCAGCGCAAACTTGACCATGTAACTTTTAGAAAGGTTGCGGTTATTGGCGATGTGTTCGACGACATCCTGAAAAGTGGCGGGATTGATGGCGAGCCCCGCGATCTCGCCCGGGGTGATGCCGCCGTTACCGAGGACCGCCATCGCCACGATGCGCCGCGGGTCCTTGATGAGCATTTTACGCACTTCCATGTTGCCCACGGTGGCGAGTTTGACCCGCTCGCCCATCGAGAGGCTCTTGAGGATGTCCTGTATCTTCTGCCGGTGCAAAGCGATATCCTCGGGCGTCATCCCCTCGAACGGGTTCTCGGCCAGCAGGAAATCGGGAACATCGAGTTCCACCGAATCGAGATCGACCACCTCGTCATCCGCGGCGACCACCCCTTCCCCGGTGTCGAAAAGGGCGCCGGAAACATTCATCTCCTGCCCCGGCTGGACCAGTTCCTCGAGGCTTACCCCCTCCACTTCGACGCCGCCGTGGAAGGTATCGATGCCCTGTATGACGACGCGATCGGTGAAGTCGACCGTTTCCCCCTCGGGCCCGCCGGGAGCGGCGACCGGGGCGACGCTCGGAACCTCCTCCTGCTCGGAAGGCCGTACGAACGCGGCGAGTTCCTTCTCGGTCACCCACTGCACCTGTTCGCGGTAGACCGCGGCGATGGCCTTATTGAAGGAATCGAGGAAAGTCGCTATCGTCGCGTTCTGGGGGTGCGAGAACAGCACGAAGTTCCGGTTGGCCACCAGCGCCCGCCACAGATCCTCCTGCGGCGTCAGCCAGAACTCCTCCACCAGCGACCACGGCAGTTTCTTCGAATTGAGGAGGCGCGCGATAAGCCCCGGGTGGGGATTGGCGACGCAGTAGCGGGCAAGCGTCCGCACCGTCCGGCGGGTCGCGGCGGCGGTGGCGCGTTTGATGAGATCGGCGATATCGAGGCTCCGGAGCCGCACGAAGGCGAGCGACCGGATCGCGTCATCCTCATCCTCGGCGAAGGCTATCGCCGCATCGACATATTCGTCATGCGTCGTCGGCAGGAAGTGTTCGAGTATCGCCTTCTTCTGCGCGGCATTCCCGGCGTTCTGCCATACGGCCATAGGCGTCTCCCTAGTTCAGCGACGCGATGAGATCGAGCCCGCGCAACGTCAGGTCGCGGTCATATTCCTCGATGTGGCGCGATACCGACGCCAGTTCGCCCGCCATCCCGCCGGTAGCGATGATGCGCGGCGTGAAGCCGAGTTCGGGAAGCATCTCCTCCATCACGCGGTCCACCATGCCGGCGAACCCGTAATACATACCGCTGCGGATACCGTCGGCGGTGCCGCGGCCTACGGCGCAGGAGGGTTTTTCGAGATGGACCCGGGGCAATTTCGCGGTCCGCGCCGCGAGCGCCTCGAGCGAAACGAGCATCCCCGGCATGATCGCGCCGCCGCGGTAGGTCCGGTCGGGCCCGACCACATCGACGGTTATCGCGGTCCCCGAATCGACCACCAGCGCCCCCTCGGGATACCGCGCAATGGCGGCCACCGCGTTGACGATACGGTCGGCCCCCACCTCGCGCGGATTTTCGACGGCGAGCGTGATCCCGGTCTTCGTCGCCGGTCCCACGAAAAGCGCCTCTTTCCCGAAGTATTCGCGGGAAAAGCGCTCCCAACTGTGATCCCACACCGGGACGACCGAACTGACGATGACCTTGGCGACCGCCTCACGCGGCACTTTGGCGAGCGCCATCAGCGGGTGGAATTTCGCCGCGAGATCGTCAAAGGTGGCGTTGCGGTCGGTGGCGATGCGCCAGCGGGCCGTTATCGCCCCCTTTTCGGCGATGCCGACGACGGTGTTGGTATTGCCGATATCGACACAGAAGAACATTGTCTCCCCCTTGCTACGCGGTACGGCCCACTATACCGTGAGGGAAAGAAAAGGCAAGAACTACTTGACATGCGCGGCGTTACGGGCGATAAGGGGCCTCACCGCGAGGGAGGCGTCGATGCGCAACATTTCGTCGGTCGAACGGACCGTCACGGTCCGGGTCGACGCGCAGGATCCGTCGGGGGCGGGGGTCGTCCACGCTTTCGGCAAAAAGATACTGGTCACCGGCGTCATCATGGGCGAACGGGTGGCGCTGCACATCAGGAACCCGCAGGAGGTCTATCCCGAAGCGGTGCTCAAGCGGGTGGTCGAGCCCTCGCCGCGCCGCGTGACGCCGAAATGCCCCGTCTTCGGCCGCTGCGGCGGCTGCACGCTCCAGATGCTCTCCTATCCCGAACAACTCAACTGGAAACGGCGCGTCGTGAAGGAGGCGATCCTGCAGGCCGTGGAGGACCCGTCGGTGCTCGTCCGGCCGACCATCGGCATGACCGATCCGTGGGGCTACCGCAACAAGGTGCAGTACCCGGTCGGTCGCGACGGCAAGTTCCCCGTCATCGGCTTCTATGCCCCGGTCAGTTACCGCATCGTCACCAACCGCGGCTGTCCCATCCAGCATCCCGAGGCCGATCTGCTCAAAGAAACGCTCCTTGCGCATATGAAAAAGCACCGCATCGAACCCTACGACGAACGGGAAGGCGACGGTCTGGTGCGGACGCTCATGACCCGCAAGGGGTTCGTCTCCGGCGCGGTGACGCTGATCGTGGTCCTCAACGGCAAAAGCCTTCCGGCGCTGGATGAATTCGTCGCGGCGGCCCGCGCCGCGGTCCCGGCGCTCACCGGCATCGTCGTGAACGTGAATACGAAACGGACCCGCGTCATCCTCGCCCGCGAAAATCGCGTCGTCTGGGGTACCGCGACGCTGACCGATACGCTTCTGGGCCACACCTTCGAACTGTCACCCAACTCGTTCTATCAGGTGAATCACTCCCAGACCGAGACGCTTTACCGCACCGCGCTTGACTTCGCCGCGATCAGGAAAGAGGATACGGTCTTCGACCTCTACTCGGGCGCCGGAACGCTCACGATACCGGCGGCGAAACAGGCGAAGGAGGTCTGGGGCATCGAACTCTCGACCGACGCGACCGCCGACGCCGGACGCAACGCGAAGTTGAACGGCGTCGAGAACGCCCGTTTCATCGCGGGCGACGTGGTCAAAGAGGTGGCGACCCTGATCAACAACAAGAAGATATCTCCGGCGGTGGTCATTCTCGACCCGCCGCGCACCGGCTGCGAGAAATCGCTCCTTCTGCTGCTCGCCGCGGCGCGGCCCAAGCGGATCGTATACATCTCGTGCGACCCGCAGACGCTCGCCCGCGACCTCGCCCTGCTCGAACTGCACGGCTATCGCGTCGCCGAGGTCCAGCCGGTCGATCTGTTCCCGCACACCGGCCATATCGAAGCGGTGGCCCTGCTCGAACCGATGTCAAGAAAAGCGCCCGCAAAAAGGACCTAAGCCTCTTAAATCGAATAATATTTTTGACTCCCCCGAGCGGCGCGATATAATCACCCGTTCGCGAAACGGATCGTTCTGGGGTTGTTCGTGTTTTGTCGTACGTCGATCCATCGTATAAATGTTACCCTTTTTCTTCCGCGCGCGCCCGAAAATTCATTTGTGGAGGAGTAGTCTATCATGGCCCTTATCCGCTCCTGCTGCGGCGATCTCGAACAACTCCGGCCGCGCCTCGCGCCCGGCGTCACCCTGACGCGGTTCGGCGACGATATCGTTTTCCTTCACGGCAACGGACATTCCCTGAAACTGGATGACGCGTCATCGGCGCTCGTTGCCGAATTCACCGGGGAGCGTTCGCTGGCCGATCTCATCGCCGCCCGCCTCTCTACGGGCGATACGGCGGTATTCGACCGGCTCCTTACTCTGATGACGCGGCTGACGGCGGCCGGTATGTTCGACGCCGATTGCGCCGCCGCCTTCCGCCGTGCCGCCCCGGTCAATGCTCCGTGGTCCGGCGGCGACCGGCGGTGGCCGCTGTTCACGGTGCGGCCCGGCGGATTGGCCGCGCTCAAGGGAAAGATACTCCTTTCGACGCCGGGTCTGTTACTGACGGCGCTGCTGGCCGCCGCCGCCGCGCTTATGCCCTCCCTGCAGGGGACCAATCTGCTGATCGATCTGACCGGCGGCCTCTTCCCGCCCGGCATCGCCTATCTGCTGGCCATTGTCTTCCTCGCCTTTTTTCTTTCGGCGATACTGTCGGTCCGCGCGCTTCTTAGCGCCGCCGGGCTTGCCGCCCGCGGGCTTGCCGCGCCGGTCGCCCTCCGGTGCCGCTACGGCCTGTTCCAGCTTTCGGTCGATGATACTCCCGTAGTGGCGCTCGGACGCCCGGCGGCAGTGCGTCATCATCTTTTGCTTCTCCTTACCCCCTTCGCCCTTGCCGGCATCGCGGCGCTACTCGGGCGGGCGGGTCTTCTGCCGCCGCTGATGGCGCTGATCCATACCCTCGCCCTGTTTGCCGGACTATACGCCGCCTCTCCGCTCCTGCGCTCCGATCTGACCACCCTCATCGGGTTCTTCACCACCGGCGAAGGGCATACCGCCACCTTCCTGCGGCGCCGGTTCCTGCTGGATCTTTTCAGCCCCCACCGGCACGCACCGGAGACCGATCGCCTGATCCTGCTTTCGGCGCTCGGATTGCTCTGGTTCTCCGTTTCGTACAACTATCTCTGGTATGTCGCGCAGAACACGATCAGCCATCTTCTCGCCGATATGCTTTCGGCCGACGGTCTGACGCTCGCGCTCATCTCCTGCTGTCTTCTTCTTCTGGTCCTGCCGCTTCTTTTGATGGCGGTGAGCCTGCTGACGATGCTTGCCGGGAATCTTGAGAATGTCGCCCGGACACCGCTGTCCCGGATGCGCCGACTGGCGGCCGGTATCACGGCGCACCGTGTGCCGGCGACCGCCCGGATAACCGCCTTTCTCAAACAGATACCGCTCTTTTCGGGCCTAAGCGACGCGGAACTGATCGCGCTGTGCGCCCATATCCGCGTGGTGCGCTACGGGGCGGGACAGCGAGTGGTCGCGCAGGGCGACCGCGGCGACCGCTTCTACACCATCGTCGCCGGCCAGACGCAGGTCGTCGTGCAGGACCGCGCGGGCCGCGAAACGGCGATAGAGAACCTTTCGACCGGCGATTCCTTCGGCGAAACGGCGCTCCTCGAACAGGTGCCGCGCACCGCGAGCATCATAACGACCGCCCGGACGGTCCTTTTCGAAATAGACCGCGATGGCTTCGAACAGTTCGTCGTCGCCTCGGCGGGCGGCCGCACCGGCGTGACCGACGCCATACGGCTCGGCAAACTCCTGCTCGCGGCGCCGCTGTTCTCGTTCATGAGCCCGCGGCAGGTCGCGGCGGCGGTGCGGCGCCTTATCGTGGAACGACATCCCCGCGGCGCGACGATCTTCTCGCAGGGCGATCCGGGCGACCGCTTCTATCTCATCAAAGAGGGAACGGTGCGGCTCAGGCGCAGCGAGGAAGAGACGACCACGCTGGATGTGACGCTGGGCGCGGGACAGTTCTTCGGCGAGATGGCGCTCATCCGCGATATTCCGCGCACCGCCACGGCGACCGCCGCGGATGATGTGATCGTCGCGACGCTCACCAAGGAACAGTTCCACGACCTCATCGGCCACAGCCTTTTCAGCGGCAGGGAACTTGACGCCGTCATGCGCGAACGGGCGGCACAACTCGGGAAGGAGGCCCTACTGGCATGCTCTTCAGACTGATCGGCATCGGGGTGACCGTTTTTCTCCTCAATCAGGCCACCGGCATCGGCGGCGAACAGATGACCTACCTTATGAATGTCGTCAAGATAACGCTGACCCAGCATGAGGTCGACTCCATCGTTCACCTTATCTACACCGACAAGGTCCTTGCCAACGATCAGCGCCTGCCGTGGCTCTCCGACGACGAATGGGCAGAGTTCATCCGCTATCAGATGCAGTCGAAGACCGAGGGGCGCGACACCGCCGCCGACCTGTGGGGGGTCCCCTACCGGGTGCGCGAGACCGACCGCGTCCCGGGTCGCGACGGCGCCGGGTTCGTGGTCCGCAGCGCCGGGCCCGACGGCAAGAGTGAAACAAGGGACGACATCGTGGGGGGACGGGCATACAGAAGAGGAGAGGGCTTTTGATTCGGGAAAAAACCGGGAGAAAATAGGATGCGGAACGGCTTTATTTGGATCCTTGTCGCGCTCTTGACCGCTCTCTTCGCCTGCGAGAGTAACGAGGCGGGGGGCATCCGCCTGCACTACTCGTGGACCGACACGGAGGGCAACGACATTACTCCGCCCGATCTGACGCTACTCCACACGTGGGGTGAATTGACCTACGCCAAAGAGACGAAAACGGCGGGTCCCGCGTGGCTCGGCGATCCCGATGATACCCTGCGGTTCGAGAATCTCCCCTACGGCATCGCGATGACGCTCGAACTGACCATACGCGCCGCGGAGGACCCGGCCCACAAGGATCTCGCCCCCGATGAGCGGCCCGACAATGTCGCCTACTACTGCACCTCGCAGGAGTTCAAACTGGTGCGGGGCAAAGTGACCGATGTCGAGAACGGCTGTGTCATGCAGAAAGGTCCGGCCGCCGAAGAGGGCGGCACCCCCTCCGTGCGGGTATTCCTCCCCGATGGCACGACAGAACTCGCGGTCGGCGGCGTACTCCGGGAAGAGGATGCCGAGGTCCTGCTCCGTTTCAAGGCCGAATATGCGACGCAGGCGGTCATCGGCAACGAAACCGGCTTCAAGGCGGCGAGCACCCGGACGCTGACGCTGGCGGAACTGAAGTCTTTGGCCGAAGAGCCCGGCTACGGCGCCGGCTGGTATGAGACCGCGTGGGACATCAACTACGGCCGCACCCTCGAGAGCGAACCGACCGACCGCGCCCAACGGGTCATCTATCTCAAGACGAACAACAGCGTCGGCTATGAATCGAAACCAGCCTCGTTCGAAATCTTTATCGACAACAAATCTCCGTTTATCGTCAACCGGGTCCTCGATCCGCAAAAAGCGAACGGCGGACGACCGATAACGCTGAGCCTCAGTTTCCACGAACCGGTACAGGATGTGCAGCTCTCGGCCAGCCATGCGACCTTATCCGCTGCTGTGTTTTCATTTTCTCTGAACGAGGAGCTCAGCAATGAGCAGGTACTCGTGTTCGAACATAGCATAGATTCCAATGGCGACGACGCCGAGGGCGACTATGTGCTGACGGTCGTAGCGGTCGACAATGTCGGCAACGAACTCTCGGCAGAACTGACCGATATTCTTACGATAGATAAGACGCCGCCCGAGGTGACGGTCACGGGCTGTTCGGTACGGACGCGCCGGGACATCGTGTACACCGACACCTTCTCGGGCGAGCCGCTCTCCATCGCCGCCGCTAAAGAGGGCGATGTGGTCGAGGTTACGCTGGAACTCGTGATCGAGGATAATATTGATGTTGGGCTTGCCCCGCTGCTTACCTTGGGCGGAGAACTCATGGTGGAAGAGTGCGAAACGCCGGGCGCCTTCTGCTGGGCGCAGACGGTCATTCACTCGAACACCAATCCCGAAGGAAACAAACGGGTCGTCGTCGAGGCGGTCGACTCGGCCGGAAATCTCTATTCAGAAACGGTGTTGCCGGTCATCGGCGGCATCGACAAGGATACCTGCCGCGCCATCTTCGATTTCACCGGACCGATACTGACCAGCGCCTCCCTGCGGCGCGATCCCGACTTTCTTCCCGCCTACGACCATGCGGGGAAGATACTTCATTTCAGCCTGACCGATCCGCTTACCGACGGGGCGGTCACGGCGCAACTGAACCTCTACGCCGACGAAGAACTCGATGTCGGCACCGTGACGGTGGCAGGACTCGACTTCGGTGCCGCGGCCGAGGTGACGGGAAATTTCGCGCAGTTTGAAAGATTGCTCGATGCCGGACTTGCGGAAGGCGAATATGCCTTTATGGTGACGTGGAGTGACCTCCTCGGCAACGAATCGACTCAGCCCGTCGATTGGAAGATGCTCCTCGACAAGACGGCCCCCGATGCGGCGCTCGTGGATATGAAAAAAGTGCTCTACACGCGGAAGCCGTGGGGCACCGACGACACCGCCGGCAAACCGAAGTTCAGCGTGGCGGGCGAAACGGGCGCGGTGACGAGCGCCGATATCGCCACGCTCATCGCCTACAACGAACTCGGTTCCATCATCGGCCAGACCAGTGTCACCGGAGGCGCGTTCGACATCCCGGCCCTCACCGGCGGCGACCTGCCGAACATCTATCTGAACCCGGTGAAGAAGAGCGGCATGAAGGCGACCGGCACCGGCGCGCTAGTCACCGAGATATCGTGGCACGCCACGATGGGAGGAAAGGTGCCGGGGAGCACTTTTGAGAATCCGCATACTTTTATAACGACCGGGATGATCGATCAGGTTCTTGAACAAAAGGGGGTCCTTTTACAGGAACCAATGGGGGGAGGACAGGGCGAGATCGTCCGCGCAGGCAATGATTCATGGGATAAGTGGAATGACCATGGCGAAGAACCGGTCGGGCAAGAAGGCGCCGCAATGGCCTACGATAGTGCCCGCGGAAGGATGCTATTGTTCGGAGGATTCAACGGCTCTGCAACGACCAATGAGACATGGGAATGGGACGGAACGGCTTGGACCCAACTGAACCCCGTTACTAGACCCTCGGCACGCTCCGGCCATGCCATGGCCTATGACAGCGCCAGAGGAAAAGTGGTCCTGTTCGGCGGCGCGGTTGAATCAAGCAACGACGAAACATGGGAATGGAGCGGAACGAATTGGACCCAGATGTATCCGACGAATAATCCCTCGGCACGGAAGGGTCATGCAATGGCATACGACAGTGTGCGCGGCAAAGTGGTTTTGTTTGGCGGAGGAGAATATTACGACGGCTATTTCCACGATTATCAGGATACGTGGGAATGGGATGGAGCAAATTGGGCACAAATAATTCCGACGAATAAGCCTGCCGCGCTATCCGGTCACGCTATGGCCTACGATGATATTCGTGGCAAAGTAATCCTGTTCGGCGGGACTAGTTTTTATGATAATGCCTCTCACACCAACCAAGAAACATGGGGATGGGATGGCGTTGATTGGCTGCAGGTCAAAGGATCAGCCGGCACCACATGTGCCGGTTCATGTGTCTGCACTATAGACACCTGCCCTTCGGCACGAAGGGGACATGCAATGGCTTACGACAGTTCACGAGAGAAAGTGCTTCTCTTCGGTGGTTCTGAGGCCACAGAGGGGGCATGGGAATGGGACGGTATGAATTGGACCCAACTGAATTCCGTTATCAAGCCATCGGCACGATACTCACCTGCGATGGCATATGACCGTGCTCGAAAAAAGGTTATGATGTTTGGGGGAGTATATGCCGGTTCAAATAAGAACGAGACGTGGGAGTGGGACGGAACGAACTGGAAGCAGAAAAACCCAGCGACCAAACCATCGGCACGAAACGATCATGCTATGATCTACGACAGCGGCCGCAACAAGGTCGTTTTGTTTGGAGGTGAGGGCCTCAATGACACATGGGAGTGGGACGGAACCAACTGGATGCAGATCAACCCGACAAATGAACCATCCGCGCTAAGCGGACATGCGTTGGCGTACGACAGCGTTCGTGAAAAGACGGTCTTGTTCGGAGGCGTGGACGCTCAAACATGGGAGTGGGATGGCACTAACTGGACACAGAAAAATCCAGCGAATAAACCCTCGGCACGAAGCGGTCATGCGATGGCATACGATAGAACCCGTAGCAAAGTGGTTTTATTCGGTGGATCGAACGGAGCATCTTCCAACAATGAAACATGGGTCTGGGATGGCACCAATTGGATCCAGATGAACCCTGTTGATAAGCCTTCCGTACGGACCGGCCACGCAATGCTCTTTGGCAACATCCATGAAAAAATAATTCTTTTCGGGGGCTCCGATGGACTATACTACGACGATACTTGGGAATGGGATGGCACCAACTGGACACAGATGAATCCGGCGAGCAAGCCGGATGGGCGCTCCGCTCACGCGATGACCTACGACAGTTCTCGCGCTCAAGCGTTGTTGTACGGAGGGTTCACAGGGGCCGTGTTCAGCGACGAGACATGGGAATGGGGCGATAACCGGTGGAAACAGAAAAACACCGGCAACAAACCTCCGGTGCTGATGAATCACGCGATCACTTACGACGTTGCGCGAAGTAGAACGGTCCTTTTTGGGGGCATGAGCGAGATAAACACCTATGATGAAACATGGCTTTTCAACGGCGGCGGCACCGACCGGCCCGGCCAGATAATGAATGTTGCATGGGAAAATGCGGGCATTGTCGATGACGATAGTATCCGCTCCGTTTCGGTCTTCTTTAACGCCGGTGGTCTCGGCGATTACACCGGCACACCGACGAACGGTGTTGACCTCCTGACATGGAAACACGACCGTTGGGTGAGCGTTTCGTCGAACACCGCCGACCCAGACAACCTTGCCCCCGTCACTTGGGAAACGACCGACCCGGTCGAGATACGGACGCTCCTCAACAGCGGCCTGCGCAAATTCAACTTCGCCGTCGTTCCCACCGCGCCAAACGGCTTCTTGAGTGACATGGGCACCATCGCCACCGACTACGCCGAGGTCATTGTGAGATACACGACACATGAATGATGTAGGGGCACTATTTATCGCGCCCTGTTGAACGGGAGTTGATGGTTGAAAGGATATAACGGGGAGAACTTCATGAAGAGCCGCATCGTCTGGTCGATTGTCGTACTTGTCGCGCTCGTCGCCTCCTGTGATCTGAACAAACAGGGCGGCATCCGCCTGCATTACTCATGGGTGGACAGCGCGGGGAACGACATAACGCCGCCCGATCTTTCGCTTCTCTTCGCGTGGGGCGAACTGAAATACGGGAGTGAGACCAAGGCCACCGAGGCGGTCTGGATGGGTGACGACGACGCGACGCTCCACTTCTCCGGGCTCCCCTACGGCGTTTCCATGACCATGACCATCACGATGCGACTTGCCAACACGACCGGCAACGACTCCGACATCATCGGCGCCGAGGATGAGCCCGAGGCGCGGCCCGACAATGTCGCCTACTACTGCGCCTCTCAGGAATTCTCTCTGGCCCGCGGCAAGGTGACCGATGTCAACAACGCCTGCGTCATGCAGAAAGGGCCGGCCCTCTCCGACGAGAACAAGCCGGGCGCCCCGGTACTTACCCTCTCCTACACTGATGACACCGATAGCGAGACCCCCATCGATGCCGCGACCGAGTTCAAGACGCCGAAAAATATCATCGCGATAGAGTTCACCGTTCCCAACGACAACTTCGACACGGTGATCGTGGCCAACGACACCGGCTTTGCCATCGGCCGGACGGAGTACCCCAAACCGGAAAAAGTGAACGGGACCTACCGTATCGACGGTCACGACCTCAACGACGGACTCCCCGTCACCGGCGACGGCAGTCGCATCGTCGCCCTGAAACTCCGTAACGCCATCGGCTTTGAATCGCTCCCTGGCAGTAAGACCCTCTTCCTCGACACCACCGCTCCGTTCCTGACCGTGAAAAGCGACGCGACCGCCTACAACGGCGCCAGCACCATGACGGCAACGATCTCCAGCAACGAAACGCTGAAAGGCGCACCGACCGTCGGGCTCTACGATGAGGACGATACTCTTGTCACCGACCTTACCGCTGAAGCGGAAGAGTTGCAAAAAGGAACCTCCTTCCGCTATCAGGTACCGGTCCACGGGAACCTCACCGACGGCGATTATCACCTCAAAGCAACAGGGGCAGATATCGTCGAAAACCTCTCCGACATCATCCTCTCCGACCCCTTCACCGTTGATTCCATCGCCCCCGAACTCGACGGCGACCCGGTCATCGCTCCGGTTCGCATCGCGGCAGAGCAGGAATACACCGTCACCTTCACGACGAAGGACGACATGACCGGCGGCACCGTAACGGTCATCCGGAAAGAGGAGACGCTCACCTGCACGAACGAAGGGAAGGACTACACCTGCACCGGCACCGCACCGACCGGTGATAAGGACACGATCGATCCGGTCATAATCACGCTCACCGACCCGGCGGGTAACCTCGCCAGTTTCAATGCGGGCAATCTCTACATCGATAGAACCCCGCCGGAAATCACTCTTGACCTCAATAAGAACGCATTCAACTCGAACGACACCATACGGATAACCGTCACCAGTTCGGAAGAACTCAACGGCCTGCCGATCACCGAGATACCAAAGGCTTCGATGACGCTCGCCAATCCGACTCAACTCTCGAGTTTTTCGTGGCTGTACACCCTCGATCCGACCCTCCTTGCTGATGACGATTATGCTGTTGAGACTTCGGCGACCGACAAAGTCGCTTGGAGCGGAGAGGCCAGCGCCGATTTCTCGGTGGATACCTCCATCCCGAACCTTGTAGAGGGATACTATGGCGTTGACCGCGCCAAAGCGGGCCTTGGTATAATGTACACCGTTGACTTTGAGACGACAGAAACGGTGGTCGGCACGGGCGGGGTGCCGGCCGTCAAGGCGAACAACATAACTCTCGCCTGCGTCAAGAACGGCGGTGACACGATATTCCGCTGTACCCGCACCGTGGGAGCGGAGGAGACCGACGCGACCGTCTATGGCATCAGCACGACACTTACCGACGCGGCAGGGAACAGCCGCACCGTGACGATAGGATCGGTGATGGTTGACAAAACACTCCCCGGCGTTGTGGCGGGAACGGCGGTCCTCTCGATAGATGCCGGAGCCGACTGCGGACTGACACAGACGCGGGTGACTACCCTCGCCGACGGCTCGATCGCCCATCTCTCGGTGCAGGTGAGCGAGAAACTGGAGGATGGCTACACCCCGGTCCTGAGGGCGAAGAAGACGGGAGCGCCCGACCGTGTTTTCACACTTGATACGCAGAACGGCCTGACCTACTACTTCAGTTATCCCTACAGCGAGGCGAGTCCGACCGCCGACATGATAGGAGAATACACCCTTGAACTTGCGCTGAAAGACGAGGCGGGGAACGAGACGACGGTCACGGTCGGCGCCGACAAGCCGTTCAAGACGGGGTGGAACACCCCGACGCTCGTCGTCAATCAGAATGTCGTCAGTTACAACCGTTCGCCGTGGGGGAGGCCGACCGACTACGAGATCAAGGACGGCGACGACAACCTCGTCTACACTATCCCGAAGGATGATTACTATGAATTGGGACCGAACGATATCTACGAAGCGACCGACCGACTGCCGGCGGACACCTTCACCCTCAATTACGGGACGGCGACCGGGGTGCCAATTCAACTCAAGGCGTATGACTCCACCGACACCGAATTGCGTATGGAGCATAGTGATTTTGAAGCCGATGGCTCATTGAGACGGGGCAAATTGTACAGCTACAACGCAGAAAAAGTGTATATCTCCGGTATAGACAGCTCCTGCCGCGAAACCAGCAGAATTATGGTGCAAAATGTCAACTGGATCGCAACGATGAACAAGAAGGAACAAGGGAATTATTACAAAAATCCCCATGAATTTATTTCAAAAGGGTTTATCGAGCCGACCCTGGAACAGAGTATAAAACATTGGCAGGAACCACTCAAAGGAGGAATTTCTCTGCAAACACAGTCGGGAAAAAGTTCCGGGTGGAATCAATGGACTGAAGGTGAGAAGCCGTCGGCATGTTCTTGGTACGCGATGGCGTACGACAGCGCCCGCGGCAAGGTGGTCCTCTTCGGGGGAATGCTTTTAGACCCCAAAGACGAGACCTGGGAATGGGACGGCACCAACTGGACCCTCTTGAGCCCGA
>ERZ1645192.805-NODE-805-length-26253-cov-24.228071_pt1 | contig 26253 bp, 22 predicted proteins | sample MGYA00575354_ERZ1645192 | MGnify/ENA primary metagenome ERZ1645192 (study PRJEB40844, sample SAMN11349763) | freshwater sediment metagenome | isolation source: river sediment | host: Sediment | place: India: Faizupur Khadar , New Delhi | collected 2017-02-21 ... | reverse complement strand
AATCCCTCTTTCTCCGCAAGTGACAATACAGGCCGTACTGCTGCAAGGCAGTACGGCTTCTGTTTTCAGGACTTCGCCGAGGTAGCTTGCTAATGAGGCGAAGGAATGAGAACAGAAGTGCAAGCGCGGAGCGGATACCTGTATTGTCAGTTGCAGGTTCCCCCTGGCAGGGATCACCGAAGGTAATCCCTCTTTCTCCGCCAGCCGGCGGAGAGTAATCCCCTGATCACCTCAGTGGATCACCGACGGTAATCCCATAATCTCTCCTATCTTTGCATCAACAACCTGATCATGATTAAAAACGTCCCCCTCGAGGTTACAGTACCTGCAACTCTGATGCCCTTCCTGCTTAACTCACTGCCAGGAAAGAGCCGTGACAATGTCAAGTCGCTTCTCCGTCATCGCCAGGTAAACGTAAATGGTGAGCCGGTAACCCGTTTCAACCATGAACTGCGGCCTGGAGACCTGGTGACAATCTCTGACACAAGGCATACAGGCGGGCTGATGGCGCGCAACATGCGACTTGTCTACGAGGATGAGCACCTGATAGTTATCGACAAGAACGCAGGGCTTCTCTCGATGGCTTCCGACAACGAAAAATACCTCACCGCCTATAATATTCTCAGCACATTCGTTAAGAGCCAGAACCCGTCAAACAGGATATTCATAGTGCACCGCCTCGACCGTGACACCTCCGGGCTGATGATGTTCGCCCGCAGTGAAAAGGTGCAGAGCCTCCTGCAGCGCGACTGGAAACACAATGTCACTTCCAGGACTTATGTTGCCCTTGTGGAAGGTGAGGTTACCGAACCGGAGGGTGTCATAAAATCATATATTTATGAGAGTAAGGCACTGGTCATGCACTCGACACGGAACCCGGAAAAAGGCGAGCTGGCAATCACAAAATTCAGGAAATTGAAAAGCGGAAAGGATTATTCCCTGCTGGAGGTGACCCTTGAAACTGGAAAAAAGAACCAGATCAGGCTTCATATGCAGGAAATGGGCCACAGCATAGCAGGTGACAGAAAGTACGGAGCCGCTTCAAGTCCTATCGGAAGGCTGGGTCTCCATGCCAGCGTACTTGCATTCATTCACCCGGTTACCGGGAAGGAGATGCGTTTCGAATCAAAAATACCTGCGAAATTCAGGCGAATGGTTTAACAACCCGCACCCCGGACCTGAAGGTTCAGGTACACCATAACCATGGAATACCTGGGGGGAAGAGGAAAAAGCAATTCAGAAGGGCCAGAAGTTATTGTCATACCAGACCTGCTCCCTCAGTTCCTTGTCAATACGTGCAAGCCACTTATGGTGTCCGCTCTCCCATTCTGCAAGCATTGCATAAAGAGCCTTTTCGTTTGGATCAGAAGCAGACCCGGCCCGTGAAGAGTAGAGCTCCACAGCCTTAGCTTCGAAATCCATTGCCGCACTTATTGCAGCGGCTTCAAAACCTGCAGCGCTGATCTGGCTTTTCATCTCTTCAGAAAGAACAGACCTGACGACCTCGTCCTGTGACCCGCCATGAGACACCGCAACATCATTGAATACATTGTGTTTACGGTAATGGGTATACTGCTCAGAAAGAAAACGAATGTGTTCCTCCTCCTCATTTGCGATCATTGTAAAAAGCTGTTTAACTGCCTCACTTGTCGTCTGTGCAGCTACACTTGAATAAAAGGCCCGTCCGCGTTGCTCAAGGAGTATGGCTTCTTTAAGGATTTCTGTGGTGGTCTTGGTGTCCATTGGTGATATTTGTTAGGGTTATGTCGAGTGTTGCCTGATGCCTCCCGGCTAAAAGCTCTGCATCTCATACAGCTTCCTGTAAATGCCATCAGGGTTTCTGATCAGCTCCTCGTGTTTTCCGCACTCCTCAATGCGGCCATCCTCGATGACCACTATCATATCAGCGTGCTGAATTGTCGAGAGCCTGTGTGCAATAACAACGGATGTCCGGTTCTCCATCAGTTTAAGCATGGCATCCTGAACCAGCCGCTCTGATTCGGTATCGAGAGCCGAAGTGGCCTCATCAAGTATAAGAATCGGCGGATTGGCCATGATGGCCCTGGCAATGCTTATTCTCTGCCGCTGGCCTCCACTGAGTTTGTTGCCTCCCTCGCCCACAGTGTTCTGATAACCTTCAGCCGTTTTGGTGATAAAGTCGTGAGCATTGGCTATTGTTGCAGCCCTGACAACGCTGTCCTCATCAGCATCCTCCTCCAGCGCAAATGAAATATTATTATAAAAGGTATCATTGAAGAGAATCGCCTGCTGGCTGACTATCCCCATGAGCTGCCGCAGGTCTCTTATATTGACGTCGCGAAGGTTGACACCGTCGATAAGCACATCGCCCCTGTCAGGATCAATAAAGCGTGGAATCAGGTCGGCGAGGGTGGATTTTCCGCTTCCTGAACGGCCTACAACGGCCACTGTCTGACCTTTCCTTACAGTCATCGAAATATCCTTCAGTACCGGTTCATGATTATATGCGAACCACACGTTCCTGAATTCGATACTCTCCCTGAAGTCCGTCAGTCTTACAGCATCTTCTTTCTGGGTGATTGTCTCCTCTGCGTTAAGTACCTCGTTAATTCTTTCTATTGAAGCCATTCCCTTCTGAATGCTGAACCAGGCGCTGGATATGGCCTTGGCAGGCTGGATTATCTGGGAGAAGACCACAACGAAAGCTATCAGCTTGTCAGGAGACATATGACCGGTACCCTTCAGGGCAAGGTAACCGCCATAATACATAACTATCAGCAGTACCACTGTAGAGAGAAACTCGCTTACAGGATGTGCAAGGTAAGCCTTGCGTGCCACCCTTCTGAATGTCTTTGTAAATTTCTCATTTGCCTTGCCGAACTGCCCGATCATCTTGTTTTCGGCGTTGAATCCCTTGATAATGCGCAGTCCGGTAAGGGTCTCCTCAAGTACTGACAGGAGCCGGCCGAGAGCCTGCTGACCAACGAAGGAGGCGCTTTTCAGGGTGCGGCTGATCCGGGCGATAGCCCATCCGCTTACGGGAAGCATCATCAAAGCGAAGAGGGTCAGTTGCGGGCTGGTAATAAACAGGTAAACAACGAAAATCGTAATTGTAAAGGGGTCACGGAACAGCATGGAGAGTGAAGACATTACAGAAACCTCAATCTCCTGAACGTCGTTTGATACCCGTGTCATCAGGTCACCCTTTCGCGCCTCCGAGAAATAAGAGAGAGGTAAGCGCATTATCTTGTCATAGACACGGTTACGTACATCCCTGACAGTAGCGGCCCGAAGGCTGGCTGTGCAATTGTTGGCCAGGAATATCAGCAGGTTCTTGATAAAACTGGCAACAATGAAGATTATGACCACCCCCAGGAGAGTCTTCATCTCACCGTATTTCCCGATAGATCTGGAGAAAAACCAGTCTGCCCAGTCCTTGATGTACGCAACCGAAAGTGTAAATGGTCCCGGATCGGGGACGGCTCCTACCCTGTTAAAGAGGATCTGGAGGAAAGGAACAATCAGGGTAAAAGTGAACAGGGCGAAGAATGCGCTCATGATGTTAAACCCCATATTCTTGAAAACAAGCCACTTGTAGGGTCTGAGGTATTGCAGAAGAGTTCTGATGCTTTTCATATCCGACTATCAGAAACCAGTGTAATTGAACGGAGTTACAGCTTTCATTTCATCTTTCACACTTTCACTTACATCAAGGGTATCAATAAAACTTCTGATTGTCTCTCCTGAAATTTTCTCATTTGTACGTGTGAGGGCCATCAGTGCCTCATATGGTTTAGGGTAACCTTCCCTGCGGAGAATTGTTTGAAGTGCCTCTGCCACAACCACCCAGTTATCCTCGAGGTCTTTCCTGATCCTGTCATGGTTGACTATGAGCTTCGAAAGTCCTTTTTTGACTGATTTCCAGGCAATCAGGGTATGTGCCAGGGCGACTCCCGTGTTTCGGATCACAGTGGAGTCGGTGAGGTCACGCTGCAGCCTCGAGACCGGCAGCTTGGAGGAGAGATGATGCAGAAGTGCGTTGGCAACTCCGAGGTTCCCTTCACCGTTTTCAAAGTCTATAGGGTTGACCTTGTGTGGCATAGCTGATGATCCGACCTCTCCCTTCACTATTGTCTGCTTGAAATAATCGAGTGAAATATAGCTCCAGGCATCCCTGCACAGGTCAGTGATGATTGTATTTATACGGCTTATGCAGTCGAACAGCGCTGCCAGTCCGTCATAGTGTTCTATCTGGGTTGTTGTCTGCTGTCTTTCCAGACCGAGTCTTTCATTGAGGAGCCTGTCGGCGAATTCCGGCCAGTTCACTCCGGGAAATGCCACCCTGTGTGCATTGAAGTTACCGGTAGCACCGCCGAATTTGCCGCTGTACTTCATTGTCATAAGTGTATTCAGCTCACTCTCTATCCTTTCGGCGAACACAGCGATCTCCTTGCCAAGTCTTGTGGGAGAGGCTGGCTGGCCGTGAGTACGTGCCAGCATTGGTATGTCTGCCCACTCGGTCGCCATCCTGTCGAGCGCATCGCGAAGGGAGGCAAGAAGCGGCTTCATGACCTCAATCACGGAGTCACGTACAGCCATAGGTATGGCTGTATTGTTTACATCCTGAGAGGTAAGCCCGAAATGAACAAACTCGGACCATTTTTCAAGGCCGATGGCAGATACCTGCTCCTTTACGAAGTATTCAACAGCCTTGACATCGTGATTGGTGACTGCCTCCTTCTGCTTGATAAAATCAGCATCAGCGGGAGAAAATGAATTCCATACAGCAAGCAGTTCCTTTTCCTTTTCCGAAGGGAAACCGGCAAACTGCGGCAGTCCTGTCCGTGACAGAGCAATAAAATACTCAATTTCGACCAAAACGCGGTATCGCATCAGGCCGAACTCTGAAAAGAACGGTACCAGCTCTGCCACCCGCTCACCGTAGCGGCCGTCGACCGGTGAAATTGCCATTAAACGATCCATATCTGTCTCTCCTCACCCCGGTTTTACCTGTAAATCAAAAACCAAAAATAGTATTTTGTACTGGTCTAAAAAAATTGAACCTTTGCATTTATCAGTGGGTGGAAAATGGAGATGGAAAAGATAAGGGTTTCCGCAGTTAAATATATCAACAGCTATCCTTTCATGATTGGTCTGCGCAGTAGCCAGATTGCAGGCATGATTGATCTGGGTGTATGTCATCCTTCGGAATGTGCCGACAGACTCATCGAGGGTAAGACAGACCTGGGGCTGATTCCGGTGGCGATGATCGCAGGGATGAAAGAGTATCATCTTGTAAGTGATTACTGCCTAAGCACAAACGGGGAGGTGCGTACGGTACTGCTTGTAAGCAACACCCCTTTCGGGGAGATCAGTACCATATATCTCGATTATCGTTCAAGGAGCTCGGTTACACTCTGCCGGATTCTTGCAGCCAAAGCCTGGAAGCGTGAATACCGTTGGCTCCCGGCACCGGAGGAATTCGATATCACCCGCATGAGTCACGGAGAGGCTGCAGTGATGATCGGCGACCGGTGTTTCGAATATGCCCGGCGCTTCAGATACAGGCTTGATCTGGGCCTTGAATGGAAGAAGTTTACAGGATTGCCGTTTGTATTTGCATGCTGGGTATCAACTAGGCGTTTGCCGGAACAATTTCTGAAACTGTTCAATAAGGCGCTGAGCGAAGGGCTCGAAAGAAGGAACGAAGCAGTATCACTGCTTGAGGAGGGAGCCTCTGCAACTCCCGAAGAAGTAATCTTCTACCTCAACCATAACATCGATTTCCGTCTGGATGACCAGAAGAGGGAAGCACTGGCAAAATTCATTGAATACATAAAGGAATTAAAGATAACACCATGAAAAAAATACTTTCACTTCTTTTACTGATACCGGGCATCCTGGCAGTAATGTCAGTCAGCGCCAGCTGCCAGAAGTCCAGGGAGACTGCTCCGGCTCTCGTTTCCCCTCTTGTGGCAACTGAGGGGCAGGCAGTATCTGACTCCGCACAACAGGTTTCTTCTGAAGCCGCGATCACAACGGGCCAGAAAGAGCAGGACGGCACCACACTTATATACAAGTGTGACATGAAGAAGATGATAGCTGCCCCGCTGTGGCGAAGCGTGAAGAAGAGCTTCGTCGAAGCCGACTCGCTCAACGCCGATTATATGCTGATACATATGAATACTTATGGCGGACAGGTAGATATTGCTGACTCAATGCGTACTCTCATCCTGAACTATGATATACCGGTGATTGTCTTCATTGACAATCAGGCCATCTCCGCCGGCGCACTGATAGCAGTGGCTGCAGACAGTATCTACATGCGCTCGGGAGCAAGTATCGGGGCAGCAACAGTTGTTGACCAGACCGGCCAGAAAATGCCTGACAAGTACCAGTCATTCATGAGGGGGATGATGAGAGCCACTGCTGAAGCACACGGCAAGAAGCCCGTGGTTGCAGGGAGTGACACCACATGGGTATGGCGTCGTGATCCGGAGATTGCCCAGGCAATGGTAGACCCGTCAATAGTACTCAAGGGAATTGTTGACACAGGCCAGGTACTTACACTGACCTCGCTGGAGGCAATAAAATATGGCTTCTGCGAAGGTCAGGCCGAAACAGTAGAGGAAGTAATCGAAAAAGCAGGGATAAAGGAATACACAATCAGTGAGCTTAAACTCACACTGGTTGACAAAATTATCATGCTGCTGGTGAATCCTGTAGTCTCAGGATTGCTGATAATGCTGATTATCGGAGGCATCTACTTCGAGTTGCAGACGCCAGGTGTTGGTTTCCCCCTGGCTGCTGCCATCTTCGGGGCGTTGCTGTACTTCGCCCCGCTATACCTAGAAGGCATAGCCGCCAACTGGCATGTTGTGATATTTATTGCCGGAATAGTCCTTCTGCTGGTTGAGATATTCGCAATTCCGGGTTTCGGAGTGACGGGTGTGCTCGGAGTCATCGGAATCGTGACCGGTCTTGCACTTGTGATGGTGGACAAGATTGTGTTCAGGTTTGGCCCTTCGGTTGACGGTGTAAAAGAAATAGTCGGAGCCTTTGCCATTGTTATCCTTTCAGCTGTCCTTTCCTTCGTACTTTCGCTATGGCTTTCGAGAAAACTTTTCTCGCCCAACAGGTTGTTAGGAAGCCTGGCTCTCGAGACAACGGTGAACAAAGCCGACGGGTTTGTCAGTTTTGACACGGGAAAACTTCAATCGTTTGTGGGAAGACATGGAGTGGCTCATACAGTGCTTCGCCCTTCAGGGAAAGTAATGATTGGAGATGAGGTCTTTCCTGCAGTGGCGGAGACAGGTTTCATCACGAAGGGTTCAGCAATAACTGTACGAAGGGAAGAACAGGGCCAGCTCTACGTGGTGCCTGCAGAAAAGGCCTGAATCAGACTGCCGGGGCAATGAACCGGGCATTAAAGCTGACAACAGGGACAGAGCTGATGTAAGTATACAACTTATGAAGGTAAGACCGTATAAAAGAGGTGATTTCCCGGGGATCCTGGACCTGTGGACAGCCACAGGGCTCAGCAGGCCGGAAAGAGGTGATGATGAAGCGACCGTCGAACGAAGTATCGCCATGGGAGGCGAATTGTTTGTATTGACAGACGGAGATGACAGCGGGATGATCAGGGGCACCTCATGGCTCACATTCGACGGAAGACGGCTCCATATGCATCACTTCGGCATAGCACCGGAGCACCAGGGAAAAGGATTGTCTGCACCCCTGCTGAGAGAATCACTCATATTTGTCAGGGAAAAGGGATACCAGGTAAAGCTGGAAGTTCACAGGACAAATGAGACAGCTTTGAAACTATATAAAAAGGCAGGTTTTGAATACCTTGGCGACTATGACGTTTACATAATCCGTGATATTCAATCCATTGAATTATAAAATGTTAAAATAACCTTAAAGAACCTGTTTTATTTCCCCTTTCAATGAATATTTAGTATATTTGAAAAAATCTATCCGTATTCATATTATGGCACGAACACTAACATTTTCACAATTAAGGAAGATCAAGGACCAGCTTCCTGACGGGAGCATAAGAAAGATAGCTGATAAGCTTGACCTGGAAGAGGAGACCGTCAGGAACTATTTCGGAGGCTGGAACTTTGACCGCGGGCAGAGTGCCGGGATCCATATTGAAAAGGGACCCGACGGGGGCATAGTCACAATAGACGACACTACTATACTTGACCTTGCTGAAAGCATGATGACCCGCTAATTCTGATATCTGCAGGGAACCAAAAAGGCAAAAGTTCCTGCTTTTGCCTTTTTGTTTTCAGTCATGGCACATCCGTTAATCATAACCGCAGAGGAGAAGTACGGACTGCTTCTCCGGGAGAAGTGCAGGCAGATTTTCTCAGGCACTGACATGCCTTCGCATGATCACCTGCATCATGACCGTGTCTGGAAGAATGCAGCCATGCTGCTTGACAGGCTCATCAGTGCAGGCATGGTTTCTGACCATGGTCTTGCAGTCAAAACAATCATAGCCTCATTCTTTCATGATACCGGGCTGACAGTCAACCGTGGCCCTGACCACGGCCTTGAGAGCAGGCAGATTTGCAGTGTTTATCTTGAAACAACTGATCTGACCGGGTATGACTGCAATGAGATACTTGATGCGGTTGAAAAGCATGACAACAAGGAATATACAGGTAACTCCGATCCATCATCACTGGCCGCCATACTGTCAGTGGCAGATGACATGGATGCATTCGGTGAAGAAGGTATTGGCCGTTACGAGGAGATTTATGCAATGAGAGGCATCGCTGCCACCGAAATGCCAGGAATGATAATTTCAAACGTATTGTCACGCCTCAGACATCTGGAAACAACTTACGGGATGTTCCCTGACCTCATTGCAGAGATGAGGAAAAAAGCCGAAACAGTAATCAACCATTTTACAAATAAACCCTTATGAAAAGAAGACTCTCAGCAATAATGTCAGTGATGCTGGTAATTACCGGCTTATCAGCGCAGCAACAAAATGCAATACCTGACCTGAAGTATGATGAGAACAAAAGCCTTACCTGGGAGGAGGCAATCAGTTTTTACAGTGCCCTTGACGGTAAATACAGTGAGGCCACCCTCATGGAGATGGGTATGACTGATGCGGGCCGCCCGCTTCATCTCTTCATAATCTCCTCCGACGGTGAGACTGACCCTGCAGAGATACACAGGCAGGGTAAAACAATTGTGCTCATCAACAACGGCATACATCCTGGCGAGCCGGAAGGCATTGACGCCAGCGCCAGATTTGCAGCCGACCTGCTTGCGGACAGGAACGGAATGAAAAAATACCTTCGCAATTGTTCGGTGGCCATCATTCCTGTCTATAATATAGGGGGAGCGCTTACGCGAAGCCGTTACTGGCGGATCAACCAGAACGGTCCTGAAGAAAAGGGCGCCAGGCGGAACACAAGGTTTCTTGACCTGAACCGCGACTTCGTGAAGCAGGACTCGCGCGATGCGAGGGCCTTCGCAGCGATATTCCAGTTCCTTGACCCGGATCTTTTTCTCGACACACACACTACAAACGGATCTGATCACCAGTTCACTGTCACCCTCATTGCCACCCAGCCGGAGCAGATGCACCCGGAAATGGAGAAGTATTTCCGCGATGAGATGCTTCCGGAGCTGTACAGCCGGATGAAGGAGGAACATAAAAACGAGATGGTCCCTTATGTACAGTACACTGAAAGGGGTGAAATCAAGGCCATTACCGGCTTCGAGGAGCAGGCTTACTATTCAACCGGTTATGCAGCTCTCTTCAACTCATTTGGCTTTATGACAGAGACACTTGTCTACAAACCTTACCATGACAGGGTCGTCGGCACCCTCCAGTTCATCACTGAACTTGTAAGATACGGAGCCCGGAACAACAATGAGATTTTGAAGCTGAGGGCAGATGCAAACAGGCATATGCTTGAAGCAAATGAGTACGTGATTGACTGGGAGCAGGACACCTCCCGATGGGATCTGCTTGACTTCCACGGTTACAGGTTCGAGGAGACCACCACGCCTATTACCGGAAGGAAAACAGGTTTCTACAACCATGAGAAGCCATATACTGAAGAAATCAGGTATTACAACTACTTCAAACCGGCCGTCACTGTCACCGTTCCCGATGCCTACATAGTGCCATTCGCATGGGAAGAGGTAATCAGGCGCCTGGAAATCAACGGAGTGCATATGAGGCAGTTGCCGCATGACACAACAATGACTGTGGAAACATATTACATTGACGGTTTTGAACCTGCCAGGAGAGCCACCCAGGGACACTACTTCAACAGCAATGTAAAGATGCGCACGGTCACACAGGAAGTGGATTTCTTGAGGGGCGACTATGTAGTGCCGGTAAACCAGAAATCCAGGAAATACATTATTACGATGCTTGAGCCGCAGAGTGAATCAGGTTTCTTTGCATGGAATTTCTTTGACTCGTTCCTTGAGGGGCAGGACTGGTATTCGGTATGGGGCTTTGAGAGTCACCTGAAGGAGTTGCTTGACCATGATCCCGCACTGCGGGAAGCATTTGAGAAAGCCAGGGAGTCAGATACGAAGGTTGCCACTGATCCCGTTGCACAGCTGCAGTGGCTATACCAGCATACACCGGCTTCGGAACTGGAGAAGAGGACGAGGATGTACCCGGTGGCCAGGCTGATGAAGGCAGGCGATATGTTTAATCCGGGAAATTGATACTTATGGCAGACACAAGACTCAGCCACACCTATGACAGCGAGGAGTTTCGAAGGCACGGGCATGAACTGATAGACATACTGGCTGATTATCTCCGCGATGCAACCTCGCGGAGTGACATGCCGGTTCTTGATTACAGTGAGCCGGATGACCTTGTGAAGGAGTTTGAATTTGACAACCCTGCAAACCGTGACCTGCCTCTTGACGGTTTTGTCCGCAAGGTGGTCGCCGGGATGAATCACCTACATCATCCCCGTTTCGTGGGGCATCAGAACACCCCTCCCCTGACGGCAGGAATCATAGCACAGATGTGCACAACACTGCTCAACAACGGGGTCGCCGTTTATGAGATGGGTCCGGCCTCCATGGCTGCCGAACGTAACGTCATCAGGTATATCTCAGGGTTAATCGGTTTCGGCCGTGAGGCCGACGGCATCTTCACTCACGGGGGAAGCGCAGGCAATCTGACAGGACTTCTCGCAGCACGCCAGGCAATGAGTGATTACAATGTCTGGGAAGAGGGTGTCAGGCATGACAGGCCGGCTGGGATAATCGTATCTGACCAGTCGCATTACAGTATTTCAAGAAATGCCAGGGTGATCGGACTTGGCGGGGCGTCAGTAATACGCATAGCCAACGACAGCCGCTATGCAATGAGAACGGATCTCCTCGAGGAGACCAGGCGGAGGGCTGAAAAAGAAGGGATAAGAGTCATCGGCGTGGCTGCCAACGCCTGTTCCACTGCCACCGGTACATATGACAACCTTGAGGAAATAGCTGCTTTCTGCCGTGAGAACAGGCTCTGGTTCCATGTAGACGGGGCGCACGGCCTGGGTGTACTCTTTTCTGACAGATACCGTCACCTGGTAAGGGGGCTTGAGCATGCCGACTCAGTTGTGCTTGATTTTCACAAGATGCTGCTCACCCCTGGCCTGAACACGATGGTACTCTTCCGCGATGGCAGAAAGTCTTATGAGACTTTTGCCCAGAAGGCTGGTTACCTGTTTGAGAAGCATGATTCGAATGAGTGGTACAATGCTGCAAAGAGGACTCTCGAGTGCACCAGGAGCGCCCTTGGCATAGTTGCCTGGGCTGTAATTAATTACTACGGCAGGGAAGCCCTTGGGAAATATGTCGAGAGCAGGTATGATCTTGCGACAAGATTTGCCGGTGCTATACGCAGGGAGAAAGGGATGGAACTGGCTGTAACACCGGAATCAAATATCGTTTGCTTCAGGTATGCCCCTGAGGGAATCCCCGCTGAAAAACTAAACGATCTTAACCGGATGATCAGGAAAGAGCTTGTGCACAGCGGCGAGTTCTATATCGTGCAGACAGAACTCGACGGCAACATCTGGATGCGTACGGCTCTTATGAATGCAATGACTGATGAAAATGACCTTGAGAGACTACTCGGAAGTGTAAGGAAACACGGAGACAGGCTGACACAACTGCTCACCTGACAAAAAAGTCAAGAACCGTCTCACCGGCAAGGCGTGCCACAAGATTGTCACCCTTTTTAACCGGACCGACCCCTGAGGGTGTTCCTGTAAAAATCAGGTCACCAGTCTTGAGAGTATAAAACTTCGAGACATATTCAATAATGTCTGCAAAACCGAATATTAGGTCAGATGTATTGCCTTCCTGCCTTTTTTCTCCGTTTATCTCCAGCGAGAAGCTGACATCCGAATGATCCGGGAACCGTTCTGCAGGAAGGAATGTGCCCAGTGGTGCCGATCCGTCAAAGGTCTTGGAGAGCTCCCACGGGTGTCCGGCCTGGGAGAACCTGTGCTGCAGATCACGCGCCGTGAAATCTATCCCGACAGTCAGTGCGTCATAGTAACGGTCAGCATATTTGGCGGCGATTCCTTTTCCCAGTTTTGAAATTCTGAGTACAACCTCGGCTTCGAACTGGAGGTTCTTCGAGAAGTCAGGAATGAAGAAGGGTTTGTTTTTTTTAAGCAGCGCCGAATCAGGTTTCAGGAAGATCATTGGCTCCGCAGGAAGCGGACGACCCATCTCTGCCGCATGCTTGCGGTAGTTCAGTCCAACACAGATTATTTTCATTAACAGGAATAATTCCGGCCGGTTCTGGCCAATTTTTTATTTACATAGATTCATTCTGAAGATCTTCCCGGACAGGATCATGCTTTTCCGAAGGAGCGGACCTTGATGGCAGTTATCACCTGCTTGGTATTGAGGGGAAAGTCGCCATTCATCATCCAGGAATAGTATGAAGGCTCTTCCCTGAATACCTGTTCAACAGGCTTGCCCTTATGTTTGCCGAAGTTGAAGACCTCCAGTCCCTGTTCGTTGAAGACTATCCTTCCAGCCAGATCAGCGTTGTTATTGAATGCACTGAATGAAGAAAGTTTGTCAATGTCATTCTCAAGGTCAGTGTACCTGTCAAGCTGCGCCTTCAGAATCTCATAAGTCGCTGCAGTATCCGCCTTTGAGCTGTGCGCGTTCTCCAGTTCCCTGTCACAATAGAATTTATAGGCCGCGCTGAGCGTCCTCTGTTCCTTCTTGTGAAAGATCACCTGTACGTCAACATATCTGTGCCGGGCCGGATTGAAATCGACATTCACCCTCAGAAACTCCTCGCAGAGTATGGGTATGTCGAACTTCATCGAGTTGAAACCGGCAAGGTCACATCCTTCGAGGAAAGCCGCAATTCGTTTTGCAACATCCTTGAAATGAGGTTCATTGGCGACGTCTGCGTCAGTAATGCCATGAACACGTGTAGCTTCCGGTGAGATGGGTATACCAGGATTGAGTCTCATTGTAAGCCATTCTTCGGCACCGCCCGGCGAAACCTTAAGCGCGGAAAACTCCACAATACGATCCGAAGCAATATTAACCCCCGTGGTCTCGAGATCAAGGATGACCAGGGGTTTTCTGAGATTAAGCTCCATATCCTCGCGTTTCTCAGGCGTTTATCATCATCGGCATCAGAAGCATGAGGAGATCCTCATCTTCATTGGCCGTCTCAGAGGGAAGGAACAGGCCGGCCCTGGTGGGGTCAGCCAGCTCGATCACTACGTCCTGTGATGCGATGTTTGAAAGTATCTCGATCAGAAAGACAGATTTGAAACCAATCTCCATATCATCTCCTTCATAGAGACACTTGTGGCGTTCGTATGCCGAGATGGAGAAATCGACATCCTGTGCTGACACAGTTATCTGGTTGGGAGTGAACTGAAGCTTGACCAGGTTGCTGGCCTGGTTCGAGAATACGGAGACTCTGCGCAGAATATTGTAAAACTCAAGTCTGTCAATACGGACTTTCCTGGGATTATTCTTGGGAATGACGGAGTTGTAATTGGGATAATTGCCTTCAACCAGACGGCATACAACCCGGTAGTCAGAAAGGTTGAAAAATGCGTTTCTGTCATCAAACTCAACAGATACAACGCTGCTCTCTCTGGGAAGTATATTCTTAAGCAGTGAGGCAGGCTTCTTGGGCAGGATGAATGATGCGTTATCATCTGCTTTGGCGTCACTCCTCTGGTACCTGACAAGTTTATGAGCATCGGATGCTACAAATGTAAGGTTGGTTGTCGAAGCCTCAACAAGAATACCACCCATAACGGGACGAAGCTCATCGTCGGCCGTTGCAAACAGAGTACGCGAAATGCCGGCAAGGAGTACCTCAGCAGGTACGTTGAAGCCAAAACGCTTTTCCTTCTTTATGACTGGCAGCACGGGAAAGTCAATTCCATTCTGCCCCACAATGCTGAAACGGCCGTTTTCCGAATTGATCACAACAGCCATTGTGTCAGGATTAATATCAAAAGTCAGAGGTTGCTCTGAGAACTCCTTGAGGGTGTCAAGCAGTATCCTGGCGGGCAGGGCCACAGTACCGCTTCCCGTGATATTGTCAAGATGCATGCGGGTGATAAGCGTCGATTCCAGGTCTGAAGCAGTTATCTCCAGATCATTTCCGCTTATGTTGAAAAGAAAATTGTCCAGAATCGGAAGTGTATTTTTCGAACTGATCACCCTGCTGATGGCCTGAAGGTGACCCAGGAGTTCTGTACTTGAAACAACAAATTTCATATTTCAGTCTGTTTAAGTTATTCGGCAATGGGTCTCAGTTTACTGGCAACTAACTGATTATTAACATAGTCTGCTTTTAAAACCGGATTATCAATATTACAAAAAAATATATTACCCTCAAACAATTTATTTCAATGATGTGTAATGTCTGCGTCTGAGCAGGTTCCATATCACTCCTGCAAGGATTATAAGCATTACAGGCAGCAGTGTATTGACAACCTGCCAGAGAGTTCTCTGCTCCTTTATCCTGGCCTGGTCCAGCAGCCTGGGTTTAAGTTCGCGTGACCGCATTTCTATGAGGCCGTTGTCATTGACCAGGTAATTGATGCAGTTAACCAGGAAGTCTTTATTTCCGAAGGTCTGCATAGTGTACCTGTCAAGACCCAGAGTCAGCGGTTCGGGATTGCCGCCTGACCATGAAACCTCGTTGCGTATAATATCGCCGTCAGCAACCACAATCATTTTTGTTGGTTTGCTCTCAGTCACAGTTACCAGTCCCGGGTCACCCATAATGCTGCCTGCCATGCGGTTTGCGAAGACAGAACTGAAGGTTCCTTCCAGGAGGACTGCCACATTCAGCGGGCCGGCGTTAAACATCCCGTCAGGAATAATCTCATCAGCTTCCTCAAGTGAGATGACCATCGGAGGCATTACGGTGCGGGCCTCGGGTGAGGTTGTGAGAAGGATACTCTTCTTAACTCCATTATCACGTCCCACCGTATCAACTGTACCGGCAAACTCTGCCTTGACCCTGTTGAGGTTACGGGTTATGGGATGGGCCTGTGACGGACGCAGCAATGGATAATAAACCCAGGGAGTAGGCACATACTGCACTTCTCCTCCGGGATTGGCAACCTTCAGGGGGATCAGCATGCAGTCTGCATCCTGAAGTATAACAGGGTTGATACGGGCACCGTACCTGAACAGCATGTCACTGATGGAGAGCGGTTCATACAGTGCCACAGTCGATCCGGCAACCAGGCTGTCAGCATTGACAGTAACCTCCTCGGCAAGCCAGAGCACCCTTCCACCGTTCATGATATACTGGTCAATCACGAACTTGTCCCTTTCATCCATTGGTTTCCGGGGTGAAGCAATGATTATGGCAGCGTACTTATCAATAGCTCCTCTCCTGCCCCCGATCACTCCCCTGTCGATATTGTAGAATTTGGCAAGTTCAAGGGTCAGGTCGGCCACATAGATTTCATCGAGCTCGTCATGACCTTCAATAAATGCAACTGTATGCACTGTATCTGCAGTTGCAGTGGCAATGGCCTGTATTATTTCATATTCAAGCCCCTCAGTAGAGTTCAGAAGATTGGTCTCAGCAGGCAGTGTGGGGTTGTTCCTGAGGAAGTTCACGGGAATGACCGTGGTTCCGCTTGTAACAGTCATCGAGGGGAAGATGCGTTTCTGCGTTCTGCCACCTTCTCCGTCGGAGGCCATGACATTGACCGGGTTGAGTCCGCGGTTTACAAGTTCACCGTGAAAGCGGTCACGTTCGGCCCTGTCTGATGACGCTGAAGGATTGATAAAATCATATTTCACCCTTCTGCCTGAAGTGACCCGGAACTCATCGAGATACTGCTCTGCACTGCGCCTCAGTTTCCTGAAGGCTATCGGCAGTTCGCCATCGAGGTAAACATCCACCTTCACATCGCTTTCCAGTTCCCTCAGGATTTTTTTCGTCGGTTCCGCCAGAGTGAATCGTCTGTCTTCGGTGAGGTCAGCCCTTATATGCAGGAGAGATACAAGTATGCAGACCGCTCCGGTTGATGCAACCACAGCAAGGGGTTTTTTGAAGCTGCTCCGGCGGAGTGAAACCCTGGCTGCCTCGCAGAACAGTGTTGTAACAAATATAAAGTACGCTATGTCACGGATGTCAAGGACGCCTCTGCTTATCGACCGGTAATGTTCATTTATACCCATCAGGGAAACCTCTTCCGCTGCCGACGAAAGGGCGGGAAGTGTTGCCAGCGAGTCAAATCCCCTGAACATCAGGAAGGACATAACTGCGGCAATTATGAAGGAGATAACCTGGTTGGAGCTGAGTGATGAGGCAAAGAGGCCGATTGCGGAGTACACTGCTGCAAGCATCAGCAGTCCTATGAATGATCCTGCAGTTCCGCCCCTGTCAAGGTTACCGGGGGTTTCGCCCAGTACCCATACCGAGATGACGAAGACCAGAGCCGGGAGCAAAGCCATGAGCACCAGGAAAAGTGCAGAAAAGAACTTGCCGTATATCACAGCACTGTCAGTCACCGGGCGCGACCATAGCAGCTCAATGGTTCCGGATTTCCGCTCCTCCGAAAACAGTCTCATTGTAATGGCGGGTACCAGGAACAGGAATATCCAGGGTGACAGCACGAAGAGGGGATCAAGGCCGGCATATCCGCTGTCAAGCAGGTTCCACTGACCCGGCATGATCCACATGATCAGGCTGTTGGCCAGAAGGAACACAATCATGACTATATAACCAGTAAGGGAATTGAAAAAACCGGCTACCTCTTTTCTGAAAAGGGTGAACATAATTTCAAGTTTGATGTAAAAATATCTAAATCTTTCATGGTCTGGCCGGTCTGCGGGCATTTTTGACATCTGTGATTTTAGTGCCCGGGTAATAGAAACCGATTATCCTTTTGTAACCCATCTTTTTTTCAGCCATGTGTTTCGCCCCGTCCTGACACAGACCCACCCCATGCCCGTAGCCTTTTCCGTTGAAAACAATACTGTCACCGGCGGTTGAAATTGAAAAATATGCTGACCTGAGTCCGAAGCGAAGACGTATCTCCTCGCTCCACAATTTCTTTCCCTGTACAGTACGGTTTGTTATCCTTCCCCCGGAAGGGGTGGTTGCGGAATAGATTGCTCCCTCGGTTCCCGGGGTTATGCCCTTCGATCTCAGGAAACTGTTCCATTCGCTTCGCGTGATGCTTTTCTTCCATACCGAGGATGCTGAATAGCTGCACCACGGATCTTTCACACTCACCAGGTACGGGTATCCGGCCAGCCACACATCGGCTGACGATGCTGTCTCGCCTCCGCAATTGCCATGGAATGCAGCTTCTATCATTATGCTGTCGTGGTCGGTCAGCACCATTCCGGCTGTCGAACGGCACGCATTAACTATTACGCTGTCTGTCACAACTCCCGGGTAGACCTGGCAATGGATATCATCACACATATTATACCCGTCGAGGGCATGCCTGTCGATATTCCTGTAGATGTATGTGCGAGCCACCACTGCCTGCGCCCTGTAGTAATCAGAGGGTCCGTATTTGCCGGCCTCGGCACGGACCACTCCCGGCAGGCATTCTTCAACGGTTGTGTTGTTCAGGATACGAAGTGAACCGGGGAATGAGGAGACTGTAAGTGTGCCGGTGAGGGTCTTCTCCGGCTCACTGCTGCCAGGTGCCCTTACCGTGAAGAGCGCACCGGGTGCTGACGGGGCGAAGGTGAGTGAGTCAGATAATCCTCTTATGCCTGACAGTGTGCTGTATATTACCCTGTCACCATAGCGTGTCATGGCAACTGTTTCTCCCGTATTGAGACGTGCCTCTCCTGAACTGCCGTCGGAAAGAGTGCAGCCGCCCTTCACCATGGAGAACACCAGGCTGGAAGGCTTTGAGCGTGCGAAGATACGGATTGAGATCTGGGAAAATGAGACCAGTGGCATCAGGATGAACAATGTGACAGCCAGGGTTTTTCTGCTCATCTTCCCTCCTTTTGAACAAGGCTGCCTGCCATATCTGCCGCTACTCTCCCGGAGGCTCCGCTGCCTCCAAGAATTGCGCGAAGGTCCCTGTAATCGGCCTTTATTCTATCATGCCTGTAACCGGTGACAAGTATCTCCTCCAGTTCCCTGTGAAGGCTGACTGCATTCAGATCAGCCTGGATCAGTTCTTTCACAACTTCCCGGTCCATGATAAGATTCACAAGGGAGATGAACCTGACTTTGATGAACCATTTAGCCAGCCTGTATGTAACCGGGCTGGTTCTGTAGCATACTGCCTGCGGTACGTCAAAGAGTGCAGCCTCAAGGGTTGCTGTGCCTGAAGTGACGAGTGCCGCCTCTGCCACAGCAAGAAGGTCATAAGTTCTCCCGGTGACAATTCTGACAGGGTAACTTGAAGCTGCCTCCTGGTAAAGCCGTACCGGGAGATGATCCATAGCCGCAACAACAAACTGGTAATCAGGGAAACCGGAAGACACGCCTGCGATGACAGGAAGAATAGCCCTCACTTCCTGAAGCCTGCTACCGGAAAGAAGTGCAATCACAGGCCTGCCGTCAAGCCCTATTGACGCTCTTATTGCATCCCTGTCAGGCGCAGTGGCACGCCATGCATCTATGTGGTCAATCAGAGGGTTTCCCAGGAAGATTGCAGGGAAGTTATGGCGCCGGTAAAACTCCTTTTCAAACGGGAATATAATGTAAAGCCTGTCAGCATACTTTTTTATCTTTTTTACTCTTCCTTCGCGCCATGCCCAGAACTTTGGAGAAATGTAGTAGAATACCTTCAGGCCCGACTCCTTTGCAAACCTGGCCATTCGCAGGTTGAATCCCGGGTAGTCTATCAGGATCACCACGTCGGGTTTCATTTCGGTTATCTGTCGTCTGCACTCGCTGAAGTTGTCTTTGACCTTCCGGATGTTTACAAGCACCTCGATAACCCCCATGAATGCTGTCTCACTGTAGTGTTTCAGCAACCGTGCTCCTGATCCTCGCATCAATTCGCCTCCCCAGCAGGCGATTTCTGCAGCCGGGTCAGCTCTGAGCAGGTGCTTCACAAGGTTGGAACCATGAAGATCACCGGATGGCTCTCCTGCAATGATGAAGTACCTCATCCTAGAACAACTTTATCGCGAAAACTGTAAAGGCCCAGACTATTGTAATTCCGAGTACTCCCCTGGAGGCTCTAAGCATATCAAGCCGGTTGAACAACAGGAAAATGATAATATTGGCAAAGACTGAGACACTCATTATTTCCGATATATTGCCTGCACCTTCCACCTTCCTCAGATAATCAACCAGCGTAAGTCCGTGATGTGTAAGCAGAAAAAATACGAGGAATGCCAGGGCTGGCACCGCCAGTCCAGCAACCACACCGGATATCGCATTATTGAACCTTTGCCTGAACCACATCTTAAAACTTTGATTTAAGGGTTTCCATAAAGCCGTAGGCCGTCATGTCAGTTGTCACGGGCACCACAGAAACGTAACCATTCTGTATGGCCCAGTCGTCAGTATCTGATGCTTCCGGTTCACGGTTAACAAAATTGCCTGTAAGCCAGTAATATGTCTTTCCGGCCGGGTCTTTTCTCTTCTCAAATTCCTCCTGCCAGTTGCCTGAGGCCTGGCGGGCGACAATCATTCCCTTTATCGCGGCTGCCGGCAGTGCCGGGAAGTTGACATTGAGGCATATGCCTGGAGGCAACGGCTCGCGAAGAAGCATGGTGCATATCTTCCTGATGTACTCTTCGCACCCTGAGAAATCGGCGGATGATGAATAGCTGTTCAGTGAGAATCCCACTGATGTAATGTCATAAAGGCATCCTTCAAGCGCGGCAGCCATTGTTCCTGAGTAGAGTATGCTGGCCGAGGCATTTGAACCATGGTTGATACCCGAGACCACCAGGTCAGGCTTTCGTTCGAGCAGCTGGCTTACGGCCAGCTTGATTCCGTCAGCCGGGGTGCCGCTGCAGGCGTATATCCGCTTGCGGTCATCCTCCTCGAGGAGCTTAACCCTGAGAGGCTGTTTTACAGTCAGTGCCTGTGACATGGCACTGCGGCTTTCGGTGGCAGATATAACAACCAGCTTGCCGAAATCCTCCATTATCCTGATGAGGGTTTTTATTCCGCCTGCATAAAGTCCGTCATCATTTGTTAAAAGAATGAGCTTATCGTTATCTTCTATATTCATCTGGAATTCTGTTGACGTGCAAATATAATGATAATGACTCTGCTTTTAATGCCACGTCTCCTTGATGCCTCAAACCTTTTTTCCTTACTTTTGCATTCTTAAAAACAAATAACAGTACCGCGATGAAGATTTCTTATAACTGGCTCAGGGAGTATCTTGACTTTGATGCACAACCAGATGAGCTGTCAACGGTTCTGACATCACTGGGCCTTGAGGTTGAGGATGTTGAAGAGTGGGTCTCGGTAAAGGGTGGCATGAAGGGTGTGGTCGTTGGCAGGGTGCTTACCTGTGAGAGGCATCCGGATGCCGACAGGCTGAGCGTAACCACCGTGGATGTCGGTGGAACGGAGCCGCTCAATATTGTATGCGGGGCGCCAAACGTAGCTGCCGGACAGGTTGTGGCGGTCGCCCTCCCTGGCACAATGATCTTTCACGGGAATGAACAGTTTGAGATAAGGAAATCAAAAATACGCGGGCAGCTGTCTGAGGGGATGATATGTGCAGAGGACGAACTTGGCATAGGAACTGACCATGAAGGGATTTTGGTTCTTGACGGGAATGCACGCATTGGCATGCCTGCTGCAGAATATTTCGGGGTTACGACCGATACGGTCTTTGAGATAGGGCTGACGCCGAACAGGATTGACTGCAGCTCTCACTTCGGTGTGGCGCGAGATCTCGCCGCCTTCTATAACCTCAGGAGACCGGTCAGGGCAAAACTGCCGGAAATTGACGGATTTAAAAAAGAAAGAGACAAGGGTGTCATAAACGTTACAGTCGAGGCTCCGGATGCGTGTATACGTTACTCAGGCCTTACCCTGCGAGGTATAAAGGTTGGTCCTTCCCCGGCATGGTTGCAGACCAGGCTCAGGTCAATAGGCCTCAACCCCATCAACAACGTCGTTGATATCACCAACTTCGTCCTTCATGAGACCGGGCAGCCACTTCATGCCTTTGATGCCGCGGCCATAAACGGGGACACAGTGAGGGTAATGCATCTTCCCGAAAAGACGAAATTCATAACCCTTGACGGAGTGGAACGCACTCTCTCATCGAATGACCTCATGATATGCAACCGTGAAGAGGGGATGTGCATTGCGGGAGTCTTTGGCGGACTGAGATCGGGCGTCACAGAGGCGACAACAGACCTCTTCCTCGAGAGCGCCACCTTCAGCCCGGTGTCGGTGCGCCGCACATCACGAAGGCATGACCTGCACACTGACGCTTCATACAGGTTTGAGAGAGGCACTGATCCTGAGATGACTCTCTACGCACTCAGGAGAGCTGCCATGCTGGTGAAGGAGCTTGCCGGCGGCGAAATTACCGGAGATATAATTGACATTTACCCAACACCCGTCAGAAAAGCCCTTGTGAAGTGTTCGCTTGACAGGATGGCGAAGCTTATTGGCAAGGAAATACCGGTAGAAACAGTCAAAACCATTCTCTACAGCCTTGATATAAGCATCACGGACGAAGAGCCTGGTATTCTGTATCTTGAAATACCTTCATACCGTGTAGATGTAACCCGTGAGGCTGATGTCACCGAAGAGGTACTCAGGGTTTACGGTTATGACAATATCGGGGTCAGCCATGAGATGCACTCGATGTTGTCACATACTGAAAAACCTGACCGTGAAAAGGTTGCCGCCAATATTTCGGAGATGCTCTCTGCCAACGGCTTCTCAGAGATAATGTGCAACTCGCTCACACCAGCTGCCTGGTTTGAAACCACGGGCGACTTTGACGCAAAGACAATTGTAAAGCTCGCCAATCCGCTCAGCAGTGACCTGAACGCAATGAGACTCTCACTTTTACCGGGCATGCTGAACACAATAGCCTGGAACCTCAACAGGCAGAACAGCAACCTCAGGCTCTTTGAACTCGGAAACACCTACACCCGGAAGGAAGGAAAAGGTACCCTGGAAATAACTGCTAACTTCAGTGAAAAGCAGATACTTGCACTTGCCCTGACCGGGAATATAAATGAAAAACGATGGAATGCCAATGAGCTGGCCTCAGGATTCTTTCACCTCAAGGGTTACATCGAAATGGTCCTCTCGCGTGTCGGTATCGCCAGGCAAGATCTCATTGCAAGCGAGGAAAATCCGGGATGGTTCGCAGAAGGGATGAAATACACTGCCGGAAGCCTTGACGTAGCCTCCTTCGGCAAAGTGTCAAAAAAATACCTGGCCATGTTTGACATACGACAGGATGTCTTCTACGCCGACATAATCTGGGGAAACCTCCTCAGGCTCATAAGCAGCCGGTCAATCCGTTTCTGCGAGTTGCCCAAATACCCGTGGGTTCGCCGTGACCTTGCCCTGCTCCTTGACAGATCGGTAAAATTCAGCCAGATACGTGACCTTGCTTTCAGAACGGAAAGGAACATACTCAGGGAAGTCGACCTTTTTGATCTGTATGAGAGCGAAGCCCTGGGGAAGGATAAGAAGTCATACGCCGTCAGCTTCATACTTCACGATGAAAGACAAACCCTCACCGAAAAGAATATAGAGAAGGCAATGGGCGCCCTGGTCAAAGCCTTTGAACGTGAGTTCGGTGCCACACTGAGATGAAAAAGCTGCTTGGCAGAACACATGATTATCTGTCGCTCGTCAGGTTCAGTCACACTGTCTTTGCGATGCCGTTTGCTCTTGCGGGCTACTTCATCGGAGCAACCGAACCGGGATACGGATTCTCGTTGGAGACTTTCCTGCTTGTGCTGGCATGCATGGTCTTCGCCCGGAGCGCTGCCATGGGGTTCAACCGGTGGGCTGATATGCGGTTTGACTCCATGAATCCGAGAACTTCAGTTCGCGAGATACCGTCGGGGAAGATCAAGCCGCGCCATGCATTGATGTTTGTGACTGCCAGTTCAGTCTTGTTCATTGTCTCTGCCGCCCTGCTTAACAGGCTGACCTTTATACTCTCGCCGGTTGCTCTGATAATTATCCTCGGGTACAGCTACACCAAGCGGTTCACCGCGCTGTGTCACCTGGTTCTCGGACTTGGGCTCTCCCTGGCTCCCATCGGAGCCTACATTGCCGTGACCGGCTCCTTTGCCCTTCTTCCTCTCATCTACTCGTTCATCGTACTGACATGGGTAAGCGGTTTCGATATAATCTATTCCCTTCAGGATGACCAGTTTGACCGCGAGACAGGGCTCTATTCGATACCGGCGGTGATGTCGCGCAGCAAAGCGCTGGCCGTTTCAATCATACTTCACCTGATCTCGGTTTTCCTGGTTGTGGTGGCAGGTTTTGCCGGGCATGCAGGATTCATTTACTGGACTGGTGCAGCCGTATTCATCGTCATGCTCATCTACCAGCATCTTATTGTAAGGCCTGACGATCTGAGCAGGGTCAATATGGCTTTCGGAACCACGAACGGCATTGCAGGTGTCATCTTCGGACTGGCAGTAGTACTTGACCTGCTCCTCCTTTAAAACTTGAAGACGAAGCTGACGCCCAGCAACTCCTTGAATTGCACCATGGGAGCCTTCTTTTGTTTGCCATCATCGCCCAGCACCGGTTCACCCCTGTCATAAACCGGCAGCATCGTGTCGTCATCATAAATCATGTGAACATTCACCCGCAGATCAGTGAACCAGTTGAGCGGCATGGTGGCAATCATCTCCCAGTCAATATCAACATTCTGCGGCTTCGACAGGAAGTTGCTGAAGAGCTGAATCCTGTTAGACATATTGATCTTTTCAAACAGGACAAGCTTGCTGTTTAAGGTAAGATAGGCACCGAGCTCATTTTTGGAACGTTTGTCTGCGGCAATACCGTACTTGGTCTGGTTAATACTGGCTGTATCTGTCACGAAGGTCCCCTTGTATGACAATGGCGAAAAGCTTATGGAAGTGTTCTTATCAGGTTTGTATTCAAGGCCATAACCCAGGATGAAAGTTGCAGGATTGAAGAACTTGGAGACTATTAATGATGTGGTATCATTCGGGTAAGTGTAACCCGGCAGAAACTGCGACTTGAACTGGAATATCCCCGAAAGGTCAAACTTTCCGAATGCTTTGTGATTTATTTTGGAGTTGATCTCGAGTATATCCAGGTTTTTCCTTATACCTCCGTATTTGCCTGAAGCCTGTAGTCCGAGCGCAAAACGACCCGTGCTGGCTGAGATCACTTTTGAAAGTTTGCTGTTGTTGTTGAGGGCAGTCGTAATATCGAGTACTGATGAGATGTTGTTCTCTCCGCCTTTGGCCCAGTTGGAGACCACACCCTGTGAAAGCAGGTATGAAATGTCTGTCTTGAACTTCCAGATATCAGGTTTGATCTTGCTCAGGGCCACTCTCCGCAGTTCCTCCTCCTGTGCCGCTGTGACATTCACCCTGGTGTCAACATACCTGTCATGCCATGCCTGTTTTCTGAACAGCACTCCCTCCTCAGCCCGCAGAGAGAGGGTGTTGCGCATCGGATTGCCTATCCATACTGTCACCGAGTCTCCTTTGCCGTCCGGGAGCCAGAAACGTACCAGGTTGCCAGAAAGGCTGTTGAGCCAGACATCGGCCCCTCTTTCACCTTCGCTTGTGAAACGTATCATGGTGGAATCACGCTGTTCGAGATAACCGACGAGGGAACTGACAGCAGCTTCCAGTGAATCACTGACATACGGGTTTCTGAGATATCTGAACGGGAAATCTGACCGCGCCGGTGAAACCTCCGGCAGGGTATCGGTGATTACCAGGACGATAGTGTCATTTGTGGAATGGGGCAGCCGGGCCGGGATGAAGTCCTTCATCATTATGTAAACCGAATCATTCAGCTTGAGGGTATCATTCTTCATGAAAGGCTTCGAGTCTGGTGTCAGCTTTACCTTTTCCACCCTGTTACCTGTTCTTATGAACATTTCTTCAGCACGCGGGGCCTTTATACTGTCGGCAAGGGCAGTATCAGGCTGAATGATAGGTAAGATGATCCTGATCGAATCAAACAGGTAATAGCTTTCAGCCGGCACACTGATTCTTTCAAACGGATATTCTGAAAGGAAACTGATGACTGTATCAGCGGGAGGTCTGGAGGCAAGCCACACGAGGTTACGGATAGCTTCGCGTAGTGGATCATTGCTTCGTTTCCAAATGGCTGGTGAAGAACTGAAGCGTTCAAGAAACTTCAGTGACTCATCCCTGTCAAGTCTTATATCCTGCGGGCCTTTGATTCCCGGTACGGGAGAAGCCTTGATCTGCCTGGGAGCACGCGTTGTTACAGACAGACTATCAGAGCCCGTTACAGTCACCTGAGGAATCACCGGTACATCAACTACCTGTGCATCCAATATCAATGTAAATGCAAGGCAAAGAAAAGGCAACAGAATCTTTATGGTTCCCCGTTTCATTTCATAACGTTTAATAAATTCAGGATTGTACCCCAAATGTAAAATGGTTATATTTGCAAAAATAGCCGAATTCCATGAATTCCCGCTTTGACAGCATCACAAACAGGAAGCTGATCTATCGCAACATCAAGAACAGGGACGCATTCCATCGACAGGGGTTGTCTGCTTAATCGCAATTGTCTGCTAATAATTGTTAAATTTTCTTAATCGCTTGCTAAGGAAGGCA
>ERZ1645192.804-NODE-804-length-26259-cov-6.890513_pt1 | contig 26259 bp, 21 predicted proteins | sample MGYA00575354_ERZ1645192 | MGnify/ENA primary metagenome ERZ1645192 (study PRJEB40844, sample SAMN11349763) | freshwater sediment metagenome | isolation source: river sediment | host: Sediment | place: India: Faizupur Khadar , New Delhi | collected 2017-02-21 ... | reverse complement strand
GCCACGGCCGGCGCCGCCTGATCCCGCCCGGCGACCTGCTGACCTTCCGCCACCTCCTCGGCGCGCCGCGCGACCCCGCTCTGGAGAACCTCCTGGCCGCCCGGGCCGTGGTCTACAACCGGCTCATGGAAAAGGAGGAGACGTTCGAGTCGGCCTCGCCCTGCCCGCACTTGGACGCCGAGGCCCTGGTCCTGGGCCTCATCGGCGGCTTGGACACTGAGCAATGCCGGAACCTCTTCGAGCGCATCCGGCACATGTCCGTGCACGACAGCCTGAATCTCGTGCTGGGCAAGCGGAACTAGACAGGGGGGCGTCCCCAGGGCGCGGCAGGCAGGAAGGCCATGACCCGGGTCCGGATCTCCGCCACCTCCCCCTCCCCGTACACGTCCCCCGGCACCACCCGCCCCCAAACCACGCCGGGCCAGTAGGGGTCGGTTTTCCAGCGCCCGATGACGTGGAAATGGAACTGCGGAACCAGGTTGCCGATGGCCGCCACGTTGATCTTGTGGCAGCCCAGTCCGGCCGTGAGCATCCGGCCCAGGGACGAGGACGCCTCCGCGAGCTGGCCCCGCAAGGGTTCGGGCAGGTCGTGCCATTCTGTCGCAGTCGTTTCGGGGACCAGGATGAACCAGCGCACCTGGGCGTCCTTGTGCAGCAGGACCCGGAGATCGCGCCACTGGCCCAGAACATGGCAATCGGCGCGCAGGGCGGGGTGGAGGGTGAAGTTGTGCATGACCCGAGGGTACGGCAGGGAGGGCTGCGCCGCAAGGGGCCGAAGACCCCCCGAAGGTGTCCGGGATGATCCGAAAAACGGCGTCATCCCGGACATGGGCGTTCTCTGATGGACGCGGGGACGGTCAGCGGCCCGCGATCCAAGATCTCAGTCGAAGGCGGCGAACAGGGCCTTGGCCCCAGCGGGGTCCTGGCGGCATTCGAGCAGGGCGCTGAGCATGATGGGGGCCACGATGGTGGCATCGGATTCAATGACGAACATCGGCGTGTCCTTGGTCAGTTTGTCCCAGGTGATCTTCTCGTTGGGAGTGGCCCCTGAATAGGACCCGTAGGACGTGGTGGAATCGGAAATCTGGCAGAAATAGGCCCAGGGCGCGGCTTCGGCCCGCAGGTCGTACTTGATCGACGGCACGACGCAGATCGGGAAATCGCCGGCAATGCCGCCGCCGATCTGGAAAAAGCCCACTCCCGCGCCCTGGGCGAGCTCCTGGTAATGGTCGTAGAAGGCCGCCATGTACTCGATGCCCGACTTGGCGATGGAAGGGCTGCACTCTCCGGTCTTGACGTAGGAGGCAAAAATGTTGCCGAACGTCGAGTCCTCGTATCCGGGGACGACCAGGGGCAGGTCCTTTTCCGCGGCGGCGAGCAGCCAGCACTCCTGCGGCGACCCGGCATGCTGGTCCGGGCCCAGGGCGCGCACGAGCCGGTAGAAGTACTGATGCCAGAAGTGCCGCTCCCCCTTTTCGGTGGCCGACTTCCACATGGGCACGATGACGCGTTCCACGGCCCGGAAGGCCTCGTCCTCCGGGATGCTGGTGTCTGTCACCCGGCGCATGCCCCTGTTCAGGATGTCCGTGTCGTCCTGCTTGGTGAAATAGCGGTAATCGGGAAAATCCTGATAGTGGCCGTGAGCCACAAGGCGAAACAAGGACTCCTCCAGGTTGGCCCCCGTCACGGACAGGCCGTGTATCAGCCCGGCCCTGATGGCTGGGGCGAGGGTTATGCCGAGCTGGGCCGAGGACATGGCCCCGGCCACGGCCCAGAACATTCTGCCCCCGGCCTCGACGTGCCGCCAGTAGGCCACCAGGGCGTCCCGCACGGCCCGAGCGTTGAAATTGTGATAGTTCCGGACGATGAACTCGCACACCGGCAAACCCGTGTGCCCGACCTGCATGGGCCCGGAGGCCCCTTTTGCCATTTTCGTTTGACCCATCGCGATCCCTCCACCGCTGTTTTGTCCGTGCCGACGGGCAGTCCTTGCCGCCGCCCGGAGTTGTGCGCCGTCAGAAAAACCCCCTTTCCCTCCTTTTCCCCCCGCGTCAATGCATTTTGCGGAAATCCCGGGGTCCGATCCTGTTCTGCGGTATTGAAATTCGCCCCGCAGGGGTTCATAGTCCGGCCGCCTGGGGCTTGACTGCAAACAAGGACTTTTCCCATGCAGCTGCTGCACCTCTACATGCGCGTCTTGCGCCAGTTGGGGCCGGAAACCCGGCTGGCGTTGGTCCTGGTGGCCGCCAATCTGGGGCTGGCCATCGCCCAGTTCGCCGAGCCGGTCCTGTTCGGCCGGATCATCGACGCCCTGAGCCGGGCCCAGGGGTCGGACACCCCACTGCGCATGGCCGATCTTGCGCCGCTGCTGGCTGCCTGGGTGGGCTTCGGGCTCTTCGTCATCGGCGCAGGGGTGCTGGTGGCCCTGCACGCCGACCGCCTGGCCCACCGCCGCAGGTTGGCCATCATGGCCCATTTTTTCGAACATGCCCTGAACCTGCCCCTCAACTTCCACGCCGGCATGCATTCAGGCCGGCTCTTCAAGGTCATGCTGGAGGGGGCAGGGACCATTTCCGCCCTCCTGCTCAACTTCCTGCGCGAGAACTGCGCGGCCGCCCTCTCCCTGGTGGTCCTGCTGCCGCTCTCGCTTTTCCTCAACTGGCGGCTGGCAATGCTCCTGCTCTGCCTGGTCGGCGTGTTCACGGTGCTGACCACCGTGGTCCTGCGTTACACCGAGACGCTCCAGGGCCAGGTGCAGCAGCATCACAACGTGCTGGCCGAACGCACCACCGACGCCCTGGGCAACGTCCCGGTCATCCAGAGCTTCACGCGCATCGAGGCCGAGGTGCTGGACCTGCGCAAAACCATCGACCGCCTCCTGGCCGCCCAGATCCCGGTGCTGTCCTGGTGGGCCCTGGCCGCAGTGGCCACCCGCGCCGCCGTGACCCTCACGGTCCTGTCCATCCTGCTGGCCGGCACCTGGCTGTACATGCACGGACAGGCCACAGTGGGCGACATCGTCACGTTCATGACCCTGGCCGGCATGCTCATCGCCAAACTGCAGACCGTGGTGGGCTTTGTGAACACGATCTTCCTGGAGGCCCCGAAACTGCGTGACTTCTTCGACGTCCTGGACACCGTGCCCCAGGTCCGCAACCTCCCGGGCTCCGTGGACGCGGGGCGGCTGGAGGGAGTGGTGGAATTCGACGGTGGGGGGGTCTCCTACCCCGCGGCCCGGGACCAGCTTCCGCGCATGGCCGTGCAAGGCCTCAGTTTCCGGGCCCACAGGGGGGAAACCATCGCCATGGTGGGCGCCACAGGCAGCGGCAAGTCCACCACCTTGTCTCTCCTGCACCGCGTCTTCGACCCCCAGCAGGGAGCCATCCGCATCGACGGCAAGGACATCCGGGACTACACCCTGACCTCCCTGCGCAGGAACATCGGGGTGGTCTTCCAGGAACCCATGCTCTTCGCCCGGACCATCGAGGAGAACCTGCGCGTGGGCAACCCCTCGGCCACCATGGCCCAACTTCTGGAAGCCTGCGAACGCGCCCAGGCCATGGACCTGCTCGAGCGTCAGCCCGGGGGGTTGAACGCCCTGGTGGCCGAGCGCGGCCGGTCCCTGTCCGGCGGAGAACGCCAAAGACTGTCCATCGCCCGAGCCCTGCTCAAGAACCCGCCCATCCTCATCCTGGACGAGGCCACCAGCGCCCTGGACGCGGCCACCGAAGTCAAGGTCCAGGCCGCTCTGGACGAGGTCATGCGGGACCGCACCACCTTTGTCATCGCCCACCGTCTGGCCACGGTGCGCAACGCCGACCGTATCCTCGTCTTCGAGGATGGCCGCATCGTGGAGTCAGGCAGTTTTGGGGAACTGATCAGCCTGGGCGGACGATTCGCCACGCTGGCCAGGGCCCAGCTGCTGACGCCCGAACCCTGAGCCCTTCAGGCCTTTCGCCGACGAGAGGCTGCCGTCTCCCCGTCTGTCCATCTCCACGGGCGTTTCCCTGCCAGCCACCCTCCAGCGTAACTCAGGACCCGGGGCGGTGCAGCATCTGCTTGACTCCCTGAATCCGCCGAAAGGAGAGGGCGATGCGCTCTGGCGACAGGCGGCCGCTCTGCACGGCCCCTTCCAGGACACGCACCGCCGCGGGCACGATGTCCGGGTCATATTCCAGGTTGTTGCCGAAAACCAGGATGTCCACCCCAGCCTCCACCGCCCGGACAATGGCTTCGGCCTGGCCGTACTGCCCGGCGATGGCCCCCATCTGCATGTCATCGGAAACGATGACCCCCTGGAATCCCAACCGTTCCCGCAGGAGCCCTGTCAGCACGGCCGGGGAGAGCGTGGCGGGATGCGTCGCGTCGAGGTGGACTGTGAAGAGATGCCCGGTCATGATCAGGGGACTGGCCTGCAGTGGAATGAGGACTTCGTATGGCCGGAGCTCCACCCGGCTCCAGGTCCGGGTGATGTCGGTCAGGCCCAGATGGGAATCCGCCGTGGCGCTGCCGTGCCCGGGAAAATGTTTCAGACAGGGCAGCACCCCCCTGGACAGCAGGCCTTGACAGAACGCCAGGGCATGGGCCGCGACCAGATCCGGGTCGGCCGAAAAACTGCGCTCCAGGGCGCCGATGGCCGGGCTGGCCGGATTCACGTCCACATCGGCCACCGGGGCGAAATCGAGATTGATGCCCAGGCCGGCCAACAGGTCCCCTGTCCGCTCTCCCTGGGCCCGCGTCGCTGCGGGCGACCCGAACCCCAGGACCCTGGCCGATGGAGAAGGGGGAAACCCCTGTTCCTCCTTCAGGCGGCAGACCCGCCCCCCCTCCTGATCCACGGCGATGAACAGGGGCACGCTGGCGGTCGCCTGCAGCTTGGCGGTCAGGGCGCGGACCTGCGCAGGGCTTTGGATGTTGCGGCCCGGAGAACCCAGCCGCACGTCCCTGTCAAAGAGAATCACGCCCCCGAGGTGATGCTCCCGGACGTCCCGCAGAACCGGGGCGTCCTCTTCCAGGACCGCGCCCCGGAACCCGATCAGGAGCATCTGTCCGAGCATGGTCCGAAGGCCTGGCCCCTGGTCCATGGCACAGAGCAACGGCGGCCGGAGGACGCAGAACATCAGGGCCGCCAGGATCCGGACCATCATCCCGGCCCTCCTCCGACCCCGTACTTCAGGAGCTTGGCGTGCATGGTCTTCCTGGTGATGCCCAGTCTGCGGGCCGCCTCGCTCTTGTTCCCGTCCGCTTCCTCCAGGGCCTCCAGGATGGCCAGACGCTCCAGCTCCTCCAGGGTCATCCCGGACAGTCGCGATTCCGCTCCGGCCCCGTCCTTGAGGCCGGTCAGGGCCGGGGGCAGTTCGCGCTCGCTGACGTATTCGCCGATCAGCAGGACCACGGCCCGTTCCACCGCGTTTTCCAACTCCCGCACATTGCCCGGCCAGGGATGCTTCAACAGCCGATCCATGGCTTCGGGCGTGAACCCCTTGATGCGCTTGCCGTTCCTGGCCGCGAATTTCGCTAGGAAATGACCGGCCAACAGGGGGATGTCCTCCTGCCGCTCGCGCAGAGGGGGCAGGGCCAGGGTCACCACGTTCAGGCGGTAGTAGAGATCCTGGCGGAAGGCCTTCCGTTCCACTTCCTGCAGCAGGTCCCGGTTGGTGGCTGCCAGGATGCGCACGTCAACCTTCACGGTCCGGTCTCCGCCCACGGGCTGGATCTCGCGCTCCTGGATGACCCGCAGGAGCTTGACCTGCATGGCCATGGACATCTCCCCGATCTCGTCCAGGAAGATAGTCCCCTTGTCCGCGGCCAGGATCCGGCCCTCGCGCCGGCGTTCCGCCCCGGTGAAGGCCCCTTTCTCGTGACCGAAGAGCTCGGACTCCAGCAGTGTTTCGGTCAGGGCCGCGCAGTTCACAGCCACATACGGTCCCTTGCTCCGCTGGCTGTTGGCGTGGATGGCCCGGGCGATGAGTTCCTTGCCCGTGCCCGACTCCCCCGTGACCAGCACCGTGGCCTCGGACGGGGCGATGGTGGACAGCATGTCCATCAACCGGCGCATGGGCGGACTCTGGCCGATGATCCCCCCCGCATCGAAAGACGAGGCCAGAGTCTCCCGCAGAACCCTGTTCTCGTCGCGCAGGGAGGCATGATCCAGGGCCCGGTCCAGGGTCAGGCGCAGGTCGTCGAAATCCAGGGGCTTGGTCAGGTAGTCGTAGGCCCCGGCCTTGATGGCCTCCACCGCCGTCTCCACGTTGGAATACGCGGTCATGACCAGCACGGGGATGGCCGGATTGTAGGCCTTGATCTCCCTCAACGCCTCGATGCCCGAGATTCCGGCCATGCGCACATCCATGAGAATGAGGTCGAAAGGCCGCTCCCTGCACAAGGCCACGGCGCTCTCTCCGTCCCCCACCCCTTCCAGGCGATACCCCCAGTCCCCCAGCAGGGTCATGAGCATGCGGCGGTGTCCGAGGTCGTCATCCACCACAAGAATCGTGATTTTAGGTTTCATGGGTGCACCTCGCCCACTGGCAACAGGAGGGTGAACACCGTGCCCTGGCCCACCCGGCTTTCCACCTTGACCTCGCCGCCGTGGGCCTCGATGATGCGGTGCACGATGGCCAGACCCAGGCCCGTGCCCGAAGTCTTGGTGGTGAAATAGGGATTGAAGATGCCCGGCAGGAGGTCCTCCGGCATGCCGCAGCCTGTGTCCGCGATGCGCAGGGCGATCCGGCCCTGCTCCAGCACCGCGGTGATATGCAGGACGCCGCCCGGGTCCATGGCCTGCACGGCGTTGAGGAACAGATTGAGCAGGGCCTGGGTCAGGCGCTCCGCGTCCAGCAGTGCATGCGGCAAGGCCTTGTCCGGGGTGAACACCACGCGGATGCCCTTGGCCTCGGTATCGGCCCGGATCAACCGCAGCGCCCGCTCCACCAGCTGGTTCACGTCCACGTCCTTGCGCTGCATCCGAGCCGGCCGGGCAAACTCCAGCAGCTCCGTGACCACCCGGTTCAACCGGTCCGTTTCCTGGACCATGGCCCTGGCCGCTTCCTGATCCTGCCCCTGGACCTTGCCGGACAGGTAGGTGGCGAACCCCTTGATGGAACTCAAGGGATTTCTGATCTCGTGGGCCACTCCCGCAGCCAGGCTGCCCAGGGCCGTGAGCCGCTCGTTGCGCCGGACCTGTTCCTGCAGGCGGCGCAGTTCGCCCAGGTCGCGCAACAGGAAAAGATGTCCCAGGAACTGGCCGTCGGTGTTCACGATCCGGGAGAGGCTAAGGCTGACGGGAACAGTGCCCCCCTCGCGACTATCCAGGGTCGCCTCCCGTTCCAGCACGGCATCCGCGGCGGCCAGATCAGCGGTGAATGCGGACCAGTCCAATCCGCCCAGGGCCTGCAGATCCGAGCCGGACAGGTCCTCGCCCCCGCGGCCCAGCAGGCGGGCTGCCATGGCGTTGGCCAGGACGACCCGGCCTTCGGGGTCCGTGGTCAGCAATCCCAAAGGCAGGCAGGTCACCACTTCCGAGGCAAAGGCCTGGGTGTCCCGCAACAGTCGGCTGGAAAGACGGTAATGCTGGGCCCAGAACAGGGCCGCGAACCCGCCCAGCCCCATGAGTACGACCAAGGACGCGATGATGGCGCTGTTGCGGAGTTCATTGGCCATGGCCCCGTCCAGGGATGCTGCGTCCAGCCCCACGAAGATGACCGCATCGTCCAGCCCGGACTCGCGCGCACTGGCCCCTTCCGGCCCCGGCCCGCCCCTGCGGGGGGGCACCGCGGGGGCGCACCACATGGAGCGCCCCACCCCGGGCAGGGGTGAGAAATTTTTATACACCTCAAAGACCTTGCCCCCGCCCGGCATGGTCCGGAAATGCCCTCCTTGCCCGGCCTGCGCAGCAAGGGCGGCCATGGGGCCAGGATCATGCAGGTTCGACCCTATCCGGTCGGGGTCGTTATGGGCCAGAATCCTGCCGCTCCCGTCGGTCACCGCCAGATAGACGATTCCGTTCTGCTTGGCCGTCTCCTCCACCAGGGACTGGAAGTAGCCTGGCCCGCCGCGCATGCCCCTGCCCATGCCGATGCGGGTGCCGGCCTCCAGGGCCCAGGTCAGGGCCTCGGCATGCTCCAGGTAGTTTCGGATCATGTGATCCCTGGTGCGCTGGATATTGTGGAACGCAAAGACTGAGACCGCCAGCCCGAGAATGATCGTCAGTCCGGCCACCAGCCACGGAGTGATCCGGAGGCTCGCGATGTTTCGTTTATGGGTGTCCATGCCTCACCTCTGGTTCATCAACTGTAACCGTTTTACCCATGTTGTCCAGATGGATGTCACGAAATTACCCGTTCACTATTCCGAATGAGCAGGAGCAGCATCCGGCTTTTGATATAAAAAAATATAATATCAATATAATACGTTTAAATTTTCTCTTTGGTCCAGGCTTTGCTTTGCAGAAGTTGTGCTCAAGCACGACACAAAGGAACGCATATGTGGAACCGTGGCGCGACAGGTCACACATCAACCATTGAAAGGAGAACACTCATGAAAACGTACAGCACCACCCTCACTCTGGCTCTGACCCTGGCCTTTGTCATCGCCGTCACCAGCCTGGCCAGCGCACGTGGGCACGGCATGATGGGCCACGGCATGGGGGCCCTGACCCCGGAAAAACAGGCCAGCATGCAGAAGCTGCACGAGGATTTCGCAACCACCACGGCGGATCTGAGAAAGCACATCTTTGCCAAGGAATCCGAGCTCAATGCCGAACTCTTCGGAGAAAGGACGGATGACAAAAAGGTCGAGGCCCTGACCAGTCAAATCAACGAGCTCCGCGGCAGGTTGTACGCAGAGCGGGTCAATCTGCACAGGAAAATGGCGGCGGAAGGCATCGTGCCCATGGGTGGCAGGGGGATGGGTGCGGGCATGGGCTGTCCCACCACGGGCGGAGGAGGCATGCGGCATGGCATGAAGGGCTGTCCGGATTGCCCCATGATGGGCGACGGAAAGCGCTACGGCCAAAGCTACAGCAACACAGCTCCGGCCCAGCAGTAACCTTTCATTCACCCTGGCACGGAAGTCCTAGACAACTCCCCCGAGTTCCCTCAGACTTGGGGGAGTTGGTTTTTGTCCAGATACAGCACTCCCTCTTTCCGAGCTCATGCACGACACAACCTCTGCCAAGACTGTCCGCGGTGTCCTTTTCGCCCTGGGCGCGACCGTCATCTGGTCCGGAAACTTCATCCTGGCCCGCGGCCTGAACCAGAGCATCGAACCCGCCACCCTGGCCCTCCTGCGCTGGGCCACGGCCTTTGCCGGCCTTCTGCCCTTTGCCTGCTGGGCGTCATGGAAAGAGCGTGCCGCCATCCGGCGAAGCTTGCCGGCCATGATCCCCATGGCCGTCCTGGGCGTCTCCGTGTTCAATACCCTCCTGTACAAGGCGGCCCAAACCAGCAGCGCCCTGAACCTGTCCCTCATCGCCACGTCCACCCCGGTCTTCATCATCCTCCTGGCCCGCATCTTCCTGGCGGAACGGCTGACCATGGGCAAGATCCTGGGCCTGGGCACGGCCCTGGGCGGGGTGCTCCTCCTGATCACCGACGGGGATCCGACCCGCCTCTTTAGCCTGGAAGTGACCATCGGCGATCTGTGGATGAGCCTGGCCGCAGTCACCTTCGCCGCCTACAGCATCCTGGTGCGCAGATTCAGGCAGCCCCTGAGCCAGCCCGTTTTTCTGCTCACCCTGTTCGGGGTCGGCATCGTCTTTCTGCTGCCCTGGGCCGGGTGGGAAATCTCCATGACCGGCCTGCCCCGGATCACCCTCGGCGCAGCGGGAGCCATCCTGTACATCGGTCTGGGCGCATCCCTGGCCGCCTTTGCCATGTGGAACATGGCCGTGGCCGTCATCGGCCCATCCCTGGCCGGGCTCATCTACTACAGTCTGCCCCTCTTCAGCGGCACGGCGGCCTTCCTCTTCCTGAATGAACCCATGAACATTCTCCACCTGCTCAGCGGTATCTGCATTCTGGGTGGCATTCTCCTGGCGACGCGCAGATGATTTCATCCTCGCGCATCGGTCTTCTCTTCATTCTTGCCTTTCGCTGCATCTGCCCATAAGGACGGCTCGGACCGGCATCTGCCTGGTCCGAACAACACGGAATCTTTCTAGGAAACAACCATGACCAATCTGTTCATCAGCCTGTTTATAAAACTTTTTTTTCTGTTGACCCCATTCTTCGTGCTCAGCGTGTTCCTGTCCATGACCGAGCACATGACCAAGACCGAGCAGCGCCGGGTGGCCATCCGTACTACCCTGTCCGTGACCGTCATCAGCCTGATCCTCTATTTTGCCGGAAATCCCATTTTCTCCACCCTGGGCATCACCCTGGACGGATTCCGCATCGGAGCGGGCAGCCTTCTTTTCCTGTCCGCCGTTTCCCTGGTCGGGGGCAACCGCTCCAGCCATGACGTGGCTCCGGACGTGGATTTCGCCGTGGTTCCCCTGGCCATTCCCATCACCGTGGGCCCGGCCTCCATCGGCACCCTGCTCATCCTCGGCGCTGAACTAGGGGGGGCCACGGAACGCATAGTCGGGGCCGCTGCCCTGGTCTGTTCGTGCCTGTGCGTGGGCATCCTCCTGCGGTCGTCCCGTGTCCTCAAGCGAGTCCTGGGATCCGTCGGGTTGTCCATCATGACCAAGATCACGGGCCTGGTCCTCTCGGCCATGGCGGCCCAGATCGTTTTCACCGGCGTGAAAAGCTTCCTTGGCTGACCGGCAACCTGCCCTTGACACATTCTTGTCCAGCGTCAGCGCAGCAAGTCCTTGAAACGGGGACGGGGGAAGAACATGGGGGTGCGGGCCCGGTACTCATGATACTCCTGACCGTGGACGCGGATGAGCTTTTGCTCCTCCAGGCGCGCCCCGACCAGAACATAGAGGGTGAGGACGGCGCTGGTGACCAGATTTGCGGCGTCGAATTCCCGGGTATGGGCCCACAGCAGCAGCAGGGCGCTCCCGTACCAGGGATGGCGTACGTGGCGCAGGATGCCGGTGGTGCGCAACTCCGCGGCATAGGGACCGCTGGCATACGTGCAGCCCGAACGGAGCTGCGCAAGACCGCTGACCCAGCCGAGGTCGTACTCCCTGGCCCCTGCCCAGGCCAGCCATGCAGCCGCAAGCAGCAGGCCCCAGCGCACCAGGGCCAGGGGACCGGCCCAGGCCAGCAGGACCTCGCCGGCCAGGCTGTGCTTGAAAAAAAGAAGCGGGAGGAACGTCGCCGCGGCCAGGCCATTATACGCCAGCCGATAGTAGGGGAAGGCCCGGGGCAAATGCCGGGAAAAGACAGCCATCCAAGGCGGACTGATGAGCAGGCTGTGCAACGCCCCCCATGCGGCCCAGCCCAGGGCCAGAAGCCATAATTCTACCCCACCAGGGAATCCTCGCCTTCAAGGTCGCGGCCGATCTCGTCCTTTTCGCGGTCCAGGGAATGGTCCCTGGCCACCAGCATGTAGATGGACGGGATGACGAAAAGGGTGAAGAGAGTGCCCGCCGCCATGCCCCCGACCAGGACCAGGCCGATGGAGTTGCGGGCCGCGGCTCCCGCGCCGGTGACCAGGGTCAGGGGAAAATGCCCGGCAATGGTTGCGCCTGTGGTCATGAGGATAGGCCGCAGGCGCGTCATGGCCGCCTCGTGCACGGCCTCACGCTTGGAACGCCCCAACTTTTGCAACTGGTTGGCGAACTCCACGATGAGAATGCCGTTCTTGGACACCAGCCCGACCAGGGTGACCAGCCCGACCTGGGAGTAGATGTTCATGGTCGTGGTCCAGCCCGCGGTCCAGAAGGCCACGTTGGGGTCCGGCATTTTCAGAAAGGTGAAAATGAGCGCCCCAAAAACAGCCAAGGGCACGGAACCGGCCAGGATGACGAAGGGGTCGCGGAAGCTGTTGAACTGCGCAGCCAGGACCAGAAAGATGAGGACCACGGCCAGACCGAAGGCCGGCAGAAACTTGTTTCCCTCGGTCCGCAGCTGGCGGGAATCCCCCGTGTAGTCGAGCACGAAGCCTTTGGGCAGGATCTTGACCGCCTCGTCTTCGAGGAAGCGCAGGGCCTCATCCAGAGGCCGGATGGCCACACCGCTGATCTTGACTGCGTTGAGCTGCTGAAAGCGGTTCAGGGATCTGGCCACGGTGGACAGCTCGACGTGGGCGATGGACGACAGGGGCACGAGTTTGCCCTGGGGACCCCGAATATGGATGTTCCGCAGCTGGTCCGGCGTCAGCCGGTCCATGCGCTGAATCTGCGGCACCACCTTGTAGCTGCGGCCGTCGATGTTGAAGCGGTTGACGTAGTTGCCGCCGACCATGGCCGCCACGTCTCCGCCCACGGAGGCCAGGTTCAGATTCATGGCCGCCACCTTGTCCCGATCGATGACCAATTCGGCCCGGGGCTGATCGATCTTGACGTCTATGAGGGGCGGAAATGCGAACATACCGCTCTGCATGGCCCTGGCCTGGATCTGGCGGGCGAATTCCAGGATCTGGTCCTGCTCGGCCGTGGACGCGATGATGAACTCCACAGGAAAGTCCCCGCCTCCGGGCAGGGCCGGGGGCGTGACCGGGAACATCTGGATGCCCGGGATGGCGGCAAGGCCAACCTGGGTCTCGGGCAGGATCTCGGCCACGGTCCGGTCCCGCTGTTCCCAGGGTGCGATGACAAGCCCGCAAAATCCGCTGGACGGGAAGGTGACCTGGAAGGTGAACTGCGCTTCGGGCACGTTCAAGAACACCTGGTTCGCCGCCTCGGCGTACACGCGGGTCTGATCCAGGGTCGAATCGGCCGAGGCGTCGAGAATGCCGAAGATGACGCCTTCGTCCTCGGACGGGGCCAGTTCCGTGGCTGACATCATGAACATGGGCACTGACAGGGCGCTGATGACGATCCAGATCAGATAGATGGCCGGGCGGGCATCCAGCGTCCCATCCAGGATGCGGCCGTAGAAACGCCGCAGGCGGCCGAAGTCCCGCGCAATGCGTCCGGCCAGACCCTGTTCCTCCAGGCCGGGCTTGAGCATCTTGGCCGACATGACCGGAGACAGGGTCAGGGCCACGATGCCGGAAATGGTCACGGCTCCGGCCAGGGTGAAGGCGAACTCGCGGAAAAGGGAGCCCGTCAGCCCCCCCTGCAGGCCGATGGGGGCGTAGACCGCGGCCAGGGTCACGGTCATGGCGATGAGCGGCCCGATCAATTCCCGCGCCCCGAGGATGGCCGCGTCCAGCGGAGATTTTCCATGGGTCAGATGCCGCCCCACATTCTCGACCACGACGATGGCGTCATCCACCACCAGCCCGACGGACAGGACCACGGCCAGCAGGGTGAGCAGGTTCACGGTGAAGCCGAAAACCTGCATGAGGAACACCGCCCCGACCAGGGACAGGGGAATGGCGATGACCGGAATGGCCACGGCCCGCAGCGACCCCATGAATAAAAAGATGATGATGACCACAATGACCAGTGTGTCGCCCAGGGTTTTCAAAACCTCGCGGATGGCGCTGTTGATGTACTCCGTGGCGTCGTAGGCGATGCGGGCGTCCATGCCCGAAGGCAAGGATTTCTGGATGGCCTCCATTTCCTCCCGCACCAGCTTGATGACATCGATGGAGTTGGCGTTGGGCAGGGGCCAGACCCCGATGAACACGGCCGTCTTGCCGGTGAAACGCACTTCCGCGCCGTAATCCTCCGCTCCCAGGGCCACGTCGGCGATGTCGGCCAGCCGGACCACGGCCCCGTTTTCCTCACGCACGGCGAGGCGCTTGAACTCCTCCACCGTGCGCAGATCCGTGTCCGCCGTGAGGTTGATCTGGATCAGTCCGCCTTTGGTCTGGCCCAGGGCCGAGAGGTAGTTGTTGGCGGCCAGGGCCTCGCGCACTGCCGCCGGTGAGACGTTCAGGGCCGCCATGCGGTCGGGTTTGAGCCAGATGCGCATGGCGAAGGTCCGCGCGCCGAGAATATCGGCCCGCTGCACCCCCTCCAGGGTGGAGAGGCGAGGCTGGACCACGCGCATGAGGTAGTCCGTGATCTGATTCTGCTCCAGCTCGGTCGAGGAGAAACTCAGGTAGGCCGAAGCGAACTGGCTGTCCGCCGATTCGACGTTGATGATGGGCACCTCGGCCTCGGGGGGGAGATCGCCCCTGGCCTGGTCGACCTTGGCACTGATCTCGGACAGGGCCTTGATGGGATCGTAGTTGATCTTCAGGCGCACCTTGATGGTGGACAGACTCTGGGCGCTTTCGGACTGGATGTAGTCGATGCCGTCGGCCGCGGCGATGACCCGTTCCAGGGGTGTGGTTATGAACCCGCGCACCAGTTCGGCGCTGGCGCCGACATAGGTCGTGGTCACGGTAACCATGGCGTTGTCGCTGCGCGGATACTGTCGGACCGAGAGGTTGACCGCTGCCTGCAGCCCGGCAATGACAATGAGCAGGTTGATGACCAGGGCCAGAACAGGACGGCGAATGAAGATGTCGGTGAATTTCATGGTGAATCTGGCACGCGGGTCAGGAATTTTCCGGCCTGGGCGCGAGCTGGAATTCCGGAGTCAGGGTATTGTCGATGACCACGGGCTGCCCATGGCGATACTTGAACACGCCCGTGCTGACCACCGTATGCCCAGGGCTCACGCCGCTCTCGACGGCCACAAAATCCCCCCGCCGCTCGCCCAGTTTGACGAACTGCTGGCGGAGCACCAGCCCGGCCGCGGGGTCGGTGGCGTTGGCCGCCTCGACCAGGAACACCGAATTGCCATAGGCCGCGGAAAGCACGGCCGTCGCCGGAAGGACCACAACGTCGCGCTTTTCCGGCAGGACCACGTCGACGTTGACGAACATGCCTGGCCGCAGCAGTTCCCTGGGATTCCCCAGCACCGCCTGCATGCTTACGGAACGGCTGGCACTGTCGGCCAGGGGCTCGATAGCCTTCAGTCGGCCTTCGAGCACCGATCCGGGCAGGGCGTCGGTGGTCACGCGCACGACATTGCCGACTTTCGCCAGCGGCACCTGCTGCTGGGGAAGAACGAACTCCACATGCACCACATCCAAGCGCTGCAGTGTGGCGATGGGGTCGGTCTCGCCCAGGTTCTGTCCCAGATTGACCCGCCTGATGCCCAAGGTCCCAGCGAAGGGAGCGCGCACTGTCTTCTTGGCGATCAGGGCGCGCAAGGCGTCCATTTCGGCCACAAGCTGCTGATGCCTGGCCAGGGCCGTATCATATTCTGCCTTGGCCGTGGTCTGCTGACTCAGCAGGGAACCCATCCTCTTCAAGTTGAGACTGGCCAGATTCGTGCTGGCCTCCAGGGCCCGCAGCTGTGCCGTTTCCTGGCTCGTGTCCAACTGCACCAGGACGTCGCCGGCGAGGACCCTGTCACCTGAATCAAAGGAGATACGTTCAACCTGCCCCGGCACCTCCGCGGTCAGGGTCACCCCCTGCACGGCCGTGACGGAACCGATGGCCGGCAGAAGGGTCTCCCACGCACCGGCCGTGGCGTTGGCCACTGAAACGACTGCCGGCGGGATGACCGCGGACTCGCCTCTGGCGATCATTTTCCTGATCTGCAAGGTCTTGATCCCGGCCAGGCTCCCTGCAATGATGGCCACAAGAAGCACGGCAAAAAGGATTTTTCTGGTCATGGGAATCTCATGCGTTCGGTTTTCCCTGCGCGGTTGCTTGCCCGTCGGGAGATTGACATCCGCCTTACAAACATATGTGGATCGCGTAAATAGCCAGACCCACAGCAGATCAACACAGAAAACAGGATTGACGCGAACCCGTTCAGGCACCATGGATTTTGCCCCGGGTCCTGGCGACAGGGGCGCCCCAGATCGGGGCACATCCGTGGCCGCCAAAAAAAATCCTGGCCCAATCCGGGGCAAAATGCATATCAGGAAAACAATACGTGCGGTCCGGCCCCATTCTTTTACGGCCCACGAAACTGGAGCTACGAACTATGCGGGGATCAAGTTTCGACGATGCGAACCTGCTCAGTGTTTGCAGGGAAAGCATCGACTACAAAGGTGTGGTCAAACACATCAATGATGGCGTGGTCATCATCAGAGAAGGCAGCATCGTCTTTGCCAACGATGCATTCTGCGCTATCGCGGATCTGACGTCCGAGAAGATCCTCGGTCAGCCCTTCGAGACGCTGGTGACCGAGGATGACCGGGAACGTGTGGCCCGTCATTGCGTGGACAAGCTCTACACGTCCGAACTCGCGGACCGCATCGAATTTTCCATGCTTCGTCCCGGCAAGAAAGACGCCGCGATCCTGGAAATGAAACTGACCGTGATCGATTGTGGAGGGACCCCGGCGATTCTTGCCGCCATTACGGACATCACCGAACGCCGTCAGACCCGGCTCGAACTGCAACGGGTCAAGGACCGGCTGGAGAGCATCCTCCATTCCATGAACGATGTGGTCGTCTCTTTGGCGGTCACGGACGATTCCATCCTGGCCATCAATCCGGCGGCTGAAGCCCTGTATGGCATCCCACGCCGGGCCTTCACCGCCGGCCAGATGCAGCTCATGCATTTCGTACACCCTGAAGACCGCGAAAACGTGCGAGAATTCTACCAATCCTTGGTGGAGGAAGAATTTGGAGAGATGCAGTACCGGATCATCACCGGCAACGGGAAGATCAAATGGGTCCACGACGAGGGACATCTGGTGTACTGTACGGCAAGGTCCATTCGCCGCATCGATCACGTCATCCGGGACATCACCGAACAAAAAGAGGCCCTCGACGCCCTGACCCGCAGTGAGGAGAAATACCGTGACTTCTTCCACAGCACCAAGGACATGGCCTACTCCGTGACCCCGGATGGCACGTTTATCGACATCAACGACGCCGGCATCCAGATGCTCGGATTCTCCAGCCGCGAGGAGGCCCTGGCGTCCAACCTGAGGCATTTCTACGAGAACCTGTCCGAACGGGCCGACCTGCTGGCCCAGATCAACGAAGAGGGGTTTGTCACGGACAAACATGTCCGTTTCCGTCTCAAGGACGGCCGATCCATCGAGGTGGCCATCACGGCCCGGGCCAAGACTGACGACGCGGGGTATCTCCTCTATTACGAAGGCATTGCCCACAACATCACCCAAGCCCTGGAAGACCAGAGCAACCGCGTGCTCCGCAACGCAGCCGGCGGAATGTGCCATTACCTGAACACGCACCTCATGCACATCGTCAATGCCAAGGACGGGATCATGGAAGAGATCGAAACCTTGGAAGAAATCGTGCTCCACACCCCTTTCGAAAACGCCAAGGCAGATGCATGGCAGACGACCATGGCCTCTCTGAAGGCCTACTGCGAAGGGCTGGATCAGGCTTACCGCAAGATCACGGCCGTGACCAAGGCCTTCAACTCCGCCTTCCTGACTTACAAGGAAGAGGCCTATCTGGACAAGGCCATCCTGGACATCTTCAACTCCTGCCTGGGCGACCCGGTGGAATGCACGACTCCAGCAAGCCGGCGGCGGGACAAGGACCAGAAAAAATGACCTTCGGCCATGGGCCGGACCAGCATCCCCAGGGTGAACGGTCATGCAGCTCCTGAACTGGATCGGCCTCCTCCTGGCCACAGCCCTGGCCCTGGGCGCGGCCTCCCATGCCCTTCTGCGCAAGAGTGATTCCCGCTCTGCCCTGGGGTGGGTTGCGGTCTGCCTGACGTTTCCGGTGGCCGGACCGGTCCTCTACATCCTTTTCGGCGTGAACCGGGTCCGCCGCAGCGCCTTCCGCATGCGCCGCGCGGTCCATTCCCGATCTGACGTGGACTCAGACCAGATCCTGCCTGCAGAGGCTGATTCCGTCAGCTTCCCCCTGATACCGCAACCCTTCAGGGTCCTGGAGCGGGTCGGACGCAATGTCCTTGGTACGGAACTCATTGGTGGCAACTGTGTCGAACCGCTTTTCAACGGGGACGAGGCATACCCGCGCATGCTCCAGGCCATGGAGGGCGCGCGGCAAAGCATATACCTGGCGACCTACATCATGGCCACGGACAGCCTGGGCAGACAGTTTATCGATGTGCTGACCCGGGCCGTACGGCGCGGAGTGGACGTTCGGGTGTTGGTCGATGGCCTCGGTGAAAAGTATTCCTGGCCGTGGGCCTCTCGCGCGCTGCATAAAAACGGGGTGGCCTCGGCCCTTTTCATCCCCTTTCGTTTTTTTCCCCCTGAACTGCACATCAACCTCCGCAACCACCGCAAAATCCTGGTGGTGGATGGCAAGCTCGGCTTTACCGGCGGCATGAACATCAGCCAGCAGCATGTGCTGCGGGCAAAAAGTTTCTGGCCCGTGTCGGACCTGCACTTCTTCCTCCGCGGGCCTGTTGTCGGGCAGTTGCAGGAAGCCTTTGTCGAAGACTGGCTCTTCGCCACCCAGGAGCGCCTCACCCCCGCGCCCATGGCCCCTGAACCCATGATGGAAGATTGTCTGTGCAGGACAGTCATCGACGGCCCGGATTGCCCCCATGAGCCTCTCAAAACGCTGCTGACCGGCATCGTCTCCGCCGCATCATCCTCCATCAAAATCATGACCCCTTATTTCGTCCCCCCGCCGTCATTCCTGACCGCCCTGCAGTCAGCCCGCTACCGGGGAGTGGATGTTCAGATCATTCTCCCTGGACGCAACAACCTGCCTTTCGTGCACTGGGCCGCCCGACATATCCTGGACCACCTGTTGCGGGTGGGCATCTCCGTCTCCTATCAACCTGCCCCCTTCTGTCACACCAAGCTGATACTCGTGGACGGATGCTACGTGCACCTCGGATCGGCCAACCTGGACAACCGCAGTCTGCGCCTGAACTTCGAATTGACTCTGGAGGTGCTGGACCTCTGCGTGGCCGCACGGCTTGAGCGGCACTTCGAGGAGGTCAGGGCCAAAAGCCGACCCGTGACCCGGCGAGAACTGCACAACCGATCCTTGCCCGTGCGCCTGCGCGATGCCTTCTTTTGGCTGTTTTCGCCCTACCTGTAGCACCGACGCCTCCTGCCCGGACCCTCTCCCCCAAAAGCGTCCGGCAATGATCCGACCTGCCGCAAAGCCACCCGCACAGCCCTTCTCCTGGCAACGCCCAAGGCAGCGGCCCCTGTCCCGGGTGAGTTGCTGACAAAAGAGGCGCGGGCCGTTCCAGCACCGGGATGTTTCACTGATTAAGCTTTGACGATTCAGCCCCGACCTTTTAACGTACAAGACGCGCCTGAAAGGAACTGGCCGCAATTCCAACAAGGAGGACTGCCGTGAGCAAGGAATTCACCGTCTCCACCATCTGCCCGCATTGCGGACACGCCACCCAGGACACGCACGACGAACATGACATGCGTGCATCCTACGGCAACAACCCGAACATCTCTGTGATTTGCGCTCATTGCCAGACAAGCTTTGAACAGCCCATGGAACTGGCCTGCGCCGAATGGGACGACTACTGCCATGAGATACCACTGCCGGCGGATGTCTAGTCCTGCTTTCAACCCACACGGAGCCTGCATCGATGATCTATATCGTGACAAAATGCGCTGACTGCCCTTGCATGTGCGTGATCGATGGACAGCGCGCCTGCAACGTCGCCACACCCAGGCATCGGCCCGTTCCTGACGACGAGGACCGCCCGTCCTGGTGCAAGATGCGCAAAGAACAGATAATTATCCGGGATTTCAAGTGAGACAGACCCCCCCAAGGAATTCTCGTCTTTCCGGTTGAAGTCTCAGCCTCAATTTGCTACGTGCTGTTCAGTGTCGACTAGCGAGGTGAGCAGGGTGCGTCACATTGACAAACACCTGCCTTCACCATAGGGAAGGCCATTGCAAACTCTTTTTCCGGAAGGAAAAATTTTGAGGAACAACATCTAAGGAGGAATTGAGCATGGCACAGATTGAATTCCAGGGTAAATCTTTCGAAATCGATGAAGACGGCTTCCTGCTGAAGTTCGAAGATTGGTCCCCCGAGTGGGTAGAGTACGTCAAGGACAGCGAGGGCATCGCCGAAATCACCGAAGCTCACCAGCAGATCCTGGACTTCCTGCAGGACTACTACAAGAAGAACGGCATCGCTCCCATGGTCCGTATTCTGTCCAAGTCCACTGGCTACAAGCTGAAACAGATCTACGAACTGTTCCCCTCCGGTCCCGGCAAGGGAGCTTGTAAAATGGCTGGTCTGCCCAAGCCCACTGGCTGCGTGTAGCCCATCTTTTTTTCGCGACAAAAAACCCTGCCTGCGCAGGGTTTTTTTTTGCCCGACTCCGCGAACAGGATGCCCTGCCGGAGTCGTACATGCCACTCACCTGAACCTCAGACCCGTCCGTATATGGAGGCCAGCGAAAGCATGCGCTGGGCCAGTTCTTCCGATAGCATCTCCTTTCGCATGCGCCATGCCCAGTTGGCAGTGGCCACTCCCGGTATATTCATGCGCGCTTCCAGGCCGAGATTGAGGTAGTCCTGCACCGGAATGATGCAGAGGTGGGCCGGGCTGCCCAGGCCCAGCCGGATCAGGACCTCTGACGCGTTCTCGACCTGCACGGGCCGGCCCGAGTATGCCTCCAGCCGCTCCCGTCCCCCTGCGTCCAGTTCTTCGGAAAACCATCCCCGGGTCGTATTGTTGTCGTGGGTTCCGGTGTAGACCACGCTTCTCGGCTCGATGTTGTGCGGGATGTAGGCATTCCTCGCCATGTCCGGACCAAAAGCAAACTGCAGCACCTTCATGCCCGGGAATCCGAACTGGTCCATGAGCGCGGTCACGTCCGGGGTGATAACTCCCAAGTCCTCGGCCACAATGGACAGGCCCGGAACCTGTTCGCGCACAGAGCGGAAAAGCTTCTCCCCCGGACCCGGTATCCAGACGCCGTTTTCCGCCGTGGGTTCGCAGGATGGCACCTGCCAGAACGCGCAGAAGCCCCGGAAATGGTCGAGCCGCACCGTGTCGAAGCGGCTTCCTTCGTGCCGGAGTCGGGCAATCCACCACGTGTATCCTTTTTTTTCCTGATACCCCCAGTCATAGACAGGATTGCCCCACATTTGACCGGTCTCACTGAAATAATCCGGGGGGGCTCCAGCGCAGAATATGGGCAGGCCCTCGTCGTCCAGCGTGAAGAGTTCCCTGTTGTCCCACACGTCGCAGCTGTCCATGCTTACATAAATGGGCACGTCGCCAAGCATGGACACCCCCCGATCCGCGGCATGCGCCCGCAGGCCCTTCCACTGCTGGGCGAAAAGGTACTGGAAGTATTTTTCCCGTAAAACGTCATATCCCAGACGCGCAGCGGCCTGCTCCAGGGCCACGGAATCGCCCAGCCGCAGTTCCTTGGGCCACTTGTACCAGGGCGCGCCGCCGTGCTCACGCTTCAAGGCCATGAACAGGCAGAAGGGATCCAGCCAAAAGGCGTTGCCCAGGCAGAAACGCTCAAAATCAGCGTCACTCCGCAGACCAGCGAAGACATTGTCGAATGCCTGTTCCAGGAGCCGCCAACGCCAGATGGCCGCAGCATGGTAGTCGACGCGATCCCGATCAAAGGCCGGCAGCCCCCGCAGATCCTCGGCCCGCAAAACGCCTTGGTGTACCAGGAGCTCCGGACTGACAAACAGGATGTTCCCGGCAAATGCCGAATAGCTGCTGTATGGCGAATTCCCAGCCCCTGCGTTGATGGGTGCCAGGGGGAGCACCTGCCACACGCTCTGGCCGGCCCGGGCCAGAAAATCCACAAAGGCGCGGGCCTGGGGACCGAAATCACCCAGCCCATGCCTGGACGGGAGGGACGATATGTGGGCCAGCACACCGCAACGGCGAGGGGATTGCATCACTCTTCTCCAGGCATGAAGAACAGTACCCCCAGGGGCGGGAGAACCAGACTCAGGGAATAGGGGCGGCCATGCACGGGGATGGGTTCGGCCCGGGCCGAACCCATATTGCCCGCACCGCTGCCGCCATACGCCACGCTGTCGGAATTGAGGACTTCCCGCCAGATCCCGCCATGATCCACGCCCACGGCATAGCGCTCCCGGACCACCGGGGTGAAATTGCAGACCACAAGCAGGGTCTGCTCCCCGGTCTTTCGGAAAAAGCTCAGCACGCTCTGATCCGAGTCGTGGCAGTTCTCCCAGCTGAATCCCGACGGATCGAAATCCAGGGCATGCAAGGCCGGGCACCCGCTGTATAGCCTGTTCAAGTCCCGCACCCAGGACCGCAGCCCATCATGGGCCGGGAACCGCAGCAGGTCCCAATCCAATGCCTTGTCGTGATTCCACTCGCTCCACTGCCCGAACTCCCCGCCCATGAAGAGCAGCTTCTTGCCCGGCAGCCCGTACATATACCCGATGAGAAGCCGCAGGTTGGCGAGCTTCTGCCAGTAATCCCCGGGCATCTTGGACAGGAGGGACTTTTTGCCGTGCACGACTTCGTCATGGGACAGGGGCAGGATAAAATTCTCCGCAAACGCATACCACAACGCGAACGTGAGCAGGTTATGGTGATACTTGCGATGGATCGGATCCAGTTCCATGTAGGACAGGGAATCGTTCATCCAGCCCATATTCCATTTCAGCCCAAAACCCAGCCCACCCAGGTAGACGGGTTTGGAAACCATGGGCCAGGACGTGGATTCCTCGGCAATGGTCTGCGCGTCGGGAAATTCCTGGTACACCGCCTTGTTCATCTCGCGCAGCATGTCGATGGCGTTCAGGTTCTCCCGCCCTCCGTAACGATTGGGTATCCACTCCCCTTGGGCCCGGGAATAGTCCAGATAGAGCATGGAGGCCACGCCATCCACGCGCAACCCGTCCAGATGGAACTCGCGCAGCCAGTACATGGCGTTGCAGATGAGAAAACCGGCCACTTCGTAGCGACCGTAATTGAAGATGGCGCTCTTCCATTCGGGATGAAACCCCTGTCTGGGATCGGCATGCTCGTACAGCGCTGTGCCATCAAAATTGGCCAGCCCATGCGCGTCCACGGGAAAATGCCCCGGCACCCAGTCCAGGATGACGCCAATGCCCCGCTGATGCAGATGGTCTACGAAATACCGAAAATCCTGCGGGCAGCCGTAACGGCTGGAAGGGGAAAAATACCCCGTGCTCTGGTACCCCCAGGAGCCGTAGAACGGGTGTTCGGCCACGGGCATGATCTCCACATGGGTGAACCCCATTTCGAGCACATATTCAGCCAGTTCATGGGCGATGCGGCGATAGTTGAGAAAATCACCATTTTCGTCCCGACGCCAGGACCCCAGGTGCACTTCGTAGACAGCCCAGGGGCTGGTCAGACTGTTGCGCTGGGCCCGGTCCCGCATCCAGTCCGCATCGTTCCAGGTGTACTGCAGATCCCAGATTATGGATCCCGTGGCCGGCGGCTCCTCGCTGAACAGGGCGAACGGGTCCGATCGCTCGGCGTACCCCCCGGGCCAGGAAATGAAGTATTTGTAGCGCTGCCCGTGTCTGGCCTCGGGCACGAAGCATTCCCACACGCCGGAACTGTCCGCCCGCACGGTCATGGGGGATTTTCCCCGGTCCCAATCATTGAAATCGCCAAGGACTGCGACATAGTCCGCGTTGGGCGCCCAGACCACAAAGCGGGTCCCGGCGCAGTCAGGCCCCAGGGATTCCGGATGAGCCCCAAAATGTTCATAGAGCCTGGTATGGCGCCCCTGCTTGAACAGATAGATATCGAGATCACCGAGGGAGTGGGTAGTGGACATGGTATACCTCCGGGAATTGCACTTCACGATAGAGAAGAGAGTACGTCATTGGCAAGGACCGAGACGTTTAGGGCAAAAAAAAAGCGCGGTCAGGACCGCGCTCCAAGCATCCCGCAGAAAACGATTTAGTGATGATGTTCGTTCATGCCTTCTTTGATGCGATACATCGCGGCAATGACGATGGCCGCGAGATAGGTGAAAATTCCGATCACTCCGATGAAGCCCTGCACTGTGCTGTGCAGCATGTTGCCAAAAAGCTCACCCAGCATGCTCTCCTCCTATAACGTGTCCCTGCACAAATCGTATAGGATTTTCCCACCACATCTTGCCCAATAAAGTCAAGGGAAAACCCTTCTACCGACCCACGTCTGCCGTGGTGTGCGATGTCTCCACCGCAGTGCCCAGCTCCTCAAAGAAGGTGTCCCGCTGCACGGGGGTGAAGCCAGTGGCGGCAATGACTTCCGTCAATTCGGCGATGGTAAGGCCTTTGGGGGAATCGGCCCCGGCCGCGTGACCGATCTTCTCCTCGACAATGGTTCCGTCGAAATCATCGGCTCCGGCCCACAACGCCATCTGCGCGGCCTTGATCCCGGCAAAGGCCCAATAGGCCTTGATGTGCGGAATGTTGTCCAGGAACAGGCGGGATACGGCGATCATGCGCAGGTATTCCTCACCAGTGGGGCCCGCGGCCCCCAGCTCGTTGTTCCGCGTCTGGTAGGCCAGTGGAATGAAGCAGACGAACCCGGGCTTGGCATCCTCCAGGGTGCGCAGTGCATTCAGATGCTCGATGCGGTCCTCCCAGGATTCGATATGCCCGAAGAGCATGGTGCTGTTGGTCTTGATACCCATCTCATGGGCCAGACCGTGGATGTGCAGCCAGCGCTCGCCGCTGACCTTTTCCGGACAGAGTTTGGCGCGCATGGCTGCGGAAAAGACTTCCGCCCCACCGCCAGTGAGGACCTGCAACCCGGCCGCACGCAGCTCCGCGAGCACTGTCCGCTCGTCCCGACCCCATGTGTCCGCAAAATGGGCGATCTCCACCGCGGTGAAGGCCTTGATCACGGCCTGAGGGCGGATCTCCCGGCACAGGGCCAGCAGATCCAGATAATACTGATATGGCAGGTCCGGGTTGAGGCCTCCGACGATGTGGATTTCCCGGATGGGGTGATCGATGCGGGCCAGAAGCAGCTCTCTAACCTTGTCCAGGGAATAGGTGTACCCTCCATCCTCGCCCTTGCGCTTGAAAAAGGCGCAAAAACGGCACTGATTGCGGCACACGTTGGTGTAGTTGAGATGCTGGTTGTAAACGAAATACGCTTTGTCTCCGTGCCTCGCCCGGCGCTGCCTGAGAGCCGCATCGCCCAGTTCGTGCACCGAGCCGGACCGCGCGATATCCAGGGCGAATTCCGGATCGATGCGTTGGCCCGGCATCAGGCTGGCCAGCCGTTTTCTGGCGGCGCTCGAAAGTCCGCTGTTCATCATGGTCATCCTCGAAAAAAAGAGGCCGCACCCTGCGGATGCAGCCTCTGTGTCACACGCGGGTGCCGGCACGAAGCTGCCGCTTCACCACGCCATTATTCTTCGTCGCTCTCGGCGTTTTCTTCCATTTTCTGCCGGATCATGTCGCCGAGGTTGCTGCCGGTCATAGTGCCGCCCTGGGCGGTGCGGAATTCGGCACCGCCGCGCTTGCGTTCGGGCTCCTGCTGTTTCAGGGACAGGCCCAGGCGTCGTTCGTCCGCGCTGACATGGATGACCTTGGCCTCGATGGCGTCTCCTTCATTGAAGGCTTCCTTGGGCGTCTTGATCTTCTTCTTGCTCATCTCGCTGACGTGCACCAGACCCTCGATCCCTTCCTCCACCTCGACGAACAGGCCGAAGTCCGTGATGTTGGTGATGGTTCCGGTCAGCTGCGTGCCCACGGGGTAGCGATTGGGCACGTCCAGCCACGGATCGTCTGTCAGCTGCTTGATGCCCAGGGTGAACTTCTCGTTTTCCTTGTCCACCGTCAGAACCTTGGCCCGGACCACGTCCCCGACCTTGTACAGCTCGTTGGGGTGGCGGATCTTTTTGGTCCAGGACAGGTCGGACACATGAATGAGTCCGTCGATGCCGTCCTCGATGCCGATGAAAAGACCGAACTCAGTGATGTTCTTGACATTGGCTTCCAGAATGGTCCCTTCGGGATACTTCTCGGCCACCAGATCCCACGGATTGGGCGCGACCTGCTTCATGCCCAGGGAGATGCGCTTGCGGTCCACGTCCACGCCGAGAATGATGACGTCCACTTCGTCGCCGGGGCGGACCATCTGGGAGGGATGACGCAGCTTGCGGGTCCAGGACATTTCGGAAATATGCACCAGGCCTTCCACACCGGGCTCCAGCTCGACGAACGCGCCGTAATCCACCAGGTTGGTGACCTTGCCGGACAGCTTGTGCCCTTCTGGATATTTTTCGGAGATGTTGGCCCACGGGTCAGGAACCAGCTGCTTCAGGCCCAGGGAGACCTTCTTCTCGTTCTTGTCGAAAGACAG
>ERZ1645192.802-NODE-802-length-26309-cov-7.359679_pt1 | contig 26309 bp, 23 predicted proteins | sample MGYA00575354_ERZ1645192 | MGnify/ENA primary metagenome ERZ1645192 (study PRJEB40844, sample SAMN11349763) | freshwater sediment metagenome | isolation source: river sediment | host: Sediment | place: India: Faizupur Khadar , New Delhi | collected 2017-02-21 ... | reverse complement strand
AACAGGGGATCCTCTCTCTTGTCAATAAATGTGCGAAAGATATTGTACGTTATCCCTTGTGCACGAGGAACGACATCTCCTTCCCCGCCACCTTGCTGAACAGGAACGAATGCTCCGCCCCCTTCTCATCGACATGCATCACCTCCGCCAACTCCTCGTCGAACGATAGCGTCAGATCGTACCCGCAGTGAGGACAGAAGAAATTGACCTGCGCCCCCTTTTCGACCATCAGATTGGCCGCCAGCGGCACCCCGCCGAACGCATCCTTCTGATGATTGAGCTCGAACATACTCTCCACCGAGAAATGCTTCCCCTTGAGCACCCCCGTGAGGACCAGCTTCTGCTCGGCCGCATTGTAAAGAGACTTTTTGCACTTGGGACAAAGGTAATTGATAGCCATGACCACCTCCGTGATAAGAGAACAAAAGACCCCCTATTGTATCCGGTATGGCGCAAAGATGCAAGGGGGAAATGGGGGCCCATCCTTCCACCCCCTTGTCAAAGGGGGTTTGACGGGATTTATCTGTAGGTCGGCATTCCCCCGAACACCTTGACGAACCGTTCGATGATGGCGCGCCAGTCGTCGGGTCCTTTGGCGGGGGCGCTGACGGCGTTGGGCGGTACGAACTTGGCCCGCAGAACATCGACCGCTTCGAAGAGGTCGTCCATGCTCTTGGGGGTGGCCGTCTCGGCGAAGTGGAGCATCAGGCGGTCGGACGACAGTTCCAGTTTCACGATGCGCGCCTTCCGGGCGATGGTCCGCATTTCGTTCAAGGTGAAGAGGTTCTCCACCTCGGGCGGAATGGTGCCGAACATATCGGTGAGGAGGTGGCGCACCCAGCCGACCTCTTCGGGTCGTTCGGTGTCGGCGAGTTTGCGGTAGAAACTGACCCGCACCTCGGCGTCGGCTATGTAGGTCTCGGGGATGAAGGCGGGAAGATCGGTCTTCACCTCTATGTCGCGCGTCTCTCCGGTCTGACCGGTGCGGAGGAATTCGATGCGGCGGCGCAGCATTTCAAGGTAGAGGTCGTAGCCGACCCCTTTGAGTTTGCCGGTCTGCGACATGCCGAGGATGTTTCCCGCTCCGCGGATGTTCATGTCTTCCATCGCCACATCGTAGCCGCTCCCGAGCCGGTCGAACCGTTTGATGACCGAGAGGCGGTTGTAGGCATCTTTGGTGAGCGTCTTGAGCGACGGGACCATGAGGTAGGCGAACGCCTCGCGGTTCCAGCGGCCGACGCGGCCCCGCAGCTGGTAGAGTTGGGCGAGCCCGAAGGTGTCGGCGCGGTTGATGATGATGGTGTTCACCAGCGGTATGTCGATACCCGATTCGATGAGCGAAGTGGCAAGGAGGAGATTGAAGCGGCGCGCGGTGAAGTCGAGCATCACCTGTTCCAGTTCGTCCTCATCCATCCGGCCGTGGGCGGTCGCGATCTTGAGGTCGGGGATGATCCGTTCGAGGAACCGTTTCATCGTCGGCAGCGACTCGATGCGGTTGTGGAGGAAGTAGATCTGGCCGCCGCGTTCCACTTCGCGGAGGAGCGCCTCGCGGATGATCTCTTCGCTGTACTCGACCACATAGGTCTTGACCGGTTTGCGTTCGCGCGGCGGGGTGCGGATGAAACTGATATCGCGGACGCCGAGGAGCGACAGTTGCAGGGTGCGCGGGATGGGCGTTGCGGTCATGGATAAGGTGGCGACCCCTTTCTTTATCTCCTTGATGCGCTCTTTCTGCGTGACGCCGAAGCGGTGCTCCTCGTCGACCACGAGGAAGCCGAGATCCTTGAACTCGACATCCTTCGAGAAGAGGCGGTGGGTGCCGATGACGATATCGACGGTGCCTACTTTAAGCCCCTCGATGATCTTCTTCTGTTCGGCCGCCGACTGGAAGCGCGACAGCATCTCTATCCGCAGCGGGAAACCGCGAAACCGTTCGGTGAAGGTCTGCCAGTGCTGGAAGGCAAGGATGGTGGTGGGGGTGAGCACCGCCGCCTGACGCCCCGCGACGGTGGTCGCCATACAGCCGCGCATCGCCACCTCGGTCTTGCCGAAGCCGACATCGCCGCACAGGAGCCGGTCCATGATGCGGCCCGACGAAAGATCGGCCTCCAACTCGCCGATGGAGCGCGCCTGATCGAGCGTTTCGCGGTAGGGGAATTCGGCGGCGAACCGCTCCATGAGCTCGCCGACCGTCGGGACCGGCTGACCCTGTTCGACCGCCCGTTCGGCGTAGAGCTGGAGTATCTTTTCGGCCACCTGTTCGATCTCGCGGGTGAGTTTCTCCTTGGTGTTCTCCCACGCCGTCGAGCGGAGGCTGGAACTCTTCGGGAAGTAGCCCTCCTCGAACCGGTACTTGTAGAGGAGGTGCATATTGTAGACCGGCAGGTAGAGCCGGTCGTCGTGGTCGTAGCGGAGCGTCAGGCAGTCGGCCCCCGCGATCCGTTTTATCCCTTCGTACACCGCGATGCCGTAGGTGTAGTGGACCACATATTCGCCGGGGGTGAGCTGGTCGAGGATGAGCGGCAGGCGCGTTTCGTCGGCCTCGGGCGCCTCTTCGACCACCCGTTTGCGCTTCGGTTTTGCCGGTGCGCGCAGGGCGAAGAGTTTTTCGTGCAGTATCGCGATGCCGGCGTGCGGCAGGATGAGCGCCGCGTCGGGGGCGAACCAGCCTTCACCTTCGAGGATGTGGACGGTGCCGCGTTCAAGTACGGCGGGAAGCGTTTCAAGCGGGAGCGCCGCGATATCCTTATCGATGCACAGGTCGCTCCAGCGGTCGCGGCCGCCGCGGTCGGTGAAGAGGATGAGGGCGTTTTCCGATGCCAGCCGCCCGATGAGCAGTTCGGGGTGCTCCTTCTCGTGCGGTGATGCGGGCTGGTGGGAGGCGGGATATTTGATGATGGTGTCGGCGGTGGAGAAGAACGAGCTTACCTCGATACGCGGAGCGGCGACCCGTTCGCGGAACGAATCGTGGGCGTTGAAAGGGGTGAAGGTCCCTTCGGCGCGGCGCTTCACCCGCTCCGATTCGATGGTCGCGAGTTCTTCGTCGAGCGATATCTCACAGCGGACCTGTTCCCAGCGGAGGACCGGCGCGTCGAAGTATTCCTCGATGACGCGGTCGCCCGCCGTGAGCGGGTGGAGGTCGCCCGGCAGTCCGGCGCCCGCCTCGATCGCCTCCTCTACCTCCAGCACCTTTTTGTTCCCTTCGGCGGCGAGGAAGGCGGCACAGCGCGTTTTCCAGTCGGGGGCGAGGAGCCGCGAGACGATGCGCGGGAAGAGGTGCGCCTCGGGGGCGTCGCCGATATTGCGCTGGCTGGTGAGCGAGAAAATGCTGATGCGGTCGACCTCGTCGTCGAACAATTCGATGCGCCAGCCGGTGTCGGGTTCGTAGGCGGCGATGTCGATGATGTCGCCGCGCACCGAGAATTCGCCGAAGGCGCGGACGATGGGGACCGCCTCGTAGCCGCGCGCCGTCAGATCGCGGGAAAGGGCGGAGGTGCTGAGCCGCGTTCCCGGCGCGATGCGGAGCGCCCCGCTGTCGAGCGCGGCGGGGAGCCGGAAACGGCGCGAAAGGGGGGTGACGACGATGACGCCGCGGCTTTTTTCCAACAGGCGGATGAAGCGCTGTTCCCACGAGGCGTCGTATTCGCCGCGCTCCATCAGGAGGAACGGTGGGAGGAAGAGTTCGCAGTCGATGTCGAAGTGGTGGAGCGACCGGGCGAGGAGCGACGCCTCGCGCGGGCCGGGCGCCTCGATGACGAGCCGCCGGTGCTCTTTGGCGAGTTTCGCGATGAGGACCGGTACCGCTTCGGGGGCCGTTTCGATGAATGTCGTCGGGATCTTCTCGCTCATGGTATCCTCATGACCGGGGCGATTCTAGCGGGACGGCGCGAATTTGCCAGAAAAGTCGGCGAATACTTGCCAAGTTCTGTTCCCGCGGCTAAAATCGGACGGTCGTAGCGGGAGGAGGGATCCGCCATGAAGTGGTTCATCATATTTTTTGTTGCCGCGTTGATCGGCTATTTCCTGTGGATAAAGGGACATCTCGACAGCACCCTGCCGGAGAAACTGGTGCCGATGGCCGCCGGCGATACCAAGAACGCCGCCGCTCCCGAAACGACCGACGCGCCGCCGCCGGAGAAGGTGGAGTTGAAGAATGTCAATCCCGACCTGAAGTCGACGGGAAGGATCTATACGGAAACCGATGTCAGGCGGGTGAGCGAAAAGGCCGAGAAGGACTCGCCGAAAAAGAACACCTTCACCAACGCCGATCTGAAGAAATACAAGGAGCGGCCGGGAAAACCCGACATCGAACAGGCGCGCAAGGATATCCAGTGGGCCGAGGAGCCGGAAAAGAAACCGAAAAAGAAACAATGACCTCATCCCGGCCTTCTCCTTGAAAAAGGAGAAGGAGTATACGGTAGGGGCGTGATTCATCACGCCCGGTTTATTCGTCCGCGTAGTCCATGACATTAAGCCGACGATAATTGAATATCTCGTCCTCGGTGAAGAACCGCTGCAATTCGTCGAGCGCCTCCTCGATGCTCCCCGATGCATGGACGACATTGCTGCGGATCGATACCGAATAGTCGCCGCGGATGGTGCCGGGGGCCGCTTCGCGCGGGTTGGTGGCGCCCGAAAGGGTCCGTACGCGCCGGACGATGTCGTAGCCTTCGAGGGCGATGGCGACCACCGGGGTGGCCATCATCGACCGTTTCAGATCGGCGAAGAACGGCTGGTCCTTGAGATGGGCGTAATGTTCGTTGATCAGTTCCTCGGTCATCTGAAGCATCTTGAGCCCGACGATCTTTATCCCTTTGCGTTCGAACCGGGTGATGATCTCGCCGATGAGTTCGCGCTGAACGGCGCCGGGTTTCACGAGTACCAGTGTGCGTTCCCTGTTCATGAAAGACCTCCGTTATCTGCCGAGCCGGGAGAAATGCGGATCGAAGTGCAGGAACACCTCGCGGCGCGTCTCGACCGACTCGTATATCGCGTTGAAAAGTTCTATCGTCTTGCGTCCTTCGATGCCGTCGATGAGGGCGTGCCTGCCGTGTTCGAGGCAGTCGACCACCTGCTCCAAAAACCGTTCGTGACCGTAGCCGTAGACATTGGGCGGCATCTCGGAGAATTCCTTCACGACCGCCGCGCTCTCCTCTTTGGTTTCATCGATGAAGCGCCAGGTATCCATCTTGTTGACCGCGAAGCCGCCGATGACCACCGATCCTCGTTCGCCGAGTATCGACAGCGACCCTTCGAGATCGTCGGGCCGGGCGGCGGTGGTCGCCTCGATGATGCCGAGCGCGCCGGAGCGGAAGGTGACTATCGCGGCGGCGGTATCGTCCACCTCGATGTTCGAGAAGTAGGTGCCGTTCTTCGCCATGACCGACAGCGGTTCGCCGAGCATCCAGAGCAGCAGGTCGATATGGTGGGACGCCTGATTGACCACCACGCCGCCGTCCTGCGCCCAAGTGCCGCGCCACGCGTCCTGATCGTAATATTTCTGATCGCGCGACCAGCGGACGCGGACGGTCCCCAGCGCGATGCGACCGAGCCGCCCGGCGTCGAGCGCCTGCCGCAGTTTCTGGACCGGTTTATTGTAACGGTTCTGCTTGACGATGAACAGATGGACCCGCGCCGCGTCGCAGGCCTTTATCATCTGGTCGGCGTCGGAAAGACGCAGGGCCATCGGCTTCTCGCAGACCACATGCTTGCCGTAACGCTGCACCACATCGATGGTGTGTTCGGCGTGCATGCCGCTCGGGGTGAGGATGCTCACCACATCGACCGTCTCTTTCTCCAGCATCTCGTGATAGTCGGTGTACCACGGGACGCCCAGCCGTTTGCCGGCGCTTTCGGCGCGGTCGCGCTGAATGTCGCAGACCGCCGCGATCTCGGCGTGGGGGAGCGACTGCAGGGCGTCGTGGTGTTTCTTCGATATGCGGCCGCAGCCGATAAGGGCGAACCGGTAGGTCATAGCGTCACCTCCTTCCGTATGGTAGCGGCGAACTGTTCTATTTCTTCGATAAAACGGGCTATCCCCGCGATGTCGGCGGGCGGCTTCACGCCGGCGAACTTATCGACGCTCCGCTCGACGATGCGGTGCAGGCCGCCGATCGAGATCGTTCCCGCCAAAAGTGCCTCGACCGCTGTTTCGTCGGAGATGGCGTAGGCGACCATCCCGGCGTAGTCCTCGCGGTGCAGGAGCTCGAGCGCGAGTTTGAGGAGCGAGTATTTCTCAAGGTCCGGAGCGGCGAAGGTCAGCGGCCGGGTGTGGGGGTAGGCGAACTGCGGGAAATGGTCGAGGAGCGGCAGCATGTCGGGATAACCCAGCGCCGCCGCGATGGGGATGGTCATGTCGCTCACCGCCGCCTGCCAGATGCTGGTGCCGTCGATGAGGTCCAGCGCCGCGTGCACGCCGACCTCGGGATGGACGATGACGCCGAGCTGGTCGGGCCGCAGGGGGAAAAGCCAGTAGGCCTCGATGAGCTCAAGCCCTTTGTTGACCATGGTGGCCGAATCGACGGTGACCTTTTTTCCCATCGACCAGACGGGATGTTTGAGCGCCGTGGCGGCGTCGGCCCGCAGCATCTGGTCGCGGGTGAGGTTGAGCAGTGCGCCGCCCGAGGCGGTGATGTGGGCGCGGCGGATATGGGCGGGGTTCACGGCGCTCAGCAACTGCATCAGCGCCGCGTGTTCGGAGTCTATCGGGATGAGTTTCGTGCGGTCGCCGGTCACGGTGCGGCCGAGGAAATAGCCGGCGATGACCAGCGATTCCTTGTTGGCGAGCGCCACCGGGATGCCGCGTCGCAGCGCCTCCAGCGTTATCTTCCAGCCCGCCTTGCCGCCGAGCGCCATGACCACCAGATCGGGATTGAGGTCGAGCAGCGTCAGCAGTTCGCGTTCGTCGGTGGTGCAGATCGAGCGTTGCAGAGAGGGGAATTGCGGCGTCAACTCCTTCAGCGCGGCGGCGTTGGCGCCGGCCGATGCGCCGATAAGGCGGAACCGATCGGGGAAGGCGCGCAGGACCTTGACGGTGCTGGTGCCGATCGAGCCGGTGATGCCGTAGACGACGAGCGATCTAGCCGACATGATATTCCATGTACTTGAGGGCCAGATAGACGATGGTCACGCTGTAGAAGACCGAATCGAGCCGGTCGAGTATCCCGCCGTGGCCGGGGAAGAGCGCCCCCGAATCCTTGACCCCCGCGCCGCGCTTGAAGAGCGATTCGATGAGATCGCCCAGTTGACCGGCGGTCGAGGCGAGCGCCGCGGTAATAAGACAGAAGACCAGATAGTTGCCTTCAAAGGCGGCGTAGGAGAAGATGCCGCCCGCGACGGTCGATGCGATGAGTCCTGCGATCGCCCCTTCCCAGGTCTTCTTGGGGCTTATCTGCGGGGCGAAGAGATGTTTGCCCAAGGCGCGGCCCGCGAAATAGGCGGCCGAATCGCAGACCCACGGTATAATGAGCGCGAAAAGGAACCACAGCTTTCCTTCGACCGGCGCGGGATAGTCGCGGAGCGCCGGGAGAAGCGACAGCGGGATGAGGAGGTAGAGGAAACCGCTCAGGTGGACCTGCAGGCGCCGGTGTTTCAGCATGACATCGTCATTGCCGAGGAGCGCGAGAATCGGTATCAGCAGGAATGCGCCGATGACATGCAGTATGAAAAAATGGGGTGTCGCGGTGTAGGCGTAGACCGAGAACATCAGGAGCGCGGCGGCCGGCAGGAAGACGAGCGGATGCCGTGTCCCGTGCATCACCACGAATTCGGAGTAGGCGACGAAGGCGAAGATCATCGCGGAGATGAGGAACACCGACGGCGACGCGTAGAAAACAAGGAACAGCGCGGCCGGTATCGCGACCGCGGCGGTGAGATAGCGTGGGTTCACGGGATTATCCTCCGAGTTGTTCGTCGGTCTTGCCGAACCGGCGGGTGCGGCCGGCGTAGGAGCGGAGCGCTTCGAGGAACTCCGGTTCGCGGAAGTCGGGCCACAGCGTTTCGGTAAAGTAATATTCGGCGTAGGCGCTCTGCCACAGCAGGAAATTGCTGATGCGCAGCTCGCCCGAGGTCCGGATGATGAGATCGGGATCGGGAAGTCCGGCGGTGAAGAGATGTTCCGTCAGGGTCGCGTCGGTGACCTCTTCGGGCCGCAGTGTCCCGGCGCGGACCTTGTCGGCGATCGCTCTGGTCGCGCAGGTCAGTTCGTCGCGCGAGCCGTAGGAGAGGGCGAGGGTGAGGGTCATGTCCCAGCCGTTCGTCTCGGTCTCCTTTTTCACCCGTAGCGCCTTCTCGCGGGTCTTTTCGGGGAGGTGTTCCATGTGGCCGATGAAGTGGAGCCGGATGCGGTTATTGATGAGTTTCGGTTTTTTCTTTTCAAGAAAATCGCCGAGCAGTTCCCACAGGCCGCTCACCTCGTCCTGCGGCCGGCTCCAGTTCTCGGTCGAGAAAGCGTAGAGCGTCAGGTACTCGACCCCCGCCACGCGCGCCGCCTCGGTGATGATGTCGACGCTCTCGGCCCCTTCGCGGTGACCGCGCAGGCGGTTCCACATCCGTTTCTTCGCCCAGCGGCCGTTGCCGTCCATGATGACGGCGACATGGCGCGGTACCCGTTCTATGTCGTTGTAGGAAAGGGTCACCGGTCAGCCTTCGGCTATCTTTTTCTGAACCTCGTCCATGAGTCCGAGGATGTAGTCGTTCCCCGGTTCCATGGAGTTGGCCATCTTGAGCTGGGTGAGCGCCTGCTTGAATGCACCCTCGCCCATCGCCTTCTGGGCGAGCAGGGCGAACCGGCGCGCCTGCTGATTGGATATCGTGTCGTGCGGATTCTCCTCGTAACGCATCTTCATGCGGAAATCGAACCGTTTGGTCTCCGGCTTGTCCTTCTGCATCTTTTCGTACATCTTGCGGCGATTGGGATGGGAGAGGACCGAATAGGCCTCGTTGGCGCGTTTGGTGATCTCATAGGCCATCTTGCGGGCCTCCGGTGTCGAATTGCGGAAGCGGTCCGGGTGGTTCTGGCGCGCCAGTTCGATGTAGTTCTTTTTTATCAGATCGACAGATGCGTTCTTCGCAACGCCGAACAGTTCATAATAGTCGAGTTCCTCGAGCCGGCCGTAGAGCGCCTTCATCGTCTCGATCGAGCTGTCGAAGCCCTGTTCTTCGGCCGGGGGCTGTTCGTCGGCCGCGAGCACCTGCTGTATCGTGGCGAGCAGTTCGCCGCTTGAGAAGGGAACGCGGAAGAGACGGTCGGCGCCGTATTTTTTCGCCATCGGCTCGGTTATCTCGGGGCTGTCGGGGAAGGCGAGCAGAATGATGTGCTTCGCCTTCTTGAGGATGGGGATGACCCGGAGCCAGATCCCTTCGGTCACCACGGTGCTTACGATGATAAGGCGGAAGGCGTTGTCGCCGTGATCGGTGAATTCCTTGAGGCTCCGGAGCGCGACCACCTCGGCGCCGGCGACCTTCTGGGAAAGGAAATCGTTGAGCGCGGTGAGGTATTTCTCGTCCTTCAGATAGATGCCGATGCGATAACTCATCTTATCACCCCAAACCGAGAATGTTCAATTCTATGTTCTGCCGGTTCCCCGTTTCGAGATCCATCGCCTTGACGTTGAGCACGCCGTTGGTGTCGACCTCGAAGGTCACCTGTATCTTGAGTTCGCCGCGCCGCGCCGAGCGCAGATCGGACAGCACGATCTCGCCCATCAGATGCGATTCGCTCTTCTTTGTCTTGTCCCCTTGATAGATGCCGATGCGGACCGCCGTCTGGTTGTCCGATGCGTTGGTGAAAACATTGGTCCGTTCGAGCGGCAAAGGCTCGTTCTTCTCGATGAGTATCTCGATGAAGTCGCCCGCGGTGCCGACGCCCAGCGACATGGGGACCACATCGAGCAGGACCGGCGACTCCTGATGCTGCTGTTCTATGAGCGAGTGGCCGAGTATCGCCGCGCCCATCGCGATGACCAGTTCGGTCTCGATGCCGAGGAACGGGTCCTTGCCGAAGAATTCGCTTACCTTCCGCTGAATGTAGGGGATCTTGGTGGTGCCGCCCACGAGCACGATGGCGTCTATCTGCTCCGGCTTGAGGTGGGCGTTCTCGATCGCGCTGCGGCAGCAGTCGAACGAACGCTCGACGATGGGGGAGATGATCTGTTCGAACAGCGTCCGGTCGATCCGGATATTGTAGTCGAGCATGGCGCCGCTGGCCATGGGGATGAGGTGCTTTATCGTCAGCGCGATGCTGTCGACCGTCGAGAGTTCCTTCTTTATCCGTTCCGCCTCGGAGATGAGTATGGTGCGGATCGTGTTGGTGCAGTCGAGTTTGACATGATGGGTCGTTTCGATGTCGACGATGAAATAATCGACCAGCGCGTTGTCGATATCGTCGCCGCCGAGGAAGGAGTCGCCCTCGGTGGAGAGAACCTCGAAGAAGTTGTCGCGCACCTCGAGTATCGTGATGTCGAAGGTGCCGCCGCCGAAATCGTAGACGACGATCTTCTCGTCGAAGCGGTTGCCGAACCCGTACGCGAGCGCCGCGGCGGTCGGTTCATTGATGATGCGGATGACATCGAGCCCCGCCATCTTGCCGGCGTTCTGCGTGACGCGCCGCTGCGGTTCGTTGTAGTTGGCCGGGACGGTGATGACCGCCTTCTGTATCTCACAGCCGACGAAAGCCTCGGCCGCCGCCTTTATCTTGCTGAGGACCATCGCCGAAATGTCCTGCGGCGAGTACTGGCGGTCGTATATCTGCATGACCACCGAATCATTCGGTCCCTCGACGATGCGGTAGGGGAACATCTTGGCGTATTTCTTCGTGTCGCGGTTGGAGAACTTCCGGCCGACGAGCCGTTTGACCGAGTATACGGTGTTCTCGGGGTTCTGCGGCAGTTTTCTCTTCGCTTCGGTGCCGACCACGATACTGCGGCCGCCGTCGAGGAACGAGACCACCGACGGCATGATGTGGCTGTCCTCGCCGGTGATGGGTATCGTCTGCGGGATACCGTCGATGACCAGCGCCGCCGCCGTCGTCGAGGTGCCGAGGTCTATGCCGAGTACATATTCGGTCATCCGTTCTCCCGTTGGTTATCCGGCCTGCGGTTCGTCCGCGCCGAGTTCTTCGATGATCATGCGAAGTTCCTGATCCTCCATGCCGAGGCCGAGGATGTTGAGTTCGATATGCTGGCGCCGGTTCGTTTCCTTGTCGACGGCGTTGACATGCAGCACGCCGTTGGTGTCGAGTTCGAAACGGACCTCGATGCGCAGCATGCCGCGCGGCAGCTTGCGCAGTTGCGAAAGGGTCATTTCGCCCATCAGGAGCGATTCGCTCTTCTTGTTGCCCTCCCCCTGATAGATGCGCACCTTGACCGATTCCTGATTGTCGACGGCGTTGGTGAAGATGTTGGTCCGTTCGACCGGGAGCGTCTCGTTCTTGTCGATGATGACCTCGATATGGTCGCCGACGGTGCCGACGCCGAGCGCGAGCGGAGTGACATCGAGCAGGACCGGCGAATCGTCGTGATAGGTCTGATCGAACGAGTTGGCCAGTATCGCCGCCCCCATCGAGACGACCGTTTCGGTCTTGATGCCGGCGCACGGCTCTTTGCCGAAGTAGCGGATGACCTCCCGTTCGACCAGCGGCACCTTGGTGGCTCCGCCCACGAGGATGACCGCATTGATGTCCTTGGCCTTCAGGTGCGCCTCTTCGAGCGTCCGGTCGCAGATCTCGAAGGTCTTCTGCACGACGGGCGCTATCAACTGATCAAAACGGTCCCGGGAGAGGTCTATCGAGTAGTCGACCGCCGTCTTTTGGCCGGGGATGAGATTGCGCAGTATGACCTTGACGCGGTCGCGTTCGGTCAGCGCGATCTTGATCTGTTCGGTCTGGGTCGCCAGCGTATTGAGAAGTGCCGGGTGGTCCATCACGCGGATACCGAACTTCTTCTCGACATCGTAGACGAGGTATTCGAGCACCGCGTTGTCCATATCGTCGCCGCCGAGGAACGAATTGCCGCCCGTCGACAGGACATCGAGCACATGGTTGCGCGTCTCAAGGATGGTCATATCGAAGGTGCCGCCGCCCAGATCGTAGACCGCGACCTTTTCGTTGGCGGTACTGCCGAAGCCGTAGGCGAGCGCCGCCGCGGTCGGCTCATTGACGATGCGGAGCACATCGAGCCCGGCCAGTTTGCCGGCGTTCTGGGTGGCGCGGCGCTGCGCCTCGTTGAAGTTCGCCGGAACGGTGATGACGGCGCGGGTCGCCGCGACGCCGAGGTGGCGGGCGGCGTACTCCATGGCCTTCTTTATCACGAAGGAGGAGACCTCCTGCGGCGAATAGTTCTTTTCGCCGAGGCTCACGACGATGGAGTCGTTGTTGCCCTCGGCGATCTTGAAGGGGAAGCGCAGGATCGCCACTTCGGTGTCGGGATGCGAAAAGGTGCGGCCGATGATCCGCTTGATGGACGATACGGTGCGCGCGGGGTGGAATATCCGCTGTTTCTTGGCTTCGGTGCCGATGAGTACGGGAACGCCCGACTCGTCGAAATGGACGACCGAGGGGATGAGCAGACGCGTCCCGTCCTCGACCGGGATCACCTCCGGTACGCCGTCGCGCACCACCGAAACGATGGTGGTGGTCGTGCCGAGATCTATGCCGAGTACCGGTTCGGGCGTCACCTCAGACCTCCATGACCTCTTTTTCCTTCTTCGCCGCTATCTCATCGAGCGTCTTCATGAAATTCTTCAGCTCCTTCTCGACGGTTTCCGAGAACTTCTTCTCGTCGTCCTCGGTGATCTCCTTGTCCTTCTGCGCCTTTTTTATCTCGTCTATCGCCTCGCGGCGGATGTGGCGCTGACTGACGCGGAACTTCTCGGTCGACTGATGTATCTGCTTCACGATATCTTTCCGGCGCTCCTCGGTCAGCGACGGGATCGGCACCTTGATGAAGTGGCCGTCGTTGATGGGGTTGAGGCCGAGATTCGCATTGCGGATGGCGGTCTCGATCTCCTTGAGCTGGGTCTTGTCCCACGGCTGGACGATGAGCATCCGGGCGTCGGGACTCGATACGGAGGCCGCCTGATGGAGGGGGGTCTTCTGGCCGTAATAGTTGATGGTCACTCCGTCGAGGATGGCCGGCGTCGCCTTGCCGGTGCGGAATGCCGCGAGTTCGCCCCGGTAGGCCTCGATCGACTTCTGGAACTTCTCTTTCAGGTGGTCGAAAAAGGATCTCTGCTCGAACATGGGTATCCTCCCTTCAACTGGTCATGCCGTTATCATACTGCCGGTTTGGTCCGAAAGGATCGCCTTCAGGATATTCCCCGGGGTGTAGATGTTGACGATCTTGATGGTCAGCGCATTCTCGGCGCACAGGGTGAGCGCCGAGGCGTCCATCACCTTGTAGCCCTTCTCGATCGCCTCGTGGAACGAGGTCCGTTTGATGAAGGCGGCGTCCTTATGCTTCGCCGGGTCCTTGTCGTACAGACCGTCGACCTTGGTCGCCTTGATGAGCAGATCGGCGCCGATCTCGACCGCCCGGAGCGCCGCCGCCGTGTCGGTGGTGAAGAAGGGGTTGCCGGTCCCGGCGCCGAAGATCACGATGCGTCCTTTTTCGAGGTGCCGGATGGCGCGCCGCCGGATATAAGGTTCGGCGATCTTGTTCATCTCTATCGCCGACTGGACGCGGGTCGGCAGACCGTTCTTTTCGAACGACGCCTGCAGCGCGAGCGAATTTATCACCGTGGCGAGCATGCCCATATAGTCGCCGGTGGCGCGGTCTATCCCGGTCCGGGCCGATTCCTGCAGGCCGCGGAAGATATTGCCGCCGCCGACCACGACCGCTACCTGTATCCCTTTCTGGGTGATGGCGCCCACCTCGCGGGCAAGGAAATCGAGGAATTGCGGGTCGATGGGGGAGCCGTCGGCCGCGAGCAACGCCTCGCCGCTCAATTTCAGAAGTACTCTGCGATACATTCCCCCTCCTAATTGGATAAGGTTTAGACACCCTACAATATAAGGAATGCTTTTTCAAGTTTTTGAACAGGGGGGAAAGTTGCACATAAGCCGGATTCTGTCGAGACCGGCCATTCATCTGGGACGGCAGTTGCCTGCCGCCTCGTGCGGTCAACCCGGACGCCTCGGGCGAGCCACCCTTTTCCGCCGAAACGGAAGCGTCCCTATTTGACCTTGCTCCGGAGGGGGTTTGCCTGCGGGACCTGTCACCAGGACCCCGGTGAGCTCTTACCTCGCCATTTCACCCTTGCCCGGTCATGCCGGGCGGTATCTTTCTGTTGCACTTTCCGTAGAGTCGCCTCTCCTGGCGGTTAGCCAGCCTCCCGCTCTGTGGAGTCCGGACTTTCCTCCAGCTTGCGCCGGCGGCCGGTAGTACAACTTTCCCCTAACAGGATGGGACGGGAACTATTCCTCGTCCTCGGCCGGCTGTTCCGACGCCTCGCGGATCACCGGTCCTTTTTTGTCGTTCTTGCGGTTCTCTGCCGGCAATAGGATGCATTGGCAGTTGGGGCAGGTCTCGATCCGTTCCGACTTGAGGACGTTATTGTACAGTTGCGGCGGAAGGGTCATGTTACAGCCGTGGCAGATATAGTTATCGACCTCGGCGATGGCCTTGCCGGTCTTCGAACTTTCAAGGATGCGCTCGTATTTGCGCAATATCGCCGGACGGATGGCGGCGGCGACCTTATCGCGTTCGTCATACATCTTCTCGATGTCGTTCTCGAGCGTTTTCATCCGTTTGAGGTTGTCGGCGAGTTTATGCTTGAATTCACCTATCTTCTTGAGATTGTCCTGTTCCACAAGGCCGAGTTCCTGCGATTTCAGGTCGACCTCGCGCCCGATCTCGGCGATCTCCTCCTCTATCTCCTTGTTGAAGCGCTTGATGTTGTCTATCTCGCGAAGGAGCGCGTTGTATTCGTCCTTGTTGCGGATGGCCGACTGTTTGCCGGTGATCCCCTTGAGTTTGTCCTCGCCGCGGTTGAGGATGTCCTCGCGTTTTTTCCGTTCCTCGTCCTGAATGGAGACGCCGTTGCGGAGTTCAGTTATCTTGTTCTCCATTTCCTTTATCCGCCGTTCGAGCGAGTCGTTCTCCTCCGGCAGGGTGTCGAGTTCATCCTCGCGCTGATAGATCAGTGCATCGCATTTCTGGAGTTTCTTCAATTTCTGGAGTTCTTCGAGCACGCTGGCCTCCTTCTCTTTATTCCATTACCATGAAGCCGACAAGGGGAAAGATAAAAAAAAAGGCACTTGTCTTTTGGAACAAGTGCCGTGAACACCGCGCGGTATCTCTTCTATTTGAAAAAGCCAGATCGCCCGCCTCCATCAACAATGGTGGGCCCAGGAGGAGTCGAACCTCCGACCATCCGGTTATGAGCCGGGGGCTCTACCAACTGAGCTATAGGCCCCAAAATCCGCCCTCACTCTAGTGGCAAAAAGTAAAAAATCAAATTTTTCGGCTAAAATTGACTTCCCTACCGTTCTTACTATCATTTCGACACATTGTTGACCTCTCGGGACGGTCGTTAGATGGAATATTTCAACATACAAGGCGGCGCGGCGACGCGGGGGGAACTGACCCCCTCCGGCAACAAGAACGAAGCATTGCCGGTGCTGGCGGCGGCGCTCCTGTCCGACGGCCCCGTAACGCTCCGCAATGTGCCCGACATAATCGATGTGCGCGTCATGCTCGATATCATGTCGGACATGGGAGTTTCCATAACGCGGGCCGCACCCAACACCCTCTTTCTCTCTGCGGCGGGACTCGCGGACAAGCCGCTCGACCGCGCTCTGTGCAGCCGCATCAGGACCTCGATACTCTTTGCCGGGCCGCTCCTTGCCCGTTTCGGCGCCGTCGTACTGCCGCCGCCGGGTGGCGATATCATCGGTCGCCGCCGCGTTGATTCGCACTTTTTCGGCTTCTCCCGTCTCGGCGCCGGGTATACCGTCGATGCCGATGGCTATCGTATCACGGCGACCGAACTCATCGGCGCGGACATTCACCTTGACGAGGCAAGCGTCACGGCGACCGAGAACATCGTCATGGCGGCGGTTCGCGCCAAGGGCCGTTCCACTATATATAACGCCGCCTGTGAGCCGCATGTACAGGGCTTATGCCGTTTCCTTAACGGTATGGGGGCGCGGATAGAAGGTATCGGGACCAACCGGCTCGTGATAGAAGGGGTGACGACGCTTTCGGGCACCGACCATGCCATCGGTCCCGACTACATCGAAGCGGGCAGTTTCATCGCCCTTGCCGCGCTGACCGGCGGTTCCCTCACCATCCGTGACACCGCGCCGCATCACTTGAGGAAGGTCCTCCATGCTTTTTCAACGCTCGGTATCGAGACGCGGGTGAGCGGCGAGGATATCTTCGTGCCGTCCCACGAGCGTCTGATCATGAAAAGGGAGATGCACAACGCCGTTCCCAAGATAGATGACGGTCCCTGGCCCGCCTTCCCTTCCGACCTCATGTCGATCGCGATAGTGGCCGCTTCCCAGTCCGAGGGAACGATGCTTTTCTTCGAGAAGATGTTCGAGAGTCGTTTATTCTTCGTTGATCGCCTCATTGAAATGGGGGCGCAGATCATCCTGTGCGATCCTCATCGGGTGGTGGTCAGCGGCCCGGCCCAGTTGTACGGAACGACGCTGGAATCGCCCGATATCCGCGCCGGGATGGCCCTTCTTATCGCGGCCATTGCCGCGAAGGGGCGCAGCCGCATCAATAATATCCGGCAGATCGACCGCGGGTATGAGCACATTGAGAAGAAACTGGCAAAGATAGGTATAACTATAGACCGTTGTGCATTGAAATGACTATGAATCCTGTATGAATTAAGTATAGTTATGCACTAATGATATAAAGTTAAGTAAAATTTTCTTGCTTTTGAGAGGCCTGCGTGCTAGCATCGGCGTGGAAAGAGGAACGTTCCCATGGAGATGTCGATGTCAAAGAACAGTCTTAAGAAGTACCGTGAAAAGCTCCTGCTCAGCAAGTCTGAGTTGGCCCGCAAGGCGGGTGTTTCGGTGCTGACGGTCGATCGCGTGGAGCGGGGCGGCAAGTGCCGCATGGAGACGAAGCGCAAGATACTCATCGCGCTCGGGCTTTCGCTGGACGAGAAGTCGAAGGTATTCTCCAACGAAGAGGAGTGATCCAGGGAGGCGATGATGTTCTTCAACAAACAGCTGCTCGGACTCGATATGGGTTCCTTCCTCCTGAAGGCCGCCCGCGTCGCGAAAAGCGGCCGTAAGTATCACTTGAAACGGTTCGGCATCATCCCGATACCGGCCAACACGGTGGTCGACGGCTCCATCATGAACACGTACGAGATGAACGACGCGATCAAAACCCTGCTGACCAAGGACCGGCTCAACGACAAATACTGCGCCATCAGCATCGCCGGGCACGGCATCATCAGCCGTATCGTCAGTATGGTGCAGGTGCCGCCGGCCGAATTCAAAAAGGCGCTCAAGGTCGAGATGGAGACCCACATCCCGCACGACATCAACGAGATATACTACGACGGGATACGTACCGGCGTGTTCGAGGACAACAAGGAACGGACCATCCTTATCGCGGCGCGACAGGATCTCGTCGGCGATTTCATGCAGGTGGTCCAGAATGCCGGCGTCCGCCCGATGTCGGTCGAGATAGATGCCTCGGCCCTCGCGAACATCTTTGAACTGAATTACCCCGAGGAGTTGGAAAATACGGTCGCCCTGCTCAATATCGGCGCCTCGAAGGTGAACGTCGTGGTCCTTTCGAAGGGGGCCATCAGTTTCTTCCGCGATGTGCCCAACGGCGGTAACTTCATAACCGAGGAGATCACCCGTCGCCTCAAGGTCTCTTTCCAGCAGGCCGAAAGCCTGAAATCGGGCGAACAGACGGGCGACGACTCGATCCTTCCCAATCAGGTCGAAGAGGTGGTGGCCGATGTCGCGAAGAATATGGTGAGCGACATCCAGCGCGTTTTCGATTATTACGCGAACATCAACGCCGAGGACAAGATACAGAAGATATTCATTACCGGCGGTACGACCCGCAGCCATACTTTCGTGACGACCCTCAAATCGCTCATGCAGTTGCCGGTGGAGAAGATGAATCCTTTCAAGGAGCTGGTGGTCCCGCCGAATGTCATGGATCATGAGCAGATGGAGTCGAACGCCCACATCGCTGCGATCAGCCTTGGGTTAGCGTTACGGAGGTTGGACGAAGAATGATACGGATAAACCTTCTTCCGGCCGGCGAAGAAAAACATCTCGCATCGGCACGGGTGTTCCTGATATTCTCGGCGGTCATGCTGGCGATCCTGCTCGCCATCATTTTTGCGAACAGTCAGGTTCTTGCGGAGCGCGAGCGGGAGAGCAAAGAACGGCTCGACGAGGCCGACCGCGAGATCGCCAACTTGAAGCAGATCATCGGCAAGATCAACGAATTGAAGGAAAAAAAGGTAAAACTGCAGGAGAAGATCAACATGATCATCAAACTGCAGGAGGCGAATATCGGTCCGGTGCGCGTACTTGACGAGGTTTCGCTCAAGCTTCCCTCCACCAAGATATGGATAGAAAAGATGGGGTTGAGCGGTACCCGTATGCAGATAGACGGCAAAACGCTCGAGAATCAGGAGGTGGCGAACTTCATGAAGCAGTTGGAGTCCTCCATGTTCTTCACCAAGGTCGATCTGCAGCGGGTCCAGAGGAACACAGCGGTCAACAGTGTTCCGGTCCTGTCCTACAACATGACGGGCGAGGTGGTGCTGACCGGTAAACAGGCGACCGATGTCGCGGCTCAGCCGGCGCCGGCGCCGGCGCCGACAGCGGTCCAGCCGGCAAAACAACCTTAACCCGGGCGAGGGCGTTATGAAGGATATCACTCTCAACAAACTGCTTGTTCTTATTGGCAGACAAAAGGCGCTTTACCGGTGGGGGGCGATCGGAGCGATCATGGTGGGGATCGTGATCGCCTACTTCGTCACCAGTTTTCTCCCGCACCAGTCGCGCATGGAGGAGATGGCCGAACAGTTCAGCCAGAAGCGGGCCGAATTCTCCAAAATGGTCGTGTTGGTGCGAGACCGTGGCCAATACATGGAAGAGGTGGAGCACCTCGACCGTGAACTTAAGTATGCGATAACGGTCCTTCCCGATAAAAAAGAGATACCCTCGCTCCTCAAGAAGCTCTCGGAAGAAGCCGAGAAATTCGGGCTGGAGGTCTACTATTTCGAGCCGCAGTCCGAAAGCGTGCAGGGCTTTATCGCGGCGGTGCCGGTATCCATCAAACTGAAGGGCAGTTTTCATGAGGTGCTCAGTTTCTTCGACTCGGTCAATAAGTTCGCCCGTATCGTCAATATCAGCGACATTTCACTGACCGCCGATCCGCAGAGCGTGGCGAAAGAGGAACAACGCAAACGCGACAAGAAGGGATCGGTCTCTTCGGCCGACGCCTTCTCGGCGTTCCAGCCCAACAAGACGAAACTGGATGTTTCCTTCCGGGCGACGACCTACCGTTTCCTTACGCAGGCCGAAATGGGCGGAGGTGGCAAATGAGAAGCCTCCTTGTCTTCTTTGTCCTCATTGCGGGGCTTTTTCTCTTATCCTCCTGTGAAAGCGACTACGAGATAGAGCGCTTCGACTATAAGGCCGAGTACGACCGCGTCAGCAAGACCGGCACGGCGATACCGCAGACCAGCGTGGAGAAAGATATCACCGAGATCATCAAGAAGCGCTCCACGTATATCTACTCGGCGGTCGGCAAGCGCGATCCCTTCCGGAGTTACTTCGGCGACATGAAGGCGGTCGAGCTGGATCGCGAACCGGTGAGCGAACTCCAGAAATACGACATCTCCGATCTTAACATGACGGCGATCGTCTGGGGCATCACCGAGCCGCGCGCCATCATCGTGACGCCCGACCGGCAGAGCATCATTGTGAAGCGGGGTAGTTTCATCGGCAAGAACTGGGGCAAGGTGAGCACCATCCTGCAGGACAAAATAGAGGTGGTCGAGGTCTATAAAGATCCGCTCGGCAGAAAGATACTCAACAAACTTTATCTGGAACTTCCTATCAAGACGGTGCTGAGCGAAGGCCGCGAGAACGAACAGGATATAAGGGATATCGAGTCCGAGGAGGAGCCGGAAAAGGCCGGGACGGGGCCGGCGGCTCCGGCGGCGACAAAGGAATAATGATGAAGAATAAAGATCGGGAATAATGGAGCTGACGATGAAAAGCGCGACGATGACGGTTTTACTCGCCTTGGTGTTGTCGGTGGCGGCTGTCGCCACGGCAAAACAGGATGCCGGAGCCCTGACCATCGTGAAAGGCGGTGTCTCGGAATCCTTTGAGAGCCGCTCCGACGGTCCTGCCGTTTTTTATCCGGGGGCCGGTCTGGTCAAGGTGCTGGTTCCGGGTGCGGTCGATGCCCCGCTCAGCACGCTTGCCGAGATCGTCGCCGGCGCCGCCGGCACCCGAGAGGCATCGTTGGTATCGCTCGACCTTGAGGGGGGCGCTTACGCGGTCGAGCGTGCGGGGAAAACCCTTTCGCTGAAGGTCGGCGATATCGAGACCATCACTTCGCTCAAAGAGGATACGGCGCCGAAGAACGCGACCATCGCGATCAAGGAGACAGACGGCGGCATTTTCATCTCCGCCAGCGAAACGCCGGCGGCGGTCCGTTACTTCACCTTGACCGAGCCCGATCGTCTGGTCTTCGATCTGATCGGGATAAGAGGCAAGATGCAGAAGCAGGAGGGCATCCGCTACGCAAATCATCCGGCGGGCTTCCGTATCGTTCTGGAGCGTTCGCTTCCGACCTACTTCACCATGGATATTCGTCGCAACGAGGTCGTTTTCGCGTCGGCCGACCGCGCCAACCTGTTCGCGGAATTCAAAGAAAAAGCGGCGGGCAGGGAAACGGCCGCCGTTCCTGCGGTAAAACCGGCCTCGGAAAAGAATCCGACGATGGAAAAGACGATCAAACGCAGCGAGATAGAAGGTTTTGTGTTCGCCGGAGAGGACCCGCAGATACTCAAGATATCTTCCCCCGCGCTACTTGACATAACAAAGAATGTCGCCGCCGACAAGGTGGAGATACTGGTCAAGGACTCTTTCATATCGAAGGACAAGGAGCAGTTGATAGATGCCGGTTCGCTGGCCGGTCCCGTGAAGGAGGTGGCGATCTTCAACGAAGGGGGTAATGTCAAGATCGTGGCTACGCTCAAGAAGGGCGAGTTCGCGATGGATATGAAGAACGATGCGGGCGGCGCAGAATTCGTATTCGCCCGCAAACTGCCGCCCCCGATAGTGTCCGAAAAGGTCGCCGGCTATGCCGATACTTCCGCCGCCATGGTGCGGACCGCCGTCACCGGCGCGGAGGAGGAACGGGAAACGGTCACGGCGGTCGATGTGGCGGGAGGCTCCAAGGTCTACCGCGGGAAAAAGATCAGTCTCGATTTCAAGGATGTCGATATACTCGATGTGCTTCGCCTGATGTCGGAGATCAGCAAACTCAATATCATCGCCGGCGACGATGTCCGCGGCACTATCACGGTCCGTCTGATCAACATACCGTGGGACGAGGCGCTCGATGTGATACTCAAGAGTAAGTCGCTGGGCAAGGAGCGGTTGGGGAGCATTATCCGCGTTGCCACGCTTTCGACGATACAGCGCGAGAAGGAGGCTGAGCTCGCCAAGATCAAGGCCGATCAGAAACTTGAACCGGTCAAGGTTCGCCTCATCGCGGTCAACTACGCCATGGCGGGCAAACTCATGCCGCAGGTGAAAGACCTCCTTTCGGAACGCGGTTCGGTGACCACCGATGAGCGGACCAATGTCCTGATCGTGAAGGATGTCGAAGAGATCCTTGACAAGGTGGAACAGCTCGTTGCCTATCTCGATACCCAGACCCCGCAGGTGCTCATCGAGGCGAAGATCATCGAAGCCACCACCCAATCGGCTCTCGGTCTGGGCGTGGAGTGGGGGACCGGTTACACCGCCGATGCGGCCCACGGCAATCCGACCGGCGCCATGTTCCCCTACAATCTGGGGATCGGCGGCTCGGTCAGCGTTCCGGGCCCGGCCGATCATTCGGGGACCGTCGGCTTCTCGTTCGGGAGCATCGGGAATGTCGCCGATCTTAACCTGACGCTCAATGTCATGGAGTCGGAAGGCCGCATCAAGATCGTCAGTTCGCCTAAGGTGGCGACGCTCGACAACAGCGAAGCGATGATCCAACAGGGTGTCAGCGTCCCGATAACCACCAGAAGCACCGGCGGCGAGGTCACCACGAAGTTCATCGACGCGACGCTTATCCTCAAGACCACACCGCACATCACCTCCGACGGTTCCATTCTGATGAAACTGAACGTCAACAAATCGGAGGCCGACTACTCGAACACCAACTACCTTGGCGAGCCGGCCATACTCAAGAAAGAGGCCCAGACCGAGATATTGGTCAAGAGCGGCGACACCGTGGTCATCGGCGGTGTGTACACCAATAAGATCAGCAAAACGGTCAGAAAAGTTCCTCTGCTGGGCGATATCCCGATATTGGGGTGGCTTTTCAAGCAGGTCGATGAGCGGGTGGAGCGTTCGGAACTGCTGATCTTCATCACCCCCCGCATCATGAACAAGGTGAAGTCCTCCATGCCGTTACTTAAATCGGAGGAGGAATAACCATGAGAAAGGAAGGAGAAAAAGCCATGAAACGCATCTTTCTTCTTTGCGTGGCGGTCGCTATCATGGTCGCCGCCTGTGCCAATGAGGAACAGTCGGTGGTCCTCGAGAAATTCATTCCTGTTACCGACGAAAATGATTGCAAAATAGAACTTGACTCGAAATACTGGTACGACAAAGGATATGTGGATGTCTATTTCTCCGCCTCCTATCCGCTTGTTTATAAGTTGGTGAACTATATGGCGGCATCGGCGGCGTCGGGACAGGGAGCGCCGGAAGGGACGATAGACTCACAAGAGGCGAACCGCTGGCAACTTAAGAAAATAATCCTTTCCTACGAACTTCCGGGCGTCCCCGGCGTTGACGGCGACGCTTGGCGCCGTAGGGAGGTTCTTTCTCAAGCGGTGGTGGATCCCGAAGGGGGTAAAGCGGCCGGCTCGGTGGAGCTGTTCACCAATGAACAGTTCACGAACCTGCAACAGATATTCAGTCTCTTCGCCAGTGCGCAGGCGACCTTCGATTGGCGCACCTATCCCATCATCGTTACCGTGCAGGCCGAAGGGGTCAAACTGGGCGGCGGCGATGTCATTCGCACGAATAAACTGCGCTTTAATCTGGTGCCGGTTTATGCCATTTCCGCTATGTCTCGCATAGTCTATCCGGTCGATCCCGATTGGCCGACCGACGAAGAAATAGACAATGATTCGACCATGACCGATGCGCAGAAAGAGCAGGCGCGCTATGACCGCGACAAGGATATATACGATACGCAGATGTTACACTGTGCTTTCCCGACCGAACATCTTACGGGCGGTTGTTTCCCGGGAGTTGACGGAGCGCTTGTCGATTGCCATACGTGGGAAGGGTCCGCCGGTTTGATAGAGGCGCTCTACCCCGGCTATGCGTGTTGTCCTCCCGAAGAACCGGATGAACCTCAAGAACCCGAAGCAGAGACTCCGTAACCGGATATTGCCCCCACCTCTTTGTTTTCTTGACTTTATCGTAACCGTTCCCTACTTTTCTTCGGTCAAGTGTTTTTTCAGACAGGATGTAAAAAGGAGGTTCTCATGGTTCGCATAATCGAATGTGTGCCCAATTTCAGCGAAGGACGCGACCGCGCGGTGATCGATCAGATCATCGCCGAGATAAAGAAAGTGAAAGGGGTGAGACTCCTCGATGTCGATCCGGGCTGGGACACCAATCGGACCGTCGTCACGATGGTAGGCGATCCCGAACCGGTCATCGAAGCGGCCTTCAACGCGATAAAGAAGGCGCATGAACTCATCGATATGCGCAAACACAAAGGGGCCCATCCCCGTTTCGGCGCCTGCGATGTCTGCCCGGTCATCCCGGTCAGCGGCGTTACAATGGAGGAATGTGTCGAGATAGCGCACCGGCTGGGAAAGAAGCTGGGCGAAGAGCTCGACTACCCGGTCTATTTCTACGAGTATGCCGCCACTTCTCCGGAGCGGAAGAACCTCGCCAAGGTCCGCGAAGGGGAATACGAAGGGCTCGAGGCGCGGCTCAAAGATCCGCATTGGAAACCCGACGCCGGTCCCGCCGCGTTCCGCCCGACCAAAGGTGCGACGGCGGTCAGCGCCCGCGAATTTCTCATCGCCTACAATGTGAACCTTAATACCGTCGATAAAAAGAAGGCGAATGACCTCGCGCTTCTCATCCGCGAACAGGGCTATCCCAAGAAAGACAAGGATGGCAAGCTCATCAAGGACGACAAGGGCGAGAAGGTCATGGTGCCCGGCAAGTTCAAGTCGTGCAAGGCGATCGGCTGGTATGTCGACGACTACAAGCGGGCGCAGATATCGATCAACCTGACGAACTATAAAGTGACCTCGATGCATCAGGTCTTCGACGAACTCTCGGAGCGGGCTCGCGATGCCGGACTGCGGGTCACCGGCAGTGAGATCGTCGGCGTAGTACCCAAGCAGGCGCTCATCGAGGCGGGCATCCACTACCTTGAAAAACAGGGGGGTTGCGCCGGCCAGTCGGATGAGGAGCTCATCAAGATAGCGGCCCAGTCGCTCGGACTGTCCGATGTCGCGTCGTTCAAGCCGCAAGAAAAGGTGATCGAATATCTCATCCGCGAGCAGAAAGGGCTCGTCGACCTGACCGTTTCCGGTTTCTGCGATCTGCTCGCCAGCGACGCCCCGGCGCCGGGCGGCGGTAGTGTCGCGGCGCTCTGCGGTGCGATGGCGGCCTCTCTCGCGTCGATGGTGGCCAACCTGACCCACGGCAAGAAGGGCTACACCCAGCACAACGCACTTATGAATGATACCGCCAAGGAGGCCCAGACCCGCAAAGCGGAACTGCTCATGCTCATCGATGAGGATACGCTCGCCTTCAACCGGATGATGGCGGCGATGAGCGTGAAGAAGAAGGCGGAGAAAGAGGGGAGCGATGAGGAGAAGAAACGGGCGGCGGCCGAGGAGTACGAGGCGCTGAAGTACGGCACGCTGGTGCCGCTCAAGTGCTTGGAGCGGAGCGGCGCGCTGTGCGGGCTCCTCAAGACGGTGGCCGAGAACGGGAATGTGAATGCCGCCTCCGACGCCGGTGTCGGCGCGCATCTCGTCAAAGCGGCGGCCCATGCCGCGGCGCTCAATGTCCGCATCAACCTCAAGAATTTCGCCGATACCGATACCTTCAAGGGCGAAACGCTGGCGCGGATGAAGGACCTGCTCGCCGCGGCCGAAAGCGGCGCCGACACGGTCATCGCCGTGGTCGACGGGAAACTCTGAACGGCCGCTCTTTTCCTTCTTCTGAAAATTTGCTTTCACCGGCGCTCTTCGGTAGGATGCCGCCGAGAGTGAGGACGGAAGGAACCGCATGTATCTGTTGTTGTACCGCGACAATAAACACATATTCTCTTTTTATGTCAACAGCGCAAAAAAGAAGATCGTCATCGGCGGAGAGGAGGGCGACATTCTGTTCCCGCCCGATATGCACGGTCACGAGTTGTCGCTGCGCCGCGAGTTCGACTTCAAGACGCGCCAGTACCTCTGGGTCCTGTACCCCTCCACCAGCGGTTTCTCGGTCAACGGCAAAGAGGTGAAGCCGGGCGACCCGTTCTCGGCCAGCGACGTGGTCTCGATACGCGATTTCTCCTTCTCTTTCTCCCAGTTCTCGCATCTTGGCGTCGCGCAGGCGGCCGGCGGCCGCGCCGAGCAGGGGCAGACGATCGTCGTCGATACCGAACGAACCGCCTACAAGAGCCTGCTTGTCGAAGCCGACGGCCTCACGAAGAATTTCACTTTTCGTGATGGCCGCGAGGTGCTCGTAGGCCGCAAAAAGGCCGATATCACGCTACAGCAGCCCGATGTCAGTTCGGAGCATCTCCTGCTGGTCATGAAAAGTTCCGGCATCTACTTCTGGAATAAAGGGAAGAACGGCACATGGGTCAACGGCATGCGGGTCGAGAACGGCGAACTGCAGGAGGGAAAATACCGTTTCCTCATCGCCGGCAAGCACCCGGTCACCGTGACGGTGGTGCGCGAACGGCTCGCCGAGTCGTTCTACAAAGGCTCCCTTGCTCCGCTGTTCGAGAAGGTCGAAGGGTGGATACAGAAGCCCGAACTCTTCGGCGGTCATCCCATCATCCTGTTCAGCGGTGAAAGCGGCGTGGGTA